>PVMK01118036.1_pt1 | contig 105180 bp, 108 predicted proteins | sample 1853481 | NCBI WGS metagenome assembly PVMK01 (sample SAMN08533507, study PRJNA380276) | Marine sediment metagenome, whole genome shotgun sequencing project.
TCAGCCAGAGGTTCAATTTCCAACTATTGATAGAACAGCCCCTCTAGTCAATCAAGAGCGTATGGCGATGGTCGAGATAGAATTGCGCTCGGGATGGAAATGCGGCGGTCGGGGTGGTGCTGGCCATGATTCTCTATAAGTTGTTGACATCGTTTTTCCTGTAGCGTCCTGTTACGCTATCGGGAGGTGTGTCTATGAGATTCTCATTTTTCTCTTTTCTAGCAGTCATCCTGTTCAGGTTTTCAAAAAGGATAACTTCATAAAGATCAGTTTCCCCCTTCTGCGAGGGAAAACCTCCCTCAGTCAATAAAGGGCAAAAGGTCTAACCAACGTCTTCTCTTTAGTTTTCCTGAATGAGGAGAGTTCACTCTCCCATGAAAGCCAATCTCTTGCTCCGGCTGGAGTACCGCAACTTAGTCAAGGCCTTGGCCTGAATCTGGCGAATGCGCTCACGCGTCAGACCAAACTCCTCCCCCACCTCCTGAAGGGTGTGTTCTGTCTCCTCCCCAATTCCGAAGCGTCTCCGCAAAACCTTCTCCTCACGAGGGGTTAGGGTGGCAAGAATCACCTGAACTCGCTCGGCCCGATCCTTCTGGATCGCTGCCTCTTCCGGGGAAACGCTATCACTATCGGCAATGAAGTCTCCCAGGTGGGAGTGCTCTTCACCCATTGGAGTCTCCAGTGAAATGGCGTTTTTTCTTCGGGCAATCTCAAGTGCCTTCTTCACTTTCTCTATGGGTAGTTCCATCTTCCTGGCAATCTCATCAGGGGTTGGACTACGACCGATCTCCTTGGCCAGGTCTCCAGAACTCCGGATCACCTTGTTGAGCACCTCACCTATATGAACGGGCAGTCGGATCGTTCGAGCCTGATCTTGAATGGCGCGGGTGATTCCCTGCCGTATCCACCAGGTGGCGTAGGTGCCAAACTTATATCCCCTACGGTAGTCGAACTTATCCACAGCTTTCATCAGGCCGATATTTCCCTCCTGGATTAGGTCCAGAAACTGAACTCCTCTATTAATATACTTCTTAGCGATACTGATGACCAGGCGCTGGTTCGCCTCCACAAACTCCTTTTTGGCAGCCTCTATCTCTTCGCGAGCGTGAAGAACCTTTTTTAAATCCTGTTTGAGGGCGACCTTTTTTTGACTAATTTCGATCCGCTTGGCGATCTGAATCTCTTCTTCTCGAGTCAGAAGGGAAAACCGCCCCACTTCCTGGAAGTAAGGATGAACGGAATCATTCTCATGCCCCTCTTCAAGGGGAAGATTCCCCTTGGCCCCGGGGCCATTCTGCTCTCCCAAATTCGCCTTCTTACCTTCCTTTTCTTTATTAGAAATCGTCCGCCTGCCTTTCTCTAGATTCTTCAAAGCCTATGAGTCCTTAAGCCTCATGAGTAGAAAAGTGCAGTTTTCAATGGTAATGGTTCCGATGGCTTGATGCAGAGGAGTTTCCTTTGGCTCAGCGAGGTGTGCGAAAATAAAAAGGGCATCCCCTTTCTTACTTAAACGAGATGCCCTTGATAAGCGTGTTGCTGCCAACTAAACCTTCGTGACGTTCACTGCAGCAGGACCTTTTTGGCCCTGTTCCACATTAAAAGTCACACTGTCGCCTTCATTGAGAGATTTGAAACCCGTTGCGTTGATCCCTGAGTGGTGAACAAATACATCCGGGCCTTCTTCCTGCTCGATGAAGCCGTAGCCTTTGCGCTCATTAAACCACTTCACAATTCCATCAGCCATTGTGACACCCTCCTTTCAAAGAAATTCTCATAGTCCCAAACTCGAGGTTGCCACTTTTGACAAATGGTTCTTCCCCCAGAACGAAACCGGGCCGCCAACAAAGACGGCCCTTTATTGATTGGCTGGACGATAACCTAGTTCTTAGGTGAAAGTCAAACCATTTATGATTATTATCCTCCTTCCCTCAATCAGGGGGCAAGCAGAAAAACATCGCTCAAGCCGTTGATTAATCATAAAGCATTCTCAACAGGCTGTGGTACTATGTAACGTGGTATATTATGAAACATAGACAATAATAGCATCTGAAGTTCCCTTCAAGCCCGGAGGTTACAGCGATGAGAGAGTTGGTTGAAATCATAGCGAAGGCGCTGGTGGACAATCCAGATCAGTTGGAAGTAAGCGAGATCGCTGGAAGTGACACTTTAGTGATTGAATTGAAACCAGCCAAGGAGGACATCGGCAAGATAATTGGCAAGAAAGGGCGCAATGTGCAGGCTATGAGGACCCTTTTGAACGCTGCCGCTGGCAAGCTGAGGAAGCGTGTGGTTCTTGAGATTATTGACCAGTGATGACTACTACGCTCGGTCAACATTTGATGAATTATATAAACTCCTACCCAATCACTCCGAAAATTTATATTATATCCCTTAATTTAAACTCGTCCTAGCCCGGACATTTCATGAATAGCTGTCGCGAGAGCGTGGAGAAGGCATGGAAAACAGAACCATTGACAAACACCACTTGCATCGCTGGCTGACCGCAGCAGTAGGTCTGCCCATACTGGCGATGATTATTGCCATAGGGCCTGGCTGGCTCTTGCTGGCCCTCGTACTCCTGGTTACCGCCGGCGGACTGCTGGAGTTGTCTCGCTTGCTGCTGGCTGGAACCAAAGCTTGGCTGCGGATTTTAACCTGGAGCATGGGGCTGCTGTTGCCGCTGGCAACCTACTGGAAAGGCCTCTTCGGCCTGACCGTGGCCACCGTTGCTGTAGTCTTTGTTGCTTTGGCAGTACACCTCTTTGTTTATGCCAAACAGGAACAGGTTCTACCCTCCCTGGGAGCAATGGTCTTTTCCCAGCTCTACATCCCCTTTTTGATAAGCCACGTTCTCCTCCTTTTTCGAGTGCCATCCGGACGGCACTGGATCCTCTTGCTTTTCTTTATCGTCTTTTTCTGCGATACCGGCGCCTATTACGTAGGCCACCGCTGGGGGCGACATAAGCTCTGGCCTGCTGTCAGTCCAGGTAAGACGGTTGAAGGGGCCATTGGCGGCCTCTTGAGTTCTGTGGCCATATCGGTGTTGGTCGGCACCTTGTTGCCTCTAGATGTGGCCACCGTTGGCTTCCTTTTGGCCTTAGGCTGTGTCTTGGCATTGGTGGGTCAGGCGGGTGATCTCATGGAGTCAATGCTGAAGAGGGTCAGTCAGGTTAAAGACGCCGGGGGCATACTGCCGGGACACGGCGGACTATTGGATCGACTCGACAGTCTGATCTTCGCTTTTCCTGTAATGTATTATGCCGTTGTCTTTTTCACCTAAGCACAGGGGGATTTTGGTTTGAAAAGAATTGCAATTCTCGGCTCCACAGGCTCCATCGGGCGCAGTGCCCTGCAAGTAGTCGAGCAATTTCCAGACCGCCTCCAGGTTGTCGCCCTGGCAGCAGGAAGAAACATCGATCTGTTAGCTGAACAAATTCACCGCTTTCGGCCCAAGCTAGCGGCCGTTTTTGACCTCCCGTTGGCCAAAGATCTAACCAGCCGCCTGCAACCGGGAATTGAGGTGGAAGTGGTTGCCGGCTCGCAAGGCTACCAGCAGGTGGCCAGCTGTGCTGAGGCAGAGATGATACTCTCTTCCATGGTTGGCGCCGCAGGTCTTATCCCCACTCTCAGTGCCATTCGGGCCGGCAAGGACGTGGCATTAGCCAACAAGGAAACCCTGGTAATGGCTGGCGCCCTCGTAATGGGGGAGGTCCGCCGGTCTCAGGTTGAACTGCTACCGGTGGACAGCGAGCACAACGCCATCTTCCAAGCCATGGCAGGACACCGCCGAGAAGATCTCAAGCGTATTTTGCTTACTGCCTCGGGCGGTCCCTTCCTGAACATGCCCAAAGAGCAACTCGAATCCGTAACCCCAACCCAGGCCTTGGCCCACCCCAACTGGGCCATGGGTCCCAAGATCAGCATTGATTCAGCCACGCTCATGAATAAAGGTCTGGAGGTTATTGAGGCCAAGTGGCTGTTTGACGTGCCAGTGGAAAAAATAGATGTACATGTCCATCCTCAAAGTATAGTCCACTCCATGGTGGAATACGTTGACGGCTCGGTCATTGCCCAGATGGGTATACCGGATATGCGCATTCCTATAGCCTATGCCCTAGCCTATCCGGAACGTCTGGAGCTGGACCTGCCTCGCTTGGACTTTTTCACCGTGCAAACCCTCACGTTTCAGGAACCCGACCTCAACCGGTTCCCTTGCCTGCAACTGGCCTTTGCTGCCTGTAAGGCGGGTGGCACTATGCCAGCCGTTCTCAATGCTGCAAATGAGGTTGCAGTCCAGGCTTTTCTGGATAACCGCATCCCGTTTAGCGGAATTCCCAGATTGGTGAACCAGGCCATGGAAGAGCATGCCCTGGACCCTGCCGCAGAGCTTGAGGCCATTCTGGAAGCCGACGCCTGGGCGCGAAGACGAACCGAAGAAGAAATTCCTAACCTCTGATAACACCTGGCATTGCGGGTCTCGGAATGCGGATTTGGGATGCAAGGGGCATTGGCGCGAAATCTGCATTACGAGAACTCGTCCATTTGGTTGGAAATAGATTTAGGCCACGTTATAATGCAAAAAAAAATTTACTCTTATATTAATATTAACAAGCAAAACTAGTTGAATAGAGGAGCGAATAAATCTTGGAAGCGCTTTGGGAATTTTCTCGCACGATCATATCATTTGTAGCGGCTCTGGGAATACTCATCTTTATTCATGAGTTCGGTCATTTTGTGGCTGCCAAACTATTCGGGGTCAAAGTTGAGCGTTTTTCCTTGGGCTTTGGTCCGCGGTTGCTGGGCAAAGAGGTAGGAGATACCGACTACCGCATCTCGGCGTTTCCCCTCGGCGGGTATGTCAAGATGCTGGGCGAGTCCGCTGATGAGGAAATACCAGAGGAGTTGCATCCGGTCTCTTTTTCCCATCAACCCTTGCGGCGGCGCATGAGTATTGTTGGAGCTGGCCCGGGCTCCAACTTACTGTTGGCAGTGTTGCTCTATGCTTTTATCTTTGCCTTTTTTGGCCTAACCGAAACCTCCACGGACATCGGCTCAGTGACCCCTGATTCGCCCGCAGCTGCAGCCGGCTTGAAGAATAACGATAAGGTCCTGGCTGTTGACGGGGTCCCAGTTAAGGTATGGAGTGACCTCTCTCAGTTAATCCAGGAAAGTGGTAGCAAGAAGATCCAGCTTAAGCTGCAACGGGGAGATGAGGTATTTACGGTGCAGCTTACTCCCGAAATTAGGGAAACCCAAAACATACTGGGTGAGAAGGTCAGCCGCCCCCTCATCGGCATAGTGGCCTCCAACAATATCATTGTGGAGAAAGTCAACCCATTCCAGGCTGTGTATCATGCGGTTACCCACACGGTGGGCATGATAAAGCTTACCTTCGTTGTCTTGGGCAAACTCATTGTCGGTGCGATTTCTCCTAAAACTCTGGCTGGACCTATTGGCATAGCTCAGATGTCCGGCGAGGTGGCCAAGGCTGGGCCGATCGCCTTCCTTTATTTCCTCGCACTCCTCAGCATTAACTTGGGGATACTTAATCTCCTCCCCATTCCCATACTCGACGGTGGTCACCTGCTCTTCTTCTCCATTGAGGCGATCATGGGCAAGCCGCTCAGTATTAGAAAGCGTGAAGCAGCCCAGCATGTCGGTCTCTTCATACTCATTGCTCTAATGGTATTTGTTTTCTACAACGACATCTATCGCCTGTTTGATCCGGGGAGAGGGATGCCCTAAAGGAAATTGCCAGCCGGCAGTTGGCAGCTGACAGCAGGCAAAAATCAGACGTCAGAGGTCAGGGGTAAAGCTGATCTCTGATCTCCGACTTCTGACCTCTGTGATAGACGACTTCTACGCCTTTTACGATTTCTACGGTTTCAACGATTTACTGCTTACCGCTCACTGCTTACCAAAGGCTATGCGCCCATAATGAAAATCCTTGCCATTGACACGTCCACGCCAGTCGGGAGTATTGCTATAGTAGAGGGAGCTTTGCTCAAGGCTCAGCATATCCTCAACATCAGTGCAACCCACAATCAGCGTTTGTTGCCGGGCATTGACCGGATTCTGACGGATACCGACTGGACCCTGGACGATCTCGATGGACTGGCGGTGAGTCTTGGTCCTGGAAGCTTTACCGGTTTGCGAATCGGGCTGAGCGTTGTCAAAGGGCTGGCATGGGCAACAGGTAAACCTTTGGCCGGTGTTCCCACTTTAGATGCACTGGCAGCTAATGTTCCCCTCGCCCCTTACCCAATCTACCCGGTTTTGGATGCACGCAAAGGTGAGATCTATACAGCCCTTTACCGCATGGACGATGAGCAGGTGCCGGCGAGGCTTAGCCCTTACATGGCGATCAAGCCTGAAAAGCTGGTAGACCTCATCTCGGAGAAAACCCTCCTGGTTGGAGACGCGCTCCTGCGCTATGGAGACTACTGGACAGGCAAACTCGGTGAGCGCTTGCATCTGGTACCACCCCATCTTAATGTCGTCCATGCAAGCTCCGTAGCCTGGCTGGCCTGGCATAAGCTCCGCAGAGGAATACACGAAGACATCTCAAGTTGCACTCCGCTATACGTCCGTCCATCCGAGGCAGAACTCAACAGGATATCCGAGTAAAGCTGCGCGCTCAGAGGCATGACTTTCATTCAACCCCTTACTCCAACACTCCAATACTCCAATGATTAGATCCATATTGACAAAATAGTCCAGATTGCATATAGATATTAATTTATCCCTTCATTTTAGGTAACATCATTCGCATCCAATTTTTCCTGGTCTGGATGCTTCAAGGGGGATAGGGTATGGAAAAATGGGATGAGGAACTGGTCGCCCGTCTCCTTCCTCGCAGCGAAGAGTTGCGCCAGTACATTGAAGAACATCAGCGCTATGAGGAGCAACTGGAAAAATTCAGTCAGCGTCCGTATCTGACTACTGAAGAGGAAATGGAGAAAAAACGCATCCAAAAACTGAAACTGGCGGGCCGAGACAAAATCGAGGCCATTTTGGCCAAACATAGATAGAGGTGAATCATGAAACTAACAGGAGCCCAGATATTTTTCGAGTCCTTAAAAGCGGAAGGGGTGGAAGTCATCTTTGGTTTACCTGGTGGTGTGCTCCTCGATCTCTACGATGAGATGCCGAAGCACGACATACGCCACATCCTCGTTCGCCACGAGCAGGGAGGAGCCCACATGGCTGATGGCTATGCCCGTGCCACTGGTCGCGTGGGCGTGTGTCTGGTAACCTCCGGCCCCGGGGCCACCAATACGGTTACCGGCATTGCCACGGCCTACATGGATTCCATCCCCATAGTGGTGTTCACCGGCCAGGTGCCAACTGCGCTCATCGGTAACGACGCCTTTCAGGAGGCAGACATCGTTGGCATCACCCGTCCATGCACCAAACACAACTATTTAGTGAAGGACGTGCATGATCTCGCCAGGATCATCCGTGAGGCCTTTTACCTGGCGCGTTCCGGGCGACCTGGTCCCATCTTGGTGGACCTGCCCAAGGACGTCATCAATGCCAAGGCCGAGTACAAGTATCCCAAAAATATTTCCTTGAAGGGATACAAACCAACGACCGAGGCCCACATGGGTCAGATCAAAAGGGCATATACAGCCATTAGTAAGGCCAAAAAGCCGGTGATATATGCCGGTGGTGGGGTGATTAATTCCAATGCTGCTGGAGAACTCAAGCAATTGGGAGAGAATCTCAGGTGTCCGGTGACCACAACCCTCATGGGGTTGGGGGGATTTCCTGCCCCGCACGAGTTGTGGCTCGGGATGTTGGGAATGCACGGCACCTTCCGGGCCAACATGGCGATGGGAAGTACTGATTTACTCATTGCCATCGGTGCCCGTTTCGACGATCGGGTAACCGGCAAGCTCGATGAGTTCGCCCCATCGGCCAAGATTATCCACATTGACATAGATCCGACCTCAATAAGCAAGAACGTTAAGGTAGACATACCCATTGTTGGAGATTGCAAGGATGCGCTCAAGAAGCTCCTCCAACTGGCCAAAGAAAGTCCAATAGACGACCTGGAGAAGGTCAGGAAGCCCTGGCTGGATCAGATCCAGAAATGGAAGGAAACCTATCCTTTAGCGTATGAACAAAAGGACGATTTGATCAAACCTCAGTATGTGGTCGAAAAACTTTACGAACTTTCTGAGGGTAAGGCCATCATTGCCACCGAGGTTGGTCAAAACCAGATGTGGGCTGCCCAGTACTACCACTACTCCAAGCCCCGCACTTTGCTCACTTCGGGCGGACTGGGCACTATGGGGTACGGCCTTCCGGCAGCCATCGGCGCTCAAGCCGCCTTTCCTGACCGATTGGTCATTGATGTTGCCGGAGATGGCAGCATTCAGATGTGCATCCAGGAGATGATCACTGCTGTGGAGAACAACTTACCAGTGAAGGTGGCAATTCTGAATAACCAATATCTGGGGATGGTCCGGCAGTGGCAGCAACTCTTCTACGAGAAAAACTATTGCTCTACCTGCCTCAAAATTGCGCCAGATTTCGTTAAACTTGCTGAGGCCTACGGTGCCTTGGGGCTGCGGGCCCACAAGCCCGATGAGGTGGAAGCGGTTATCCGCGAAGGGTTCGCTTCGCCCAAGCCGGTAATCATGGATTTTGTGGTCAATCCGGAAGAATGTGTCTATCCCATGGTGCCTGCTGGAGCAGCGATGACGGAAATGCTTCTGGCGTAGGAACCCGTCAGTGGTCAGCTCACTGAGTTCGCAGCAAAGCGCAGAACGCTCAGCGCATAGCGTGAAATACCGTAAACGGTGAATGGTAAACGGTGAACAGTTGCAGGACCATGCTTTAATCCGTTTACCGTTCACCATTTACCGTTTACCAAAACGCTTTGCGCTATGCGACTTTAGGCAATGGACAACGGGCCTATAGTATGTGGTCAAGCCTCGGGAGCATCCTGAGGAGTCGAGTTTTCTTTAACATTGGCGTAAAAGGAGAAATGTCGTGAGGCATACCCTCGGTGTCCTGGTGGAAGATCAGCCCGGTGTCCTTTCCCGGGTGGCTGGATTATTCAGCGGTAGGGGCTTCAATATTGAGAGCCTGACCGTGGCCGAAACTCTTGATCAGGGAGTTTCCCATATCACCCTGGTGACCACCGGCGACGAAATGATCATGGAGCAGATTGTCAAGCAGCTCAACAAGCTGGTCAATGTGATCAAGGTGATCGATTTTCGCGAAGTGAGCTTTGTGGACCGGGAAATGGCCCTAATCAAGGTGAAGGCCGAGGCCAGTACCCGGGCTGAAGCACTCCGCATTGTGGATATTTTCAGGGGCAAGGTGGTGGATGTCAGTCAGAATTTCTTCACCATTGAAGTGACCGGTGACGAGGGCAAAATCCAAGCTATTCTCGATTTGCTGAGTCAGCTGGGTATTGTTGAGGTGGTCCGCACCGGCAAAGTCGCCATTGCCCGCAGTAGAAAGAACAGCACAAAAAGGTAGGGGCGGGACACGGATATACCTCGCCTTGTCAAAAATCGGGAACCATTTGAAAAGCATACACATCTTTGCCCGAAACCACCGGGGAATGGGCTTGGCTCTCCCCGGTTAGCTGGACTTATAGGTTTCCGGTTCTTTACTGGAGCTACAGGAGGACACAGTGAAAATCTACTATGATTCTGATGCTGATCTGGGCGTGCTGAAAGGGAAAAAAGTGGCAATCATTGGCTACGGCAGTCAGGGCCACGCCCAGGCACAAAACTTGAGGGATAGTGGCTTGGATGTCATCATCGCCGAACTGAAGGACACTCCCAATTATGACCTGGCGAAGGAGCATGGCTTCGAACCCATGACAGCCGGTGAGGCTTCGAGCCTTGCCGACGTAGTCCAGATCCTTGCTCAGGACGACGCCCAGGCAATGTTGTACAGAGAAGAAGTTGCCGCCCACATGACCGAGGGCAAAACCCTGGTCTTTTCACACGGTTTTAATATCCACTTCGGTCAGATCCAACCTGCTCCATACCTGGATGTGGTCATGATTGCTCCCAAAGGTCCGGGCCATTTGGTGCGCAGCGAATACGAAAAGGGTGCGGGGGTGCCATCATTGGTTGCCATTCACCAGGATGCCACCGGCAATGCCCTGGGGACGGCTCTCGCATACGCTAAAGGACTGGGTGCCACCAGAGCCGGGGTGATTGAAACCACTTTCGAAGAAGAAACTGAGACCGACCTTTTCGGGGAGCAGGTGGTTCTTTGTGGTGGAGTGACAGAGTTGGTCAAGGCAAGTTTTGATACCCTGGTGGAGGCCGGTTACCAGCCGGAGATCGCCTACTTTGAGTGTCTGCACGAACTGAAGCTTATAGTTGACCTTTTTTACCAGGGAGGCATATCCTTCATGCGCTACTCGGTGAGTGATACTGCCGAGTTTGGTGATTATACCCGGGGCACGCGCATTATTACGGAAGAGACCCGGGAGACCATGCAGGAGATTCTCTCCGAAATTCAGAGTGGCGAATTTGCACGTGAGTGGATCCTGGAAAACAAGGCCGGCCGTCCAGTGTTCAACGCCATTCGACGGCTGGAAAAGAAACATCCCATTGAGGAGGTGGGTGCCAAACTTCGTGCCATGATGCCCTGGTTGAAAAAGGGCTAGTGTGATCAGTCTGTTTTCGCCCGTGTACTAGTGTACTAATAGATACTTTCAGATTTTCGATGCCGGTGCCATGAGACGATTGCCCATTGCCAAGCAAGGCTCTCCATACATTATTGGCCTTGCGGTGCTGTTACTTCTGTTCGGTCTCTTGGGCTGGACGATTTTGACTGTACTGACTTTAATCGTAACGCTTTTGGTGATAAACTTCTTCCGAGACCCTGAGAGGACCATACCGCAGGACCCACAGGCGGTGCTGGCCCCGGCTGACGGACGAATCATTTTCGTCGAGAAAGTATTTGAAGATAGGTTTTTAAACAAAGAGACCCTGAAGATAAGCATCTTTATGTCAATCTTCAATGTCCACGTGAACCGTATACCTTTTTCTGGAGAGGTGGAAAGCGTTCATTACGAAAAAGGCACATTTTTTGCTGCCCATGTGGATAAGGCCTCTAGAGACAACGAACACAATGCAGTGATTTTGAGAATCTCTGGTGGAGAAAAAATAGTTTTCATCCAAATTGCCGGCTTGGTCGCTCGGCGAATCGACTGCTGGGTGGAGCCGGGTGAGCGGGTTCAGCGGGGTGACCGTTTTGGTATGATTCGTTTCGGCTCCCGGCTGGACGTCTTCGTTCCCACTGACAGCCGGTTGGCAATAAACAAGGGGCAACGTGTTAAAGCAGGAGAGAGTATTTTATGTTACCACCTAAAAGACAAGTGAAACGGAGAACCAAGAAGCCACGACAGAAGAAACGAGGTATCTACCTCCTTCCTAACCTTCTTACCACCGGCAACCTGTTTTGCGGCTTTTATAGCATTATTGCCACCATCAATCACGACTTCAGGACGGCAGCAATTGCGATTCTTCTTGCCATTCTCTTCGATATTCTTGATGGCAAGGTGGCGCGTCTCACTGGCTCCAGCAGCCGCTTTGGCGTGGAGTATGATTCTCTGGCGGATCTGGTGGCTTTCGGTGTAGCACCTGCGCTACTTGTGTATATGTGGGCGCTTATACCATTCGGCCGCCTGGGGTGGGGAGCGGCTTTTCTATTTGTTGCCTGTGGCGCCCTGCGGTTGGCTCGTTTCAATTCACAGGCTGATTCGACTCCCAAGAAGCATTTCGTGGGACTTCCCATTCCCGGAGCCGCCTTAATGGTAGCCACAACCGTGATGTTTTTTTACCGGATGGGAGGCAGTGGTCCCACAAAGCATTTCCTGTTGTTGGCCACGACCTACGTCTTGGGTTTTCTCATGGTCAGCAACATCCCTTACAATAGCTTCAAAGAGTTTGATGGATTTCAGCGGATGCCGTTCCGGACGCTGTTCTTGATAGTCCTGCTTTTGTCGGTAGTCACCGCCCAACCTTCCATCATGCTCTTTACTCTGGGCCTTGTCTATGTGAGTTCAGGTCCCCTTGGTTACGCTCACGGCATACTCCAAAGCCGCAGGCAATCCGTTGAGCAACAAACGGATAGCCAGGAGGCGGATATTTCATGAAGCGGTAGAGTAAGGCAAACTTATGAAATCCCAAACTCCAAGCACCAAACCTCAGGGTGTTAGGTGTCAATGTTGAGGATTCAGGTGTCAGGTTTCAGGTGTCAGGGAAGAGAAAAAAAAGCTGAATTCTGAACACTGAAACCTTAGTCATTGTGATTTGGGATTTCTATTCCTCCAGTACTCCAGTACTCCAAAACCACTGGACATGCTTACCGGCAAAGCCATTGAGCTCTGACCTGACTCAATGGACCAGATTTCCTAGATTCGAATGACCAGTGACAAAGGTAGCTACCATGGGAATGACGATTACCGAGAAAATTCTTGCGGCCCACGCCGGCTTGGACAAAGTAGAACCGGGAGAACTCATCGAAGTCAGTGTTGACTTCTCCCTCGCCAACGATATTACTGCGCCCATTGCTATTGAGCGGTTCCGCCAGGCGGGTGCCGAAAAGATTTATGACGTGGCGAGGATTGCCCTTGTCCCCGACCACTTCGTACCCAACAAGGACATTGAATCTGCCGCCCAGTGTCAGCTTTTGCGGGAGTTTGCCCTCGAGCATGAATTACCCCATTATTATGAGGTGGGTCGCATGGGCATCGAACACGCGCTCCTACCTGAACAGGGATTGGTCCTCCCCGGAGATGTGGTGGTCGGCGCTGACAGCCACACTTGTACCTACGGGGGACTCGGAGCCTTTGCCACCGGCGTTGGCAGTACGGATCTTGCTGCGGTTATGATAACGGGCCGGACCTGGTTCCGCGTGCCGGCCTCAATCAAGTTTATCTTCCAGGGGAATCTTCGTCCCTGGGTTACGGGTAAGGATCTGATTCTTTATACCATTGGCCAGATTGGCGTTGATGGTGCCCGTTATCGGGCCATGGAGTTCACCGGCCCTGTCATTGCTCAACTCTCCATGGATCAACGGCTGACCATGGCCAACATGGCCATTGAAGCAGGAGCAAAAAACGGCATAATCGCACCTGACGAGTGTACCCGGGCTTTTGTGGAGGAAAGGGCGCAGCGGTCCTACAAATTTTACCAAAGCGACGCTGATGCTCAGTATGAGCAGGTCATCACTTACAATGTCAGTGAGATCGAACCACAAGTGGCCCTGCCACCTTCCCCAGCAAACAGCCAACCGGTTTCATCCTTGGATGAGATTCCCATTGATCAGGTAGTGATCGGCTCCTGTACCAATGGCCGCATTGAGGATTTGAGATTGGCTGCTCAGCTGCTGAAAAGCCGCAGGGTTGCACCCAGGGTGCGCTGCCTCATCATTCCTGCCACCCAGGCCATTTACCGACAGGCCATGGATGAAGGTCTGTTCACAATTTTCCTTGAGGCAGAGGCTGCCATAAGCACCCCAACCTGTGGTCCTTGTCTGGGTGGTCACATGGGAATTCTCGCTGCTGGGGAGCGGGCCGTGGCCACTACCAACAGGAATTTCGTGGGGCGAATGGGTCATCCGGAAAGCGAAGTCTATCTGGCCTCGCCTGCCGTGGCTGCGGCCTCTGCCGTGCTGGGCCGCATCGCCAGCCCGGAGGAATTGTGATGTTCTTCGTGGTTTTAACTCCTGAGCACCCTTGGAGAAAACTATGAAATTTACTGGAAAAGCGTGGAAATTTGGGGCTGATATTGACACTGATGCCATTATTCCAGCTCGCTATCTGAATACATCAGATCCGAAAGAGCTTGCCCAGCATTGCATGGAGGACGCTGATCCCAAATTTGCTCAGAAGGTCTCACCAGGTGATGTTATCGTCGCTGATAAGAATTTTGGTTGCGGCTCCTCTCGAGAACACGCCCCCATTGCTATTAAAGCGGCCGGGGTAAGCTGCGTAATTGCCGCAAGCTTCGCTCGTATTTTCTACCGTAACGCTTTTAATATGGGTCTGCCCATCTTGGAATCAGAGGAGGCGGCGGCCGATGTTGTCACGGGCGAGCAGCTAGAAATAGATCTGGCAGCTGGAATTATTGTCAACAAAAGCCGAAACCTTACCTACAAGGCACAGCCAGTGCCGCCCTTCATGCAAGAGTTAGTGGCCGGAGGCGGTCTGATTCCCTATGTAATGAAGAGATTGAGCGATTGAGGGATTCAGGAATTCTGCCCCTTTTGAACTTTTGTAACGCTATGCGCTTTGCGCTAAGCGTTTTGCGAATCAGGTAGTGGAGGTTGTGATGGCAAAAACCTATCGAATTGGCGTAATTCCGGGCGACGGCACCGGTCCTGAGGTGGTAGCTGAAGGGGTCAAGGCCCTTGCAGCCATTGCTGAACGTAATGGCTTCTCCTACGAATTGGTTTCCTATGACATTGGCGGGAACCGCTATTTGAAAACTGGTGAAACCCTGCCTGATTCAGTTCTCCATGAGCTGCAAACAGTGCACGCCATTTACTTGGGTGCCATCGGTCACCCTGAGGTTAAGCCCGGGATTCTGGAGCAGGGTATCTTGTTGACAATTCGGTTTGCCTTGGACCAGTATATAAATCTACGCCCGGTCGTCCTCTATCCAGGTGTCTGGACACCGCTGCGGGATAAGAATCCTGAAGACATCAATTGCGTGGTGGTTAGAGAGAATACCGAAGGTCTCTATGTTGGCAGTGGTGGTTTTTTGAGAAAGGGTACTCCGGATGAGGTTGCCATTCAGGAATCGGTGAATACGCGTAAAGGCGTGGAGCGCTGTGTCCGCTATGCTTTTGAGCTTTGCCATCGCCAGGGACGTCAGAAGGTAACGCTTTGTGGTAAGACCAATGTACTGACGTACGCCTCCGACCTGTGGGAGCGGACCTTCCATGAAGTAGCCCAGGAATACAAGGATATCGAAACGGATTATGCCCATGTGGATGCCATTTGTATGTGGATGGTGAAAAATCCAGAATGGTTCGACGTAATTGTGACCGACAATATGTTCGGTGACATTATCACCGATCTGGGGGCAATGATTCAGGGTGGTATGGGCATAGCAGCCGGGGGCAACATAAACCCACACGGTGTGTCCATGTTCGAGCCCATTGGAGGTTCTGCCCCTAAATACACCGGGAAGAGTGTAATCAATCCTCTGGCAGCCGTTGCTGCCTTGGCCATGCTCCTGGATAATCTGGGCGAAGAAGATGCTGGTCAGCAGGTGGAGGACGCTATCAAGCGCGTAGCAAAAGATGACTTGAAAAGCATGGACGCCGGTCGTATGGGTTATACTACCCAGGAGGTTGGTGATTTGGTGGTTAAATATATATCCGAGAGCTAGTTGGTTTATAAGAGGTAATGGGCAATGAAAAGCGAATATCATGTAGCGCTAGCCGGCGCCACGGGCGCGGTCGGTAATGAGATGCTCCAGATTCTTGAGGAGCAGGAGTTCCCGGTAGCTTCCCTCAAGCTGCTGGCCTCTTCCCGCTCCGCGGGAAAGACTCTGGATTTTCGGGGTGAAAGCCTGCACGTTGAAGAGCTCCGCGACGATTCTTTCGAGGGAGTAGATATCGCTCTGTTCTCGGCAGGTGCTGCGGCTAGCCGGCAGTTCGCACCGGCAGCGGCCGAGTCTGGCTGTGTGGTAATCGACAATTCCAGCGGTTGGCGGATGGATCCGGAGGTGCCGTTGGTGGTACCCGAGGTCAACCCTCACGCTGTCGCCGACTATCGCCGCAAAGGCATCATCGCCAACCCAAACTGTTCTACTATTCAGATGGTGGTAGTGCTGAAGCCCATCTATGACGCCGCGGGAATTGAGCGAGTGGTGGTGTCAACCTACCAGGCGGTCTCAGGTACCGGAAAGAACGCCATGAAGGAATTGACGGAACAGACGAGAAATCTCTTGACCTTCCAGGAAGTTACAGCCGAGGTCTATCCTCACCGGATTGCCTTTAACTGCTTTCCCCATATCGGCAGCTTCCTGGAAAATGGCTATACTGAAGAAGAGATGAAAATGGTCCATGAGACCCATAAAATCATGGAGGATCCCAACATTAGGATAAGCGCTACCACCGTGCGCATTCCGGTCTTCTATGGCCACTCAGAAGCGGTAAATATTCAGACAGAACGCAAGCTATCTGCTAAAGAGGCACGGGTTCTGCTTTTTCAGGCTCCCGGGGTTAGGGTGATGGACAATCCGGATGAACGAATCTATCCAATGCCATCGGAAGCAGCCGGCATCAACGACACCCTGGTGGGAAGGATTCGAGAAGACATCTCTATCGAAAATGGGCTCGACCTTTGGATCGTAGCCGATAATATCCGCAAGGGTGCCGCCCTCAACACAGTGCAGATCGCAGAACTTCTGATCAAGGAATATCTGTAGCCCTGTCAGTTGTCCGTTGTCCGTTGCTAAGAGTCGCATAGAGCATAGCGCAAAGCGCAAAAAACATTGAGTGCCAGGAGGTAAACGGTAAATAGTTGCAGAACCATCGTCTAATCCGTTTACCAATCGCTATGCGCTGAGCGCTCTGCGCTTTGCTGCGAACTCAGTAAGCTTACAACTGACCACTGACAACGGACGCTTAATGAAATTTCTTCGAGACCTTACACTGGGCCACTATTACCCCACGAGCTCTCCCATCCACACACTTGATCCTAGGGTAAAGCTCATAGGTTTGTGCTTGGCTGGTTTTACGCTTTTCACCCTCGATAAACTGTTGGGCCTAGCCTTCTTTTTTCTCGGCTCTATTTGGCTGATCCACCTGGCCCACCTGCCTCTGGCCACCGTCCTTCGAGGCTTGCGACCGTTCGCCTGGCTTTTCGTATTGACTGCCTGCTTGCAATTGTTTTTTACCTCAGGCCGACCGCTTCTTCCAATTGACCTGGGGCCCCTGAATATCACCTGGGAAGGGCTCCATCAAGCAGTCCGCATTGGCGGTCAACTTTCTCTGTTCATCCTGTTCTCCTCTATCCTAACCCTGACCACCTCACCTCTGGAACTGCTTCGGGCTCTGGAGAAGTTTGGCAGTCCTCTTGCCCGAGTCCGCATTCCGGTTGCAGAATTATGCCTGGCAATGCTACTCTGCATCCGCTTTCTCCCTATTCTGGGCCAGGAGGCAGAAAGGATTGTTGAATCCCAGATGGCACGCGGCATCGATCTTAGCTCTGGAACCTGGCGTAACCGTTTAGAAAAATTTCATGGTATTTTTTTTCCTCTTCTCTATAATGTCCTGTGGCGCGCTGATGAGCTCGCCACTGCCATGGCCGTCCGTGGCTATGGCCAGATTGTGGAAAAACAGACTTTGAAGCAGATGCGTTTATCCAGGGTAGACTGTTTGAGTCTGGCAGTAATTGTGACCTGGTGTATCGCCCTCTTTTGGCTCTTCCATGGTTGAGGTCCACATTGCGAATTATCGCCGGTAAGCATCGAGGCCTGCGGCTAAAGACCCCAAAGGACAAAAGCATGCGACCTACAGCCGAGCGAGTTCGGGAGGCCATCTTTAATATTATCGCTCTTGATTTGACTGGGCTCTGGGTTCTGGATCTCTTTGCCGGCACAGGGGCCATGGGTCTCGAGGCACTCAGTCGCGGTGCCGAATTTGTGGTCATGGTGGATCAACACCCTGGAGCCGTAAAACTGATTAACCGCAACCTGGCCGCTTGCGGTAATCCCCAGCACGCCAAACTCTTCAGACTGGACCTGCGCCGGGGCCTCAAGGGACTGATGCGACGTGGTTACCACTTCGATTTGGTGTTCCTGGATCCACCTTACGGGCGGGGATTGGGCCAGCGCTGCCTGGAGCAACTCGGCAACGGCACCCTCCTCAACCCGACTGCTACCGTGGTTAGCGAGCATGCCATTGAGGAGAATCTCACTTCAACTTATGGCTGTCTCCAGCGCCAGAACATGCGGAGCTATGGGAGTACGGCAGTGAGTTTTTACCGACGGGGAGAATAGACTACCATGAAAGATAAAAGAATCACTGTCTATGCCGGATCTTTTGACCCTATCACCAACGGGCATCTGGATTTACTGGACCGAGCTCTGAAGATCTTCGACAACATCATCATCGCGGTTGCTGAGAATCCAGCAAAACAGCCGCTCTTTACCCTTGAAGAACGGCTTGACCTCATCCGCGTTAGTCTGAAAAATCACCAAGAGCCCGATCGTATTAAGGTAGCCAGCTTCAAGGGACTGCTCGTGGACTACGTTAAACAGTGTGGCGCTATGGCCATTCTCAGAGGACTGCGGGCCGTAAGCGACTTTGAGTATGAGTTTCAAATGGCCCTTATGAATCGGAAGCTGAGCCGTAAGCCGGAAACCCTGTACCTGATGACAGGAGCTCGCTGGATCTACATCTCATCTAGGATAATCAAGGAGGTGGTCCAAGCGGGGGGCAGGGTGACCGGCCTGGTGCCAGAGGCGGTAGAGAAGAAGTTGCGTGAAAAATTCGAGATTGACTCGGCTTGAACTGAACCAGCAAGCGCATTCCCCGTCCCGCTTGCAAAGCGGGACTTCAGGGAGCTTCAATCTCAAGTCCCGACTACTCTAAAAATGAAAAAGAAATCGAACCTGCTCATTATTCTGCTGGTAAGTATCGCCTTGAGCCATTGCGCCCTTTCTGGAAACAACAGTTGGGACAGCCAGCTGCGGGGTTCGGAAGAGATGCCGGAAAGTATCCGACACCTGGCGCAGAAACTCGTCACAAAAAATAATAAAGTCGGAAACGACCCCGGTCTGGCCATTACCTATCCCTATGACGGAGCTGTTTTCCCTCCTGAGATCGCTGCACCTGTTATCGCCTGGAATGACGCTAACACCGCCTCGAACCACTGGCTTATCGTGGTCGAATTCAGTAGCCAGCGCAGCCCGATTTACGCACGTGCCGATAAGCAGCACTGGACGCCGGACAAACCGATCTGGGAGGCCATCAAAGCCAACTCAATCCATGATCCTGCGAAAATAACCGTTTACGGTTTTGACCACAAACATCCTGACAACCTCACCGCAAAGAGCAGTATCCGCATTTCCACTTCAAAAGATCGTGTTGATGCCTCAATATTTTACCGGCAGGTTCAGCTCCCATTCAAGGTCGGGAAGAAGAATTTTAAAAAGATAAAGTGGCGCCTTGGTGATATCTCTTCATATGAAAAACCGCCAGTTGTTATGGAGAATCTTCCTGTTTGTGCAAGCTGTCATCTTTTTTCAAAAGACGGCAGTTTAATCAGCATGGAGATGAACTACAAGAATGACAGCGGTGCTCATTTTATCACGCCGGTCAGGGAGAACATTGAATTGTCGGAGGAGGATTTCATTAGCTGGAATGATTTCCCCAAGCCGGAACTTCTACCAAAAACCAGGGGCCTGTTTGCCAAGATGTCGCCCAGCGGCAAATACTTGGTGAGTACGGTACATGAGATATCCTATGCCGCCCTGACCAATGAAGCTGCTTTCTGCCAGCTCTTCTTTCCAACCTACGGCGTGCTGGCCTGGTATTCGGTTGACAGCAGGGAGTTTCACCTCCTTGCCGGAGCTGATGATTATGACTTTGTCCAGACAGGCCCCAGCTGGAGCTGGGATGAAAAGTACATTGTCTTTGCCAGGTCAAATACCAAAAACGACTACCATGAAGACATCACAAACATCCGCACCCATATCGAGGATGCCTCCATTCAGCAACTGAACGAAAAGTTTCCCATCCAGTTTGATCTTTACAGGATTCCGTTCAATCAAGGAAAAGGCGGGACACCAGAGCCCCTGAAAGGTGCCAGCCATAACGGCATGAGCAATTATTTCCCGAGATTCTCGCCGGACGGCAAGTGGATTGTCTTTACCCGCAGCAGGACAGGCATAATGCTGCAGCCGGATAGCGAGCTTTTCATCATACCTGCAGCCGGAGGCGAGGCTCGAAGGATGCGCTGCAACCGTGAGCTTTTCAACTCCTGGCACAGCTTTTCGCCCAATGGAAAATGGATGCTGTTCAGTTCCAAGGCCAATACCCCTTTTACCGAAATCTTTCTGACCCACATTGATGAAAACGGAGTTGACAGTCCTCCGGTATGCTTATCCCGGTTCAGCGATGACCACTATGCCGCCAATGTGCCGGAGTTTGTCAATATAGGGCCGGGGGCTATCAAGAAGATAAGGATCTCTGCTCAGCGCTGAGCGCCAAACGTTCATCAAAGACGGGAGTTAACTCATGAAAAGAGCTACTGCCTATTTTATCCTGGTACTGATCATTGTAGCCGGATGCAGTGCCTACAGAACTGCAAAATTTAATAGTAAATACGGGCCTGTGCAAACTGTGGATCGGACTGTCAGTGCTTATAAACCGGGTGAGGTTTCTTTTCATAATGATGTGCAACCCATCCTGGAGCGTCGCTGTGATGTTTGCCACGGCTGTTATGATGCGCCATGCCAGCTGAAGCTCACCTGTTATGAAGGGCTCGAGCGGGGTGGCACCACAAAGCTAGTCTACACTGCCAGATTGAGACCGGAAAAGCCGACCCGGCTGTTTATTGATGCGAATTCAGTGGAAGAATGGCGCCAGATGGGTTTCCATCCTGTTCTCAACGAGAGGGATCAGACCCCGCAGGCAAATCTTGAAGACTCCGTGGTCAATCTGCTGTTGCAGCTGAAAAAAGAGCACCCCCAGCCGGAGACGGAACTTCTGCCGGCCAGTTTTGATATCAGTCTTGACAGAAAACAGATCTGTACAACTGCAGAAGATTTCAGTGAATACAAGAAAGAATATCCTCTGTGGGGAATGCCGTATGCACTGCCCGGACTGACCGACAAGGAGCATAAAACAATCGTAGAATGGCTGAGACAGGGGGGGCTGATTACGCCGCGGCCAGCGATGTCGGCTAAGGCCAGGAAAATTATAAACCAGTGGGAGGAATTCTATAACGGCACTTCACTGAAGCAGCAGCTGGTGTCACGCTACATTTATGAACATCTGTTTATGGGCCATATCCATTTTGATACGTTGCCGGACCGGGAGTTTTACCGGCTGGTTCGATCTAAAACGGCTCCAGGAGAACCGGTGATTGAGATCAATACAGTAAGACCTTATGACGATCCCGGGGTTGCAAAATTCTACTACCGGTTGCGGAAAGTAGAATCAACCATTGTGTCAAAAAATCACATTGTTTATCGGATGAACAGGAAAAAAATGGAGCGCTACCGGCAGCTCTTTCTGCAGGACAATTATGAGGTAAACAAGCTGCCGCCCTATGATCCCCAAATAACCTCCAATCCCTTCAAGACTTTTGCGGCTCTGCCTGCGATATCCCGTTACCGGTTCATGCTGGATGATGCCCAGTACTTCATCGCGGGATTTATGAAGGGGCCTGTTTGCCGTGGCCAGATTGCCCTCAATGTCATCAATGACCAATTCTTTATTGCCTTTTTTGATCCGGAGAAGGACACCATCAGCAATGATACAGCCTTTATTGCCAGTATGAGTGATTATCTGGACTTACCGGCCAGCGGGGAAGATAAACTAAACATCGAGGTTCTCCCAGTAGTGGCTGACTATCAGAGTAAGCAAGAAAAATATCTGGATGCCAAGGGAAAGTATCTTGCAAAACTGGATCCGGCTAAAAAGGGAAATGATATAACTTATATCTGGAACGGTGACGGCCACAATAGAAATGCGCTGTTAACGATTTTCAGGCATTTTGACAGTGCCAGCGTGGAAAAGGGTTTTGTGGGAGATACACCCAAAACGGGCTGGGTGATTGACTATCCGCTGCTTGAAAGGATCCACTATCTGCTAGTCGTCGATTTTAACGTGTTTGGCAATGTGGGGCATCAACTCGAAACTCGGCTTTATATGGACTTTCTCCGCATGGAGGGAGAGAATAATTTTCTGAGCTTCCTGCCAAAGGATAAGCGCGTCGAGATAAGAGCAGAGTGGTATAAGGGCGCCAGGGCCGAACATAAGATTCACCTGGAGGACCCTCTTCGGGGGCTTAAATGGGACACCGGAATTGTCTACAGGACAAACGATCCCAAAAAGGAATTTTTTGAACAGATACTTGTGCATGCGGGACCAGCTGCTGGTCCGAAAGACTACTTGAACCGCTGCCCGGAAAAAAACTGTGTTGATAAAAATACAGGGCCACTTGAACAGAGAGCAGACTTGGCCCTGCAAAAAGTGACGGGACTCCGCGGCCCTGAGATACAGGTGGTCCAGGATTTGGCCTTTATTCATGTTGTTACCGGTAATAAGGATAAAGACCTGGCCTATACTGTTATCCGCAACAAGGCCCTGAGCAACAATTCATTCATGTTTGGTGAGGAGAGAAGGCGCCTTGTTAAAGACGACACCCTTACCATCGTCAAGGGTTATACGGGCAGCTATCCAAACTCATTCGTTCGAGTTCAGATAGATGACATAGAGGAGTTTGTTGAAAGTTTTCTCACAATCAGAGATCAACTCAGCTACTACAATGTTGCCAGAAAGTATGCCATTAGAAGAACCAGTCCGAATTTCTGGGAGGAGGCAGACTGGCACTACCAGAAATATCTCAAGGATGAACCGGTGGAAGCAGGTCTGTTTGATATGTATCGTTTCAACCGGATTGCAGAAAAATCTGATGCTCACTTTAAATGGTAAATCGGGGATAGGTAGGCAGTAATCAGTGAGCAGTGAGCGCTCAAACTACAACAGACCAGCATAGGGAGATGTAGAAACTACATTTACCTGGTGGCAGGATTATTGTGGGGAAGTGTTATTGCCGCCTCTTCTTGAGGACAAAATAGTCAGCCAGGATCTGAGCATGATCGAAAGCCAGGGGTGAGGGCAGATCTTTTTCAGTAAACACCCCCACCTCTCTCGCATCGTCTCTGGCCTTCGGTTCACCCCCGGCTCGGGCCCAAAAAACCACAGTAATGGTGTGGTGTCTCGGATCGCGGTCGGGCGCAGAGTAAGCACCGAGTTGCCCGAGTAACTCCACATCCAAAGAGGTCTCTTCACGGGCTTCCCGCCGGGCCGCATCCTCGAGAGATTCGCCGTAATCCACAAATCCGCCCGGTATTGCCCAGCCATGGGGCTCTCTGGCCCGCCGAATCAGGACGATCCCTTTGTCTTCCAGCTCAATGATAATGTCCACTGTGGGCAAGGGATTTCTGTATTTGGATACCAGCTCGCCACAGTGCGGACAGGTAAGGCCATTTTTCATATCCGTCTCCTCTCTTTAGTCAGACCATCCCAGCAGCAGTCCGTCCACAATTTCTCCTCACTGCCGGTCTCCGGGCGAACTCGACGGATTGTCAGTTGTCCGTAGTCCGTGGTCCGTTGCAAGAAAGCGCAAAGGGCATAGATCATAGCGCCAAGCGGATGATTAAATGATAACAAAACGCTATGCGCTATGCGCCTTGCTCTATGCGGCGAACGGAGTGAGCCACAACGGACAACGGACCACTGACTCTGCCGACTGGCAGTTAGTGCTGTAGTTCGAATAGTTGGCTGATGGAATCTTCGTTGTGAATACTCTTGATGGCCTCGGCGAATAGTAGCGCCGATGAGAGTACTTTAAGGTTGGGAATGTCTGCTTTCTTTGGCAAGGTATCTGTGACCACTACCGATCCGAAAGGACTCTGGGCCAATCTGTCAGCAGCCGGACCGGACAAAATGGCATGGGTACAACAGGCATGCACCTCTCTGGCGCCGTTTTCCATGAGGGTCCGGGCCGCTTCTACAAGGGTTCCAGCGGTATCTACCATATCATCGAGGATAATCGCAGTTTTCTCTTTCACCTCACCAATCAGGTGCATGGCCTCCGCCTGGTTGGCATCTGCTCTTCTCTTGTCGATGAGTGCCAGACCAGCATGCAGTCGGCTGGCGTAAGCGCGGGCCCTGGGAACTCCTCCAGCGTCTGGGGCTACTATTACCAGTTCATTTCTAAACTGCTCCCTGATATGGGGCAAGAGAATCGGAGAGGCATAGAGATTGTCCACAGGGATGTTGAAAAAACCCTGGATCTGGCCGGCATGTAAATCCATGGTGAGCACCCGATTAGTTCCCACTTCAGTCAGAAGGTCTGCCACCAAACGTGCGGTGATGGGTACACGGGGCTTGTTCTTGCGATCCTGGCGGGCATAGCCGTAATATGGCATTACCGCAGTGATCCGCGTTGCTGATGCACGTTTAAGAGCATCAATTATTGCCAGCAGTTCCATGAGATGATCATTCACGGGATGGGCAAGTGATTGGATCACGAAAGCGTCTGTGCCTCGAACATTTTCTCCAATCTCCACTAGAGTCTCGCCATCGCTGAAGCTATCAATCCTGGCACGACAGAGGGATATGCCAAGATAATCGCAGATCGTTTCTGCCAGACCTGGATTGCTATTGCCGCTGATAACTCTCAGGCCCACCGTTGCCATAACCAACTCTCCTTGCAGGAAGATTTCGGTCTGCCACCATATAGTACACACTGGCGTAAATCTCAAGTAAAGAATTCGGACTCTCAGGAGCCGGCTTTGGGCTACGCCCTGCGCCCTGCGCCCTGCGCCTTTAATGGCTACCACAATGATCACAGCACGTTACTGAGGCCGCCAGCGCCTGAACAACCTCTTTAGGATCTGCCTTTACTACCTCAACAATTCTAAGCTCCAGCATCAGACACATATCTACTTGGGGAAATTCATCTTGCTGCAACAGCTGAGATGCCACAAATGCTGCTGCCTCCGACTCTAGCACCAGTTCCAGGTTCTCACCTTCTTCAAGGCTTTCCAGTCTTTGATCCACCCCGTCGATCCAAGACTCCACACCATAGAGAAAGCGGTGCTGCCCTGAGGCTTCCAAAGCCTGGTTCTCTTGTTTTTCATCGTATAGCCTAAACTCAACTGTCACATAGTGTAATGGTGTCACCTTTATGGCCATTGTCAAGATCTCCTGTCCACGTACCATTTGATGAGAACGACCAGGCTTTACTATAGCACGAATATTTCATGAATGGCCTACTACGACCACGGATATGGGCGTGCTTCCGTGCGTCCTCGGGTGTCGGACCCTGCGACGTGCTGTTCAAGTACGCCTCGGCTCCAACCCCCTGCGGTTGCCCGGTGGCACACCCATCTTCACGGTCTCGAGACGTCAATTCACGAAATATGCGAGCTAACTTTTTATTTCTACCGTTTTTTCCTCCCTCTTTCCATCGCCAATGTTCTCCTTGGATAGGATTTTATCCCCTCACGCTACATGACGTTTTCCGCGTAATGATTTGATTTTTTTTTGACTTGCCGCTACTATCTGACGGTCATTACAGAGAAGGAAGCAGGTATGGCGAGGCGAGGAACTTTGCGGGAAAAAATATCTTTGTTTACTGTGCTCTTGGTAATGTCCATTACTTTTTCCTTCCTCTATGCCGCAAACATTAGAGGCGTCAATCTTATGGACCTCACGTTGGTGGATCTAGATGGGAAGAAGGTGCGTCTAGATCAGTTGGCGGGGAACAAACCGCTATTGCTTTATTTTTGGGCTACCTGGTGTGGACCCTGTCGAAAAACACAACCCAAGGTTGCCGCTCTTGCCAAAAAATATAAGGACAGGGTTAAGGTGGTGGGAATTAATGTGGGAGGATTGGATTCCCCGAAGGATATAAAAAAGTATCGCTCCCGTCACCGGATCACCTACACTATGTTGATTGACCACAAGGATGAGGCAGTCAAAGCTTACTCCGTTTCTGCCATCCCATTGATTATCCTTGTGGATGAGACCGGTAAGATCCTGTTCCGCGACAATGAACCGCCGGCAAATCTGGAAAAATTCTTATCTGGATAGCCAGGATGTTTCATGAATTGCAGCATGCCTATGTTCGTTGACATTACAATTCGTAGCTCGCTATAATCTTGATAAAAAGGTGAAGAGCGCATTATGAGTATGCCCCTACTGATTGCCAGCATTCTGGTGGGAATTATGGTGACCTGTGTAGGTATTTACCGTGCTTACAAGCAGGGCGAGTTCATGCCCCTGGTCCTGGGCATGCTAATATTGATGAGTTGCGCAGCTAATTACGTCAAACGGCATACCAAAGAGGAAGACGGGGAAGATCAATCCACAGATGAGACGGCAAACGGTTAGACCGGATCGACGATTGCAGATTGCCGATTGCAGACGGAGACATGGAGCTAGCTCAAATCCGAAATCCAAAATCCTCCTTCCTGGTTAGGGTTTGTAGGCGGTGACCAGCATACGTTGGTTGAGAAGGCCGTAATCATCGGCCGTCGGGTGAGAAACCAGAATACCACCACAGTCGATGTGCTGGAAGCCGCTCTCGGTTAGCAGCGCTTCCATATCTTGGGGCTGGAAAAGGCGCGCAAAGTAGCTAACATCTCGGATAAGGCCACCCTCTTTGCTCAAAACAATTTCCCTCACCAAAACCCCCTCCTTTTGTAATTTGCGTTCTCGACAAACCACTACATCTTCATTGGCCTCGTGCCAACTGCTGGGTTTGAATTGCTTGCGCGCGTAGTCGCTGTGGATTAAGTCAAGGAGCACCCTACCGCCGGGTTTCAACAAGCGGCGGATCTCTCGAAGTATTTCCTGGTTCTGGCTGTCTTCTTTGAAGTAACCGAATGAATTTCCCATAACCAGTATCACGTCAAAGCTATCATCCGCCAGTCCCACCTCACAGGCATCACCGCGACAGAAATGTATCGAGCAGTCTCCTTTTGTGGCATCGTGGGAACCCACTTGTAACAACACCTGCGAGTAGTCAACCACCGTAACATTTCTGTAGCCGCGCCTGTTTAGCTCTATCGCATGGCGCCCTTGACCGCCACAAAGGTCCAGAATTCGATCTTCGGCCTTGAGCCTGAGGGTGGCCTCAACCATGTCGACCTCAGCGGCAGTTATTTCCGGGCAGCACACACTGCGAGCGTCAGTAATAAGATAGGTCTCATCAAATATATGCTGCCACCAGGTAGGATCATATTCATCCATTTTCTGCCTGCCCCGCAGGATCGCCAGGGTAATCCTGCCCGTCTCACTCATCATCCGGATGACATCCGAAGGAGAAAAGCCCATCGCTGGCCATCAAAGCCGGTTGTCCGGTCCAGGGGGTAGTCCTGGCAATGGCTTCCTCTTCCGCTGTTTGCTTTGGCATCAATCTGTCTGGAGTATAAAACTCTTCTTGGCTTCTTCAGGCATACCTATAGTGTAGCTGCTTCCCACGCACTTAGAAAATACAAGAATTTACCAGGAAAGAGCTGCCGCTAAATCTCAGCCATCAGTTTATCAAAATCGTCCACAGTGACTGCCTGAGCTGTGGTGAAGGCTATGCCTGACATTTTACTCAGGGCAACTGAAGCTTGAATTGCCTTTTCCATACTAGGCAAACTCACTATAAAAACCAGATCCTTCTCGCCAAGCAAGGCGTGCATAGACTGTACTTCTCCACCCATACCCTTCACTACATCAACAACCTTCTGCGTTCGGTCTGCACTTATTGCCTTTATAGCCTCCGCCGAATACTTACCAAACATAAAAAATGTTGCCATGATATCTCCTCCTTTTTCTTCTCCAGTTGTTTATACTTTCAGCCACTGGCCTCTCCAGCCGCCTTCTTAAGCTACCGTAATACTGCGCGATTGGTCTAATTGTTTTTTTCGAGTGTTCCATCGACTTCGGTGGCACTACTAATATGAGATAACTATTATTTCGACGAAAAGAATTCGTACGTTGTTATAAAACCTCTATGAAGCTACGGGGAGAGTATTAGACCACAATCTGGATAGTATCAGCTTTGAGAACCAGCGAACGAACCTGACAGCCATACTGAATTCAAAATACGGCTTCCCCATGGAATTTGTCAATATGAAAAGCAAGCAAGATGAGCTATTTATCAAATTGATACTGTTCAATATCATTTAGTACTGTAAAATCAGAATTTTATAATATTACTTTTTGCGTAGCTATTCCCGGTTTTACCTTGATTTCATGAGTGTCAACGGTAATAACATACAAACTTACCCCTCACTTTTCGGGGAAGTCTGCATAATTCTGATTGCTGCTCGCGCCCTGTGTAAGCGAAGCTTGACCATTTGTTGATAAGTGGTAAGATCTCTCGAAATAGACTGGCAGATGCTTATCTACATCGCTGTAAGATTGTATGCTCAAGAGGACTTTGGCCTAGAATTAGACAAAACGGTTTAAACGCGCGACTCTTCTACGATCGACCTGTGCCTTTCCATCTTTCCATGGTCGAGATTGCAGGGAAGAATATGAATCCAGATCAACTCGTTGGCTATCATTCTGAATGGAATCTAGTTTGCCCCGGAGGTAGTGATTACCAACGAATGGCCCAGATACGGGGAAAGCTATGCTGGAAAAGAATTAAAGATATTTCAGGACTGGAAATCGAACTGGACTTTGACCATCCTCTTCTAAGACCAGTTCCATCTTTTTTAGACATGTTGCTCAGGGCCCACCGGGTAAAGTTCAACCAGGAAAGACCTTTTATCCTTCTTGTAGCAGAGAAAAAGACTCTGGATAAGGTGCCGGAGAATATAAATGTGGTTGAATTTTTGAACGAGATGGAGGGAGTAAGTGCCGCATTGACGAGCCCTGAGGAGCTTGAAAAAAATGCGGATCGTGTTCTCTACAGGGGGCAGGCGGCAACTGTCATCTTTTTGGATATGATGAATGATGACCTTTTAAGCATAGCTGAAGACCATGATATCGAACCCCTGTTGACCGGGATCAGAACGGGTATTGTGGTTAATCCCCGTGGTCTAGAACCATTGGGTGCAAAAGGGGTTTTTGAGGTGGTGACGGGAGAGGCAAGCTCCTTGCTCACCCCTTCCACCGTCAAGCATACCCCCTGGACCCGACTCTTTTATCCCCGAAAAACCACAGGACCCGAAGGAGAATGGATCCCTGACCTGGTGGAGTGGGTGCGGGACCACTGGAAGGAGATTGTTCTTAAACCGGTTCATGGTCACACCGGCAGGGGCATCTTTATCGGACCTCAGAGCGAATCTTGGGATGAGGCTATTCAGACAGCCCTTGAGGTAGAACCTTATATCGTCCAGTCGTTTATTCCCAAAGGGCTCTGGGCGGAAGAGTATCCCTGGCTGGATCTGCAAGAAGAAAAGGTAATTCTAAAGCAATGGCAGACCGACTTCCGCTGCATGATTAACGACAACGGGCTGATGGGATTCGTTGCCCGATTCGGCGGGATACCTACGAACGTGGGGACAGGGGGCGGTAATCAGAGCGTCGCCATCCTTAAGACAGAAATCCCGGTTAAAGAAGCGGTGGACAGAATCAACGATGCGATTATGGGATTGGGGTATTCCACGGTGATGGAGATCCAGAAAGAGATGGACCAAAAAGGGCTGGAATTAGGGCATATCTATCTTAAAGGTCCGACGCCCAACACCCTGAGACCCCGGATTATTAAGCCGAATCATCTGGCTCCGTTGCAGGAATATAGTGCCAATCTCTGGAGTGATATACTAATCCTTGAAAAGATGTGGCTGGGGGGCAAATTGGATCATCTGGTTAAACTGGGTGAGGACTCAGCGGAGATTGCTCGGATGCAGCCATGGGGAGGGTCATCAGCCCTAATCGCCTCAGATGGCCTCTTTAGCTTCGGAGCCCATCTTTAGTTTGTTGATCCTAGTTTTCTTGTTTTCGCGAGAGTAAATGGATTCTGTCTATCCTGCAGGAACAATAAAATTTCTTCAAATAACTCTCTGTGACTTTGTTACCTTTTAAAATAAACCATTATTCTAGGCAAAAACCTATAATTTTATAAAACCAAGAGAACCACTGCCTATGTAATTTTAGAAATATACAATAGCCTTGTGCAATAATGTCTTCTGGATCACTTATTCTTCTTTTAATCCTATTTTAACAGAAAGCCAACAAACTACAGCAAAAATTAAAGTAGGTATTAGAATTATCTTAGCTTTTTTGATAATTTCAATCAAAGAACTACCGTCATATGTAAATAGAAATATATCGGATAATACGCTGGCAAGAGTAATTGCAGTTAGAATAAATACAAAATAATTTCCTTTAGCTCTGAAAACGCTCATTATCGTCGAACTACTTGATTGTTTAATGTGGCAGCTGACTCAAAAGGATCTTCTGAAATCTATCACATTATGATACTAAACCCCCTTCAGCTTATTCTTATCTTTGCTCTTTGTTATCGGATCAAATCCGTCAGGTTGTGGAAGCGACGGTAAGCCAATTGGAATGGTAGCTGACCACCCTCCATAAGTAGACGGTGAAATCTCTGCCATCCGAGGCGAGGAACAAACTGCTGCCGAAGCTCAAGAATTTCGTATTTTCCAAGAGTGTAGCAGATCTGGTAACCAGGGCTCAACCGATATCGTTCCACTTGAGAGATGGCTTCGTTGGTCTCATGGCCTACTGAAACGAGAAGATTAGCAGCCTCCTCCATAGTTATGCGCTCCATGGCTAGACCTACGTCAATCAAGCAACGAGCTGCCCTCCAGAGACGATACCTGCAAGCCACCAATTCCTCTATGGGCAATTTAAAGTATCCACATTCGGACAGAATTGATTCAGCGTAGAATGCCCAGCCCTCATAGAATAAAGCCGAATCGATCTGACGGCGTATTGGATTATCTAGGCTGTGGCGGACACAGTCCAACAAATGGTGCCCAGGATAAGTTTCATGGGCTGTTACGACTTGATAATCGCGATGCAGATGCTTTAGACGGCTTACGTCCAATTTCGAGTTCTTGTGCAGTCTGGCAGTGGTGATGTAGAAGAGAGCCTTCTCGTGCGGATCGCTGCCCAGCGGCGCATAATAAGATGCAATGCTTCTCACTGAACGCAAATAGGTTGGTGTTTCGGCGAGAACCACCTCCTGATCTAGATTATTGTCCAGAAGCTCAAGGTCCTGACACAGGTCCCTCAGAGTTTCTATTTCGTTTCCATACAGTTTGAAAAGATCAAACTCTCCGTCATCGCTAGGTACGTAGCTCTCATAGATCTGCTGCCAATCCAGACTGGAATCTATGTTTCGGCGCAGCCGCTCCATTTCTTCCAGGTTATTCTGCCATTCTTCCTCGGCAATACTGTAGATTTCCTCTAAAGATCTGGTACAACCAAAATGGCGCTGAACAAGCTCTTCTACCGAAGCCGACTGAACCGACGCCGCGGCTGTCGGCCCAATTTCGCGCAACCTTGATCCAAAGGCAGAAAGCGCCTCCTGGGCTTCCGCGCATGGTAGGGCCAGCTGCTCCCGCCGGCTATGGCCATCGAACTCAAAGAGAATTTCATCGAGATACTTTTGAGCATCTTGTACCACAGCCAGGGAAACTCGATAGTAAGGACCCGGAATGGCGCTCAGATTCTTGCTTCCCTCGTTAAGCAGTCTTTTTAGCCCAAAGAGCCGTTCGGCGGTCCGATCTAAACGTTCTCCTCCATCCAGGTATGGCTTGTTCAAGGCGTGATCAACCCCAATACAACCGATCTTGAGATAAATGAGAGGATTATGACGCCAGGATTGGACCTCTTCCAGCTCAATAAGCAAACCAGCCATGTTGTGCAGCAGAAACTGCCGATCAATTTCCTTTTCGAAATCCTGGGCCGCTCGTTGTTTTCGCAGTTGGTTCTGCAGGTCACGCACGGACGCCACCACTGCTCCAATTGCATCCTGGCTCAATTCGTCCACACGGTCCAAAAACTGTACTGCTTCTTGGACACGGGGCAGAAAGTGGAATTCATCACTGGCGCACATTACCGGAAAGGCTCTGGCGAGTAAGGAGAAGTACTCTTGAGCTATGCTGGTTATTTGATTTTCCGGCTGATCTGACATCGCTTGTAGTATTTTACTGAGGCCATGAAATCCGAAATTCTCAGACCCAAATCCCAAGCACCAAATTACAAATAAATCTCAAATTCCAATAATCAATGACCCAAACATATTTGGGCTTCTCCTTTCCTAAAATGATATGAAGGTTTGGAATTTTGAATTTCGGTCATTGTTATTTGTTTGTTATTTGGGTTTTGTGATTTGTAATTTTCGTACTTCAATCCGAAATCCGAAATCCGAGATTCATTAATTTCTAAATCTATCCCAGATTGAGGTCGGAGGGTACCTTCCAGTCGTCGCCGAGAAACAGCGGGAGCTCAGCGATGCAGATCGGACCCACCCTTACCTTCCACCCCGTCTGCCTCGCCAGTGGCTCCTGTAACGAGGAGGCGAATCCTGGAAGGACCATCTCTCGCTTCGCCTTACCTTGGTTCAACGGTGATTTTTCCAGGAGGGCAACTATCTTGTCTACTTTCAATGACTGGTAAATCATGGCCATATCAACGGTATCTCCGCGGCAATCAACGAAGAGCAGCCAAAAGGGACTAAGGGTGTAGGCCATAATGGAGGTAAGTACTTCTTGGGTAAACTCGCTGTTGCCTGAAACGAGTAGCAGACTACGTTCGTTAGCCTGGTTAATCTCCGTGAGCCCTGTAGGGGCTGGGCGTGGTAGCTCCAGGGCAGGGACTTGAGGAAGAAATTGGTCGGCTGTCAATGCCAGATGGAAAGCCCGTATTTGGTTGCCCTTTAGAGAGGGGCAGTGTTCCGGGGTCCGGGCTCCATTTTTCATTTGCTTTACGAAAGCAGCGCAAGAAGCCTCCCCGCACTCTTTACAGTCAGTTCTCGGGAGATATTGGAGAAAATCGATTTTATTCAGGTAAAGGTCGGCTGTAATCATGGATTCACTGGGGTTAATCTGGCGTGTCGCAGGCTGATTCTCTAAAAGGAGGAAAAAGCACGCTAGCCTATAGGGAAGGGATATGAGCAATAACTGCTGGGAGTGCTTTCAGGCGGAGTTAGACTACGCTTCCTGGCAGTGACGGACAAAATTATCGAGCCTGAAAACATCCGATCGGCTGAGTTCGATCCACTTCAACCCCACGCCTTGATCTCCACAAGGTTTGTGCTTGGGGCATATCCAGACGACTTCAGCCCGGGAAACAACCGAGCCATGATATTGGGGTAGATGAACGTTGATTTGCACCCGATCACCCACGTGCATACTTTCACCGGTGCGGACAAAAACTCCAACAGGGCTTATGTTCTTGGCCTTTCCTTTGGCGGCACCACGATCGCCTATCAGACAGTATTGGGTATTGATGCTGGCGCGAGGAAACTGTCTTTCTTCTTTCATATGAAGCTGCTCCGGAGTGTTCTATTTGTCAATCCTATATCACAAAAATAAGAAATCGTATAGTAAAACTAGTCACTCCCCCCTGGTCATCGGCCGTGAGGACCCACCTTCGCCCAGGCTGCGGGGCGCTCTCCCCGGTTGGCGCTCAGCATTCCACTATCAGCTATCAAGTCGTCGAGAAAATGAACCGCAGAACCGCAGAACAAGGAACCGCAGAATATCGAAGTAAAAAACATTGTCTTATTCTTTTCTAAAACTTCTGCTGTTCGAAATTCCTTGTTCGATATTGTCCTCCGGACTCCCCACCCTGCGGGCGGGTCCCCAGTTTCGATATTCAAATAAGGTAAGTCTGTGTCTTGACGATTGTTTATGCTAAAATATTGCGGTCTTTTCTATACTGGGTTCATCTCGGAGGTAAGGTATGAAGGTTCGGAAGTTGGTCATTGTAGGGGGTGTGGCCGGAGGTGCTTCAGCCGCAGCCAAGGCGAGGCGCTGTAGTGAGGAGGTGGAGATCATTATGTACGAAAAGGGGCCTGATATCTCTTACGCTAATTGTGGCCTCCCCTACTATCTTTCCGGCGTCATCAAGAAGCGGGAAGATTTGCTCATCACCTCTGCCGAGTTCTTTCGCCGTCGCTTCCAGGTGGATGCCCGAACCAGTAGAGAGGTCATTCAGATTGACCGCAACAGCAAAAAAGTAATTGTGAAGAATCTCAATACGGGGCAAATGGAAGAAGAATCCTATGATCGTTTGATCTTGGCCCCCGGCTCTCATCCCATAGTACCGCCGGTACCCGGTATGGACCTTCCCTTCGTCTTTTATCTGAAAACCCTTGAAGATACCGACCGCATATTCAGCTACCTCCAAAACAAGAATCCCCGCAGGGCCGTGGTAATCGGCGGCGGCCTTATAGGTATTGAGGCTGTCGAGAATCTTGCTCTAAAAGGACTCGAAACCACCGTAGTGGAACTTGCCCCGCAGTTACTCACCTTCTTGGATTGGGAGATGGCTGAGAAGGTCCGCTGGCATATGCATCAGAAAGGCATCAATCTCTGTCTTTCAGAAGGTTTACAGTCAGTACATGAGCAGAACGGCCAAGGGTTAGTGCGAACCGACAAAGGTGGAGAAATCCCCACTGACCTGGTTCTGGTGGCGATTGGTGTCAGGCCCAACGTTGATCTTGCCCTGAATGCAGACCTGGAACTCGGTGTTACCGGCGGGATCAAGGTCAACGAGTTCATGCAGACCAGTGACCCTGATATCTTTGCTGCAGGCGACTGTATCGAAACCATGAACGTGGTGACCGGCAAGCCGGTACTCACGCCCATGGGCTCAGCGGCAAACAAAGAAGGACGCGCCGCCGGGGCCAACGCCCTTGGTCGCCGCATTGCGGTCCAAGGTTTTACCGGCACCATCATCGTCAAGGTCTTCGATCTGGCCGTGGCAAAGACCGGCCTGTCTGAAAGGGAAGCGATAGCGGAAGGGTACTCACCTCTGGCCCTTTATGTGCAACCCGGCCACCACGCCGGCTACTATCCAGGATCCAAGCCTGTCAATATTAAAACAGTGACCGAACGAGAGAGCGGTAGACTCCTTGGGGCCCAGGTTATTGGGGAGGAGGGAGTGGACAAGCGTGTAGACGTTTTCGCCACCGCCATCTACCATCAAATGCGCTTGGAGGATCTCCTCCAACTTGACCTGGCCTATGCCCCTCCCTACTCAGCGGCCCGGGATCCAGTGATAATTGCTGGTGCGGTAGGCCAGAATTATTATCAAGGTGACTGGGATCCCATCAGCCCCCACGAACTCAAAGCGAAAATGGATGCGGGAGAATCCTTTGTGCTGGTGGATGTCCGCACCAGATTGGAATTGCAGGAAAGAGGACCCTTGCCAGGTGCCCTCCATATCCCCATAGATCTTCTCCGAAGGCAGTTGCAGAAACTGGATCCTGAGAAAGAAACCATTTTGTATTGTGCCCAGGGATTCCGCTCTTATTTGGGCAACCGAATCCTGGCCATGCGTGGCTTCAAACGTGTCCGGACTCTCTCGGGGGGCATGGACAACTGGATGTATGAAGGGGGAATCAGCCGCTGCCCAGTCGGCTGATTGATGGGTAACCCCCAGCATCAGGTGCGAGGCTACCCTGAACCTCATGCGCATGTAATTCTTTGACTTTTTTCACTTGATTTTTCCCAAAGCCATGTATTAAATTCGCGTTGATAATCGCCGGTTTCTCAAAGTGGGTCGATCTCGCTTCAAAGGATTGCTTCCTTGGCCAAAGCGACGACCTGAGGTCTGGTTATGGGTTAATCTTGAAAAAGGAGGTCAACGTTTTGGCAAACGGTATTGTGAAGTGGTTTAATGACAGGAAAGGCTTTGGATTTATCCAGCAGGAAAATGGTGAGGACATATTCGTTCACTACTCTTCTATCAACATGCCTGGCTACAAATCTCTCGCAGAAGGCGAACAGGTGACCTTTGAGGTGGAAGAGGGCGACCGGGGGCCTGTGGCCAAAAACGTCCAAAAACTCTAATCCGGAGGACAAAGGGATATTGACTCGGAGGTGAAATGATGCATAAACAATGGGCCTGGGGTATCATCTTTATCTGGTTAGCCCTTACCGTGACTGGCTGCGCCGCTGTGGAGGTTTATTCAAGCAGCCCAGCAGTGCAAAAGATGAGTAATGACTATTTCAATGTCGAGCTTGAACCCCAGCTTCAAGAAGGCCAAAACTTTTTTACCTCTTTTCGTTTTGTCTTTACCAATAAGACAAAGAAAGATTTGCATGTTGACTGGGAAAACACCTTTTACCTCTTGAATGGCCGCAGAAGTGGCCGCTTCCTCTGGGAAGGTATTGACTGGGAGGCGTTGAAGAAAATCAGAAAAGAGCCTCTCGTCCCGGTCGCCGCAGGTGATACTGTTACAGCAGTGATCTTTCCTAAGAGCTTGGTTGGCAGATCGAGAATGGGGACAACAACAGGTCTTAGGTACACGCGAGGCCCACTACCAGCTGGGGAAAACGGCATGTTTCTCGTCGTCAGGCAGAATGGGAGAGAAATACGGGAAAAAATTATCGTCAAGATAGAAGCTCAAGAGGGTTGAATATAGTGTCAACAGAACGCACGGAGTCATAGTCCGGGACCATGCCTTAGCTGTTGACAAATACAACAGATTTGAGTAGCCTACGTTGCCTTAATAGCCTATGTTTCTGCTGAGATAGCAGCACCACATACACGAAGTTTGCATTTTTAAAGGTCTATATTGCGGATATGAAACGAAAACTCACCATCAACTTTGGCAAGCTCTTCGGCATTCTGCTGTACGTTCTGGCTGTACATCAAAGGCGGCTCGTCATTCGCAACCTACGTTTCTGTTATCCTGAGTGGCACGATGATCAGATTAAGAAGCTCGCCAGACGTGTTTTCAAAAACTTCGGGATCACCTTTATTGAAGTGTGTCAATCCGCATTCATATCTTGGGATGAACTCTCAAGTAGATATAGAGTGATTGGTGAGGACATTCTCATAAATGCTCTGAAGGCTAACAAGGGTCTACTGATCATCACAGCCCACATGGGGAACTGGGAAGTTGCCCAGCATTATATGCATAACTTCGAAAAGCCCCTCTCTGTGGTTGCTACCAAGATGAAGCAGGCTTGGGCGAATCGGCTGTTGGATCATTTGCGCTCCCGTTTTGGCCATACTGTCATCGATAAGAAAGGTGGGTTGCCGAACATAATGCAAGCCCTTCGCAGAGGGGAAATAGTTGCCTTGCTGATAGACCAAAGCAGACGCAAACAAGGCATTGAAGTTACCTTCTTCGGCCATGAGGCAACTGCAACCCCTGCCGCTGCCCTGCTGGCGATGCGATGCAAAAGTACGGTTTTACCAATGTTTTGTGTCCGTGATCCTGACGGCCAGCTGACCATTCATGTGAAACCACCTCTGGAAACGATAAGGACAGGCGACTTGCGGAGCGATCTACAGACCAACACTCAAATTATGATGAATGCGGTGGAAGAGATGATCAGGGAATATCCAGATCAGTGGTTTTGGACTCTGAAACCGTGGAAGGTCGCCTACCCACATCTCTATCGGGAGTGGGAGGAGCAACGACGAAAACGCAAAACAAGAAAGAAACGACGGGTCTCGCATCGCAAAAAAGGAGCTCAGCCGTCACTCCCCGGTAGCACATAGAGGCCTAACTGACACTTACCCGGGAACGTTCTGCTCTTTCCCGGGCCACGTCTTTTTGCAAGAATTCGCACTCCTCGCGGTCGAACTCCCAGCAGCATTTAGGCTTGATCTCATAAATGGCGCAGAAAAACTTGGCGGTAGCGAAGTATTCGAAGAGAAAAGGACAGAAACGCTGATACTCGCAGCCGTCACCCCGAAAATATACGTACCAGAGGCTGGGAGGTTTAGAACTTCCGCTGAAATCAGGAACCCCCCCTCGGATCTCACAACACCCCCCACAGTATTCACACCAGATCGTTTCAGGCAGAGGTTCCTGCGAAGGGTCTAGCAGCCTCATGGTGGATATCTCACCATGATTGTTGAGATTTTTCAGGTCTTGCCGAATGGAGAGGAATATTTCCGCCCAGCTCAACAGATGCTCCGCCGAGATCTTTGCCAAGCTCTCCTCGGTAAAATCAGCAAAGCCGGGCTCTCCGCTGAACTCTTCAACGTTAAGTTTTCGCAGCTTGCTTAAAGGAAAATAGGGATCAGCCAGCCCCTTTACCACGCACTCACGCTCCCGGGCTTGCTGATAACAGGATGCCAGCGAGCCAAACGCTTCATGCCAACGACTCAGGATCTTCGGATCAGATTTCCCCAGGAGCTCCAATTCTCGTTGCCGTCGATTGAGGTCACAAAAAGCGATGAATCGTCTGAGGAAAGAAGATGCGGATATTGCTCGAACTTTGATCATGGCGCGAATGGCTTTATCAGGGGAGACGGGCAGAATTGCTACTCTTCTGACTTGTGTCTTCTCAAGCTCAACGCTATGCGCTATGCGGTTTCGGAAAGTTCATGTCGTTGCAGAAACCGCTGCCAACGTTTGTCAATCCAGTCTTGCAGATAATCTATTTGCTCAGGGGTGATCTGCTTAAAACGTCCCTGTAATTTCAGGTATTGGCTGACCGGCTTTTTCTTGCCGCTACGGGCCATGCTGCGGCTGCGTCCAGTTAGGCGCAAAACACCGTTTTCAATCTCGAGAAGGACCCACATGCCAGTGTCCACCGCCAATTTTCCCAGTTTGACCAAATCATCGGTGGGAAACCCCCACCCAGGAGGGCAGGGAATGTTTATATGCATGAAGCGGGTGCCTTGGATGTTCTTGGCTTTCGCAACCTTGTCATACAAATCCAGTGGATATGCTGGCGAGGCTGAAGCCATGTAGGGGATTCCGTGGGCTTCCATAATGGCCAGGATGTCCTTTTTGTGCTCGATCTTGGTTCCCGGAGTGGTGGTGGTGAATGCACCCATAGGTGTGGCGCTGGACCGCTGAGTGCCCGTGTTCATATAGCCTTCATTATCGTAACAGATGTAGAGAAAGTCGGTATTTCTTTCCGCAGCAGCGCTGAGAGCCTGAATACCGATGTCGAAAGTGCCGCCGTCGCCGGCTATTCCCACCACAGTGTAATCGGTCTTGCCCAGCGCTTTCAGACCAGCGGCGATGCCGGTAGCCGAAGCCGCAGTAGTGGCGAAGGCGGTGTTGATGTTGGTAAGCCGGACTGAGGTGGACGGATAGAGTCCATGGAGCACGGTCAGGCAGGAAGCCGGTATGGTCAGAATGGTCTTTTCACCCAAAGCCTTTAGAATGTGACGATAAGCCAGGGACAAACCGCATCCAGAACATGCCCTGGTTCCGGGCAGCATGTATTCTTCCTCTGGAAGTTGCATCACCTTGGTTGTCATGATCTCACGCCTATTAATGTTTACCCTAACGCTATGCGCCATACGACTAGACAGCAACTCCTATCCACTGAGGGGTGCTAACTTGACCTTTCTGCTCCACGGATTTTATGGTGGCAGCTTCCAGGTCAGCGGCGGCGACATTCTTGCCGCCCAGACCCACAATGTAATTCGTGACCGTGGGTCGCAGCCCGCCTTCGAAGAGAGCCGCCTTGGTCTCGGTGCAAGTGGCGCCTTCGTTGCCGTAACTAATATTCTTGTCAAAAATCACTACGTGTTTCGCCTTTGACAGCGCTTGGCGAAGTGTCGCCGCCGGGAAAGGCCGGAAAACTCGCAGGGCCACCACTCCAGCCTTCCAGCCCTTCTCCCTGAGCGCATCAACAGCAAGGGAAGCCTCGTTGGCAAGGGAACCCATGGTGAGCAGAATAGTATCTGCCCCTTCAGTCCGATATTTCCACAGTAAACATTCATAGCTTCGGCCGAAAACCTCCCCAAACTCGCGGCCCACGTTAAGGATAACATCCCCTGCGGACTCGAGGGTTTCTTGCAGACGCATGCGAAACCCCATGTAACTGGGACAGGACACACCCTGGGCATTAGCCCGCGGGTCCGCCAGCATCACCGGGTTGATATTTATGGGATCCGGCCCGTCCACCTGCAAGTGGGGCACGTATGGCGGCAGGAATGCATCCACTTGCTTCTGGTCCGGTATCTCGACCGGCATGACCGTGTGTGACAGCACGAACCCGTCGAAGCAGACCATCATGGGGACGTGGAGCTGCTCGCAGATCTTATATGCCATGATAATGCTGTCCATAATCTCTTGATTATCCCGGCAGTAGACCTGCATCCAGCCGGTGTCGCGTTGGGAGATGGAGTCCTGCATGTCATTGAAAATTGTCCAAGGCGCGCCAAGTCCTCGGTTAGCAAGAGCCATGACAATTGGCAGCCTTGCCCCTGCGGCCCAATGCAGTTGCTCATGCATATAGGCCAGGCCATTCGCCGCCGTAGCAGTGAAGACCCGCGCTCCTACGGTGGAGGCTGAAATACACACGGTCAGAGCACTATGTTCGCTTTCAACCCGAATAAACTCAGCTGCCAATTCTCCTGACTCCACATACTTGACCAGGGTCTCTGGGATTTTGGACTGTGGGGTTATGGGGTAGGCAGCAATGACCTGTACCCGGCAAAGTTTGGCCCCCATTGCAGCTGTCTCATTACCATTGATAATTTGCACTTTGCTCATATCTATTCCCCACAATGCTGGCCCGGATATTTCAGTTGTCCTCCCCTACTCAACTTCTTCCTGGATGACACATTCACTGAGCACAAATTGCTCCTCGACCTCCATCCGGATTGCCTTGGTCGGGCACACCTGGGCGCAAACCCCGCAACCTTTACAATACTGAAGATCTATCTCAATGGGTATTCCTCTTTTCACCGTGCCATCCGGACAATAGAGCCAGCACAAATAACAGGTGTCTTTCTGCTTTTTACAAGGAGTACATTTGCTTAGGTCAATTATCGGACGCTTAGCCCGCCACTCGCCTGTGTTGCCTGCCTCTCCTTTCGCCAGCGTGGCGCAAGCAGAAATGAACTGGTCCTTTTTAGAGGCCATAGAGAACTTCCCTACCTTACCTAACTTTTCCTAGTTACTTCGAGAGCTGTTCGAGCTACCAGCAACCTCGAAAGGATTCTTGGTATTATAACACCAGCAGTCCACGAAAAGGATCGGGTCGGGGTAGATTCCACCACCATGACTAAAACTGCTCACCGCGATGCTACGACAGTTGCCAGTCGCGGTTGATCCTCGTCGCTTCGTAGGTGAGCCGGGCTCCTTCAATGTTAACCTGTGCCGCCTGCTTGCTGAAATTCTCGCCGATGGCTTTTTCCAGACTTTCCATCTGAACCAAGCAACTGGCCTTGGAAAAAGCTCCAAGTAGAGAAGTATTGATCAGTACCGTTCCAGCAACCACCAGACCGACCTCCTTGGCAATAGAGTTGGCATCGGAGGTTGCCACCGCAATGTCCATGTCAGTGCAGAATTTTTCGGGCCCACTGCTGGAATTTAGGATAAGGAGCCCATTCGGTTTCAGGCCGCCCAGCACGTCAACCGTCTGTAAAAGTCTTTCATCCAGTACAACTACCACGTCAGCTTGAGCCGTTGGACTCAGGGTGCGAATAGGTTTTCTTGAAAACCTGGTTGTAGCGGTAATGGGAGCTCCCCGTCGCTCAACACCAAAAAATGGCGCTGCAGTGACTCCTTGGTAACCATCAAGATAAGCAGCCTCGGCAAGTATCATTGCAGCGGTTACAGCACCCTGACCGCCGCGGCCGTGCCAGGTTACATTGATGACTTTCTGATCTTTGTCGTCTACGTCCATTATTGTCCTTGATCCTCAGAACCATTTAGCAGAACGCTTAGTTCCCGCTTTCTCCTTGCCGCTTTTCTATTTTTACGATAAATTTCCCAGGTGTAGGAATCACCACTTGTTGAGAGCCTTGGATATGTCCGAAAGACTGATAGAGAAAATCACACTGCCAAACGGTTTGATTCTGGAAATCTGGGACAAATCTCATCTCATGGCTGGCGACAGATGGCTTGTCTCGCTCTTAGTCAAAGTGGAGGTAACTGTTTTGCCCGAATACTTCTCAACCCTGGACGATGGCGAACAAGCTTACCAAGATCTGGTCGCCGCCCATGGCAACCCTCTGGTGTTCACCCAGGAAAAAGTGAAGCATTTTGTGGATGAAAGGGAAAGCAAAGACGTGCTCACAAGACTGTGCCAGAGAATCAAAGACAATCTGGTAGCATATCTCGGCAACCCCAAATTTGCCTCGCTTTACGTACTGAAAAAATATGGCGACCTACGAGATCGCCAGAATTGGGGCGCCGAAATCCCTTAGAAAGTTTTTACCTAACATATCTTCTAGACAGTTGCAACCCCGCACTCCTAGCTTGCATGCTTCCGCTGTTTCATATTATACCGGTTCGCTTGCCTGCCAGGTAGGCACCACCCAAAGGCCCGGCATCATCGCCCAGTTGAGCTCTTACCACCTTTACCTCAGCCGGTGGAACAAACGTCAACCGCCGGCCTAACTCCTCGCGCAAAGGACCGATGAACGCCTTCCACCCATTCGAAAGGCCACCGCCGATAAGAATGGACCGAATGCCGAGCAGATGTGCCACGTTGGCGATGGCAATGGCTAAACTGGTACCAACCAAATGAAAGAGCTCCTGGGCCAATTTGTCTCCGGCCACAGCCGCACTGTATATGGATTCAGCATCCAGTCCCCCTGAACTGTCCAACTTATGCCTAAGGCTGCTCTTTACTCCTTTATCCAACCGCTCTTTGGCTCGCCAAACGAGCCAGGAGGCGGATGCCAGGGTTTCCAGACAGCCGTAGTTACCGCAGCGACATTTTTCTCCATCAGGTTCAATAGTAATATGTCCAACTTCGCCAGCAGAATAGCCATGCCTTTCCCAAACCTTACCATCGATGAGCAGACATCCACCAACTCCGGTTCCCGGGGCGACGCAAAGAAAATCCCCCAGGTCGCGGGCTGCACCTAACCAGTATTCGCCATAGCAGATACAGTTCACATCGTTTTCAATGAAAACCGGGACTCTGAGCTCCTCGCTCAACCTCTTGCCCAACTGGAAATTCTCCCAGCCAGGAAGATTGGGGGAGGTGATCACTATCCCACTGGCCAAATCGATAAGTCCAGCGCATCCCACCCCCACGCCTCTCAGGACAAAACCGTTTTTTTCAGCTTGGCGGCTCAACTCGGTTAGGTGAGCGCTCAGGTCAGCAAGGACTGCATCAGGCCCTCTATCCACCAAGGTCTTGAATCGCACAGTCTCCAGGAGCTCCTGCCGACGTGGTTCGACCAGGGCCATCTTGATATTGGTACCACCTATGTCAACACCAATGACCGCCTGTGACTGGTTGTCCACCTTCTCTCCCATCGGTTAATCTCTCATTGAGAATATGAACCGCAGAACCGCAGAACAAGGAACCGCAGAATATCGAAGTGAAAAACATTGTCTTACTCCTTTCAAAAACTTCTGCTGTTCGAAATTCCTTGTTCGATATTGTCCTTCGGACTCCCCACCCTGCGGGCGGGTCCCCAGTTTCGATATTCAAAATACAAAACAGGCTGAATCCCGCTTCAATCAGGACTGAAAGTGCGGCACTATCCCTTTAGTGAGCCGGTGAAGTTAGGTTTGCGTTTTTCCAGGAAGGCCCCAAAGCCTTCGCCAACATCCTCACTGGCGAAACATAGTGCAAAAGCTTCCATCTCCAGGGCGCAGGCATTAAGCAAGTCCAGGTTCATTCCCTGGTCGATAACGTGCTTGACTGCTTGAGTCGCCACTCTGCCCTTGGTAGCAATCAGGGATGCAACCTTCCTGGTCTCCTCCATGAGCGTTTCGGGAGGAAATACCTTGTTCACCAACCCTATGTCTTTCGCTTCCTGAGCACTGATCATAACTCCGGTCAGGCAAAGTTCTTTGGCCAGGGCCCGCCCCACCAAACGAAGCAGACGCTGGGTGCCGCCAAAACCGGGAATAATGCCCAGATTAATTTCTGGCTGGCCAAGCTGTGCCGTTTCCGAAGCGTAGATAAAATCACATGCCAGTGCGATCTCGCAGCCACCGCCAAGTGCGAACCCGTTCACACAAGCGATCACGGGAATGCTTAGGCTTTCCAGGGCAAAGAGAGCCTCCTGCCCCTTAACGGCAAAGTACTTGGCAGAGATAGGATTCAGCTTCTGTAACTCCTTTATGTCAGCACCAGCCACAAAGGCCCTGTCGCCCGCGCCCGTCAAGATAAGCGCCCTGACCTCCTCATCGTCTTCAATTGTCCTTATGGCCTCACCTACTTCGGTGAGAGTGCCCACTTTTAGGGCATTCAACACCTCGGGCCGGTTGAAGGTTATTGTGGCAATGCCCCCTTCCACTTCAAACAGGATATCCTCGTATGCCATGGCACACCTCTCCTTTGCTAATCAAATATCCATCCCACGAGCTCTAACGGTTGAGTCCATAAGAATTGAAATTTTTCTCCATGTCAAGCAAAAGCCAAAAGCATCGATTCCAAAACTTTTACCCAAAACTGGCTTGACCAGAAATGGGTAACTGATTAGTGGGGTATTTGTGGCTGTAGATCATCTATAGTCGGTAGATTGACTACCACTAGTCCCTATGCTACTAAAAGGGGCCTAGAAAAAAAGTGAGGGATGACACATGATTGATCTCCGCAGTGACACCGTAACCAAGCCTGGTCAAGCCATGCGAGAGGCCATAGCCACAGCCGAGGTGGGTGACGATGTTTTGGGTGAGGACCCCACCGTCAACCTTCTCCAGGATAAGATGGCATCCCTGTTGGGCAAGGGAGCCGGGCTTTTCGTGCCCTCGGGGACTATGGCCAACCAGGTAGCCATCAAGACCCACATTCAACCAGGCGATGAAATTTTAATCGATCAGGATGCACACATCTATTACTATGAATGTGCGGCCACGGCGGTAATCGCCGGTGGCCAGTTTCAATGCCTGCAAGGAGACAATGGCATCTTGTCGCCCGAAGCCATAGCGGCCGCCATCAGACCTCAGGACATCCATCAACCTCCATCGCGACTTATTTGCTTGGAAAATACTCACAACAGGGGCGGCGGGACTATCTATACGGTAGAGAGAACGACCTCCATAACAAAACTGTTCTCTAACCAAAACATGAACATTCACCTAGATGGAGCTCGGCTCTTTAATGCTGCTCTAGCTGCTGGAACCACGGTAAAAGAGTTGTCCAGGGGGGTGGATTCCGTTTCCATCTGTTTCTCGAAAGGACTGGGGGCACCCGTGGGTTCGGTACTTTGCGGTTCCGCGGACTTCATCGCTGAAGCCCGGCGCTTTCGCAAAATGTTTGGAGGCGGTATGCGCCAGGTTGGCATCCTGGCTGCGGCTTGTCTCTACGCACTTGACCATCATGTGGAGCGGCTGGAGGAAGATCATGAAAACGCCAGGAGACTTGCCTTCGAACTTGCCCACATGGACGGAATTCAGATTGAGCCCGAACAAGTGGTAACCAACATTGTCATCTTTGATGTGGCTGGCACCGGTCTGGATGCAGACAGTTTTGCAGATAAACTGGCTACAGAGGGAGTTCTCATGATTCCCTTCGGCCCCACCACCGTTCGCGCCGTAACTCATATGGATGTGAACGCAGCGGATATTGACACAGCGCTTGAAATTATAGCGCGTTTTCTCAAATAATCGTCCAGATAAGATTTGGGGCAGGGGGATCAAGATTATGGAAAAAGATCAGCTTATTGAAGAACTCAAGAAGGCCGACTTGTTTTCTCGCCTGGAAGCTGACGATCTGGCTGCTCTGTTAGGAATTGCTCGGATGCGTCAGATTGAGGACGGCGAAATTCTTTTTGCTGCCGGTGATCGAGCAACTGGATTCTACGTGCTGCTCCAGGGGAAGATCAAACTTTATAAGGTCTCTGCCGATGGAAAAGAATACATTCTACGAGTGGTACGGAGCCGGCAAACATTTGCCGAGGCAGCCGCCTTCTCCGGGCTCACCTACCCTGTCTTCGCGGAATGCATGAGCCCATGCCAAATTGTTTACTTTGACGCCAACGACTTCCGCACTCTCATCCAAGGTAGCCCTCAGCTGGCCCTCAATATGATCGCCACCATGGCGTCCCTCCTGCAATCCCTGAACCAGAAAATCGAAGACCTCTCCCTCCGAGAAGTTACCGCTCGGCTTTGCCGTCACCTGCTGACACAAGCCCGGGATGAACACGGGGAAGTAACTGACGGTGTCAGCGTCCAGCTTGAAACCACCAAAAGCGCCCTGGCGGCAAGGCTGGGGACAATCAGCGAAACCCTCTCCCGGACCTTTAAGAAACTCCAGCAGCACGGTGTCGTGGCGGTTGATCGAGACCAGGTAACCTTGCTGGACTGCGACCAGGTTCAACAGGTTGCTGAGGGCGATCTCAAACTCTAGCCTGCTGAGGAAAATTGAGTTTTTATATATGTTTCCAAGGGCGGAATAATGTTAGGCTGCAGCCCATTCATCTTTTCTTGCAGCTGCTTCTAGAACTATCCTCATGGTACTGATGTCATCGACACCTCTTTCGTCGAATTCCATCTGACAATCTCTGTACTCAAAATCGCCTTCCGCCCAAAGGGAGATGTCCAATACTGCCTCCTGGATCTGGTAGCGGATCAATTCTTTCAGGCTGTCTTCATGTATGTACCCCAGATCCAGCAACACCTCCCCCAGTCGCTTTTTTTCTTCCTTGGTCTTCTCCAGGGCCTCCTCCAACTGTTCTTGGGAAATCAGTCCTCTATCATAAAGAATTTGCCCCAGCCGCTGTCCCTCTCTGCCGCTAGCCGCAACAATTTTGCCGTCTTTGAGGCAAATGGCTCTGACTACCTGGCCCTGTTCAAAGTGCAGCACCCCGGTTCTGTTATCAGTTGATAAGATTTGCAGGATAGTAGGAAGAGCCACTGACTTCAGATTCCCTCTGAAGCCAACTGGATTAGTGCACTTTGCAGAGTCGAAAGGGTACTGAACCCGCTGTCGATCATCAGGACCTCTTGCATTCCACGCCTCTAAAGCCTTCCTTTTACTCTCCATTGTGGGGCCTGAGCCGCCACACCAACAGACCACTGCGAAATAACCTTCAGAACTCTCGTCAATACGCATCCGGATTTTGCCATCTCCGTTCTCTTTTGTCTCACAAAACGGACAGGCCTTCAGTTCCTTCTCAAGATCAGCCATTATCTACCTCCCGCCTTCTTTCTCCTGGTATCCGGGTTATTAGGACATCCCTCACACAGGAGAGGACCTTCATACCACCAGATGCAACCTCCGCATCTTTCGCTCGGGCGCTCATTCAAAATATAGTCCTCCGCAAACACTCATGCCAAAAACAGCAATGCAGGTGTTGTTGTAGTGAATATTGTCTCTGTTAGCGAAAGTGATGCCAAGAAGTAGAAAGGCTGGAAAGCATTATAAAACCAGTAAGATATAACTTTTCATCATAGTTCACCTGTTGGCCGGATAGTCAAATTTGGCCAAGTAACCAGATACAACCTGACCAAATGACTAATCCACAATCACTGCCCAAAGACAGTAAAAAAGCCGGACCCTTCGAAGATCCCGCTGTGCGGGGGAGAACCCCGCTTTGAGCCACCTCCAGAGGGGGCATTTGACGTTTTTCCTTCATGCGGGCTAGTTGCATCTTTACAAGTCTGTTCTGCGTGATTATCTTCATGGCGGTAAGAAAATAATAGGTTTCCCGACTGTTAAGACAACAAAGGAGATTTTGTTAGCCGCGGGCAATTCTGCTCTTGGAGGGAAAGAATGCCATTAACCCTGTTTCGAGACGGACCACCGATGTATGAACTGCTCTTTAACCCGATGCAATCCAGCCCTTTGTCCCACGGTTTCCATTTGGCAAGGGAAAAGGTAGGCCATTCGGAGTCGCGGTCACCACAGTTGACTGGCAACTGGCACAAGCGTGAGAATACTGACCATAGCGATGTAGAGGAAGACGTTCGACTTCACGAACTCATGGAGAATATTAAACGCTATATTCGCAGCATTGATGTAAATAATCTCTAAAACGGCTAAACTAAACACCTGCCTGCCACCTGACGCAGGTGATTACATAAGCCCTCTGGAGTCTATAAAACGGAGGGTTTTTCTTTTTTGGGGGGAATCACCTCAGAATTACGACTTTGCTGTGTGAGGGCCTCCTCGAGTTGCTGGCGGACGGTTGCGCTGTCAGCGCTCACCGGCCCTTTACTGAAACCACACTGCTTCAAGTAGTAGCTGAGCTCGACCATCGGTGGTAGTGAAGCCGTCTGCCGCACAGCCGGGTCACCGCTTTGACAAAGTTCGGTTGGCGAACCGCAAAAGATAAGTCTCCCCGCGGCCATGACAGCCACTCTCCCCACCCAACCAAGAAATAACTCCAGCTCGTGGGCAATAACCAGCATGGTCCGATTCCCTCTGTTCCATTGGTGCAGGAGCGAAACCACTCGTCTCCGTTCCCGAGCATTTAACCCAGCCAGGGGCTCATCCAGGATCAACACCTGCGGTTCCAGGGCCAACAGGCTCACCAGCGCAGCCTTCCTTTGTTGGCCTGAGCTCAGGGATCTGGGTGAACGATCGGCAAATTGGGCGAGTGGAAAAGCAATATCCTCAGATATCTTACTCAGGCGGCGGGAAATTTCTGCTCCTTCCATACCGAACCCCACTCGCAGGCCCCAACTTAGCTCATCCCAAACAGTGTTGGCGAAAAACTGACGCTCTGGATACTGAAACGCCAACACCACCCGGTCGGTGGTGGCAACCCGTCTCCCGTCACTGTTATAGAGATCTTCCCCATTGATCCGTACGGTTCCCTGCTCGGGCCGAACCAATCCAGTCAGAATGCGTGCAAGAGTTGTCTTGCCGCTGCCGCTCGGTCCTGTCAGCAGAACAACCTCACCAGGCGCCAACTTCAATTCGAGCCCATTGAGCACCTGGCGACTGAAAGGCGTGGAGTCAGAGAACGTGTGGCTTATATTTATTGCCTCCAGCATGACTCAGTCTGCCACCTTGAAAACAAGATCTTTTTCCCGGACCCGCTCTTTGACCTGAACACCAACAAGTTGGCCCTTTACCGCCTTGGGGATCGCTTGTTTCTCTTCCTGAATGCTCTGCACTTCCTCTTTAAAATCGGTGGTGTATCCTTTGAACCAGAGCACATCACCCACCTGGAACTCCCCCCCTGTCACCTCAATGGCCGCCACACTCGGTTTGGCGAAAAAATTTTTGACCACTCCCACCTGGACGTCTGCCATTATCCTAACCCCCCTTTCTACATGGAGTAATGGAATGTTAGAGTACTAAAGTGACTAGAAATTCCAAATCACAAATAACAAATATCAAACAAATCACAATGACCAAAATTCGAAATCCCAAACGTGTTTTTTGTTTTGGTCATTGAAACTGGGGACCCGCCCGCAGGGTGGGGAGTCCGGAGGACCAATATTGGAATTTGAGATTTGTTTGTAATTTGGTGCTTGGAATTTGATATTTTGCAATACTCCATTCCTGCATTACTCCATACATTACTCCTCGAGTCGCTGCGTCTCATTATCTTTCCTGTTGCCTGGAACTGTCAAGAGCTCCAGTAATCGCTCAAGAGTGACAACTTCACCCGATTCGACCAGCCCCCTGCGAGCGAGCATCTCTCCGAGGCCAGCAATGGCAGGTACTTCCAGGCCAAGTTGTTCAACAAGCTCCTTTTCCTGTAAGAACCTGCCTGGAGAGTCGTCGAAAACTAACGCACCATTTTCTAAGGCAACTAGCCTCCCAGCGAGGAGAGCCTCTTCCAAAAGATGCGTGGTATGCACCATTGTGCAGGACTCTCTCGCCTGGATACTTTCCAGGAGGTTTAGAATTTCAGCGCGACTCCGTCCCGCAACCATACAAAGAGGATCGTCCAGCAGGAGACATCTTTGCTGCTGTGCCAGAGCGCCAGCAAGGATCAGCCGCTGCTGTTCCCCGCCGGAGAGATGGTGGCTGAAATGTGCCGCCCGTTCCCAAAGGCCCACCCACCGCAGGGCTTCCTCTACCCGGACTTGAATGGTCTCCGGAGCCAATCCCATGTTTTCGAGACCAAAAGCTACGTCCTCTGCTACCACCGGTGAGACAATCTGGTTTTCAGGATTGGCAAAAGCACAGGCTGCAAGGTGGTTGAGTTCTCCTGCAGCAAGAACAGTGGCGTTTATCCTGATCTCTCCGGCTTGGGGCTGCAGTAAGCCCTTCATTAACTTCAGGAGCGTGGTCTTGCCGCTGCCTGAGGGACCCACTATTGCCACCCACTCTCCAGCAGTAATACTCAGATCGAAATCGGCAAATACCGGTTCCTCCGTGCCGTCCTGGTAAGAGAAGGTTACTTTGTTGAACTCAATACTGACCATGCAGCAAGAATACCCCTATTTCGCGTAGATTCAAAAGGTTTTGTCGAGCACAATGATCGACCCTAGCCCGGATGTTTCACGAATTGGTGTCGCGAGACCGCAAAGATGGGTGTGCCACCGGGTAACCGCAGGGGGTTGTACCCGAGGCGTACTTGAACAGTACGCCGCAGGGTCCGACACCCGAGGACGCCCGGGAGGACGGTCATATCTGCGGTCGCAGCAGGCGATTCGTGAAATATCCGTGCTAATAATACGAAAGTATTTCATAGAACCCGGAATCCAGCAAGACGAAGGAGGAAGTGAAATTGACTGAGTTGGCCGCGACGGGTCATGGGGGAGGCTATTAGCCTACTGCGGGTGATTTACAAATGAAAAGTGTATCTGCTTAGCTCTGTCTAGATGGAGCTTGGGGGCTGGGATATTCCCGCAGCGGCGTATATAGCCAGCCTATGCCAATTTCAATAGATCAGCCTACCCAGGCAATATGGCAGAGGCTGGCAATATCCGCAGCTCGGGCTGCCATCTACTTCGGCCCGAAGCACCACCGCACGGCAAGGACAGCAGGCCGAGCGTAAGCGGAGGGAATATCCCAGCCCTCAAGCGGTAAGGCTGACTAGCAGCAATTGGCGAAGTTGAAAGGACATTCCTTGGATTTGTCTCAATTATTCTTAATACACTCATACCAACAAAGAAAAATGGGGTAACTCCTGGGATGAATGTCATTGACTAATTCGTTGATTTAATGGTACTTTAGCTATCGACATACGCAACTGCAGAGGGTGTGCGAACATGGCCGACACCGTGAGATTCAAAAAAGGAGCCACCATCATCCACGAAGGAACCACCGGCTCTAACGCCTATCTCATCCTTTCGGGCTCCGTGGAAGTGTACAAAAAAGTTGGGGATGAAAAGCTGGTACTGTCCAGATTGGTAAAGGGCAACATTTTTGGGGAAATGAGCCTTGTCGATGACAAACCCCGCTCCGCCACTATTGCCGCCCTGGAAGATACTGAAGTGAGAATTTTGAGCCGCGAGCACTTTGAGTCCATGTTGGAGCAAAACCCTCGCGCCGTTATCCCGTTACTCAAACAGGTTTTTCAGCGCGTCAGATATTTGAACCAGATGGTAACGGCATTCTGTGGTCAAGCCAGCACCGGGACCGTAGAATTGGCGACTCAGCCGCTTCAACTAAGGGCTAAAACTGAAGAGGCCGAGCAAGCCATGCAAGGCAAGGAGATAGATATCAGCAAAATACCTTTTCAGATCGGCAGAACCTCCAGTAGCAGCGTGTTCGGCTCCAATGATTTGGACATAGAAGACACTGAGCCATATCGAGTTTCTCGATGTCATTGTCTGATAACCATCGTGGATAACGAATATTATGTGGTTGATACGGTAAGCAGCCGCGGAACCGTGGTTGACGGTAGTAAGATCGGAGGCCAAGAAGAACTGAAGCGAGTATTACTGGAAAGTGGAAAACATCGGCTTATCCTCGGTGGCGAAGAGTCACCTTATGTGTTTGATCTTGAAGTCCCCTAGCCCGGATATTTCATGAATTGCTGTCGCGAGACCGTGAAGATGGGCGTGCCACCGGGCAACTCGTCCCGCGGCACCGCGGGATTGGTTCCGAGGCGTACCTGAACGGTACGTCGCAGGGGCCGACACCCGAGGACGCCAGGAAGGACGGCCATATCCGCGGTCGCAGCAAGTGATTCATAAAATATCCGGGCTAGAGAGAATCCTTGCCTACCTGATGTGATTCAGCTCCATTTATAAAAGTAAGACCTAATTTCCCCCCACTTCTATTGAGTACTCTCCCTAAAAAATGGTAATTTCTTTCCATTTTGTTACCTTTACTTCCCAATACTTAACTCGCAGTTCCCACACAAAAATCATATAAATACTTAAAATCATACAAAAATTTTGAATACTGCCTTTTGGCATGGTCTTTGTTTATCAAGGCCTTACCAAGCATATCCACTAATGCTGAAGCCGAAAAAGAAATAGTACGAGAAGGACGTATGAAATTAAATAAAGCAAGACGGCTTTCACTGCGTGTTCCGGTGATAGGATGGGAAGCGTATATATCAACAGAAATATTGAAAAACACACGAGCGAAAATTGCCAACGTCAGCGCGGACGGGGCTTACCTGATAACCAAAGAACAATATCAGCCAGCCTCAACGGTCGCTCTGTCGATCAAGTCTCCTATAATCTCCTTTTCCGTCACAGGAATGGTAGTTCGGAACGATCCATACGGTGTCGCGGTTCGTTTTCTCGATCACAGTAAATCAACCAGAAATTCGCTCTTGAGAATTATCTCTAAATTGTTGTCAGATAAGAGGTCAAACCGATCAGGTTTGAAAGAGGCTCCAATACGCAGTGAACGTCAACCGAAGCTCAATGTTGATGCAGGGCAAGAATGTTTCCACCCCAGTGGACTGTTAGCCACGCCACCGGGCAACGCAGCCCCACGTTCACTAAAGAGAACTAGCAGTAAGTCATCCGAGCAAGAATGCTTCTACACCAGTGCACTGTTAGCCACGGCACCGTGCAGCGAAGCCCCACGTTTGGCAAAGAGTAATAGCAACAGATCAAAGGACAACAATTTTATGATTAGCTCAGCTCAAACTCATAGCGCGGAATCATCGAAGGTATTCTTGAGTCACTGTGGAACAACTACAGTGGAGTGCCCTTTGTGTAAGACATGTCATTACACCACGGTCCCTGAACATCTTCACAACAAACCGGTTCGGGCAAAATGTGAGTGCGGGCAGTCTTTTCCTGTTCTTTTCGACAGCCGAAAATATTTTCGCAAAGAGGTGCGGCTGTCTGGGGAGTACTGGGACACGTCTGGCGCGCAGGACCTGATGACCGTAACAACGCTATCTGTTTGCGGTGTAGGATTTGAAGCAAGACGGAGTAACCTTCTTTTAAATGAAGGAGAAACCATCCATATAAGCTTCTTGCTCAATAACAATGATAGGAACTGGATTAAATTAAAAGCGGTCGTCAAACGGGTTAAGGGCAATCAGGTAGGCGTAGAATTCACTGGGCTGAATGATCACCAGCGAAAGTGCATTGGATTTTATCTGATGCCCTGAAATGAATACGGCTGTGTGAGTCTTTTCCCTCCCACATTTCCCTAAGAGTTCACCTGTCAACTTTAAGCCATACTTTGTCCCTGAAGAACCTGCTACCACATTTTGTGCTAGATTCAGTCAGACAGAAGTGTGAATTAAGGGATGTTATGTATACTTTTACAGTGATCCAGGCAGTTCACATTTCTCATCGTTAGTTGCACTCGTCCCCTTCACTTTAACTCCTATATTCGTTCCCCGATAGAAGTTTCTTGTCTTGACAAATCAATCTCCTGTTCTTACTTGTTGCCAATAAGGCTGGGGCTGATTTGAACCAAATACCTTTGATGTACTGTGAATATCACCATATATGGAGGTGAGCGAAATGTCAGAAGAAAAAATCCTAAACGGTGTAGATGTGGAGGCGGTTATAGGATTGATAAATGCCGTAAAAGAAAAACCTGACCTTGCCGAGTCCAAATTCCGAGCTAACAACGAATGGATCGACGGTGGGCACAATCGGTCCAGCATCAACGGTTATTACACTGCTGGTGAGGAGATGTCCCGTAGCAAACCATTTGTTTTGGATGCGGACGAACCCCCCATCTTGGCGGGAAAAGATCAAGGGGCGAATCCTGTAGAGCACCTTCTGAACGCTTTGGCAACTTGAATGACTACCACCATGGTCTACCATGCCGCAGTTCGCGGTATAGAGTTGGAAGAAGTGGAATCGGAGTTGGAGGGCGATCTTGACCTCAAGGGCTTCATGGGCCTCTCCGATCAAGTCAGGCCAGGCTATCAGGAAATCCGGGTAAATTTCAAAGTCAAGACGGATATTGAAGATTTGGAAAGGCTGAAGGCATTAATTAGGTTCTCGCCCGTGTACGATGTCGTCAGCAATGGGACGCGTGTAAAGGTTCAAGTAGAGAGGAAATAAATGCGGGTGGTGTAGTTGGTCTCGTCGGATTCAGGACGAAGCTCGGAAGACAACCTAGTTCGATTTTCAAGAATCGCAGGAGGCAGAGTCAGAGATGACTCTGCCTTCTTGTTTGGAGAGTGTGAATTACATACTTATATACACTTAATGGCTTGAGATCCAGATACCATATGGTGTAGCAACCACACATTACTCCAGCGCTCCAGGAAATACCATGAAGGCTAAGCTGGCAGCCGCTGACTAATTTTAGGAGAAGTCACGTCAGGCGCAATAAAAAAGGGCAGTCCGTTTTGCAGACTACCCTGTATATCTAGCCAGGAGGAGAACTACTACTTCTCGTCCCCTTCTTTGTCTTTCTTGGTTTTAGCTTTCTTCTTCTTGGGAGTTTTTGCAACTTTCTCTGGCTCAGGTTCTGAGACCTCGTCCGCTGCAGCTTTCTCCTCTACCACCTCTTCAACTGCCGGTGCTTCAGCTTCCGCCTTTTTCGCTGCTTTGCTCTTCTTCTTTTTCTTGTCGACAGTTTCCTCTGCTACTGCCTCTTCAGCTGCCGGTGCTTCAGCTTCCACCTTTTTCGCTGGCTTGCGCTTCCTCTTTTTCTTGTCGACAGCTTCCTCTGCTACCGCCTCTTCCGGCTCACCTGCTGAGACCTCTGCCGCCACAGCTTCCTCTACTACTGCCTCCTCAACCGCTGGTGGTGCCGCTTCTACAGCTTTACGGGGTTTGCGTTTCACCTTCTTCTTTTTCACAGTCTCCCCGGTCATCAACTCGATGAGACTCAATGGTGCTCCATCACCAACCCGAAAACCTACTTTCACCGTACGAGTGTAGCCACCGCTGCGGGCCTGATAACGCTGGGCCAGATCGGTAAATAGTTTGTGAACCACACTCTTATCGCGTATGACCTGGAGTGCCTGGCGTCTGGCGTGGAGATCTCCCCTCTTGCCCAAGGTGATCATCCAATCAGCCCAGCGCCGAAGCTCCTTGGCCTTGGCATGGGTGGTATATATCCGTTCGTGATCCAGCAGCGAAGTCACCATGTTACGAAACATGGCCAGCCGATGGCTGGAAGAGCGATTAAGCTTTCTCCCACTCTTGCCGTGTCGCATCTATTCTTGTTCCTTTCTTGCCTCTATTTCTTCCCTTGAGGGGAAGTTTTCCAACTTCATACCCAGTGACAAGCCCATTTCCGCCAGAATTTCTTTGATCTCATTGAGCGACTTTCTGCCAAAATTCTTTGTTTTTAGCATCTCCGCTTCGGTTTTCTGGACGAGTTCGCCAATCAACCGTATATTCGCGTTCTTGAGACAGTTGGCAGAACGTACTGACAATTCGAGTTCGTCCACCGAACGGAACAGGTTGTCGTTCAGTGTAGGTTCCTCTACCTCTTCTTCCGGAGCTTCGATCTCTGGTTCCTCATCGAAATTAATAAAGATGACCATTTGCTCTTTCAGAATCTTGGCAGCAAAAGCCAGAGCATCTTCTGGAAGCACACTGCCATCGGTCCAGATCTCCATAGTCAACTTGTCGTAGTCCGTAATCTGGCCTACACGGGCCTGACTCACCACATAACTCACTTTGCGAATGGGGGAGAAGATAGCATCCATGGGAATGACTCCAATGGCAGCATCCTCTTCCACGTGGCGTTCAGCCGGAATGTAGCCCTTCCCATTTTTGATCTGCATCTCCATCTGTAGCCTGCCGTCTTTTGACAGAAAGGCAATGTGCTGCTCTGGATTGAGAATTTCCACCTCGGGCGGACAGACGAAATCACCTGCCGTAACCGTGGCCTCACCTGCTTTGTCCACCTCGATGATTTTGTTCTCTTCTCCATGCAGTTTGAGTCTGACCTCTTTCAAGTTCAGGATAATATCGGTCACATCTTCCCGAACTCCGGGAATGGTGGAAAATTCATGCAGGACCCCATCTATTTTCACCGAGCTGATCGCAGCACCTTGTAGCGATGACAGCAAGATGCGTCTCAGGGCGTTACCAACGGTAATGCCAAAGCCTCGCTCCAAAGGTTCGCAGGCAAATTTTCCGAAAAACCTAGAAGCGGTATTTGCATCCAGTTCCAAACGTTTTGGGCTGATCAATTCACGCCAATTTTTATGCATTGTAACTCCTCTTATGAGAACCCCAACCGGCCAAATGTGAGAAGAAAAGCAGGAGACAGATGCCGAGGATCAGGCCAGGGGGGCCGTCTATTTGGAGTAAAGCTCCACAATGAGCTGCTCCTGAATAGGCATGGTCAACTCGTCGCGAGCCGGGTATCCCTTAATGGTCCCTTTAAACTTGTCCTTTTCCATCTCCAGCCACTGCGGCACTCCTCGTCTGGCTACGGCCTCCATTGCCTCTGCAATGGGGACAATGTTCCTACTCTTCTCTTTCACCTCAACGGTGTCATTTTCTTTGATGAGATAAGATGGAATGTTAACCCGCTTGCCGTTAACGACGAAGTGGTTGTGGCGCACCAGCTGCCTGGCCTGAGCCCGGGAATTCGCAAAACCCATGCGGTAGACCACGTTGTCCAACCGTCGTTCCAGGAGAACGAGAAGGTTCGTACCGGTAACCCCCTTCTGCCGCTCCGCCTTGTGGAAGTAGAAGCGGAACTGACGTTCCAGCAGACCGTACATGCGCTTCACCTTCTGCTTTTCCCGTAACTGGATGCCGTAGTCGGAAAACTTCTTTCGACCCTGGCCGTGCTGGCCTGGAGGATAGCTGCGTCTTTCATAGGCACATTTGTCCGAATAACAACGGTCGCCTTTCAGAAACAATTTAAGGTTTTCGCGGCGACAGATGCGACATACGGATTCGGTATATCGAGCCAAAGTAAACCTCCTTACTTATACCCGTCTCCTCTTAGGTGGACGGCATCCATTATGGGGAATGGGCGTAACATCGCGGATAAGTGTAACGTTAAAGCCGGCTGCCTGCAGGGCACGCAGGGCAGCTTCTCGGCCGGACCCTGGTCCTTTTACGTAAACCTCAATGTTCTGCACCCCGTGTTCTTGCGCTTTCTTGGCGGCGTCGTCTGCAGCAAGCTGCGCTGCGAAAGGCGTGCTCTTGCGGGAGCCCTTAAAACCCTGACTACCAGCACTGGACCAGGCTATGGTGTTGCCATTCATGTCAGTGATGGTAATGAGGGTATTGTTGAAAGTTGATTGGATATGAGCAATACCGTTTTGTATGTTCTTGCGTTCCTTCTTTTTCCGGGAAACTTTGCCCTTTGCTTTGGCCATTTTTCCACCTGCCTTTTATTGCTTTTTACGTCGACCTATCATGGATCGCCGAGGTCCCTTACGAGTGCGGGCATTGGTATGAGTTCGCTGGCCACGAACCGGCAGCCCTCGTCGGTGACGAAGCCCTCGATAGCAACCCAGATCCATAAGCCGCTTGATGTTCATGGAGACCTCAGTCCTCAAATCACCTTCCACCTTGTGATCACTATCAATGACTTGGCGGATGGCGTTGATCTCCTCCTCGGTAAGAAGATCTGACTTGGTGTCGCGGTCCACATTAGCCTGGTCCAGAATCTTTTGCGATGTGGTGCGGCCGATTCCGAAAATGTAAGTAAGAGCTATCTCGATTCGCTTGTTTTTCGGCAAATCAATGCCTGCAATCCGTGCCAATGGTTATACCCTCCGTTATTATCCCTGACGCTGTTTGTGCCTCGGATTTTCACAAATAACACGTACGACTCCATGACGCCTAATAATTTTACACTTTCGACACATACGTTTAACCGAAGCCCGCACTTTCATAAGCCCCTCTCCATCTACTTAAAGCTTCTATTCCTCCCTCAGGAAAGTACCTGAGTGACCCGCGCGAAGATTTCTTTGATATCCCCCACGCCGTCGATGGGCCTTATCTTCTCTTGAGCCCCATAATAGTCGATGAGTGGCAGGGTCTGTGACTCATAGACCTCCAACCGTGAACTCACGGTCTCCACGTTATCATCATCCCGTTGATAAAGTTCGCCGCCGCACTTGTCGCAAACCCCTTCTTGTTCCGGCGGATCGAACATAACATGGAAACCGACACCGCAGTCGCGACAGGTGCGCCGTCCGGTAAGACGCCCGACCAGCTCCTCATTGGCCACTTCAATGCTTACAACGTGGTCGATCTGCGAGCTAAGATTCTTCAGCATCCCATCCAGGGCCTCTGCCTGTGGAACAGTCCGGGGAAAACCATCCAACATGTAACCTTTGGCGCAGTCAGGCTGTTGAATCCGCTTTTCGACGATACCAATTACCACCGAATCGGGGACCAGGTCACCTTTGTCCATGCAGGCCTTGGCCTCTTTCCCCAAGGGGCTTCCCTCCTTGACGGCAGCTCGCAGAATGTCTCCCGTGGAAATCTGAGGAATCTGGTACTCTTCAACGAGCATTTTAGCTTGAGTTCCTTTTCCTGCTCCCGGTGGCCCTAGCAAAATAACGTTCATAAAACCCTCCATCTCCCGTAGTTAAGAAGATCTGTAACAGGAACTGAACCAACACAAACCAACCACTGCAACGTTCGCCTCGCGAACGAGGTTACCGTCTACCCTTCATTCTTGATTTCTTAATGAAACCCTCATAGTGGCGAGTCAACATATGGGATTCTATCTGTGCCACCGTATCGATAGCCACACCCACCACAATCAGCAAGGCAGTACCACCAAAATAGAACGGAACCCTGAACTTCTGAATGAGTATAGTGGGAAGCACGCACACTGCTGAGACGTAGATAGCACCACCAAATGTTATTCGTGACAGCACCCGGTCAATGTAGTCAGCGGTACGCTTACCCGGACGAATGCCAGGGATGAAGCCTCCGTACTTTTTCATGTTTTCAGCAGCGTCTACCGGATTGAAAACCACTGCGGTGTAGAAATAGCAAAAGAAAATAATAAAGCCCACATACACCAGACTGTAAACCAGCTTTCCTGGCGCCACTGCATCGGCAATCGTTTTCATCCAGGGAATTTGAATGAAGTTGGCAATGGTGGCGGGAAACATGATAATGGAGGAAGCAAAAATCGGCGGGATCACTCCTGCTGTGTTTACCTTGAGCGGCAGGTGAGTGGACTGCCCTCCGTACATCTTGCGGCCAACAACACGCTTAGCATACTGCACAGGGATCTTGCGCTGGCCTCTTTCCACATAAATGATTATCGCCACCACGACAACCATCATCACCGCTATAATGAGTATCATAAAGGTGGAGATTGTGTCGGCTTTCCACATCCGCAGAGTGTTGATAATGGCAGCCGGCATGCGAGCAACGATGCCGGCAAAAATGATGAGCGAAATGCCGTTGCCAATCCCCCGCTCGGTGATTTGCTCTCCCAGCCACATGATGAAAGCTGTGCCCGCGGTAAGGGTGATAACCGTCATCAATCGAAAGCCCCACCCTGGCATCAGGACCACCATCTCGCCCCCAGGTCCGCTCATGCCTTCCAGGCCGACGGCAATGCCAAAGCCTTGGATGAGACTGAGAACCACCGTGCCATAGCGAGTATATTGGGTGATTTTCTTCCGGCCCGCCTCGCCCTCTTTGTTGAGCCGGTCCAGATAGGGAATGACCACGGTCAATAACTGGAGAATAATGGAGGCACTGATGTAAGGCATAATTCCCAGAGCAAAGACAGAAAGATTGCTGAGAGCACCGCCGGAAAACATGTCGAAGAGCCCCAGGAGAGTACCCTGTGCTGCGTTGAAAAACGCCTGCAGGGCCTCAGCGTTGATTCCTGGCGTTGGCACGTGCACGCCTATCCGATACACCGCCAGAAGCGCAAAAGTCATCAGGATGCGGCGTTTGAGTTCAGGAATCTTCCCTATTGTCTGGAATCCACCAATCAATTGAGCTTAGCTCCCTTCATCCGGAGTAAGTGCTTTCAAATCAACCGAAGCTGTCTCCACCTTGCCTCCGGCTACCTCAATTTTATTGCGGGCCGCAGCACTGCATCGGTCTACTTTCACCGTAAGCGGTTTGCTAATATCACCCATACCCAGCAATTTGACGCCAGCCCATTGCCCTTTGACCAGCCCCCTCTGGCGGAGGATCTCTTCATCCACTACGCTGTCAGCATCAAAATGCTCCAGATCCCTGACATTGACCTCCGCGTAGGCCTTTCTGAAGGGGTTATGAAAGCCCCTTTTGGGAAGCCGGCGCTGCAAAGGCATCTGACCACCCTCGAATCCTGGTGGCGTGCCTCCTCCCGAGCGTGACCCCTGGCCTTTGGTGCCCCGGCCAGCTGTTTTGCCACGTCCTGATCCCGGCCCACGTCCAAATCGCTTGCCTTTTTTCTTCGCTCCCTTAGGAGGTTTCAACTCATCAAGTCTCATCGCTAACCCACTATGCTCAATAGGTGGAACCTTGAGCGATCCTTTACACCTGAGATACTTCCACCAAGTGTTTCACCTTACGAATTGCCCCCATAATTTGAGGGGTATCATAGAGCGTAACCGTCTTGTGCATCCGAGTGAGGCCAAGGCTTCTCAGAATCTTCCGATGTTTTTCTGGTCTTCCTACCATACTGCGAATAAGTCTTACCTTGATCTCCTTGGACATACTCTAACCTCTTACTGGTTCCGCCTTCCGACTAACAAGATTAATCCTTGATCTCATCGAGGGTCTTGCCGCGTCTCCTGGCAATCTCCTCTGGCTTGCGCAGCGTACGCAATCCACCTATGGTCGCTTTCACCACATTGTGAGGGTTGTTTGAACCCAGACATTTGGTGAGGATGTTGTGGACACCGGCTGCCTCCATGATGGCGCGAACAGTACCTCCGGCAATTACCCCTGTTCCCTCAGAGGCAGGTTTGAGGAGCACAGTTGCTGCACCAAATTTACCCAGAATCTCATAGGGAATGGTGTTGTTGATAAGAGGTATCTCAAACATGTTCTTCTTGGCCATTTCCACTCCCTTGCGGATTGCCTCTGGTACCTCGTTCGCCTTTCCCAAAGCAGCACCCACTTTGCCCTGTCCGTCACCCACTACAACGATGGCACTGAAGCTGAAGCGCCGCCCGCCTTTCACCACCTTGGCCACACGGCTAATGTGTACCACCTTATCAATTAACTGCAGCTCCGTTGCGTCCATTTCATACAAGGGCTTATCTCCTTTTTTAGCATTCAGCGTTCAGCAATCAGCTTTGAGTCTTCAGTTGCTGAGGGCTGACGGCTGATAGCTGACAACTCCTAAAACTCCAGTCCTGCTTCCCTGGCCGCAGTGGCAAGAGCTCGCACTCGGCCATGATACAAGAAACCGTTGCGATCAAATACTACCTCGGTAATCCCTTTCGCTTTGGCCTTATCGGCAATCATCTTGCCCACCCTCTTGGCCTCCTCGACCTTGCCCTTAACTTTTTCTTGTTGGCGAACATCTGGACGCAAGGTGGAGATGGCAACCAAGGTCACACCGTTGTCATCATCGATCAGTTGGGCATAGATGTGCTTAGTGGACCGAAAAACGCTAAGCCTTGGTCGCTCCGGACTTCCTGATATCTTTTTGCGTATACGTTTCTTCCGTTTGAGCCGTGCTTGCTGCCGAGGATTCATTCTCGATGCCATATCTCTACCCAATAATCAAATACGTTTAGCCATAATGTTCATAGATACTGGATTCTAGATTACTTTACTCCGGCCTTACCAACCTTCCGCCGCACCACTTCGCCGGCATATCTGATGCCTTTGCCCTTGTAAGGTTCGCAGCGGCGGAAGTCGCGAATCTTAGCGGCGGCCATACCCAGCCGTTCTTTATCAATACCGGTCAAGGTAATGCGGTTCTGTTTGTCAACTGCAGCCTGTATTCCTTTGGGCAACTTGAACTCAATGGGGTGCGAATAACCCAAACTCAGATGGAGGGTATCACCCCTAACATCGGCACGATAACCAACGCCGCTAAGCTCCAATACCTTGGTATAACCATTGGTCACACCCTCCACCATGTTGTTGATCAAGGTTCGGGTCAACCCATGGAGCGCCCTCGCCTCCCTACCGCTATCCGCCGGACTCACTGTAATATTGCCATCGGTCATTTCCACCTTTACCCGCGGTGGAAGTTCACGCTTGAGTGTACCCTTGGTCCCACTTACTTCGATCTCCGAACCCCGGAGATTTACTTCCACGCCTGCTGGAACTTCAACAGGTAGTTTACCAACACGAGACATGTAAGATCCTCCTCAGTGGATCCTGGTTTCCTTGCAGCCGGGCTCTACCACACCTTACAAAGAAGCTCCCCTCCGACCTTCTGCTTACGGGCCTCCCGGTCAGTTAGGAGGCCTTTTGAGGTAGAGAGGATTGCGGTGCCCAAGCCATTGAGTACAGGGGGAATCTTATCGTGGTGCACATAAACCCTACAACTTGGTTTACTTATACGCTCTATACCACCAATGACTGAAACATTATCTGTATCGTATTTCAGATAGAGTCGCAGCCTACCTTGTCTTTTATCCTTGACGAGCTTGTAGTTCTTGATATAGCCCTCTTCTTTTAGCAGTTTAGCGATGTTCAACTTCATCTTGGAGGAAGGAATATCTAGCTGTTCAAACTTTGCCATACACCCGTTGCGAATCTGGGTGAGAAAATCTGCGATAGGATCCGTCATCACCATGGAGATGCTCCTTTGCTACCAGCTCGACTTTATTACACCGGGAAGTTCGCCTCGAAGGGCCATGTTCCGGAAACAGATGCGGCAGATGCCGAACTTGCGCAAGAAGGCCCTGGGCCGTCCACAAAGAGGACAGCGACTGTATGACCGCACCTTAAATTTCGGTTTTCTTTTTGCTTTGGCGATAAGTGACTTTCTTGCCACGGTTACCTCCTCCGTCCTATTAGTTCTTGAAGGGCATACCCATCATTTTCAACAGGGCCTTACCCTCTTCATCGGTTTTGGCTGTGGTGACTATGGTAATGTTCAACCCCTTGATCTTGTCAATCTTGTCGTACTCGATCTCCGGGAAAATAATGTGCTCTTTGATACCCAGGGTAAAGTTTCCTCGGCCATCGAGAGATTTGTCAGACAGACCCCGGAAGTCACGAACTCGAGGTAGTGTCACGTTAACCAGTTTGTCAAAGAAGTCGTACATCATTCCTTTTCGGAGGGTTACCATGCATCCGATGGGCATGCCCTCTCTCAACTTGAAAGAAGCAATGGATTTTCGCGCTCGGGTGACCACCGGACGTTGTCCAGCAATGAGGGTCAACTCTTCCATTGCGGCATCCAGCACTTTGATGTTTTGAATGGCCTCTCCCAATCCCATGTTGAGCACGATCTTCTCCAGCCGGGGTACTTCCATTGGACTGGTGTAACGAAACTCTTTCGTGAGAGCAGGCATCAAGTCTGTCTGATACGTTTCTTTCAATCTGGACATCGAACGAACCCTCTATCTTTTCCTATACTTTGCTACTCTATTATCTCATCGCATTTCTTGCAGTAGCGAACGCTCTTGCCGTCTTCGAGCTCCCTCCGTCCCACACGAGTGGGATCAGTGCATTTGCCACACACCACCATGAGGTTGGAAATTGGGATCGGGTTCTCCTTTTCCACGATACCTCCCTGGCGACTGTGTGCCCCTGGCCGCGTGTGGCGCTTGATAAAGTTGACTTTCTCCACTACGGCCCGGTCTTTCTTGGGAAAAATCCTCAGAATTTTGCCGGTCTTACCTTTTTCTTTCCCGGCAATAACCATAACTATGTCGTCTCTTTTGATATGGTATCTCTTTTTCTGTGCCATCAAATCTCCCTCTCGCCTAGAGCACTTCTGGTGCCAGAGAGATGATTTTCATAAATCCCTTGGCTCTCAGTTCACGCGCCACCGGCCCAAAAATTCTGGTACCAATAGGTTCACGCTGTTGGTTAACCAATACTGCAGAATTGTCGTCAAAGCGGATATAGGAGCCATCCCGCCGCCGAATTTCTTTCTTAGTCCTTACCACCACTGCTCTCATCACATCTCCAGGTCTAACCTTGGCGTTGGGAATGGCCTCCTTGATTGAGACCACGATGATGTCTCCCACCCGAGCGTAACGCTTGCGGGACCCGCCCAGGACCTTTATGCAATAGAGCTTCTTGGCTCCTGAATTGTCAGCGGCCAACAGCTTGGTTTCTGTCTGAATCATTGTTCACTCCGCTCGTGCTTCAATCCGCAGGTAGTATTACCCTCACGTTGCATACCCAAAGTGGGCATCCGACATGAGGGTTTATTTTCTTGAATAGTAGAACACTCCTGACTCTGCCCACTCAACTCGAGTTAGGTGACACCCTTTTCAACGATCTGGCTCACTCGCCACCGCTTGGTCTTACTCAAAGGCCTCGTTTCACGAATCACCACTTGATCGCCTTTTTTGCAATCATTATTTTCATCATGAGCTTTATGTTTAGAGCGTCTCCGTACGTATTTCTTATAGGTGTGGTGCTTGACCAGCCTATCGACTTGCACCACCACGGTCTTTTCCATTGCATCGCTAATGACAGTACCCGTTAGGGTCTTCCGTAGACCTCTCTCTTTCATGCTCTAGTCCTCATTTGCCCGTCGCTTCTCTTCTAAAACAGTTTTTACCCGGGCAATGTCTCTTCGGGTTCTTTTCAGTTGGGCTGTATTGTCCAACTGACCGGTGGCGTGTTGAAATTTCAGGTTGAAGAACGCCTCCGCCAGTTCTCTTGCTTTTACTTCCAACTCTTCAACGCTCTGCTCACGAAATTCGCTAGCCTTCATCAGCTTCCTCCCCGGCTGACGAATTTAGTGCCAAAGCCCAGCTTGTGGCCAGCCAACCTGAAGGCTTCCCTGGCTACTGGTTCAGGCACGCCTTCCATCTCGTACAGGATTTTACCAGGGCGAACCACTGCAACCCAGCCCTCAGGAGACCCTTTGCCTTTTCCCATCCTGGTCTCGGTGGGTTTCTTGGTAACAGGCTTATCTGGAAAAACTCGGATCCAAACCTTACCGCCCCTCTTGATATGCCTGGTCATGGCGATACGCGCCGCCTCAATCTGTCGGGAGGTCATCCACGAGGGCTCAGTGGCTTGCAGACCATAATCACCAAATATCAGCTTACTGCCGCGATGGGCCTTGCCTCTCATTCGCCCTTTTTGTTGTTTCCGGAACTTAACCTTCTTCGGTGCTAACATATTTAGCTATCCCTCTGGATCTGCTCAGGTAAGAACCTCACCCTTGAAAATCCAAACCTTTACGCCGATTACCCCGTACGTGGTCTTGGCCACCGCAGTGCCATAATCAATATCAGCCCTAAGCGTGTGCAACGGCACCCGACCTTCGCGATACCACTCACGTCTGGCCATTTCTGCTCCCCCCAAACGACCGGCACAGGCCACGCGTACTCCTTTGGCACCGAACTTCAATGACGAGCTCACAGCTTTCTTCATTGCCCGACGAAAAGCGACCCGGCGTGTCAGCTGGAGAGCAATGTTTTCGGCAACCAAAACGGCATCCATTTCCGGCTTGCGCACCTCTTGGATATCGATCATTACCTCGCGCTTGACTATCTGTTCCAGCTCTCGCTTCAGGGCTTCGATTTCGGCACCCTTTTTCCCAATCACTATGCCTGGCCGGGCGGTATGGATTCTGATCTTCGCCCGGTCAGCCGCACGCGCGATTTCGATCCGAGAAATCCCTGCGTGGTAAAGCTTTTCTTTGAGGAATCTACGGATTTCAGCATCTTCATAAACGAGATTGGCGTATTCCTTTTTGGCAAACCACGTGGAATCCCACGTCCGGATGACGCCCAGCCTAAGTCCTATCGGATGTACCTTCTGTCCCAAACTTCACCTCCTATGTCCAGTAAACCATCGTTTAGGCAACCGGCAAGAGTCACATCTTTAAACAAGTTGCGGGTTGTGCCGATCAAACCCGAATATCGAATATCGAAATCCGAAACAAATCCAAATTCTCAAAATCAGAATGATCAAAACTATCAATTACACAGCTAGTCAGTATTGTTTTGAACATTGGAAAATTCGAAATTCGAATTTGTTTCGTGCTTCGAGCTTCGGATTTCGGATTTTTCACAACCTCCCTAAAACACCTAAGCTTAGCCAATTAACTCTGTCTAGGCCTCATCGAGAACGACCGTGATGTGGCTGGAGCGCTTGATGATCTTATTGGCGCGTCCCATAGCCCGAGCCCGCCAACGTTTCATTGTGGGCCCCCCATCCACAAATATCCGCTTGATGTAGAGTGTATCTACATCGATATTAGGATTCTGCTCGGCGTTAGCCAGCGCTGAGCGTAGTGTTTTATCCACCAAACGCGCTGCCTTCTTAGGCACGAATCTAAGAATCGTTAAGGCCTCCTCAACCGGCTTTCCCTTTATGAGTTCGGTGACCAATCGCGCCTTGCGCGGCGAGATTCTGACATATCGAGTAACTGCCTTGGCTTCCATAATTCGCGTCCTATGGTCGGCTGGCTTTGTCGCCGCCAGGTTCCTTACCTCTTGCCCTTCAGACGACTCTTGCGATCGCCCGCATGACTGTAGAATATCCTCGTGGGAGCAAATTCACCCAGTTTATGTCCCACCATGTTCTCGGTGACAAACACAGGAATGAACTTCCTGCCGTTGTGCACCGCTAGAGTCAAACCCACAAATTCAGGAACAACGGTGGAGCGACGAGACCAGGTCTTGATCATCCGGTGATCCCGGTGCTCCTGAGCAATCAGTACCTTCTTCAATAATTTTTCGTCAACAAAAGGACCTTTTTTTAACGATCGCGGCACGTTTGCCTCCTCAAACTTAGCGCCCTACCTGGGGCGCCTCTTCACAATATACTTGTCACTTGGTTTCGACTTACGAGTACGGTATCCCTTGGTGGGCATACCCCATGGGCTAACTGGATGCCGTCCTCCTGAACTCTTGCCCTCGCCACCCCCGTGAGGATGATCCACCGGGTTCATGGCCACACCGCGCACTTTGGATCTGCGCCCGAGCCAGCGCGTACGTCCCGCCTTGCCCAGGCTAATGTTTTCGTGATCAATATTTCCCACCTGGCCGATGGTGGCCTTGCACTCCAGCAATACTCTCCGCAGCTCTCCCGAGGGCAGCTTCAGCAAACCGTAACGACCCTCCTTGGCCATGAGCTGCACCCCAGTTCCGGCGCTACGCGCCAACTGTCCGCCCTTTCCTGCTCTCATTTCCACATTGTGGATAATGGTACCCAGGGGGATTTTTTCTAAGGGTAGAGTATTGCCCGGTTTGATGTCGGCCGACTCGCTGGTAATCACCGTATCGCCCACCTGCATCCCCACGGGTGCGAGAATGTAACGCTTCTCACCGTCTGCATAATGGAGGAGCGCAATCCGAGCAGAGCGATTCGGATCGTACTCAATGGTGGCCACCCGGGCTGGTATGTCGCTCTTGGCACGCTTGAAATCGATAATCCGATACCTACGCTTGTGCCCTCCTCCCCGATGGCGCACGGTAATCCGGCCATAAGAGTTGCGACCACCCGATCTCTTGTGTGGCCGCAGTAGACTCTTCTCCGGCTTGGTGCGAGTAATCTCCTCAAAAGTCGGGTAAGTTTGAAACCGTCTCCCAGGTGATGTCGGTTTTACGGTTCTGAGTGCCATAGATTTCCTCTCTTAAGCGCCCTCAAAAAACTCGATCTTTTGCCCAGGTTTCAGAGTAACAACAGCCTTTTTCCAATGGCGCCTGCGGCCTTCGCCACGACCAAGCCGCTTGCGTTTGCCCTGATAGTTCATGGTGCGCACATCCTCCACCTGAACCTTGAATATTCTCTCCACAGCCTTCTTGATCTCTATCTTGTTGGCCCGACGATCCACCTCGAAGGCCAGCTGATTGTGCATCTCTTTTGTTATCGTGCTCTTTTCAGTAATCAGTGGTCGTTTGATAATCTTGTAGGCATCTTCCATAACTCACCTGTAGCCAAGCGTGCATAGCGTTAGCTTTCTGTTTTTCGCTATGCGCTATGCGTGTCTTTCCCGAGCAGGGCAGCCTCTATTTTCGGCACCGCCTCTTTTATTAACATCAGATGCTGATACCTGAGGATGTCATAAACATTCAGCCCTTCAGAGCGCAGCACCTTCGTATGGGGCACATTTTTGGCCGAAATTTCGATAACATCGTCACGCTCTGGAATCACCACCAAAACACTATCTATGTCAAAAGCCTGCAAAACTTCCGCAAAAGCCTTTGTTTTTATTTCATCAAAACCAAGTCCATCCAATACCACCACCTGATTCTCTTTACACTTGCTGCTCAAAGCCATCTTCAAGGCCTGCTTGCGGATCTTTTTGTTGACCTTGGGAGTATAATCTCTCGGCTTAGGACCGAAGGTGACACCCCCCCCGCGCCAAATCGGCGAAGACCTCGTACCTGCACGAGCACGTCCAGTCCCCTTCTGCCGCCAGGGCTTGCGACCGCCACCTTTCACCTCAGAACGTCCTTTGGTGCTAGCACTCCCGGATCTCCGCTTGGCTAGTTGCATAACCGCCACTTCGTGGAGCAGGTGTGATTTGACCTGGACATCGAAAATCTCGTCGTTCAGTTCGATTTCACCTATCTGTTCGTTCTTGCTATTGCAAACGGCCACTGTTGCCATGACCAGCCTCTTTTCTTCTCTCTACCGTGGGAGCAGCTTTTCCTTCAGAAACTACTTTGTTGCTAAAATTTGCCGCTTTTTTTGATAAACACCACTCCGTTCCGCCCGCCAGGCACAGCACCCCTAACGAGAATGATGTTTTCTTCGGGTCTGACGTCCACCACCATGAGCCCCTTGACCGTCGCCCTCCGATTGCCCATCTGACCTGGCATCTTTCTTCCTTTGATTACCCGGGCGGGCGTAGCGCTGCAGCCTATGGATCCCGGAGCACGCTTGTTCATACCTCCGTGACTCATTGGGCCTCGAGAAAAATTCCAGCGCTTGATGGTGCCGGCAAAGCCTTTACCCTTGCTCTTGCCCACCACATGAACCAGCTCGCCCACCTGAAATATATCAGCGCTGACTTCCTGTCCCAGCTCAAATTCTCCTACATCGTCCACTCTCACCTCTCTGACCACGGCGAAAGGGCCTTTGCCGCTTTTCTTGAAATGACCCAGCAAAGGTTTCTTGGTCCGCTGGGGCTTCTTTTCTCCGAAGCCCAACTGCACGGCATTGTAACCATCGCTCTCAACACTCTTAATCTGGGTGACCGTGCACGGCCCCACCTGAATAACCGTAACCGGGGTGACCTCACCGTCCGGAGAAAACAACTGGGACATACCCAATTTCTTGCCAATTAGTGCGTTAACCATTTTCAATCACTTACTCTCCATTCTGGAGAGTGTCCGTTGTCAGTTATCCGTTGTCCGTTGCAGATGCACCGAAACTACTTGCTTCGGCAATAAGCGCGCCATCACGCTCTGTACGGCGGACGCAGCCAGGTCAGCCAGGTAATAATATGGATACAACTGACGACTGACCACAAACAACTGACACTCCTTATAGTTTTATCTCAACATCCACCCCTGCCGACAGATCCAACTTCATCAGAGCATCTACTGTCTGCTGGGTTGGCTCGACAATATCCAAGAGTCGCTTGTGTGTTCGGATTTCGAACTGTTCCCTGGATTTCTTGTCCACATGTGGAGAACGGAGCACACAATATTTGGTGATCTTGGTGGGCAAAGGTATGGGTCCCGCCACCTTGGCACCAGTTCTCTTTGCCGTCTCGACGATCTCGTTGGTGGATTGATCCAACAACTTGTGGTCGTATGCTTTCAGTCTTATTCGAATCTTTTGGTCTGCCATGGTTACTCCGTCCCCAACCTGTCATATTTAACCAGGAACATTCCTAATTCCTTGGCCATCACGACTATGTGTAAATCCGCAATCCAAATGACCAAAACTAGTTAACTAGAGTTATGATTGCTGTTGTTTTGAACATTTGATCATTACGTATTTCGAATTTGTTTCGTGCTTCGTGCTTCTAATTTCGAGTTTGCTTTTACTCCTCAATAACTTCACTGATGACACCGGCGCCCACTGTACGGCCTCCCTCTCGAATGGCAAACCGCAACTCCTTCTCCATCGCTATCGGCGTGATCAACTCCACGTTTACCGACACGTTGTCTCCAGGCATCACCATCTCCACGCCCTCAGGCAACGTCACCACCCCGGTCACATCCGTGGTCCGAAAATAAAACTGCGGCCTATAGCCATTGAAAAACGGCGTGTGACGACCACCCTCCTCCTTCTTCAATACATACGCCTCAGCCTTAAACTTCCGGTGCGGCGCAATCGAAGCAGGATGGGCTACTACCTGACCACGCTCAACATCCTCTCGCTTCACCCCACGCAGCAAAACTCCTATGTTGTCTCCCGCCTGACCCTCATCCAAGGTCTTGCGAAACATCTCCACTCCTGTGCATACTGTCTTGTGCGTCGGCCTAATTCCTACTATCTCTACATCATCACCTATTTTGATTATGCCACGCTCTAGGCGACCAGTCACAACAGTACCGCGACCCGATATGCTGAAGACATCCTCAATGGGCATCAAAAACGGCTTGTCTACCTCTCGCACAGGCTGCGGTATGTACGCGTCCACCGCCTCCATTAACTCAAATATACAACGAGCATCATCGCCATCGGTATCATCTGTCTCCAAGGCCTTCAACGCACTGCCCTGAATGATCGGTATATCATCACCGGGAAACTCATACTTCGTCAACAACTCACGCAACTCCAACTCAACCAGCTCTATCAACTCCTCATCATCAACCATGTCTACCTTATTCAAAAACACCACTATGTACGGCACTCCTACCTGACGCGCTAACAAAATGTGCTCGCGAGTCTGAGGCATCGGACCATCATCGGCACCTACCACCAATATCGCCCCGTCCATCTGTGCCGCACCAGTGATCATGTTCTTGATGTAGTCCGCGTGACCAGGACAATCAACATGGGCATAATGACGATTCTCCGTCTCATACTCCACATGCGCCGTCGCTATCGTGATCCCGCGCTCCTTCTCCTCCGGCGCCTTGTCTATCTCATCGAACGGAACAAACTCCGCCATGCCCTTCTTCGACAAATGCTTCGTTATCGCCGCCGTCAAGGTCGTCTTACCATGGTCTATGTGACCTATCGTACCTACGTTTATATGCGGCTTCGTCCTCTCAAACTTCTTCTTCGCCATGGCGGTTCCTCCTTGGACTCTATATGCCAAATGCGTGAGCGGCTGGCTGTCTCACGCCACCCCTGATCTCTTTCCTTCACACCTCAACCGGTGACCGCAGCCTTCACCTCTTCGGAAATGGAAGACGGTACCGGTTCGTAATGGGAAAATTGCATATGAAAAGTGGCTCGACCTTGCGTCACCGAGCGCAAGTCTGTAGCATACCCAAACATTTCTGCCAAAGGAACGCGCGACTCGATCACCTGGACATTGGTACGAGTCTCCATGCGCATAATGCGGCCGCGGCGAGCGTTAACATCGCCCACAACCTCACCAATATATTGTTCGGGGACCACGACCTCCACAGCCATGATCGGCTCCAGCAAAATTGGGGCTGCATCCTTGACCCCTGATTTGACAGCCATGGATCCGGCGATGGCGAAAGCAATATCCGAGGAGTCCACTTCATGGTACGAACCATCCACCAAGCTTACCTGGATATCCACCAGCGGATAACCAGCAACGACCCCCTGTTCCAAAGCCTCCTTGACTCCTCGCCCCACAGAGCGAATGTATTCTTTGGGGACTGCACCACCCACGATGCGGTTTTCAAACTCAAACCCAGCACCCCGCTCATTGGGCTCAAGTTCTAACCAAACATGACCGAACTGTCCGCGCCCACCACTCTGTCTGACAAAGCGTCCCTCAACTCGGACCTTACGGGTTATGGTCTCACGGTAGGACACCTGGGGTTTACCCACGTTGGCATTTACCTTGAATTCTCTGAGTAGTCGATCGACGATTATCTCAAGGTGGAGTTCCCCCATCCCGGAAATGATGGTCTCACCAGTTTCTTGCTCCACCTTTACAATAAAAGTAGGATCTTCAGCGGCAATCTTTGCCAGGCTCATCCCTAGCTTTTCTTGATCTTCTTTACTCTTGGGTTCGATAGCGATTGAGATCACCGGCGCCGGAATTTCCATTGCCTCCAGCACAATCGGGCGGGCAGGATCACAGAGAGTGTCGCCGGTGGCGGTATTACGCAGGCCCAAGGCCGCGACAATATCACCGGCATAGACCTCTTTAATTTCTTCCCGCTTGTTGGCGTGCATTTTCAGCAGCCGGCCTATTTTCTCCCGGATATTTTTGGTGGAGTTCAACGCCTGGATCCCACTCTTGAGATGTCCCGAATAGACCCGGAGAAAAGTAACGTGTCCCACAAAAGGATCGTTCATGAGCTTGAAGGCCAGTGCTGCAAACGGTGCATCATCATCGGCTGCGCTGGTCTCCACCTCACCTTGGGGCGTAATGCCAGAGATAGCCTCCACATCCGAGGGCGAGGGCAGATATTTGACGATGCCGTCCAACAGGAGCTGCACCCCTTTATTCTTAAAGGCAGCACCACAAAACACCGGAACCAGTCGTAGTTCGACGGTGGCTCTGCGCAATGCTGTCTCGATCTCGTCATTGCTGATCGTATGGCCCTCCAGATATTTCTCCAAGAGGTTCTCATCAACTTCAGCCACCGCCTCCACCAGTAGTTGCCGATGCTCCTCTGCCTCATCCTGCACCTCATCGGGCACATCAATGAGTTGGTAGCCGGCTCCCGAGGTGCTTTCTTCCCACACCACCGCTTTCATGCTTATCAAATCTACAACGCCGCGGAAATCTTGCTCCTCGCCCAGGGGAATTTGCACTGCTACGGCAAAGGCGCCCAATCGCACTCGCATCATTTCCAGACAGCGCTGAAAATCGGCTCCCACCCGGTCCATCTTGTTAATGAAGGCGATACGGGGTACACCGTAACGGTCCGCCTGGCGCCAGACCGTCTCCGACTGGGGTTCCACCCCCCCCACGGCACAGAAGATGGCCACTGCCCCATCGAGGACCCGCAGTGACCGCTCCACCTCCATGGTGAAATCCACATGCCCGGGAGTATCGATGATATTGATGCGGTGATCTCGCCAGAAACAGGTGGTGGCAGCGCTGGTAATGGTAATCCCCCGCTCCTGCTCCTGTTCCATCCAGTCCATAACCGCAGTGCCTTCGTGGACCTCGCCCATCTTGTAGGAAACCCCGGTGTAATAGAGTATCCTCTCGGTGGTGGTCGTCTTCCCGGCGTCAATGTGGGCCATGATGCCGATATTGCGAACCATTTCTAAGGGTACTTGCCGGGCCATTCTTTTTCTCTACCTTTAGCTTGGCGTCGGGTGAACTCCGCCCAGGCGGAAACCACCCGACCTACTAATCTTTGCTGCGAACGAAGTGAGTTGCCGGTGTTTACCAGCGATAGTGGGCAAACGCCTTATTCGCTTCGGCCATGCGATGGGTGTCTTCTTTCTTCTTCACCGAAGCGCCACGGTTGTTGGCTGCATCAAGCAACTCACCCGCCAGCTTCTGCATCATGCTTTTCTCCGAGCGTTGCTGGGCATAATTGATAATCCAGCGGATAGCCAGCGCCACCCTCCGACTGCTCCGCACCTCAACTGGTACCTGATAGGTTGACCCTCCTACCCGTCTGGATTTGACTTCTAAAGTAGGCTTAACGTTATCCAAAGCCTTGGTGAAGACTTCCACCGGGTCTTGCTTGGAGCGCTCGGCGATAATATCAAAGGATTGGTATAGTATGCGTTCGGCAACGCTTCTCTTGCCCATCCTCATGATGTTGTTGATAAATTTGGCAACCAGTTTGTTGCCGTACTTAGGATCTGGCAAAGTGATCCTCTTGGGGACCTCTCTTCTTCTCGGCATTAGAATGCTCCTCAGATAGCGGAGTTGATTCCGCCAGTCCCCTCCCCGAGTAGGAGGTTTTTCAGGCCGATACATGACATGGGCCACGGCAAGATGTGTCCGTGGCCCATGCTCTGGTGACCGTTCACCTATTTAGTTACTTGGGCTTCTTTGCTCCATACTTCGAGCGACTTTGGCGTCGATCTTGGACCCCTGTGGCGTCAAGGGTGCCCCGGATTATATGGTAACGCACCCCCGGCAGATCTTTGACCCTACCACCCCGAATCAACACCACAGAGTGCTCCTGGAGGTTGTGACCTACACCTGGGATATAGGAGGTCACTTCTATTCCATTGGTTAGCCGCACCCTGGCAATCTTACGGAGCGCCGAATTAGGTTTCTTAGGGGTTGTAGTGTAGACTCGCACACAGACCCCACGTTTCTGTGGACACCCCTGCAACGCCGGAGTAGTCTTTTTCCGTTTAACCTGTCTTCTTCCCTTGCGAACCAACTGATTAATAGTGGGCATAATATCTACGTCTCACTCGCTCGTAAAATCCGTCTCTGCGGTGCTGCAACGCACCGGCACCAAAAACATCTAAAACTACTTGCCTGTTGTCAATTTGTCAAGACCTTTTTATCGTAAAAGCCTTCAGCTTTCAGCTCTCAGGTTTGCTTGTTGATTCCTTACTGCTGACCGCTCATTTTTTATGAAGATCCTGCCGCTTCCTCTTTTTCACCTGAAACCATATCCCGATACCGCTTCAGGCCGGTTCCTGCAGGGATCAGTCTCCCCATAATCACGTTCTCTTTGAGACCTCGCAAATAATCCACCCTGCCGGCCACTGCCGCATCGGTGAGCACCTTGGTGGTCTCTTGGAAAGAGGCGGCAGAGATGAAGCTCTCAGTGCTGAGAGATGCCTTGGTGATTCCCAGCAACATTGGTTCGCCCACTGCGGGCTTCTTACCTTCATCGAGCAATTTCTGGTTGGTTTCCTCAAAACGGTGCTTCTCCACCTGTTCGCCCATGAGAAGTTCGGAATCACCTGGGTCGCTAATCCTGACCCGTTTGAGCATCTGGCGCACAATTACTTCTATGTGTTTGTCGTTTATCTTGACCCCCTGCAGCCTGTAAACTTGCTGGACTTCGTCCACCAGGTATTTGGCCAACTCCTTTTCACCAAGGATGTTGAGAATGTCGTGGGGGTTGGCAGAGCCATCCATAAGGGCCTCACCGGCCCGTACTAGGTCTCCCTCGTGGACACTGATGTGCTTGCCTTTGGGGATCAAGTACTCCTTGGGCTCTCCAATTTCAGGAGTGATAATCACCTTGCGCTTACCTTTGGTATCCTTGCCAAAGGTTATAGTGCCGCTGATCTCACTGATCACTGCCTGCTCTTTGGGTTTGCGGACTTCAAAAAGCTCAGCTACTCGTGGCAGGCCACCGGTGATGTCTTTGGTCTTGGTGGTCTCACGCGGGATCTTGGCGAGGACATCGCCAGCGGCAACCGGATCACCCTCGGTTACCATGATGATGGCGCCCACAGGCATAAAGTAACGGGCTGTACTCTTGCCTATTTTGGCCGTCTCAGCTGACTCATCTTTCATGGAGATCCGCGGCCTTACATCAGTATCCCCCCTGTACTCCACAATAATTTTGCTGGCCTTACCGGTAACCGGGTCAACCTTCTCCTGCATGGTGAGGCCTTCGACAATGTCGCCAAACTTCACTGTGCCGCTCACCTCAGTGAGGATGGGAGTAGTAAAGGGGTCCCACTCCGCCAGCAAGGTGTCAGTCTCTACGTCCTGACCATCTGTGACCTTCAGTTTGGCACCATAAATGATCTGGTAGCGCTCACGCTCCCGTCCCCCTTCGCCGACAATGGTGATCTCTCCATTGCGGTTCATCACCACCAGATTCCCTTCCACATCCAGGACCGTGTTCAGACTTACATATTTCACTGTGCCGGGATTGCGGTTACTGATTGAGGTCTGCTCAATACGCTTGCTGGCCGTGCCACCAATGTGAAAGGTACGCATTGTCAGCTGGGTTCCAGGCTCGCCGATGGACTGGGCAGCGATGATACCAATCGCTTCACCGATCTCCACCATGCGGCCATGAGCCAGATCGCGCCCATAGCACTTCATACAGGCGCCACGCTTGCTCCGGCAGGTGAGGACAGAGCGGATATGAATGCCCTCCAGGCCGGACTCCTCGATCCGAGTTACCCCTTGCTCGTCGATTTCCTCGTTGGCCTTGACCAACACTTTATCGGTGAATGGATCCTTTATGGTTTCAAGGGTTACCCGGCCCAAAACACGTTCGCCCAGACGCTGGATAATCTCTCCAGCCTCAGTGAGTGCCTCCACCCAGATGCCGTCAATGGTGCCGCAGTCTTGCTCGTAAACGATGGAGTCCTGGGCTACATCAACCAACCGCCGCGTCAGGTATCCAGAGTTGGCGGTCTTCAAAGCTGTGTCTGCCAGCCCTTTTCGCGCTCCGTGGGTGGAAACGAAGTACTGCAACACCGTAAGACCCTCGCGGAAGTTAGCAGTAATGGGAGTTTCGATAATTTCACCCGACGGTTTGGCCATAAGACCACGCATTCCCGAAAGCTGGCGCATCTGATCCTTGCTTCCTCGAGAGCCTGAGTCGGCCATCATAAAGATGGGATTGAACGAGGGCATCTCCACCTGCTTGTCATCAGGATCGGTGATTTTTTCCGTAGCAATTTCAAGCATCATCTCAGCAGCAATATCCTCGGTAGCCTTGGCCCAGATGTCCACAACCTTGTTGTACTTCTCACCGTCGGTTATGAGACCTTCATTGTACTGTCTTTCGATCTCTTTGATGTTGTCTGAAGCCTCCTGAATGATGGCTGGTTTGCTTGATGGGATGATCATGTCGGAAACCGCTATGGAAAGACCGGAGCGGGTAGCAAACTCGAAGCCGACATCTTTGATACGGTCGGCCAGTATCACCGTTCTTTTAACCCCGGCCTCGCGGTAACTATGGTCGAAAAGCTCGGCTAGAGCTCTCTTGTTCATAACTTTGTTTATGAGTTCGAAGGGAAGTTCAGATGGTACCACCTCTGACAGCAATACCCGGCCAGTGGTGGTTTTCACCCGCGTGCCGTTCAACCGCACCGAAATTTGGGCATGGAGATCCAGTTCTCCAGCATCATAGGCGCAGCGCACTTCTTCAGCATTGGAAAAAATCTTGTTCTCACCCCTGGCAAAGGGTTTCTCTCTGGTCATGTAATAGATGCCGAGCACGATATCCTGACTCGGCACTATAATGGGTTCGCCATGAGCCGGACTCAAAATGTTATTGGTGCTCATCATCAGCACCCGCGCCTCGATCTGCGCTTCGATGGAAAGCGGTATGTGCACCGCCATCTGGTCGCCGTCGAAGTCAGCATTGAAGGCAGCACAAACCAGTGGATGGATCTGAATAGCCTTCCCTTCGATGAGAATGGGTTCGAATGCCTGAAGGCCTAACCGGTGCAACGTCGGGGCGCGGTTTAGAAGCACCGGATACTCTTTGACCACCTCATCCAGGCAGTCCCATACCTCGGGAGTCTCCTTTTCCACCATTTTCTTGGCACTCTTGATGGTGGTCACATAGCCGCGCTCTTCCAGTTTGTTGTAAATAAACGGTTTGAACAGCTCAAGGGCCATCTTTTTGGGAATGCCACACTGGTGCAGTCGCAAATCGGGACCGATGACGATAACTGAACGCCCAGAGTAGTCCACCCGCTTGCCCAAGAGGTTTTGGCGAAAGCGGCCCTGTTTGCCTTTTAGCATGTCAGACAGGGACTTGAGAGCTCTCTTGTTGGGACCGGTGATCGTCTTGCCCCTTCTGCCGTTATCGAACAAAACGTCCACGGCCTCCTGCAGCATCCGCTTCTCATTACGGATAATGATCTCCGGCGCATTTAACTCCTGCAAACGTCGCAAGCGGTTATTGCGATTAATAACCCTGCGGTAGAGGTCGTTGAGGTCACTGGTGGCGAAACGCCCACCGTCGAGGGGAACGAGGGGCCGCAAATCAGGAGGCAGTACCGGGATCACTTCCAAAATCATCCACTGAGGCTGGTTTCCCGACTCCCGGAATGCATTGATCACCTTGAGTCGTTTGGCCAATTTTTTCCGTTTGGCCACTGATTTGGTCTTGGTCATCTCCAGGCGCATTTCTTCGGCAAGTGCATTCAAGTCCAATTTGCCCAGCAGTTCATTCACGGCTTCCGCCCCAATGCCTACCTTGAAGCTGTTGCCGTGCTGCTCGCGTAATTGACGATACCGCTCTTCGCTCAGTAGTTCGTGATCGCTCAGTGGGGTATCCCCAGCATCAAGCACAATATAGCTATCGAAATAGAGAACCTTCTCCAACTCCTTGAGGGTGAGATCCAGAAGATTACCCACCTTACTGGGCAAACTTTTCAGGAACCATATGTGAGCAACGGGGGCTGCCAGTGCAATGTGGCCCATGCGTTCCCGTCGCACCTTGGACTGAATCACCTCAACGCCACATTTTTCACAGACGACCCCCCTATGTTTCATGCGTTTGTATTTACCACAGTTGCACTCGTAGTCTTTTGTGGGCCCAAATATCTTGGCACAGAACAGGCCATCACGCTCAGGCTTGAAAGTCCGGTAATTAATGGTCTCCGGCTTCTTGATCTCTCCATAGGACCATTCCCGGATTTTCTCCGGCGAGGCCAGAGAGATACGAACCGCGTTGAAACTCAAAGGATCTTTGGGCCGAACGAAAAGGTTGTACAGTTCTTTCACTGCAACCTCCTCGAGGAGAATTCTCTCCTCGTTAAAGATTTTTTGTGATCAAACCCGAATATTGTGCATCGAATATAAGTAAATCCGAAATTCGAAGCACGAAGCACGAAACAAATTCAAAATACGAATTCTTTAATGTTCAAAACATATAGATTAAAACGGCAATTTTTTGTTTTGGTCATTTGAGTTTTGAGCATTGGAACATTGTTTCGGATTTCGATATTCGGATTTCGAATTTTTCTGATTTCCCGCTTAACTTCTTAAACGCCTCTTAATACGTAAGAGACTAAATTGCCATACTATCCGTTTACTAGTCGGCGTCTTCCAACAAGCGGACATCCAAACCCAGGGCCTGGAGCTCCTTCACCAGTACGTTGAAAGATTCCGGCAACCCAGCCTCGAGCGTATTGTCGCCCTTGACTATTTTTTCGTACATACGAGTCCTGCCGGCCACATCATCGGATTTCACCGTCAAGAACTCCTGCAAGGCATAGGCAGCACCATAAGCCTCCATTGCCCAGACTTCCATCTCACCCAAACGTTGCCCACCAAACTGCGCTTTACCACCCAATGGCTGCTGGGTTACCAGTGAGTACGGACCAATGGAGCGTGCGTGCAGCTTGTCGTCCACCAAGTGGTGCAACTTCATCATGTACATAATGCCCACAGTGATTTTGCTGTCGAATGGCTTACCATTGCGGCCGTCATACAGAGTCGCCTGTCCTAACTCTGGAAGGCCTCCTTCTTTCAGAAACTCCCGAATCTCTTCCTCCGCGGCCCCATCAAATACTGGACTGGCCACATGGAAGCCCTCTCGGTAGTGGGGAATCAGGCTCTTGAGTTCGGTTTCATCCGCCTCGTCAAAGTACTCCTTGAATTCCTGCTTGGAGTAAAGTCGCCGGAGCTTCGCCTTTATAGTCTCCTGACTCTTGTATTCCTCCAGTAACTGAACCAGTTGTTCACCAATCCCTTTGGCGGCCCAGCCCAGGTGGGTCTCCAAGACCTGACCCACATTCATGCGCGAAGGTACGCCCAGGGGATTCAGGACAATATCCACCGGGGTGCCTTCGGCAAAGTAGGGCAAGTCCTCTTCGGGCAGAACTCGGCTTACCACCCCCTTATTACCGTGCCGACCGGCCATCTTGTCCCCCACCGAAAGCTTGCGCTTAACCGCCAGGTAAACCTTGACCATTTTGATCACACCTGGGGGCAACTCGTCGCCCTTCTTGAGTCTGGCGATTTTGTCTGCGAAGACCATTTGCACCAGTTCGATCTGTTCGTGGTAGTTCTCCCAGATTTCTCGAATCTGTCCGGTCACCTCAACCTTGCCCTGCACCTCGATATCCATCCACTGGCCGGGGGCCAATTGGGCAAGGATGTCAGCAGTAAAAGTGCCGCCCTTCTTGATCAAGGTCTTCTTGACGTCCTTGACGGGTTTGGCCGATTTCTTCTTTGCCAGCAACCGTTCGAGCTTCCTCAACGCGCTTTTCTTGATTATCTTTATCTCGTCACGCTGATCCTTCAGCAACCGCGCTATTTCCTCGTCTTCAATGGATATGGTCCGTTCATCCTTGTCTACACCCTTACGGGAAAAGACTTTGGCATCAATAACAATGCCCTCCACGCCCGGAGGCACCCGGAGAGAGGTGTCTTTCACATCCCCCGCCTTTTCACCAAATATAGCCCGGAGCAATTTCTCCTCTGGAGTGAGCTGAGTCTCACCTTTGGGCGTTACCTTGCCCACCAGAATGTCGCCGGTTTGGATTGTGGCGCCAACCCTAATAATTCCGCTCTCGTCGAGGTGTCCTAACGCCTCCTCACCGATGTTGGGAATGTCACGGGTGATCTCCTCTTTGCCCAGCTTGGTATCCCGGGCAACCAACTCGAACTCCTCGATGTGGATGGAGGTGAAGATGTCCTCTTTGACCACTCGCTCGCTCACCAGGATGGAATCCTCGAAGTTGTATCCACCCCAACTCATAAAGGCAACAGTGATGTTCCGGCCGAGGGCGAGTTCTCCCATTTCAGTGGAGGGACCATCGGCAATGATCTGCCCATTGCTCACCCTTTGTCCAGGACGAACGATAGGCTTTTGGTTGAAACAGGTGTTCTGGTTGGAGCGCTGGAATTTGGTGACCTTATAGATATCCACTGCGGAGGCGAGCGACTGGTCTTCGCCGTCACCCTGGGAGGCCCTGACCACAACACGAGAGGCATCCACATCTTCCACTATACCATCGCGCCGGGCAATGATTGTAACCCCTGAGTCCTGGGCCACAACCTTCTCGACACCGGTACCCACTAACGGAGCTTTGGCCTTCAAAAGAGGTACAGCTTGACGTTGCATGTTTGAGCCCATCAGCGCCCGGTTAGCATCATCGTTCTCCAGGAAGGGGATGAGGGAAGCCGCCACGCTCACCAACTGATTCGGACTCACGTCCATGAATTCCACCTCGTCGGGACGGACCATTAGAAACTCGCCCTCTAGCCGACAAGAAACTTGGTCCCGGACAAATTTGCTCTTGCTGTCCAGAGGAGCATTGGCCTGGGCAAAGGCTTGTTTTTTCTCATCCATGGCGCTCAGATAGGCAACATTGTTGGACACTTTGCCACCTGCCACCTCGCGATAAGGAGTTTCGATGAAGCCGAACTTGTTCACCCGGGCGTACGTGCTCAACGAGACGATCAGACCGATATTGGGACCTTCCGGGGTTTCAATGGGACATATGCGCCCGTAGTGAGTGGGATGGACGTCACGCACCTCGAAGCCAGCCCGCTCTCGCGTAAGGCCTCCGGGTCCGAGGGCGCTTAGTCTCCGCTTGTGGGTAATCTCACTCAAAGGATTGGTCTGGTCCATGAACTGGCTCAGTTGGCTGGTGCCAAAAAACTCTTTGACCACTGCTGATACCGGCTTGGCATTGATAAGATCATGCGGCATCAGGGTCTCAATCTCTTGAAGACTCATGCGTTCCTTGATAGCCCGCTCCATCCTGACCAGCCCAATCCGATACTGGTTTTCCAGAAGTTCCCCAACCGCACGCACCCGCCGATTGCCCAGGTTATCGATGTCGTCCACTGCCCCCTGGGTGTCCTTGGTCTTGACGAGGCGTTTTACAGCCCTGAAAATGTCATCCTCAGTGAGGGTGCGGTGACTGAGCGGCAACTCCTCGGTTCCCAGCTGTTGATTCAGCTTCAGCCGCCCCACCTCGGAAAGGTCATAGTGATCAGGGCTAAAGAAGAGATTCTTGAAGAACTCGGCTGCCACCTCAGGGGTGGGGGGATTGCTGGGCCGTAGTTTTCGATAGATTTCCAGAATCGCCGTCTCTGAATCCTCAACCTTGTCAATAGCAAGGGTATTTCGAAAAGACGGACTCACGTCGGCGCCTTCCATATGGAGCAAGTCCAAAGACTCTATGGACTGGGCCCGCAAGGTAACCAAATGTTCCTCGGTGAGCTCTTCATTGCACTGGATAAGTACCTCTCCGGTGTTCTCATCCACCACATCACGCCCGACCACTCGACCCACCAGGTTCTCATCTGGAAATGGAATTTCGGTAATCTTCGACTCTTTGAGCTGCTGGATAAGCTTGACTCCCAGCTTTCTTCCTTTCTTGGCCAGAACTTTTCCACTTTTCGGGTGAGTGATATCCACCGGTGAACGCGTACCTGCCAGAAATTCATCATCCAGCAGCTTGGCCACCCCATCTTTTCTGAGATAAACGCGTTCGGACTGGTAAAAATAATCGAGTAGCTCAGCAGCGCTGTAGCCCAAAGCCTTGAGCAGGATGGTGACCGGAAACTTGCGTCGTCGATCAATGCGCACGTGGAGGATGTCTTTGGGGTCGAATTCCATATCGATCCAAGAGCCGCGTAAGGGGATGATCCTGGCAGAGTAGAGAAGCTTGCCGCTTGAATGGGTCTTGCCTTTGTCGTGGTCGAAGAAAATACCTGGAGAACGGTGCAACTGACTAACCACCACCCGTTCAGTGCCGTTGACAATGAAGGTACCGTTGTTGGTCATCAACGGTATGGTACCGAAATAAACCTCCTGCTCTTTAATATCCCGAATGTGCTTGGCGCCACTGTCCTTGTCCACATCGTAGACCACGAGCCGCACCGTGATCTTGATTGGTGCCTCGTACGTCATCCCCCGCTGCAAACACTCTTCCACATCATACTTGACTCTGCCGATGCTGTAGCGGACAAACTCGAGAGAGGCAGTCCCACTAAAGTCGCGAATGGGAAAGACCCCTTTAAAGACGCCCTGCAGACCTTTGTCGACGCGTTCATCGGGATCCAATTCCTGTTGCAGAAACCGTTCATAGGACTGTCTCTGCATCTCTATAAGGTTTGGGATCTCGACTACGTGTTTGATCTTGCCAAAACTCTTCCGCACTCGATAGTCATTGGCCAATGAGGTTGCCATATTTTCTCACCTTTGGCGCTGGCTCCATCACCCGGCTTTGGGCCACGATAGCTGACCCAAAAGCGATGACGGAGGGGGCTTCCGGCCCCTCGTCAAAGAGAACAGGGACGGAAACCACCAAGTTCAGGTATCCGGCCATCCGCGATATCCCTCGGTCATCCTTGGATGGCTCGAAAGTATTGAGGTGAACGCAAAAGCGATTCGCTCTCACGAGCGGGGTCCACCCTTTTATTCAACCAGGTGCAGGCTACTTCACTTCGACGGTGGCGCCAGCTTCTTCCAACTGCTTGACCACATCGTCGGCTTCATCTTGGGACACAGCCTCTTTCACTGTTCCTGGCAGCTCATCCACCACAGCCTTGGCCTCCTTCAGACCCAGGCCGGTGACGGCGCGTACAGTTTTTATTACCTGGATTTTCTTGTCACCCACTTCAGTGATCACCACATCAAACTCGGTCTTTTCTTCCTCAGCAGCCTCAGCACCAGCCGCCGCAACTCCTGCCGGCATAGCCATGGGCATTGCAGCCATAGGTGCCGCTGCGGAGACTCCCAGTTCTTCTTCCAACTCTTTTACTAACTCGGCCAGCTCAAACACCGGCATGTTTTTGATGTATTCTTTGACATCGTCTTTGGTCAGTTTCGCCTTCGCCATGTTTCTACTCCTTTATCGTTCTTAATATCTGTTCGCACAATCACGTTTTTTTCAAATTATGATGCTGGTGTACCCTTCTGCTCGATGGCCTTGAGCACTCCCAGAAGATCCCTCGGTGCGGCTGCGAGCACCCCGACAAAATCGCTGGGCACAGCATTCATGACAGCCAGCAACTTCGAGGGCAGCGATACCATAATCCCAAGAAGTTGAGCCTGCATTACTTCTTTGGAGGGCAAGGTGACAACCTTTTTCATGTCCTCCTGAAGCATCAGCCTGCCAGCAAGTACACCCGCCTTGACCTCCAGCTTGTCATTGCCCTTGGCATATTCCAGCAACACCTTCGCCGGCGTCAGCTCGTCATCGTAGCAAAGGGCGAGGGCATTGGGCCCGATGAGGTGTTCCTCGAGCACTGAGGCCGCAGTACCCCGAAGTGCCAGCCGAGTCAGGCTGTTTTTAACCACCCGGAATTCTATGCCCGCTTCCTTGAGCTTGTGACGCAGTTCGGTGATCTCCGTTACCTTGAGACCACGATAATCGGTTAGAATTGTTGCTTTGGACCGCTCCAACTTCTCGTGGAGCTCGTCCACCATTGCTTCTTTCTCTTGCCGGTTCAATTCTCTTCTCCCCTCCTTTCGTCTGCCAGCGCGATTTTGAGTCGTGCTCTGACAAAGTCATGGGAGGTGCCAGATTTTCAGGGGCGGATTGCCTGTTTCAGTCTCGGTAGGCTGACCCAGAGTCAATTATCCCCTCGCCACACCCAGGAGTTAGAGCTACCTTACTAAAGTGTCTGCTAACATCTTGTATCTTGGGCTGGCTAGGCACCTACTGTCTTCGACGAATCAACGTTTCGCCTCGGCAGTCAGTTTTTACTTATCATCCGGCCGACTGGGCCCGAGTGTCCTAATTTATTAGCTATTTCCGGTGGGCAATGCCCACCCTATCTATACTTACAAAAATTCGAAATCCGAAGCACGAAATCCTAAACAAATCCGAATTACCAAAATTCAAATGACCAAAACCAAAAAGTGCAAAATTCGCCCAGCAGTCTTTGTTTTGAACATTGAGAAATTCGAATTTTGAATTTGTTTCGAATTTCGATATTCGATATTCGGATTTAAGATGTCCTGCATCTATCTTCCCGCATCGAGCTGTACTATCCAATGCTTACAGGCTGCTGATCACTGACCTATGTCAGCAATACCTTAACATTGGCCGGATCAATCTTTATTCCCGGTCCCATGGTGGTGGAAATGCCAATGGAGCGTATGTATGTACCTTTGCTGGCCGCCGGCTTCATGCGCACTATGCTATCCATGAATGTGGTAATATTTTCTAGAATCCTGTCTGGACCAAAGGAAACCCTGCCAATCGGGACGTGGACGATGCCGGATTTCTCCACGCGAAAATCTATCTTGCCCGCCTTAATTTCTTTGACGACCTTGCCAAGGTCAAAGGTCACCGTGCCCAATTTGGCATTGGGCATAAGACCACGAGGCCCCAAGATCTTGCCAATTTTGCCCACAGCCCCCATCATGTCAGGAGTTGCCACAGTCTTGTCGAATTCAAGCCATCCACCTTTAATCTTGGTGATAAGATCATCGCCGCCGGCATAATCTGCACCCGCGTCGCGTGCCTCCTTTTCCTTCTCACCCTTGGCGAAGGCCAGGACTCGTACTGATTTCCCGGTACCATTGGGAAGCACCACAGTGCCGCGCACCATTTGATCCGAGTGGCGCGGGTCCACCCCGAGACGAACAGCCAAATCAACGCTTTCGTCAAAGCGGGTAAAGGCACACTCCAGGGCAACCTTCACCCCATCAGCAAACTCGTATCTTTGGGAAAAATCAACACTCTCTCTGGCTTTCCTATGCTTCTTTCCTCTTTTAGCCATATTGGTTCTCCAGACCTATTCTATTGTAATGCCCATGCTCCTGGCGGTTCCCTCGATGATTTTCACCGCTGCCTCCAGGCTAACCGTATTCAGATCTGGCATTTTTAGACGGGCAATCTCTTCCACTTGTTTGCGATTGACCTGCCCCACCTTGTCGCGGTTGGGTTCGCTGGATCCTTTGGCAATCTTGGCTGCCTTTTTGAGCAGCACCGCAGCAGGGGGCGTTTTCGTCACATAGGTAAAGGAACGGTCAGCGAAGACTGTAAGAACCACTGGGATTATCATGCCTTCTTGTCCCTGGGTCTTGGCGTTGAAAGACTTACAGAATTCCATGATGTTCACCCCGTGCTGACCCAAAGCGGGACCGATAGGGGGAGAGGGGTTGGCTTGACCAGCGGGAACCTGCAATTTTATGTTCACAATTACTTTTTTTGCCATACGTCGTCTCTCCTGATTGCCAAAGTCTGCTCGTCACTGGCCTGAGCCAGCAGAAACATGGGGGCAACATGAATAACCACAGAGGCATTCGCGAGGCATAGCGTTGAGGAAAACATCAAAGTCGCTCGGTGTTCGTAGCCAACCGCTATATCACAATGTCTCTGTGGTTCATGTTCATAGCCTTGCGACCACGCCATCTTGCCGCTCGGCATCCGCAGCGAAATCAGCTAGACTTTAGCTACTTGGACAAAATCGAGCTCCACCGGAGTAGAACGCCCAAATATGCTCACCAAAACCCGCACTTTGCCCTTTTCGGGATTTACTTCATCCACCACACCGTTGAAGTTGTTAAAAGGACCATCGATGACCCTCACCTCATCACCGCGATCAAAAAGATACTTGGGCTTAGGTTTGAGTGCACCTTCGGTCATTTGCTCGACGATGTTTTGTGCCTCTTCATCACTGAGCGGGGTCGGTTTATCTTTGCCCCCGATAAATCCAGTTACTTTCGGGGTGTTTTTTACTATGTGCCAGGTTTCATCGTTCAGTTCCATGCGCACGAGAATATAACCCGGATAGAATTTGCGAGCAGAAGTCTTCCTTTCCCCTTTGACAAGCTCCACCACTTTTTCAGTGGGCACAAGGATCTTTTTAAAAAGATCCTCTTTTCCCAATGACTTGATGCGCTCCTCCAAGGCAGTTTTAACCTTTTGCTCGTATCCGGAGTATGTATGAACTATGAACCACTGCATTACAAATTCATCTCCGATCATTGTTTGGCCATTCGTGAAATATCCGGGCTAGCTGAGCAATATCCGCATAACTCTGGACAGGCCAAGATCCACAATGCCCAAAAATGCCCCTATCAAGAACACGATAACCAGCACCACCGAAGTGGAGGCAATGGTATCCTTACGCGTGGGCCATGTTACTTTGGACAATTCAATCCGAACCTCGCGGAGAAACTGGCGGATCGTTTCTATCGTACCAGAAGTCCTCTCTTTCACGCTCGGTTTGGCAACAGCCTTACGCTTTTTGGATACCTTACTCTCTGCCACTGCCACGGCCACGGCCACGGCCTGAGACTTGTCGGCAGCAGCTTGTGCAGGAGCAGCAGATTTCTTCTTCTTTTTCTTTTTGGACTTCGCCATAATCTCAAAAATAAATGGCAGGCCAGGAGGGAGTCGAACCCCCAACATCCGGATTTGGAGTCCGGCGCTCTAGCCGTTCGAGCTACTGGCCTGCAGAAATAGCGGTCTGATTAAATAACTGAAATACACCCTATTTGGTCTCGCGGTGCAGGGTATGATGTCCGCAGAATCGGCAATATTTACGGAACCCCAACTTCTCAGGGGTAGTCCTCTTGTTCTTGGTTGTCGTGTAATTTCTCCGTTTACACTCTGAACAGGCCAAGGTTACGATAGTACGCATAATCCATCCCAGCAAATTAAAGCTTAAATCCGAAATCCGAATATCGAAATCCGAAACAATTCTCAAATTTTCGAAATCCAAATGACCAAAACTAGTTAACTAGAGTTATGATTGCTGTTGTTTTGAACATTTGATCATTACGTATTTCGAATTTGTTTCGTGCTTCGTGCTTCTAATTTCGAGTTTGCTTTTACTCCTCAATAACTTCACTGATGACACCGGCGCCCACTGTACGGCCTCCCTCTCGAATGGCAAACCGCAACTCCTTCTCCATCGCTATCGGCGTGATCAACTCCACGTTTACCGACACGTTGTCTCCAGGCATCACCATCTCCACGCCCTCAGGCAACGTCACCACCCCGGTCACATCCGTGGTCCGAAAATAAAACTGCGGCCTATAGCCATTGAAAAACGGCGTGTGACGACCACCCTCCTCCTTCTTCAATACATACGCCTCAGCCTTAAACTTCCGGTGCGGCGCAATCGAAGCAGGATGGGCTACTACCTGACCACGCTCAACATCCTCTCGCTTCACCCCACGCAGCAAAACTCCTATGTTGTCTCCCGCCTGACCCTCATCCAAGGTCTTGCGAAACATCTCCACTCCTGTGCATACTGTCTTGTGCGTCGGCCTAATTCCTACTATCTCTACATCATCACCTATTTTGATTATGCCACGCTCTAGGCGACCAGTCACAACAGTACCGCGACCCGATATGCTGAAGACATCCTCAATGGGCATCAAAAACGGCTTGTCTACCTCTCGCACAGGCTGCGGTATGTACGCGTCCACCGCCTCCATTAACTCAAATATACAACGAGCATCATCGCCATCGGTATCATCTGTCTCCAAGGCCTTCAACGCACTGCCCTGAATGATCGGTATATCATCACCGGGAAACTCATACTTCGTCAACAACTCACGCAACTCCAACTCAACCAGCTCTATCAACTCCTCATCATCAACCATGTCTACCTTATTCAAAAACACCACTATGTACGGCACTCCTACCTGACGCGCTAACAAAATGTGCTCGCGAGTCTGAGGCATCGGACCATCATCGGCACCTACCACCAATATCGCCCCGTCCATCTGTGCCGCACCAGTGATCATGTTCTTGATGTAGTCCGCGTGACCAGGACAATCAACATGGGCATAATGACGATTCTCCGTCTCATACTCCACATGCGCCGTCGCTATCGTGATCCCGCGCTCCTTCTCCTCCGGCGCCTTGTCTATCTCATCGAACGGAACAAACTCCGCCATGCCCTTCTTCGACAAATGCTTCGTTATCGCCGCCGTCAAGGTCGTCTTACCATGGTCTATGTGACCTATCGTACCTACGTTTATATGCGGCTTCGTCCTCTCAAACTTCTTCTTCGCCATGGCGGTTCCTCCTGAATAAAGTTATCTCTGGCTAGGTGGCTGCCTACTTTGTTTAGAGAGACTTGGAGAAATATGGAGCCCACGACCGGGCTTGAACCGGTGAACCTCTTCCTTACCAAGGAAGTGCTCTACCTACTGAGCTACGTGGGCTCGAACAGGGGCGTTATGGGTGACTGGACCAAGCCTGAACGAGTGCAGCCAGACCTAAAGTTCGGGCTGGGTGCGGAAGACTTCCGTAGGTTCAAGGCATAAGGAAGAGTGTAGTGCTTAACGATAATGGTCCTAGAGTCGCCTATGGTGCCACTATCTCCTACTAAAGTTATGATCAACGATGGTGGAGAGGGGAGGATTCGAACCTCCGAAGGCTGAGCCGGCAGATTTACAGTCTGCTCCCTTTGACCGCTCGGGAACCTCTCCGCGGCTTTTTTGGGCCTCAGCTTTGCGGCCCACCATATAAAATTAAGGCCACGCAATCCCAAAACTTTTGGAGCTGGCGATGGGAATCGAACCCGCAACCTGCTGATTACAAATCAGCTGCTCTACCATTGAGCTACGCCAGCGAATCGGATGACTATAAACTTATCTATATAAAGAATCAAGAAAAAATTTACAGATCATCAACTTTTTTTCTGCGGCGGCGGAGAGCCATAGCCCAAGTTCAAAGACTTTCCCGGTAAGGATCGCGAGCTGTTTTGAAATACTGAAGTATTGGAGCATTGCAAAATATCAAATTTCAAGCACCAAATTACAAACAAATCTCAAATTCCAATATTCAATCACCAAAACAAGAAATAGGTTTCGAATTTCGAATTTTGGTCATTGTTATTTGTTTGATATTTGATATTTGTGATTTGGAATTTTTAGTCACTTCAGCAGACTGTCGCAGGAGGGAAAGACCCTTGAAACCCCCTCAGCGGGCAGCCCAAAGCCGGGTCCTTTTCTTTATTCTTTTGCGAACACCAAACGGTATAGGAGCAAAATCACACCGATGCTGATGGCCGAATCGGCCACGTTGAAAGCGGGCCAATGGTAACTGCGGTAATAGACGTCAATGAAATCAACGACCTCTCCCAGCCGAACCCTATCGAAAACGTTCCCTAGTGCCCCACCCAATATCAGCGACAGGGCCACAAGTTCCACCTTCTGACCCGGAGGCAGACGATAGAGCATCCAGAGTACCACCCCCATGGCCACAAGCGACACCGCCAGGAAAAAACCCGTCCGCAGAGCAGAGGCCTGACCCGCCAGTAGCCCGAAAGCTGCCCCCGTGTTGTGAATCCGGGTCAAATTGAGCAGACCTTGGATGAGCGGCCGGATCTCGTACATTTTCAAAGTGGCGCTCACCACCGCTTTGCTTACCTGATCGAGAACCAGCACTCCGGCCGCAAGTGGTAGAAAGAGTTTAAGCTGAGATCTCAATAGATACCCCGTATCCGTGTAACGCCTAGAGCATAGGGTAAAAAGTCAGAGGTCAGAAACCAGAGGTCAGAGGAAAAGGACAATTTCTAAATCCGCCATCCGAAATCCCAAATCCCAAGCACCAAATTACAAATAAATCTCAAATTCCAATACTCAATGACCCAAACATATATTGGAATTCTCTTTTTTAAAGGTGATGTGAACGTTTAGAATTTTGAATTTCGGTCATTGTTATTTGTTTGTTATTTGGGTTTTGTAATTTGTAATTTACATTAACTTCTGCCTCTACATATCAAGAACGAGGACAAGTTGAATCCGCAATCTTCCCACTGCCTCCAACCTAAAGCGAAGCGCTCCTCCAACCTCCAACCCTATGCCCTATGCGCTTTGCGCTTCTAATTCCGTGACACACCGCCCACAGATCTCGGGTTGATCCGCATCAGTGCCCACGCTCTCATCATGGACCCAGCAACGGACACATTTCTCTGCTGAAGCTGGTTTTACCTGAATCAGCATTCCCGGTATGTCCACAGCCTCTACGCCGGCTTCAATGCTTTCTGCCTCTGCCAGTCTCACCTTGGAGACAATAAAGACCCGGCTCAGTATGTCCTCCTGGCCACGCAAACGTTCCAAAAGCGGCCCACTGATACCGATAGTAACCTCTGCATCCAGAGAGTGTCCCACTTCTTTATTCTTTCGCGCCAGTTCCAGAGCCCGATTTACCTCCGCCCGGATGTCCAAAATACTCTCCCATTCCTTCTCTACAGCCTCATCTTCATAAGCAGCCACCGGCTCTGGGAGCAATTCCAAGTGGACACTTTCGCTTTTTCCGGAAAAAGCTGGCAGATGCTCCCACACCTCATCAGCGGTGAATGCCAGGATGGGAGCCATAAGGCGCACGAGGGTTACTGCTATTTCAAAAATGGCGGTCTGGGCTGAGCGCCTCTTTTCAGAGGTGGCAGCGGAAACGTAGAGTCGATCCTTCAATACATCCAGGTAAAAGGCACTGAGATCTACGACACAGAAGTTGTGGATGGCATGGTAAATCTTGTGGAATTCAAAGCGTTCATATGCCTGCACCACTCTCTTCGCCAGCTGTTGCAGCCGATGTAGTGCCCAGCGATCGAGCGAATCCATAGAAACCACTTGGACCTTGTCCCGCTCAGGATCAAAATCGCTCAGATTTCCCAAGAGAAAGCGACAGGTGTTCCTGATGCGTCGATACGCCTCAGAAAGCCGCTGAAGAATTTCTTCCGAGATCCGGATGTCGTCCCGATAATCTTCGGCCGCCACCCAAAGCCTGAGGATCTCGGCTCCATACTTCTCGATGACCTCATCTGGAGCAATGACATTACCCTGTGATTTAGACATCTTACGACCAGTACCGTCCACCACAAACCCATGGGTGAGCACCGTACGGTAAGGAGCATGGCCCCGAGTACCCATCGCTGCCAGGAGGGAACTATGGAACCAACCCCGGTGCTGATCACTCCCTTCCAGATAAAGATCAGCCGGCGAGTGGAGGTCCTCCCTCGGCTCGAGCACCGCCGCATAGCTCACACCGGAGTCGAACCATACGTCCAGGATGTCCATTTCCTTGGTAAAAGTGGAGCCGCCACATTCGCTGCATTTTGTTCCTGCCGGAAGTAAGTCCACAGCCTCTTCAGAGAACCAGATGTCGGCCCCCTTTTCGGCAAATCGGGAGACCACGTGTTCCTGCACTGCGGCATCGGCCAGAATCTCGTTACACTCCTGGCAGTAGAAGACGGTGATGGGTACACCCCAGGCCCGTTGCCTGGAAATACACCAGTCTGGCCGATTTTCAATCATGCCGTGAATGCGCTTCTGACCCCAACTGGGTATCCACTCCACCTCTTTTTCGATTGATTGCAACGCTTTATAACGGAGGTCATTGGACTCCATACTTATAAACCATTGTTCAGTGGCGCGGAAGATAACCGGTTCCTTACAGCGCCAGCAGTGGGGATAAGTATGGGTTATGCTCTCTTTTCTTACCAGATTTCCCAGTTCGGCGATCTTTTCAGTGACGCCGTTATTGGCGTCGAACACGAACTGACCGGCGAAGTAAGGTACGTCTGCCGTGAAACAGCCGTCATCATCCACTGGAGAATACACCTCCAGATCGTATTTCAAGGCAGTTTCGAAATCTTCTCGACCGTGACCGGGCGCAGTGTGCACGCAGCCTGTGCCCACATCAAGGGTCACATACGGTGCTTGCACTATAATCGACTCCCTATCAATAAAAGGATGGCGGCACTTCATACCCTCCAGATCTGCAGCGGCTAACCGAGCCAGGATCTCATAATCGGAGATCTCGGCCTTGGCCATTACTTCCTCCACCAATCCAGCCGCCATGATCCACGCTTCATCGCCGAACCTTACGACCGCATACTCATAGTCCGGGTGGAGAGCAATGGCAAGGTTGGCCGGGATGGTCCACGGTGTCGTGGTCCAGATGATCACAAACACCTTCTGGCCGTTGAGCGCCGACACCTTGTGGCCGAGGTCGTCGATGAGGGGAAACTTCACATAAATGGAGGGCGATTGGTGCTCCTCATACTCTACCTCAGCCTCAGCTAGTGCAGTGCGACAGGAGCTACACCAGTAAATTGGTTTCTTGCTCTTGTACACACTGCCCCGGGTAATAAACTTTCCCAGTTCCCTGGCAATGGTAGCCTCATAGTCATACGACATTGTCAGATAGGGGTTCTCCCAGTCACCCATCACGCCCAATCGCTTGAATTCCTGCCGCTGGATATCGATGAATTTTTCAGCATAAGCACGACAGCGACGTCGCAGCTCCAACTGACTCATCCCCTGCCGCTGTTCACCTAATTCCTTTTCTACCTGGTGTTCGATGGGTAACCCGTGACAATCCCAACCTGGAACATACACGCTGTCGTAGCCCATGAACTGCCTGGAGCGGACGATTATATCTTTGAGAATTTTGTTGAGAGCGGTGCCCAGGTGAATATGACCATTGGCATAGGGCGGACCGTCATGAAGCACATAACGTGGCCGGTTTTTGCTAATTTTCCTGAGCTTGGCGTACAAATCCAGCTGCTCCCACTTCTCCATAATGACCGGCTCTCTTTTCGCCAGGTTGGCTTTCATGGGAAAGTCCGTTCGAGGCAAGTTGAGCGTTTTTTTATAGTCCATCCATCTCTCCAAGGCCGTCCAATCTCGCACTGTGTGTGGCAAAATCCAGAAATGCTGAAGTTAACATACCGCCTCTCATTGTCAAGGAAAATGTCCTGTGGTTCGGCAGTGACTGAGGTTTCAGTGTTCCCCGCTGCCGCTTCGCTTCAGACGGGATCTTCGACAGCTTTCGCTTCTATATTTATTTTTCCTGACACCTGACACCCGACACCCGGTATCGGACACCTGACACCTGAAACCTTTAATGACACCCCCTGACATTCATAGTGAATCAACCAACCAAATGATGCTTGACAAAACACTTAATGTGTAGCATAAGCTACCTCCTTAATAACAAGCTGTCCTTGCAGCAAACAGTAATTCATTGGAATTGCTCATCGTCGATGTTTCTGATAGTATTGCTGTTTTTAAGAGTCTAACAACGAAAACAAGGGATTGAATACTATGCCGCAGACCTCAGGCGCACCATCCATTCCGACTCACGAGAGATTCGCCGAGCGTATCTTTGAGGTGGAACTCGAGCGCTCCATCGCTCGAGCCAATGAGTCCTTGCTTGCCCTCCAGCATTCCGATGGCCACTACTGCTTCGATCTAGAGGCCGACTGCACCATCCCTGCCGAGTACATCCTTATGATGCACTATATGGATGAGATCGACGATGAACTCGCGGCCAAAATCGCTGTTTATCTTCGTGAACACCAGTGTGAAGACGGTGGCTGGAATCTTTACTGTGGGGGGGACTTTAACCTCAGTTGTAGCGTAAAAGCTTACTATGCTCTGAAGTTGGCGGGCGACAACCCTGATGCCCCCCATATGGTGAAGGCCCGCAAGGCCATCTTGGCTCACGGCGGCGCCGCCCGCTGCAATGTATTTACCCGCATTACTCTGGCTCTTTTTGGCCAGATACCTTGGAGGGGAGTCCCCTTCATCCCTGTAGAAATCATACTCTTGCCCCGTTGGTTTCCCTTTCATCTGAGCAAAGTTTCGTACTGGTCGCGCACCGTAATGGTTCCCCTGTTCATTCTCTGCACCCTAAAACCCCGGGCCAAGAATCCGAAGCAGGTCCACATTCTGGAGTTGTTTACTACGCCTCCTGAACAGGAAACGAACTATTTCGCCATACGCTCCCCTCTCAACCGAGTGTTTCTGGCCCTCGACAAGGCAGGGCGCCTCATTGAGCCGTTCATTCCTCGCGGTGTTCGGAATCGTGCTATCAACAAGGCAGAAAAATGGTTTATTGAACGACTCAACCACACTGATGGTCTCGGTGGTATCTTCCCTGCCATGGTCAATGCCCTGGAAGCCCTGGAAGTCTTGGGCTATCCAGCAGATCATCCCCATCGGGTGAGCGCCAAGCAGGCCCTGGAAAAGCTCTTGGTAATAGGTGAGGATTCGGCCTACTGCCAGCCGTGTCTCCCCCCCATGTGGGATACCTGCCTCGCCGGTGCAGCACTACTCGAAGTAAGCGGAGGCGAACCCACAGACGACCTTTTGCGCGCCCTGGATTGGCTCAAGGAACGGCAGTTGTCCGATGAACCCGGTGACTGGAGAGAGAATCGCCCTCATCTCGAAGGCGGCGGCTGGGCCTTTGAGTATGCGAATCCACACTATCCCGACCTTGACGATAGCGCCGTAATAGCATGGGTCATGCATCTAACCGGACTGGAGCGTTACCGCGAGTCAATACGGCGGGCCGCAGATTGGCTCGCTGGGATGCAGTCAAAAAATGGCGGTTTTGCCAGCTTTGACGCCGACAATTGCTACTATTACCTCAATGAAATCCCTTTCGCTGATCACGGGGCCCTGCTTGACCCGCCCACCAGCGACCTCACGGCCCGCTGTATAACCGTGCTGGCGGCGGTTGACAAAGTAGGCTATTGGAAAACGATTGCTGCAGGGCTCGATTTTCTACGCCGCGAGCAGGAGGCCGACGGCTCATGGTTCGGGCGTTGGGGCACCAACTATATTTACGGCACCTGGTCGGTACTGGTGGCCTTGGAAGCGGCTGGCGAGAATCCCAACCAACCTTACATCCGGCGGGCGGTGGAATGGCTGAAGTCTACCCAACGTCCCGATGGCGGCTGGGGTGAGGCGTGCTGCTCTTACTGTGACCCGGCGTTGGCCGGCAGTGGATGCGATAGTACCTCCTTTCAGACCGCCTGGGCCATGCTCGGTCTCATGGCTGCCGGCGAGGCCGATTCTCCCCACGTGCGACGCGGTAACGAATATCTACTACAGAGCCAAATGGACAATGGCTTGTGGCAGGATGAGGTGCACACCGCGCCCGGCTTCCCGCGGGTTTTTTACCTGAAATATCACGGCTACGACAAGTATTTCCCCTTATGGGCCCTGGCTCGCCACCGCAACTTTTTGCACCCGAAAACAACTTGAGAGTACTAGGAATTGTAGCAGCGCTGCAGTCCGAGGCCCGGAGTCTAACCATGGTTCCAATAGGAGCCGACGGCCTCGTTCGACTGGACGGAACCACTCTCCTAAAGGTCGCCGGCATTGGCGCCAAACGTGCGTTAGCTGCTTCAGAGCTCCTGATAGCTGAAGGTGCAGCCGCCTTGCTTAGCTGGGGCAGTGGAGGGGCGCTTCATCCGAAGCTCTCTCCAGGCAACCTGATCCTTCCCAAAAGTGTGATTGCTTCCCAGAAAGATGTTTTCCCCACTGATGCTGACTGGCATAACCGACTGGTAGCCCGACTGAAGAACCGTCTGGAGATCCATAGCGAACCTTTGGCGCAAAGCCCCAGCCTACTCGCCAGCCCAGTGGAGAAGTTCAACTTTTTCAACCAAAATGACGCCATCGCGGTGGATATGGAAAGTGGTTCGGTGGCTGAAATGGCAAGCAGGGCAAACCTGCCCTTCATGGCCATCAGGGCCATTGCTGATACCGCAGACATGGCTATTCCCGCCAGCGCCCTTAATGCAATTGATGAATATGGCAGATTGAGGCCATTTCATCTCTTGGGGAGTTTGCTGCGGAGGCCAGCAGACTTCCTCCTTCTGAACCAGCTCAGGCGTAACTTCACTGCCGCCAGAACTACCCTGACTACAGTGGTGCGACTTGCCGGAAACGATCTTCTTGCCTTTTAGGCGAATATCAAACACATTTTGACAGTGCGACCACAGGGTGTCAGGTGTCGGGTGTCAGGTGTCAGGTGTCAGGAAAAAGAAACATAGAAGCTGAAACCTGAAACCCACAATCACCCTAGTGCTCCATCACTCCAGAATGAAGACTCTATCCTCCTCTCTCGTAATTCGTGAGTTCAAATGTTCAGAAAAAGGTAGAGCCATGCGTTGCTGGTAAGGTATTGACCGAAGTGGATTACTATGCCAAACTCGGCGACCATAGCCGACAACCGATAAGGAAGGAACGTGGCCAAAAGCTTTGGAGAGCTAGTGGGCCAGGCCCTGGCTAGATGGGTGAATGTGGCGCACCGTTTTGCCCTGTGGTTTGTTTTACTCGCCTCCATCATAACTGTGGCCCTGCTTTACTACACTGCCAACAACCTCGGCATTAACACCGATACTGCCGAGATGCTCTCTGAAACCCTCCCCTTCCGCCGCAACTACAGTGCTTTCAAGACAGCATTCCCGCAGTACGATGACGCCATGCTCATCGTAATCGATGCAGAGACACCGGAGGCTGCCCAGGATGCCAGTACAGCCCTGGCGGCCCAACTGCAGCAGCGCCCTGACCTGTTCTTGTTGGTTTATCTGCCCGGGAGTGACAGCTTCTTCCAAAAACATGGCCTTCTGTACCTGAATCTCACCGAGCTCAATGACCTGGCGGACAACCTGGCAAATATCCAGCCATTATTGGGGAGATTGACGCGGGATCAAAACTTGCGTGGACTCTTTTCCATGCTGACAGCCGGAGTGGATGCAATTATGGAAGGGGAAGACCTGGATCTGACTCCGGTTTTTGCTCGGATCAAGGAAGCGATTGAGGCCAGTCTTGCCCAGCGATACTATGCTCTCTCCTGGCAGGAACTGATGCTCGGGGCAGAATTAACTCCGGAGGATAGCCGGCGTTTGATTCTGGTCAAGCCACGGCTTGATTATGCCAAGCTCTTGCCGGCTGAAACTGCCATGAAGGGGCTGCGGCTTATGGCAGAGGAACTCCATCTCACCGAAGATCGCGGGGTCAAAGTACGCATCACCGGTGATGCTGCCCTGGAATATGAAGAACTGCTCAGTGTGACCCGGGGTGCGGGGATGGCCGGCATCCTTGCGTTCATCATGGTTGGCATCGTGCTTTTCCTTGGACTCGGCTCTCCCAGGTTGGTGTTCACCAGCCTGGCAACCCTGATTATGGGCCTCATCTGGACCGCTTCTTTCGCCGCTGCCGCTGTGGGCCACCTGAACCTGATCTCCGTGGCCTTCGCCGTCCTGTACATCGGTCTCAGCGTGGATTACACCATCCATTTTTGCTTGCGGTATAAGGAACTGATCCAGCAGTCCACCTCACACGCCAGTGCTCTCCAGCAGACCGCCAGCGACGTTGGCAGTTCACTGGTATTGTGCAGTATTACCACGGCAATCGGTTTCTATGCCTTCATTCCCACCGTTTTCAAAGGGGTTGCAGAACTGGGACTCATCTCCGGCACCGGCATGTTCATCAGTCTGATTGCGAACCTTACGCTGTTGCCTGCCCTGCTTAGTTTAATGCCGTTATCCGCTAAAGGTTTGGGGGCCAAATCTGAGCGGAAAAGGGTTGTTGCCGAGTTCCTGGCCCTGCCCACAGTGCATGCCAGGTCCATCCGCATCGGAGCACTGCTGCTTGGGGTTGGAGCCGTGCTCCTCCTGCCGTATGTCACTTTCGACAACAACCCCATGAATCTCCGTGATCCTGACAGCGAATCTGTGATTGCCTTCAGAGAGCTGCTTGCCCAGAGCAGAAATTCACCATGGACGCTCACAGTCTTAGCCGCCACCAGAGAGGATGCCACTCGGTATGCCGACAGCCTCAGTCAACTGGAGCCTGTGGAGATGAGCGTCACCCTGGACAAGTTTGTGCCCACCGACCAAGATGAAAAACTTTCAATTATCGAAGAAATAGGACTTATAGTTGGCCCTGGGCTTTTGCAGATCAGCAGTGGCCCGGAGCCAAGTACAGCTGAACAAATCGCCGCTATTCATGATTTCTCAGTAACTCTAGAAAAATTCATAGACACCAGCACCAACAGCTCCATTACCAATGCTGCCCGCCGGCTCTACGACGGTTTAGACCGTTTCTTGACCGCCCTCGAGGCTCAAGATCCTGCCGGACAAGAGCAGATACTGAAAAACCTTCAAACCAGTTTACTGGGATCTCTACCCACCCGCCTGAACGCTCTCAATACTTCCCTGGAGGCCGAAAAGGTGTCCAGAGAAAATTTGCCAACACATTTAAGGGAACACTGGGTTTCCAAAGATGGCCGTCACCGGGTGGCGGTTTTTCCCAGGGAGAATCTAAATGAGGGTGCAGCCTTGCGCCGTTTCGTTGCTGCGGTCCAATCTGTGGCCCCCGATGCCACAGGCTTTCCGGTAATCTACCTCGAGGCGGGTGATGCGGTGGTTAAAGCCTTTCAGCAAGCATTTTTGTTATCTCTCCTTGCCATCACTGTACTGTTGTTGATCCTGCTCAGGCCCAAAACAGACGTTCTTCTGGTACTATTGCCCCTGCTTCTCGCAGGGGCTCTCACCGGGGCGGCCTCGGTGCTTTTCCATATTCCCTTTAATTTCGCCAATATTATTGCCCTGCCGTTGCTGTTGGGTATTGGCGTGGACAGTGGAATTCATATGGTCCACCGGATGCGTACTGCGCCACCTTCCAGTGGTCAGATGTTGCAGACCAGTACGGCGCGCGCGGTGTTCTACAGTGCATTGACCACAATCTGCAGCTTTGGTAACCTTGCCGTGTCTCCGCACCGGGGAATGGCGAGCATGGGTATATTGCTCACCATCGGCATCGGTTTTACCCTGCTTTGCATTTTGGTGGTGTTGCCGGCGCTCATGGTTACGCGGCAACAGTCCGCAGCGGTGGATTGAAGCGCATGAAGACTTTCATAACAGGAGCTTCTGGCTTTGTGGGCTCGGCGGTTTTGCGCCAGCTTATTGAGACAGGACATACCGTAGTCGCACTACTGCGACCGAACAGTGACCGAAGCAACCTCGACGGCTTACCAGTTGAAATTGTAACCGGTGATTTAACTGACCCTGACTCTTTCGCACCCACCCTTGCCAACTGTGACAACCTCTTTCATGTAGCAGCGGATTATCGCCTCTGGGTACCCAGGCCGGATGAGATGTATGAGACAAATGTGACCGCAACCCGCAACCTCATGCTCGCTGCAGCCCGGGCAAGAGTAAAGCGTGTTGTCTACACCAGCAGTGTGGCCACCTTGGGTCTCAACTCCGATGGGACTCCAGCCGACGAGACTACTCCGGTTACCCTTGCCGACATGATCGGCCACTACAAGCGTTCCAAGTTTCTTGCCGAAGCCGAGGTGCAACGACTCGCGGAGGAAGAGAACCTACCCGTGGTGATTGTCAATCCATCAACCCCCGTGGGTCCGCGCGACATCAAACCCACCCCGACGGGCCGCATGATTGTAGAGGCCGCCTCCGGACGGATGCCGGCCTATGTGGACACCGGCCTCAATTTGGTTCACGTGGATGACGTGGCTGTGGGACACCTGCTGGCTTTTGAACGCGGCACCATCGGCAGACGATATATTTTAGGCGGTCAAAACCTGACTCTGAAACAAATCTTTATCCAAATCGCAGCCAGCACCGACCGACCGGCACCGAGGGTGCGTCTCCCGCATAATCTTATCTTACCCATTGCCTACATTGCCGAGGGGTGGGCTCGCCTCGTGGGTGGCAGCGAACCCCGGGTCACAGTGGATGGCGTGCGCTTAGCAAAAAAGCACATGTTCTTTTCTATCGACAGAGCAAAACATGAACTGGGCTTTACTCCCCGCCCAGTGGAAGAAGCACTCCGCGACGCTGTGGCTTGGTTCCAGCAACACGGATATCTGCAATCAAAGAATCCAGTAGTCAGTAGTTGAGAGGAACGCAATCGTCATTTCGCATTTCTCAATACGCATTCCGAAATCCCAAATCCCAAGCACCAAATTACAAATAAATCTCAAATTCCAATATTCAATGACCAAAACATATTTGAAATTCTCTTTTTTTAAGATGATGTGAAGGTTTGGGATTTTGAATTTCGGTCATTGTTATTTGTTTGTTATTTGGGTTTTGTGATTTGTAATTTCCATTCTTCAATCTGCAATTCGAAATCCGAAATCGAAAATCCCTCTATAGCTTTCCGATCCTCCATGATTATGTTAGGGTCTCGGCTACAGTTCAGAGGCAAAGGGTAGACGATGCAAGTGATACTGGCTAAACCCCGCGGATTTTGTGCAGGAGTGGTGCGTGCCATAGAGACCGTGGACCGCGCGCTCCAACTCCATGGAACCCCAGTGTACGTGTTACATGAAATCGTCCACAATCGGCATGTGGTTGGCGACTTACGAGAGCGAGGTGCCCGTTTCGTCAAAGATTTAGAGGAAGTGCCCTTGTCTGCCGTGACCATCTTCAGTGCCCACGGCGTGTCCAACGCAGTGGTCGAGCAAGCGAAAAGACGAAATCTGCGGGCTGTAGACGCCACCTGTCCCCTGGTCACCAAAGTACATATGCAAGCCCGGCGTTACAGTCGCCAGGGCATGGAGATTATTATCATCGGTCATCCGGGCCATCCGGAAGTGGAAGGGACCAGGGGGCGTATCGATGGGACGGTACATGTACTATCAAGCGTGGCTGAGATTGAATCATTGTATGTCAGAGATTCTGATCGTCTGGCATACGTCACCCAAACGACTCTGAGCATGGACGATACTCGCCACGTTATAGACGCATTGAAAAAACGTTTCCCCCCCATCGTTGGGCCTGATTTGAAGGATATCTGTTACGCTACCCAAAGCAGACAGAACGCTGTAAGGTTACTGGCTCAAGAGATTGATCTGCTCTTGGTAGTGGGGGCTCGGTACAGTTCAAACTCCAACCGTCTTCGCGAGGTAGGCGCACAGAATGATCTGCCTGCGTACTTGATCGAGGACGGGGAAGAGATTGATCCCGCCTGGTTCACGAACAAGGTGAGGATAGGGATCACCGCTGGAGCCTCAACACCTGAAATACTGGTGCAAGAGGTCCTGGGCAGATTGGGCGACTTTGGCAAACTGCACGTGCGGGAGATGGAGGGTAAACAGGAAACCATACGCTTTCGTTTATCCAAATCAGCATATCTTTGAGTAAAGAATCCGGGCCCTGACGGAGGTTTCAGTGTTCAGGTTTCAGTTTGTATTTTTTCTTTATCCTGACACCTGACACCCGACACCTGAAACCTGAATAAAGGCAAAGCCATTGAACTCTGGCCTGGCCCGAAGCACCAAGTTTGCGATGTTGAACCAACTTTGTGACCACTGCACCTGGAGGGCTCAGAATGGGTGTTCCTCTAATCCAACAGTACCGTGTTGCCAGCTATATCGCTAAGCAGAAGCTGCGCGGGGAAAAACGCTATCCCCTTGTCTTGATGTTGGAGCCTCTATTTCGCTGTAATCTAGCCTGTGCTGGTTGCGGCAAGATCGAGCACCCGGAGGAAATTCTCGACAAGACTCTTAGTGTGGAAGAGTGTCTTGCAGCGGTGGATGAATGTGGCGCCCCTGTGGTTTCCATAGCCGGCGGTGAACCTCTGCTCCACAAAGAGATGGCTCAAATAGTTGCAGGGATTAATCGTCGCAAGAAGTTTGTCTACCTATGCACCAATGGTTTGCTCCTCAAGAAACATCTTGTGGACTATACGCCCTCGCCATACCTTACTTTTTCAATTCACCTTGACGGAAATCGTGAACGACATGACGCTCTCGTTTGTCGGCAAGGAGTATTTGATCTGGCAGTGGATGCTATCAAATCAGCAAACCAGATGGGTTTCAGGGTTACAATAAATTCCACTCTGTACGAGGGGGTGAGCGCCCAGGAAGCCGCCGAGTTTTTTGATTTCGCCATGGGTCTCGGAATAGAAGGAGTTACCATTGCCCCCGGTTTCAGCTACGAACGCGCCTCACAGCAGGAAGTATTTTTGCAGCGCACTGCCAGCAAACAGCTTTTCCGGGACATTTTCAAACTAGGTAAGAAGCGCAAGTGGAAATTCAATCACACCAATCTCTACCTTAATTTTCTGGCCGGCAACCAAGACTACCAATGCACCCCCTGGGGCAACCCAACATGTAATATCTTCGGCTGGCAGCGTCCCTGTTATTTATTGCAGGAAGGAAGCCATGCTTCCAGTTTCAGAGAACTCATAGAAGAAACAGACTGGGACAGGTATGGTACCGGACGCAATCCCAAATGCGCCCAATGTATGCTCCATAGTGGATTTGAGCCGAGTGCGGTTAACGACATGCTTGCACATCCTCTGAAAGCCCTATGGGTCTCCCTCCGCGGGCCGCGTACATATGGCCCCATGGCGCCCGATTTATCTGTGGAAGGTTCTGCAACTGAGTCTTGTGACGAGAAAGAAATCGAACATCCGGCAGGAAGCTAGAAGGCGATTGATTGGAGTACTGGAGTATTGGGGTGCTGGAGCATTGGAGGAATACAAATTCCAAACCTGTTTCGGTCATTTGGTATTGGAATTTGAGATTTGTTTGTAATTTGGTGCTTGGAGTTTGGGATTTCATATATCTTAGGCAAACTCTTGGCTCTAGATATGGACCACACTGGGTGCAGATACTGGTAACAACCTGTTTGGCCTTAACCTTGTCAGCACCAGCGGTAGCACCCGCTGCCGATACCGCGGCTAAGGTGGTAGAAGTTCTCCACGCCGAGCTGCTCTTTGTTATGAAACAAGCCAAGAAGCTCGGATATGCAGGTCGCTACCAACGGCTTGCTCCGACTGTTGCCGTCAGCTATGACTTTCCCTACATTTCAAAGGTTGTGGTGGGCAGGTACTGGAGGAGTTTCACTGCAGAGCAGAAGTCTCAATTTATCAGAGCCTTTAGCAAATTGAGCATCGCCACCTATGCCAACCGCTTCGACGGCTATTCCGGCGAGCGTTTCAAGACGATTTCAGGAGAGGAACTCAAAAGGGGCCACCGTCTGGTAAAGACTGTACTTATCAAAGCGAATGGAGAAGAGATCGAACTAGACTACATTCTACATCAGAACAACGATCAATGGCGCATCATCAATGTCATCGCAGAAGGCGTCAGCGATCTCTCCTTAAAAAGGGCAGATTACACCTCTTACCTCAAGAAAAATGGTTTCGAGGCCCTACTAAAAAAACTGAATGAGAAGATTCAGAATTACGCCAAATAAAGGTTATTTTGGATTGTAGATTGTAGATTGAGGCCGCATGCATTCTTTACCGCGAGGTTCTAAGCTCTTAAATCTCAAATCTGCATTCTAAAATCTAAAATCGGGAGTAGGCCCTGCCCTTCCACTGAGAGGTTTGGCCTCGCCAGTGGTTGATTGCGGATGTCCAGGTCATTGCCAGATAGAGTGAGCCAATCAGTGGCATGGCTAACGCCCACCAAGCCGACATGCGGTAGAAATTGAGCGTGGGCAGGTAAGTCAGCACCATACTGGCCAGACAGAATGCTGAGAGAAGCTTAACAGAAATAGGAGACAATAAGAGGCCAATTCCTGGCATTCCGAAACTTGCCAGCATTATCACTGTGCACAAAATCAAGAGAAGTGTCGAATAGCGCAATTGGGTAAAGGCGGTCCGCGCCACCATGTTCCATATGGCCCGCATATCATTGTAGGGTCGAAGACTCCTCACCGAATGGCTAAGGCCCATCCAGGTCTTGTATCCCTTCGATTTCACCCTCTTCGCCAGAGCGCAATCATCAATCAATGCTCCCCGCAAAGAATTGAACCCCCCTATTTCATCCAGCACCCGGGTTTCCAGGAGGATGCAGCCCCCAGCGGCGGCAGCGACTTTGGAAGATGAAGAATTTGCCAGATGAAAAGGATACAACAGTTTGAAAAAGTAAATAAAGGCCGGCATCAATAGCCGCTCCCAAAAGGTTTCCATGCGCAATACTGCCATAAGTGAGATCAGGTGAACATTCTCTGCGCGCATCTTCTTTCGGAGCTCTGCAATAATACCTGGCAGAAGCTCAATATCGGCATCGAGCAGCAGGGCATGGGAGGTACTGAGGTGGCTGCGGCCCTGCTCTAGGGCCCAGAGTTTGCCATTCCATCCAGAAGGTGGTGGTTTCCCAGGAAGAATAAGCAGATTTTCACCTCCTGCTCCGCGCGCCGCCTCAGAAGTTCCATCGGTTGACTGATCATCTACTATAATGATATGGAGACCACTGCCCTGTTCATTCAAGGCTGGCAAGGCAGTCCGTAACATATCCGCTTCATTGCGGGCAGGAATAAGCACAGTTATGTCACTCAGATCCTCCTCGGCAGAAGGAGAGGACGCATCCAGAACTTCGCGTGTACTCCAAGGACGCCAGGGCAAGAGCAGAATGGTTAGCCAGGTGATGGCTCCAGTTATAGCAAAAAGAGTCAGAAT
>PVMK01118052.1_pt1 | contig 104899 bp, 94 predicted proteins | sample 1853481 | NCBI WGS metagenome assembly PVMK01 (sample SAMN08533507, study PRJNA380276) | Marine sediment metagenome, whole genome shotgun sequencing project.
CGCTCCACGAGCGCGCTAAACGGGTTCGGCTCAGGGTTGACGACGAGCATGGGAATCCCGCGTTCTACGGTGATCGTCCCGATGTGCATCGGTAGCGATGTTGCTCCAGTGGTGCCCACCACGATGAGCAGCGCGGCTTGCTGCGCTGCATCGATCGCACTCTCGAAGCGAAAATTCGCTTCATCGTAGCTCTCGTCGAACCAGAGCACGTGCGGCCGCGCCGGTGCGCCACAGGAAGGGCATCTGAGCGCCTGGAGCTCGCGGTCGGTGACCGGCCGGCCCTTCTCCCAAGCAACGTCGATCCCTTGTGGCATAGGCACCGGCGCGGGCAAACATTCGTTCGAGCACCGCATGAAGTCGATATTGCCGTGGATCTGGTACGTACGGTCGAGCGTGTTGCCGGCGCGCAGGTGTAGCCCGTCGACGTTCTGCGTGACTAGGAGGAAGCGGTCGCCCCCGCGCTCCTCAGCCTTCGCGAGCGCGCGGTGGGCGACGTTCGGCTCTGCCCCACGACAAACGCCGCGCCGATAAAGATACCAGGCCCAGACCTCGTCCGGCATCTCCTGAAACGCAGCCCAAGTCGCCATCTCCTCGGGTTGGTAGTTGCGCGACCCGACCTGCCAGTAGCCTTCTTTTCCACGGAAGGTCGGGACACCGCTTTCCGCAGAGATGCCCGCGCCGGTGAGCCAGAGGACGAGACCGGGGGTGCGTAGGAGCTGCTTGAGGGAGTCGTCGAGCACGAGGACGGTGGTCAGTGCAGTGCCAGTGCCAGTGCCAGTGTTGTGCGGCTGAGTCACCGGAGGACGGCTCGGGACGGGCGTGCTCGCGAATGGGAGCCCCGTCGCCCGGCACCTCGAGTCGACTACGCGAGGCGCCGACCCATTCACTGTGCTGCCCATCCCGAGACCGTCCTCCTCGTAGAAGTCGATGTACGTCGGTGCCAGTGCCCCGGTTAACGGCGAAAGGCCGGCTCATTCGAGCCGGCCTCCCTCCTGTCATGGGTACCTGGGTTAGTTCCCGATGTGGGCCGTGACGCCGATGATCGCGGCGTAGTTGTGGCCCTTGTCAGGCATGAAGCCGACGGTGGCGCCGCTTGCATCGAGGATTGGAGCCGCCTGTCGTGAGAGGTAGACGTCGCGGGTTGCCCACTCGCCTCGCCCCTCGAGGCTGATCACGAGGTACTCGACGGGCTTGTAGCGAAGCGTGATCGTTCCCGTGGAAAGGCCACCGAAACCGCCCACGGCCTCTCTGTACAGTTCGTTTCCGCTCACGTTCTCCCCTCGCAGACCGATCGACCACTGGTCCGATGCGTCGAAGATCAACGCGAGGCTATGACCGAACTGGAAGTCCGACGCCTTGGCTCCCGCCAAGTTGGTGTTGTTCCCGTCGAGGTAGTAGTCGCCGTTGAGCACGAAGTGGAACCAATCGAAGCCCATGGACAGGACGACATCGAAGAAGTTGACCCAGTCCTTGTTGCCGTTCAGTCCGCTCGCGGCGTGGTTGCCTCCGAAGAATAGGCCGACCTCGCGGCTACCTTCACGCAGGCCGCGGCGACGAACGCTGTTGTGACCATCCGGACTGAAGCCGAACTGCCAGGCGAGCGCGGGAGTCTCGTTGTCGTCGATCGGCGTTCCACCGTAGACGCCGCCGTTGGTCACCATCGCCGTGAATCCCACGATGTCGCCAAGCTCGGCGCCCATACGAAGACCCATGTGGTTGAAGGGCTGGCGAAGGAAGTAGAGCGCGCCGCGCGTGTAGTTGGCGTTGTTCCACTCGTCCGCGACCTCAGCACCGAAGATCGTGTCGAAGAAACCAACGTCGAAGTTGAGCTTTTCGGTGGGCGTCCAGGCCGCGTAGGCCTGCTTGACCGGTGCGATGGGCGACAAGAGGCCGGCCCCTTCACCGAAGCGCAGGTCCAGTCGAACGGCGAACTTCTCGCCCGTGTACATCACGTCGCCGCCCGCGAAGTTCAGACCAAAGCCGTTGTAGTTCGTGTAGGGGTAGCCGAGCGAGTTGTAGGTGCCTGCGCGCACGCCTTCACCAGTGTACCCGCCGATGCGGTAGAAGGCGCTGGCCAACACCTGCCAGGATAGACCGTCCAGGAATGGATGCTCGCCTTCGGAAGGCGTCTCACCGGCGTACTCCTCGCCCATGTCGTCCGCAGCCGTCTTCGGCGACTCCGCCACCGCCTCTGCGGCCGGCTCTGACGCGGTCTTCTCGGCGGCTGGTTCGGCCTCCTCGGCGGCTGGTTCGGCCTCCTCGGCGGCTGGTTCGGCCTCCTCGACGGCCGGTTCGGCCTCCGCTGCCGTGTCGTCCGCGGCCTGCTTCGGCGCCTCCGGCCCTTGCGCAAGGGCCATCGCGGGAAATGCCAAGCTGCACATCACCGCCAGGGTTAGAAACTTCCTCATCGCTACCTCCACTCCCGGCGTGTCCCCACGCCCAAACTCTTGATTCAAATCCGACATCAAAAAAGGTAGAGAAGAGGGACGAGACAGACCGGGGAGCCGTCCCACCCCTCCTCTCGAACACTACTCCGCGGGCGCTGCCGACATGGCGGCGGCCCCCCCAGCATGGAAGCCCTTGAGCTCCTCGTTGTAGGCTTCGACGCCGCACTCCGCGATGTCGAGACCCTCGAGCTCGTGCGCTTCGGAGACGCGGACGCCGCCAGGCACGAGGAACTTCAGCGTGAACCAGATGATGCCGGCGACGATGAAGGCGAACCCAACGCCTGCCCCAGCGCCCACGGCTTGAATCCAGAGCTGCGAGGCGCCGCCTCCGACGAGAAGGCCGATCGGATCCTCGCCAGTCGCGGCGTTGCCATAACCGACCAGGCCAACCGCGAGCGTGCCGAAGATGCCGCAGACGCCATGGACGGTGATTGCACCCACCGGGTCGTCGATCTTCATCTTGTCGATGAGTAGAACGCCCTCGACACAGAGCACACCCGCGGCGATGCCAACGACGATCGCCCAGCCACCGGTGATGTTGAAGCAACCGGCAGTGATACCCACGAGACCGGCAAGTGCGCCGTTGAGGGCCATCGAAAGGTCGAGCAGGCCGCTGCGGAACTTGATCCAGATCAGCGCGGCGATGAAGCCTGCCGAAGCGGCAAGGTTGGTCACCAGAACGATCCTTCCAACCTCGGCGTCCATGGCGAGCTCCGAGCCGCCGTTGAAACCAAACCAGCCGAGCCACAGGATCAGCACGCCGAGCGCGGCGAGCGGGAAGTTATGCGCCGGCATCGGCCTGATGGAGCCGTCAGCCATGTACTTGCCAATGCGGGGCCCGATGATGAGCGCACCCGCGAGGGCCATGCCGCCGCCGACGCCATGAACGACCGTGCTGCCTGCGAAGTCGACGAAGCCCATTTCAGAAAGCCAGCCGCCGCCCCAGACCCAGTGACCTACCACTGGATAGATGATCGCCGTGGCCATCGCGGTGAAGAGGAAGAAGGTCAGGAGCCGACCGCGCTCCGCGATCGCGCCCGACACGATGGTGCAGGCGGTGGCTGCGAAGACCAGCTGGAAGAACAGGAAGACGTATGCTGGCAAGCCTGACTCCGCTCCCCCGTTGTTCGGGAAGAAGCTCGCAAGCCCCAGGAAGGCGTTCCCTTCACCAAACATCACGCCGTAGCCCACCAGATAGAAGATGATCGACGAAATCGCGACCACGCCGAAGTTCTTCATCAACACCATCACAGCGTTTTTCCTGCGGCAGAATCCGCTCTCCACCAGAGCGAAACCCGCGTGCATGAAGAAAACGAGTGCGGCGCTAACGAGAACCCACAGGGCGTTTACATACGTTGTCAGTTCCGAAACTTGTTCTTCCATGATCTTAAACCTCTTCATCATGGCCGCAGCGCACCCTCGGCAACGGCACCGGACGATCTATGGCTGACTTTGATTTCCGGGTTGTTTCCCCAAGGCATCGGTTTGGGAAAAACCGATCCGGCCTGCGGCCAGTTGCGCCGTATGGGGGGCGGCCACATGCTTGGGATGTGGGTAGTTTCCCGCATTTGGCCTACGGAACGCCCCGTAAGCTGCCTAAACCAGACAGCCTTCCAGGGCGTGTGGTCGTGCTGGACGTTGCGTTTGCAGCGAATGCCGGAGGGGCGAGCTACGAAAAGACGACGCTTCCTTTCATCCAAGGCCTGGGGTCGCGCCTCGCAATGTGGGTCGACCACCACGACCACGATCGCCACTCGGACTACGCGAACGATCCCCGTTTCGTCCTCAGGACCAAGGCGCAGCACGGTGCTTGCCCGGAACTGGTCACCCCGGAGCGCGTTGCGGCAGCCGGGCCGGTCGACACAATCTGCTGCCACGTGGATTTCGACGGTCTGTGCTCGGCGGCCAAGTGGATTCGCGGAGGGGTCGAGCCCTACGAGGGCGCGGACGACGACGCCCGGGCGATCGACACGAGGTTGGGCGAGCCGACTGAGCGTGCAAGGGTTCTCGATAGGGCGCTGCGTGCCAGGCCGCGTGATGAGGCTCTTCGCGGATTGATCGTGCGGTACCTCGCAGACGGGGCGCGCGACGCCGCGATGTACCGCGAGTTTCAGATTGCCGCCGAAGCCCTCGAGGCGAGGGAACGGGAGGCCAGGCGGCTTTCGGCCAAGTACGAGGTTCGCGGCGAGCTTGCGATCTGCGACGCCACGCGGCGGGACGGGCCCTACGACAAGACCGAGCTACTGCTGATCGGCCAGCGTCTCGCGCCGATCTCGTTGGTGCACGACGAAACGACAGTCACAGTGGCAGCCCGCTTCGACAGTGGCATCGACTTGGTGAGCGCCCTCGGTCTCAACGGCGGCATGCCCACGCGGGTGAGCGTCGCAGCGAAGCGCCTCGATGAAGTCATTGAGGTTTTGGGCCGTTTCGAGGTCGCCGGTTAACCGGGTACAATGGAAGTGATGGAGCTGACGCTCTCTTACATTCAGGGACTCCCCAAGACGGATCTCCACGTCCATCTAGACGGTTCGCTGCGATTGTCCACGATGCTCGAGCTCGCCGTCGAGCAGGGCGTCTCGTTGCCGGCGGATACGCCCGAGGCTCTCGCCAAGGTGCTCCACTGTGGGGAGAAAGCCGGGTCGTTGGTCGAGTACCTCAAGGCATTCGACACGACGCTCAAGGTCATGCAGACCGCCGATGCACTCTACCGGATCGCCTACGAGCTCAGCGAGGACGCCGCTGCTGAGAATGTCCGCTACATGGAGGTGCGCTACTCCCCCATGCTCCATAGCCGCGGCGGTCTCCGGCTCACGGCCGTCGTTGAAGCCGTGCTTGCGGGACTCTGGGACGCGCAAAAAGACCATGGCGTCATGGCCAATGCCATCCTCTGCGGGATTCGGAACATCTCGCCCGAATCGTCGTTCGAAATGGCGCAGCTGGCGGTGGCCTACAAGAACCGCGGCGTGGTCGCGTTCGATTTGGCGGGCGCCGAGTACGATTATCCCGCTAAACATCATCTTCGCGCGTTCAAGCTCGTCCGAGACAACAACATCGCGGTGACCATCCATGCCGGGGAGGCATACGGGCCCGCTTCGATTCACCAAGCGATCCACGTCTGCGGGGCGCACCGCATCGGCCACGGTTGCCGTCTACGCGAAGATGGCGATCTGCTTCACTACGTCAACGATCACCGCATCGCGCTCGAGTGCTGCCCATCCTCGAACGTGCAGACCGGCGCCGTGCAAGATCTTCGAACCCACCCGCTCAAGCTCTATCACGACCTCGGGTTGCGGGTGACGGTGAACACCGACAACCGGCTGATCACCGATACGACGGTTTCGCGCGAGCTCTGGCTTTGCCATACTCAGATGGGCCTGGACCGCGACGACATTCACCGGATCATCGTCAGCGGCTTCAAGGCCGCGTTTTTGCCGTTTCACCAGAAGCAGACGATGGTTCGGGCGGTGTCTCGGGAGCTGTCCAGCGCAGCACGGGCTTCCGAGCAGCCCGAGTCTCGTCCAGCCGACGTAAACGCGTAACCTGTGGAGCAGCCGTTACAAAGTCCGGCTCCGCCTTCGCCTCTTCGCTGATCGTCTTCATGACCTCCACGAACTCGTCGAGGGTCTGAAGGCTCTCGGTTTCTGTCGGCTCGATCAGCATTGCCCCCCTCACGACCAGCGGGAAGTACACCGTCGGCGGGTGAAAGCCGTAGTCCATCAGCCGCTTGGCGACGTCCATCGTCGTGACGCCCGACTGCCTGAGGTGCCGATCGCTGATCACCACTTCGTGCATGCAGATTGCGTCGTAGGGCACGTGCCAGAGCTCGCCGAGGCGGACTCTGAGGTAGTTGGCGTTGAGGACCGCGAGCTCGGTAGCTCGTTTCAGGCCTTCGGCCCCCATCTCACGGAGGTACGCGTAGGCGCGCACCATCATCGCGAAGTTGCCCTGGAACGACCGCAGTCTGCCGACCGACGTCGGACGGCTGTCGTAGTCCAGGACGAAGCGTCCGTTGCGCTCCTCCACGACCGGGACCGGCGCGTAGGGATCGAGGAAGGCCTTGTATCCGACAGGGCCGCAGCCGGGGCCACCGCCACCGTGCGGGGTCGTGAACGTCTTGTGCAGGTTGAACTGCATTACGTCGATCCCGAAGTCGCCGGGCCGCGCCTTGCCCATCAACGCGTTGAGATTGGCGCCGTCGCCGTAGACGAGGCCGCCTTTGCTGTGAATGAGATCGGCGATCGCCGACATGTGAGTTTCGAAGAGCCCAACTGTGTTCGGGTTGGTCGCCATGATCGCGGCCACATCGTCGTCGACGAAGGGCGCGAGAGCCTCTGTGGTGACGATACCGTCTTCCCCGACGGGGAAGGCCACGGCTTGCAGGCCGTTGAGCGCACATGAGGCGGGATTGGTTCCGTGTGCGGTGTCAGGGATCAGCACCTTCTTCGGGTCTCGTCCCTGGGCACGGTGATATGCCCGAATCATCATTAGGCCACAAAGCTCGCCCTGCGCGCCGGCGGCCGGGTGTAAGGATACGCGATCCATGCCGCACACCTCGGCGAGCCCGCGTTCCAGCCGCCACATCAACTCGAGAGCGCCCTGGACGAGCTCGTCCGGCATGTACGGATGAAGGTCTGCGAACCCGGACAATCGCGCCGCCCACTCGTTGACCTTCGGATTGTATTTCATGGTGCACGACCCAAGCGGGTACATCCCGGTGTCGATCGCGAAATTCTGTTGGCTCAATCGAATGTAGTGGCGGACTGCCTCGGGTTCGGAGACTTCGGGAAGCATGGGCGGGACTTCCCGTGCCATTGCTCCAAACGCGCTCTTCGCATCGACTTCAGGCAGGTCGTCCGGCATGAGCGACGCCCCATGGCGTTTGGGCGCGCCCTGCTCGAAGATCAGCGGAGTTTGAAAGGAGAGACCTGACGTAGCCGAGCCGGGCATGATGACCTCGCCCGGCAAGCTAGTGGATTGTTGACGGGCCGCAAGCGATCAAAAGCTCCGAAGGAGCGCTTCGCTCAGCGCCTCGATCGCCGCAGTGTCGTTTTCGAGGCCGTTGTAGTAGGGCAGCTCGCTGCAGGGTGCATCGATGTGGCTGCACACTCGCTGTACGGCCCGCGCTTGGACCGTCTCGCGAAGCACACGCCGCTTGCCCGCCACGGCTAACCCCCGGATTTCGCTGTCTTCGGCGATCTCCGAGGGAAGGCTCTCTAGAACGGGCCGTTCCTTTTCAGCGAAGAGCACGTTTAGCACGCGGTTGATCACCAGATGCAGCACTGGAATCTCGAGCTCGTTCGTCAACGCATCCGAGAGCTCGATCGTCTCGCTCACGGGCATGTACTCGGGGAGCGTGACCAGGACAGCGCCGGCTCGCTCCGGGTCACGGAACATCTCGGCGGCGCGTGCCGCGTCACGCCGCAGCAGGCCCGCTGGCGCGATGCTCTCGATGACGAACGGCACGCGCAGCATGTCGAGTGCGTGTCCGGTTGCCGGAGCGTCGACGATGACGAGATCGTAATCGGGCTCTCCTTTGGGTGGACACGCGTGGTAAAATGCCTTTCCAAGCATCGACCAGGCCTCGAGCCCGGGTGTGCCTTTCAAGAAGGCACGCACCAACCGATTCTTGAAGACCGCGTTGAAGACGGCCTTCACCTTCAGGATCATCAGCCCGTACTCTTCGAGGGCCGCGTCCGGGGTCATGTTCACCACGTCGAGGTTCTCGCGAACGGACACGATTTCAGAGCCGATCGGCTCCGTGTCGAGGAGCTGACTCACACGTTCCTTGCAGTTTACCAGTGCGAGTAGGACCTTCTTGCCCCGGCGACTTGCGGCAAGGGCGAGTCCGGTCGCCACGGTTGTCTTCCCAACGCCACCCTTGCCCACTACGAACAGGAACCGTCGGTCGAGCAAATCCATTAGCGCCATCTTTAGCGGTGAGCCGGAACGGCGGCAAACCGACCGCAATTAATCCCGGAATTCGAGCGTTGTGGAGGCTGACGCCCCACCGACCGCATGCTAGCGTTCCGGCAAGCGCAATTATGAGCGGTACACGTCAATCTGATAGCTCGACCGTGCGGTCGCTATTGTTGTTCGCAACCGTAGCCCTATTCGCGGCGACCCTCTACGCGATCTTCGTCGTCGCTCCCGTCGAACAACAGATGGGCATCGTGCAGAAGCTCTTTGATTTCCGCGTTCCGAGCGCCTACGCCATGTACGTCGGTTTCGGCGTGTCGGCGGTGGGCAGTGCAGGGTATCTGCTCAAGCGCGACCCGAAATGGGATGCGCTTGGGGTTGCAGGCGCAGAGGTCGGGACGTTGTTCTGGCTGATCGTGTTGCTCACGGGTCCGCTCTGGGCGCGCAAGGCTTGGGGCGTTTGGTGGACGTGGGATCCGCGGCTTACTACGACGCTTCTGGCTGGCATGATCTTCGCGGCGTACCTCGCGCTTCGGTCGATGGGCGACGCGGGCGAGGTCGAGAAGCGGTTTGCGGCTGGCTTGGCCATCTTCGGCTTGATCGACCTCCCGTTGATTCACTACAGCGTCCAGCGCTGGCGAGGCGTTCACCCCACCGTCATCACCGGCAAAGGGGGAGGGCTCGAGTCCGAGATGTACTGGGCGCTCGGGCTCAGCTTCATCGCGTTCACCGCCTTGGTTGCCCTCCTGATTTGGATGCGCGCCTCCATGGAGCGACAACGAGCAGAATCCGCACGGCTCCGACTCGAGTTGATGCACCGATGAAGGAAATGACATGCGAGCTCTGATCGCCGTGCTCGTGCTGGGATGCACGATGTTCGTCACCCCCATGGCTCTTGCGGATTCACCGCCGGAACCGGATTCCGCGGCTTCCGAAGTGCAGGAGGACGCCGCCGAGGAGAGAGCGACACAATTCGTCGGTGTCCGCGGGCCCGAGGCGGAAAGCGTTCCCGGTGGCGCGCTCTTGCTGGCCGCCTATGCGATCGTGTGGATGCTATTGTTTCTGTTTCTGATGAGAATGCGCGGCCTGCAGCGTCAAACGGCTGAGGAGCTAGAACGGCTCAGCGCGCAGATCCGAGCTTTCGGGGACGGGTGATGCCGTCCATCGGTCACATCATTTACATTCCGGGCGTCTTGCTGATCGGCTTTGCGCTCGGGTTTCGTATGGGAGCTCGCGCCGTGAGGGCCGAGCTCGAGCGCCGGGAACAAGAGCGGCGCCGTTGATGAAGAGGTAGCGACATGCTGAGTTTCGAGCTGACCCCCGAACAAAAAACCCTCGTCGAGGAAACTCGCCGTTTCACTCGCGAGAAGATCATTCCCATCGCCGGTGAGGCGGACAAGACCCACGAGTTTCCGATGGACGTCTTCAAAGAAGCGTGGGAGCTCGGGTTCGTGGGGCCGAACATCCCCGAAGAGTACGGTGGTGCTGGACTGGGGGAAGTCGACCACGTCCTCCTCACGGAAGAGCTCGCCTTTGGGTGCACTGGTATTCAGACGAGCATGACGGCCAATGTCCTCGCCGCGACGCCGATTCTGATTGCCGGTAGCGATGAGCAGAAAAAGAAATACCTCGGCTCACTGACCTCCGAGCCGATCTTTGCAGCGTACGCCCTTACAGAGCCGGCGGCGGGCAGTGATGCGGCGGGCATTCAGGCGCGATGCCGCAAGGACGGCAACGACTGGATCATCAACGGCCAGAAATGCTTCATCACCAACGCGGCGTGGGCTACGTGGTACATCGTGTTCGCGACCGTCGATCCCTCGCTCCGCCATAGTGGGATCATGGGGTTCGTCGTCGACCGCGACGCGCAGGGCGTGAGCGTCGGCAAGACCGAAGACAAGCTCGGTCAGCGGGCTAGCAACACCGCCACGGTCAACTTCGACGACGTCCGCGTCTCCTCCGACAACGTGCTCGCCGAGGCGGGGCACGGCTTCAAGCTTGCGATGCAAACCTTCGACCGCACCCGCCCGGACATCGGGGCCGGTGCCTGCGGCCTGATGCGCCGCGCCCTCGAAGAGTCGGTTGCTTACGCCCTCGAGCGCAAGACGTTTGGGGTTCCGATCGCGGAGCACCAGATGGTGCAGGCGTTGATCGCCGAGATGGGCATCAAGTACGAGGCGACTCGGCTCTTGGTGTGGAAGTCGGCCTGGCAGATCGACCAGGGTGGCCGTAACTCGCTCGTTGCCTCGTACAGCAAGGCCTTTGGCGCCGACAGCGCCATGCAGGTAGCCACCGACGCGGTACAGGTTTTTGGAGGCAATGGCTACATGACGGAGTACCCGGTTGAGAAGCTGATGCGCGATGCCAAGATCCTGCAGATTTACGAGGGCACTTCTCAGATCCAAAGGATGGTCATTGCCAAGAATCTGTTCGCGGGCGTTCGCTAGCTTTGCACTGGTGGCAGTCGTTGCCGGTCGGCTGAGCTCGGTAGCAAGCGCCGAGCTCGAGCCCTTGCCCCCGTTCGTGGATACAGACGTCGAGCAAGACGAGCTCCTCGAAGTCATCGCATCGGCGAATTCGCGCAGCTTCAAGCCCGTGGGTCACAGCTCGGTCGTCCTGCGGATGCGAACCGTAGCGCGCGTGACTGCCGCTTTGAAGGTCAGGAGCCGCGAGCTTCAACACGGCTATCAGCGTGAGATCGCCGCGTATCGCATCGGCAGGCTGCTCGGTCTCGACAACGTGCCGCCTGCGATTTACCGCCGAGCGACATGGAAAGAGATCCAGCAGCGATTTCATAAAGACAAGCTCGACCGGCGCGGCTCGATCCGGCGCGCCGTGCTGTGGGATGAGGACGGCTCGGCTCCTGGCGCGGCGGTCTATTGGATCAAAGGCCTGAGGTCGGTCGGGCTCGAGAACAGGGCCAAGTGGCAGAGCTGGCTCCAAGGCGGGGAGATCCCCACCGGCAAAGCGGCTCTGGCCCGCGACCTCTCGACGATGGTCGTGTTCGACTTCCTAGTTGGGAACTGGGATCGGTTCAGCGGTGGCAATCTCCCGACCGACGCGCGTCAGCGGCGCGCGTTCCTCCGCGACAACGACCGCTCGTTTTCGACACCTTTGCTGGAGCGACGCTACGAGAGGCTCCTCGATGGACTGACTCGCACCGAGCGGTTCTCCAACGACATGGTTCGCCACTTGGCTACCCTCGACGAAGCGTCGATCCGAACCGAGCTCGCCCGGGACCCAAGCCATGCGGCGGACCCATTGTTGAACGATGCGCAAATCGCAGATGTCTTAGACCGCCGGGCCACGATTCTTTCGTACATCGCCGCGCTGATCGAGGAGCGCGGCGAGGATGACGTGCTCTTCTTCCCTTGAGTTATGCCTCGTGGTAGGGAGATGACGTGGCGAAGCCCAACGTGATCAATGCCGACGAAATGGGGCACGTTTTGGGCCTACTCGTCCATGATCTCCGCAATCCCGTGGCGACCATCACCGCCAACGCGGATTTCCTGCAAGAGGTCGGTCTTGTCGACACTGACTCGATCGAGGCCTTGCAAGACGTGAAGCTCGCCGTCCGAGAGCTGCGGCGGGGCCTCGATATGCTTGCGTGGATCAGCCTCTGGTTCACGGGCCAGGTTCCGCTCGAGGCTGCCAATGGCGATGTAGGGGTGTTCTTGGAGCGGCTCGAGTGGGCGGATACGCCGGTTCCGGTGACCATCGAGATCGCCGAAAGCGACCAGCTTTACGCGCAGGGCGCGCAAGTCGCGGTTGAGGTCGTCGATCTCCTTCTCCACAATACGCTGGCCAACGTCGCTGATCCGCGCGCGACCATTCGCGTGTATCAGCAGGCTGGTCGCGTCGTGATCGAAGTCCAGGACGCGGGGGAAGCCATCGCCCCGGAGCTTCGGGAAATGGCGTTCACGCTCGAGGGGCAGAACGCGTTGAAGGGTCGGCTGGACGGCCGGTACAGCCGATTCGTCGGGCTTTTTGCTGCGGCGGTGGTGCTCGACGGTGTTGGCGGCACGATCGAGGCCGACGGCGAACGAGGTGCAGCGATCTTCAGGGTTTTTCTCCGTCAGGCCCGTCCGACCCGCCCCCCTTCGCCTTAGGCGTCGCGCGGAGCTCGTTCAGGCGCTCACGGATCCGTGCTTCGAAGCCGTGGTCCGTCGGACGATAGTATTTGCGGTCGACGAGCGCGTCGGGGAGGTACGTCTCGCCCGGGCTGAAGCCGCTTTCGTCGTGCGGGTATCGATAGCCCTCTCCGTAGCCCCATGTTTTCATCGCCTCCGTCGGGGCGTTTCGGAGCTTGAGCGGCACAGGTAGCGCCCCGTGCTCGCGCACGTCGGCTTGGGCCATCTTCCAGGCCTTGTAGCTCGCGTTGCTCTTCGGTGCGCTGGCCAAGTACGTGCAGCACTGCGCGATCGGGAAGATGCCTTCGGGCATCCCAAGCCGTCGAAACGCTGCGTCCGCGCTCACGGCTAGCTCGAGCGCTTGCGGGTCCGCATTGCCGATGTCCTCGCTCGCGAAGATCAGCATCCGTCGAAGGACGACGAGGGGGTCTTCCCCGGCCTCGAGCATGCGCATCAGCCAATAGACCGATGCATCGGGGTCACTGCCTCGCATCGATTTGATGAACGCGCTGATCACGTTGTAGTGCTCTTCGCCGGACTTGTCGTAGAGGAGTGTTTGGGTTGCCAGGGCTTCTTGAACGATCGCGACCGTGACGGCCTCGACACCCGCCGACTGCGCAAAGTCGCTAGCAAGCTCGAGTGCCGACAGAGCGCGCCGCGCGTCGCCTCGCGCATTTTGCGAAATCGCCGCGAGCGCGTCGTCATCGACCGTGTGAGGGACGTGGCCGATTCCATGCTCGTCGTCCGCAAGCGCCCGCGCGAGAAGCTGACGCAGGTCTTCGGCCCCGAGCGGTTTGAGGTCGAATACGCGCGCGCGGGACAGTAACGCGGAATTGACTGCAAACGAAGGGTTCTCCGTCGTTGCGCCGATCAACGTGACGGTGCCGTTCTCGACGTGCGGGAGGAGGGCGTCCTGCTGTGCCTTGTTGAAACGGTGAATCTCGTCGACGAAGAGAATCGTCTTCTTGCCGTAGTAGTTCTTCTGCTCCTTGGCCCCGGCGATGAGCTTCCGAAGCTCCGGCACTCCCCCGAGCACAGCGCTGAACGGGACGAAGATTGAGTTTGTCTCGTTTGCGATGACGTGCGCGAGCGTCGTCTTGCCCGTGCCAGGCGGCCCCCAGAGGATCATCGACGGGATGCGGTCGGCGCGGATCGCCTGGGCCAGGATGTGTCCGTCTCCGAGCAGGTGCGTTTGGCCCACCAGGTCTTCGATCCGGTTCGGCCGCATCCGGTCGGCGAGCGGGGAACTGACTTCCGCTTGTCGCTCAAAGAGGTCCACAGGCTGCTTATAGCTCAGCGGAGGATGCGGAGCCTCTTGGGACCTTTGCCCTCAGGTGCAGTTTCGGCTCCGCTGCGGTCGAAGTGCTGTTTGGCGATCTGCTCGGCGAGGGCATTGGCCACTCCCGCAAAGGCTTGGCCGGCGGGAGATGCCGGGGCGGCTTGAACGATCGGGGTGCCTTGATCGCCCCATTCCCGCACTTGGACGTCGATCGGCACCTGTCCGAACAGTGGGGCCTCGGCAAACTCGGCGATCTTCTCGCCGCCCCCGCTACCGAAGATCTCGTGCTTCACGCCCGCGCTATCGATGAAATGGCTCATGTTCTCGACGACGCCGAGAATCGGGATGTTGAGCTTCTGACACATCGCCACCGACTTGTAGACGTCTTGAAGCGCCACCTCTTGGGGGGTGGTGACGATGATCGCGCCCGTCAGGCGAACTTTCTGCGCCAGTGTGAGTGCGACGTCGCCTGTGCCGGGCGGGGAGTCGATGATGAGGTAGTCGAGCGGGCCCCAATCCACGTCACTCACGAACTGCTGCAGCGCGCTGTGAAGCATCGGGCCTCGCCACACGATAGCTTGCTTGGGGTCTTCCAGGAGAAAGCCGATGCTCATCAGCTTGATGCCGAAGCGCTGCAGGGGCTGAATCCGCTTGCCGTCTTTGGAGGTCGGCTGACCTTCGATGCCCAACATCGTAGGCAGCGACGGGCCGTATATGTCGGCGTCGAGGAGCCCCACTCGAGTGCCCAGACGGCGTAGTGCCAGCGCAAGGTTCGTCGCGACGGTGCTCTTTCCGACGCCTCCCTTGCCGCTCATCACCAGAATCACGTTCCGCACCTCGGGAATCGGATCGGTGCTGGTCGCTTCGCGCGTGGGCACGTTGACCTCGAGATCTAGCTCGAGGAACTCTACGCCGAGAGGCTCGAGGGCAGCGTCGATACGCTGGCGGATCGTTTGCCGAACCTCCTCGGAGGGGGAGCTCACCCGAACCTTCACCCAGACCCGACCCTCTTCCAGGCGCACGTCGACGAGCGTCCCCAAGGCGCCGAGGGATTTCTGAAAGATCGGATCTTCAACGTTGCGAAGGGCTTCAGTGACTGCATCGAGGGTGGGGGACCCCATCGAAACCTCCAGGTCGGTAGAACCAAACTGCTCTAGGGCGCCGGTTTCGCCTCGTCAAGGTGGACAAACTTCGGATAGCTCCCGTGCCCGGTTATGCTGCCGCGGTGTCGGTCTGGGAGCGACGGTGGGCACTTCCACTTGCGATTTTCGTCCTGTGTGCGGGCGTCTACTGTGCGACCTCGGCGCAACGGCTCCTCCAACCCTCGCTGAACAACCACTACGTGCACTTGGCGCAGGCGTGGCTGCAGGGCAGGCTCGACATCGGGGGCAACCCTCCTGGCACGAACGACTGGGCGTGTTTCGACACGGTCGACGAGGGCCCTTGCCCCCCGGGCCGCTATTCGTTCTCCGAGCCCGATGCAGAACGCTACCGGTGGTACGTCTCCTTTCCGCCGTTGCCCGCGGTGCTCCTCTTGCCGGTTGTCGCGGTCTTCGGGCTCGGTACCCTGGACGCCCTTTTCTGGGCCCTTTTTGCAGGCCTGGCACCGACGCTCATGTTCATCGTCTTGCGCTTCTTGCGGGAGTCCGGGCGAAGCGGGCGCTCGCAGCGAGATGATCTGCTCGTCACGACTCTGTTCGCGATCGGATCGGTCTACTTCTTCGTCGCGGTGCAGGGGAGCGTCTGGTTTGCCGCCCACGTCATCGCAGCAGCGTTCACTTGTCTGTACGTTCTGTTCTCCTTTGGCGCCCGTCGCCCCGCAGCGGCAGGCCTGGCCCTCGGTCTCGCGTTCCTGTGCCGTCCGGCGGCGTTGTTGCTCGCCGGGTTCTTCGTGTTTCAGGCGATCACCGCGGCGAGGGAAGAAGGTCGCACAGGGTCTGATCCTGCGCCTCGCCTTCTCCGCACGCTTGCGATGTTCGCGTTTCCGCTCGCAGTGATGGGCGCGGCCGCGATGTGGCACAACGCAGCCCGCTTTGGCGACCCGTTCGAGTTTGGACACCGCTTTCTTCAAATCCGTTGGCGATCGAGGATCGAGACCTGGGGCCTGTTCAGCACACACTATCTGCCGAGGAACCTGACGGTCTTCTTCCTCTCCGTGCCATGGCTCATCCAGTCAAGCCCCTTCATTCGCATCACGCGGCACGGACTGGCGCTTTGGTTCACCAGTCCGAACTTGCTGTGGAGCCTTTGGCCGAAGAAGCTCGACGCGACAATCGTCGCGCTGTGGGCGGCGGTCCTGCCCACGGCGCTCTGCACGTTGCTCTACCAGAACACCGGCTGGGTGCAGTTTGGTTATCGATTCTCCTTGGACTACCTGCCACTCTTGTTCGTGCTCGTCGCTCTTAGCGGGCGGCGGTTTGGCATCGCATTCCTGAGCTGCGCAGTGTTTGCGATCGCCGTCAACACGTTCGGGGCCGTGACGTTTGACCGCCATCACCAGTTCTATGACGCAGATCCGACCCAGCGGGTCATCTTTCAACCGGATTGATCGGCTTCGTTCAGCAGTCGCTCCGCAAGAGGACTTGCCGGCCCGCGGGGCAGCACGACCCGCTCGAGACCTGCCCGCCCTGCCTCTCGTTGCAGTGAACGCAGCTCGTAGAGCGCAGCTTCCGTATCACCCCGGTCCGCGAGGATGTGTGCATGAACGAGCCGATGTGAAGCGCGAAGCGAGGGATTGTCGTCTACGTCCTGTCCGCCAAGGTGGGCGAGCGCTTTCTCGGATTGGCCCCGTACGGCCATCAGCAAAGCCTCCATCGCCACCAACCAGACTTCGATTGCGCTTTCGGTCGGTCGCTGGATCCGATCGATCGCGCGCTGCGCCGCCTCCACGTCGTCGAACTGAAGCTCGCAGGTCGCAAGCGCTTGATTACGAAGCACCGCCTGGGGCACGGACAGCACGTCGTCGTCCAGGTCGCGCAACCGTTCCCGCGCCTCACTCCACAAACCTGCCTGCGTCAGCGGTCCGGTGGCCATCAGCACCAGAGCGATGTGCCGCTGTTCGTCCTTGCGGCCCAGCCGATCGAGAAGCCGATTGAGCGCGGCCGCCGCGGTTGGCCTCGCGTCCTCCTCTTTTAGGCGCTGGCACAGGATTGAGAGCCCGCGCACGTGCCGCGACCTTCGTGCCGAGCTGAGCAACAAGAGCAGACCCACGGTCCCGCCGATCAAACCCGCGACTCGATTGACCTGATCCTGAGGCATAGACGTCGCGCGGAGGGCGAAGAAAGTCGTGAGACCGATCACCAGCACGGTGAGCACCGACCCCACGAACGATCGCAGCACGGTGGCAATGGACAACAAGCTGAACGGAACTCCCCAGATCCATCCTCGGATCAGCGGCGCCGCCAACCCGACGAGCAATGCGACGATGAGCGTCAGTACCACGAGTTAGGGCGTGCTTTCGGAGCGGTAGGCATAGTAGTGCTTGAGCACCCGGCGCACGTAGCGCTGCGTCTCTCTATAAGGCGGGATGCCGTTGTACTTCTGAACCGCACCTTCGCCCGCGTTGTACGCCGCCACCGTCAAGACCAGGTCGCCCTTGAACCGATTGGCTAGAATCCGAAGGTAGCGCGCGCCGCCGTGGATGTTCTGCCGTGCATCGAAAGGGTCGGAGACTCCCATCGACCGCGCGGTCTTGGGCATGAGTTGCATCAGGCCCATCGCGCCGGCCCGGCTGACCACCGTAGGATTGAAGTCGCTCTCGACGCGCATGACCGCGCGAATGAACGACTCGGGGAGCTGGTATAGTTTCGCCGCCTCGTCGATCAGGCTGTTGTAGCGGCTGTAACGAGCCGGGTCTCTCGAGTGGCTACTGCTCGACGATTTCGTTCCTGCGCCCGTCTTTCTGGCGCTGGCCTTCGGCTTCGACTTCCTGCTCCCACGCACGACGAGCTGGCAGCGACGGCCGGGCTCCCTGATATTCGTGTAGTGCTGCGTCCCGTCCGCGCGCTTGCAGCGGTAGATGTCCGCGTAAGCCGGGGTCGCGGTACCCATGATCAGGCCTGCCACGCTCACTGCCGCTAACACTTGCGAAACCATCGTTCGGCAGTGTATCCCCGGGTACGAGGTCACGCCAAAATGCGCCTCCTACGCTTGCGCTCGTCCCCCTTCTGAGCATGATGGGTCCTTCGATGGCGATGCCGAGTTTTTTCGAAGGCCCTGAAAAGAAGCTGGAGCTGGTCGTGACCCCGGACGTCCCGCCATTGCGCTCCCTGGGTGACGAGGCATGGCGGCGTGTCGTCGAGGCAACCGGTGCCAAGGTTCTTTCGGTCCTCCGAACTGAGCATTGCGACGCGTACCTGCTGTCGGAGTCGAGCCTGTTTGTCTTCGACGACTGGTTGGTCCTGATCACCTGCGGTCAAACGACTTTGGTCGACGCCGTCCCCGTGCTCCTCGAGTTGATCCCGAAGGAATCGATCGCCTTCCTCGTTTACGAGCGCAAGAGCGAGCATTTTCCGGAACACCAACCGACCACGTTCCACGAAGATGCCCGTCGTTTGCAGGCGATGCTCCCGGGTCGAGCGCTTCGATTCGGTGACGAGCACGGGCGCTGCGTTCAGATGTTTCATACCAGCCGTCCGTACACCCCGGAGAAGAACGACCCGACCCTCGAAGTGCTCATGCACGAGATCGATGCGGAGGTCGCCGAGCAGTTTGCCTCGACGTGCTTGCGCAGGAACGCATCGGTTGAGGTTTCTTCAGGCATCGATGCCATCCTTCCGGGGTTCACTACCTCTGAACATGTCTTCAACCCGGCTGGATATTCCCTCAACGCGGTGAAGGGCGAGGAATACTATACGATCCACGTCACTCCTGAGGCGACGGGGAGCTACGTGAGCTTCGAGACCAACCACGATTTCCGGGGTCATCTCGGCGGTTTGCTTGGGTCGATCATCGAGCTCTTTCGGCCACGCGCCTTCGATGTGGTGACATTCGTGCCCGGGACGGAGCCCGAGCTCCCAGTCGCTGGCTATCAGCTCGGAGACCACGTGGTGCATACGCTAGGTGGCTACCATGTGAGCTATTTCCAGTACTTTGTTCCGCCATCCGGCCCGCGCTCGGCCTACGAGATCGAGCTGTAGGGCCAGGCGAAAACCCCATGCAAGACTGCCGCGTGTCCTGTTAGACTGCGCCGTCCATGCGTGCGGAATGCGACTACCTGGTGTTGGGTAGCGGAGTAGCCGGCTTGAGCTTCGCGCTCGAAGCGGCGCGCCACGGCCGAGTGACAATGGTCACGAAGCGAAGTCGCACCGATTCCGCCACCAATTGGGCACAGGGCGGCATCGCCGCGGTGCTCGATCCGACCGATTCGTTCGAGGCCCACGTCAACGACACGATTAGTACCGGCGGAGGGCTTTCGCATCGAGAGATTGTCGAGATGGTCGTTCGCGATGGCCCTAGCAGAATCCACGAGCTGATGGACCTCGGGGCTCAGTTCAGCCGCAGCGAAGAGGGCCGCTCGCTCGATCTCACCAGAGAGGGTGGTCACAGTGCCCGACGCGTCGTTCACGCGGGTGACATCACAGGCGAAGAAGTCCAGCGTGTGCTCCTCCAGGCGGCGGCTGCGTCGCCCAACATCGAGATCATCGAAGACCACATGGCGATCGATCTCGTCGAGGCATCGAAGTTCGGAGGGCCACGCTGTGTCGTCGGCGCTTACGTGCTCGACGAAGTCACCAGTGCGGTGAAAACATTTCTTGCGCGCGCGACCGTTCTGGCGACGGGGGGCGCCGGCAAGGTGTACCTCTATACATCGAATCCCGACGTCGCGACCGGCGACGGTGTGGCGATGGCGTACCGTGCTGGTGCCGAGCTCGCGAACATGGAGTTCTTTCAGTTTCATCCGACCTGTCTGTTCCATCCCGAAGCCAAGAGCTTTCTGGTCAGCGAGGCGCTGCGCGGGGAGGGCGGCATTCTTCGTCTGCGAAGCGGCGAGGCCTTCATGGAGCGGCATCACGAGATGAAAGACCTTGCTCCTCGTGACGTGGTTGCGCGTGCGATCGACTACGAGATGAAACGCAGCGGCGATGATTGCGTCTACCTCGACATGACCCATGAGCCCGCGTCGTTCATCCTCGAAAGATTCCCGAACATCCATGCGCGATGTCTTCAGTTCGGCATCGACATCACAAAGGATCCGATCCCGGTCGTTCCCGCCGCCCACTACATGTGTGGCGGCGTCGTGGTCGACGACGAGGGTTGCTCGACCCTCCCCGGCCTATGGGCTGTGGGCGAGGTGACGTGCACCGGCCTGCACGGCGCGAATCGTCTCGCCTCCAACTCGCTCCTCGAGGGACTGGTGTACGGCCACCGCACCGCGATCGCCGCGCGAGAGTGGCTCGAAACAGTGCCCAAAATTGAGCTCGCGGACGTCCCCGATTGGGACGTCGGCGAGGCCGTGCCGAGCGACGAGGCGGTTGTGGTGTCTCAGAACTGGGACGAGATTCGTAGATTCATGTGGAAGTATGTGGGCATCGTCCGCACCGACCGCCGTTTGCGCCGAGCGTCACGACGCATCGCCATGTTGCAGGACGAGATTCGCGAGTACTACTGGGCACACCTGGTAAATCGCGACATGTTGGAGCTTCGAAACATTGCCGACGTGGCCGAGCTGATCATCCGTTGCGCAGGCGCGCGCAAAGAGAGTCGTGGGCTGCATTACAATCTGGACTACCCGCACGCTGGCGAGGAATGGCAGGGCGATACCCGCGTATCGAAGGACGCGGCACCGCACATCACCCACGAGTGAGCATCCGCATTTTAAGACTGCTATCTTGTAGGAACGCGTCCCGCGCGCGTTCTTACTTTCGGGGGAGAGATGCGGTTCCTTCTTGTCCTAGCAGTATCCTTTTCATACTTGGCGTCCACGGCGGGCGTCGATGCACAGAGCTCGCAGTCACGCGAGGCGCGAATCACACAGGCGAAGAAGGCGTTTGCCGCTGGCACGCAAGCATACGCGAACGGAGAGTTCGAGAGCGCGCTCGGAAGCTTTCGGCGCGCCTACGAGCTGACGGGCAGTCCTGATCTGCTCTACAACATTGCCACCGTGTCGGATCGCATGCGGCGCGACGAAGAGGCCCTGGAAGCGTATGAAGGCTATCTCGAAGCGCGCCCGAAGTCTGTGGATCGAGAGCATGTCGAGAGTCGGATCGCGGTGTTGCGCGGCGCGATCAAGGCGCGCAAGCGTGCAGAGCTCGATGCCGAAATCGAGGCGAGGAGTGCCGCGATTGAGGCCGCAGCCAGGGTCAAGGCGGAACGGCCTCTCACCCAGCACGTCGGACCGGGTCCAGGCCCTTGGATCACGATCGGTATCGGAGGCGCTGCCGTCGTGGCAGGAGCGGTGCTCATTGGGCTCGGGCAGAAAGACCAGAAGAGCGTCGAGAGCGCGGTGCCTGGGTCGAGCTATTCGATGGTGCAGGAGATGGCGGATCGTGGGCCGCGGCGCAGCAAGGCCGGCATCGCACTCATGGGCGTGGGTGCAGCCGGCGTCATCGGTGGGATCATTTGGCAGCTCACCGGCGGTCACGAGGAGGCAATGCCTGAGGTCAGCATCGGTCCGACCGGCATTTCGGTGAGAGGAACATTCTGATGCGGCTCCGTCTTACTTTGGTACTCGGCTTCGTTGCCCTCTGTGGATGCGAGGTTTCTGTTCCGAACGGTCTTTTTGGCTGCGGCCAGCCTACGGATTGCCCATCCGGGTAGTTCTGTTGGAACAGCGACAGCCGTTGCTACGATTCGAAGGAACCTGGCTGTGTGCCCAAGACCTGCGATCAGGTGATCGGAGAATTCGCTTCCCTCGGCATTGCGATCGAATGTGGCTCCTTGCCGGACGGCTGTGATGGCTCGATCGAGTGCGGGGGCTGTCCCGCCGGAACCGCTTGCGGCGCGAACGGCCAGAACTTCGCCTGTGGATGCGACGAAAACACTTGCGCTAGCTACGGAGGTGGCGCCGAGTGTGGTGCCATTCCGACCCGTTGCGACGGCCAGGCGGAAGCGATCTTCTGCGGCGACTGCTTGGGCGCGTTCGTGTGCTCCCAGAATGAGTGCATATGTCCTCCAGGCGTCAACTGTGATGACGCCTGCGGCGATCGCTGCCGTGGGGAAGAGGTTTGCGTGGACGGTCAATGCTGCGAGCCGACCTATCCATGCACCCAGAACGACTGCTCGCCCCCAGGAGGGTTTCCCGACGGCTGCGGCGGCTTCACCAATTGCCCGCCATGTGCGAACGGCGAGGATTGCGTTCTATCGGACAATCTCGTCTTCGAGTGCCTCGGGGATTGCACCTGCGAGGCACAAGGGGTCAAATGCGGCAACGCTACGGTCTGCGGATCCCCGACGCTTTGCGGCACCTGTGCGGACAACGGGTTTGAAGCGGGGTACCACTGCGAGGCTGGGCGCTGCGTCTGTGAAGACTCGTACGAGTACAACGACTCGTTCGACACCTTTGCTCTGGTCTGCGGAGAGGGAACCGGCCTCAATTGCATGCAGGACGCTTGGGGCATCGACCTCCAGGCCACGCTCCACAGCTCCATGGATGTCGACTACTACGCGCTGCGAGTGCTCGACGCTCCTACACCGATCATTGCCCAGGCCTTCGGCGGGTCGAGCGAGCGGATCCTCTACATGACCTATATCTGTCCAGACGGTGAGGACGGCATGGACAAGTGCTCGGGTTCGACCGACGAGATCCAAGGTATCAAGTTCTGCATCGCCGAAGGCGACACCATCGGAATCGAGCGCAGGTGCGAGGACAGCGCAAGCTCGGCCATCGCGACGGTCCTGGTCGGTGTCGAAGCCAAGGAGTTCCGAACTGACTGCGATCCCTACGGCTTGAACATCTTCGCAACGTACACAACCGAGATCCCGGTCGCGTTCTAACGCGAACACGAAACTACAAGATCGGAAAACGGCACGCGACGGGCGTGCTCGCGATCGGACATCTCGGGGCATGGCGGAGCTCGCGCCAATCGCCGATGGTTGCTGTCGTGGCAATTGTCACTCACACGCCGCCGAACCCCCACATCACGCTCCGCCGTGCCCCTCCATACGTCGACTTCTACGGTGACTTAGTCTTCCATACGTCGACTTCTCCGGTGGTGCAGTTGGGGTCCGATTGACTCCCGGGGCGGTCACGGATATGAGGCCTGGCCAATATGAGCCAATACCTGTTCAGCTCCGAGTCCGTGACCGAGGGTCATCCGGATAAAATCTGCGATAAGATCAGCGATTCTCTGCTCGATGCGTACCTCGCTCAAGACAAGAAGTCGCGCGTTGCAGTCGAAACTATGGTCAAGACCGGCTTCGTAGTATGTGCCGGTGAGGTCACCTCCAAGGCCGTCATCGAGATCGCGAAGATCGCCCGAAAAGCAATCACCGACATTGGTTACACGGACTCCTCCATGGGCTTCGACGCAGAGACCTGTGGAATTCTGGCTGCAGTCGAGCGGCAATCGCCGGACATCGCCATGGGCGTCGATTCGAGCGCGAGCAAGGAGCAAGGGGCCGGCGATCAGGGACTGATGTTCGGCTATGCGGTCAACGAGACGCGGCAGCTCATGCCTATGCCCATCGATCTAGCCCACAAGCTGGCGCGCCGGCTGACGCAGGTTCGCAAGAAGAACATCATCGAGGGGCTTCGCCCGGACGGCAAGACTCAGGTCACGGTCGAGTATGAGAACGACAAGCCGCGTCGCTTCGACGCGATCGTGGTCTCGACCCAACACGCGGAGAGCGTCAAACAGCGCACCCTCAGGGAAGCGATCATCGAAGAGGTCATCATGCCGACCCTTCCGGCCAAGATGATCGACAAGAAGACCAAGTTTCACATCAAGCCGACCGGGCGCTTCGTCGTCGGCGGGCCCTACGGCGACGCCGGCCTGACGGGGCGCAAGATCATCGTCGACACCTACGGTGGCATGGGCCGACATGGTGGCGGCGCCTTCAGCGGCAAGGACCCATCCAAAGTCGACCGCAGCGCGGCCTACTTCGCCCGCTACGTGGCCAAGAACATCGTCGCAGCCAAGGTCGCGTCACGCTGCGAGGTGCAGGTGGCCTACGCGATCGGCGTCGCGAAGCCGATGGGCGTCTACGTGACGACGTTCGGCACGGGCGTCGTCCCCGATGAAAAGATCAGCAAGGTCGTGTCCAAGCTGTTTGATTTCCGCCCTGCGGCCATCGTCGCCACCCTGGATCTCCTCCGACCGATCTACGCGCTGACGGCAGCCTACGGGCATTTCGGCCGCACCGAGAAGACCTTCACCTGGGAGCGCACCGATCGTGCCGATGAGCTCCGCAAGGCGCTCATGCCAAAGCGTGGACGCTAGGGTCCTGCCCCTCCTCGCGCTACACTAGCCACGCCATGCGTGAGCCACCACTTTCGACGCTCTCGGGTTGGGGCCGGCATTCGGCCCGCGGGCGCGAGCGCGTGGGCGAAGACCTCGAGCGCATTAGCGCCGAGGTCAATTTGTCACGAGGCCTCGGCCGCTCTTATGGCGACGCGTCCCTGCCCCCTGATGACCAGCCTGACGTACTGAACACCAGGTTCGCCGATCGCATCTTGAGCTTTGACGAGGACACGGGTCTCTTCCGCGCGGAGTCGGGCCTCGCGCTGAGTGAGCTCAACCGCCTGTTGATGCCCCGTGGCTACTTCACCCCCGTCTCTCCCGGTACGAAGTTCGTCACCCTCGGCGGTATGGTTGCCGCCGACGTCCACGGAAAGAACCAGCACCGTGACGGGAACTTTGGGCATCACGTCACCTCGCTCAAGATGCGCGTCGCCGACGGCCGCGTGCTCGAATGCTCACCCGACCAACACCCAGATCTGTTTCGAGCGACGATCGGCGGGATGGGTCTGACAGGCCACGTCCTCGAAGTCGAATTTGGACTGCGTCGGATCCCTTCGCAGTGGATTTGGCAAGAGAACCGGCGGATTCATAACATAGACGAGTTCCAAGACGCACTTGAAGAAGCGGCACTCGACTGGCCATACACCATGGGATGGATCGACTGCCTCGCGGGTGGCAAGAACATGGGGCGCGGAATTCTGACGACCGGTCGTTGGGCGGACGCACTGCAGGCTCCGTCCCGGTCGCCCAAAAAAGGCTTTCAACCGAGCCTCCGGTTCGACTGGCCATCGTGGGTCCTCAACGGCCTCACGATCCGGCTCTTCAACGAGCTCTACTATCGCAAGCAATGGCGCCGGCATTCGAGTCGGATCGTCAACCACGAGGCATTTTACTATCCGCTCGATTCAATTCGATCTTGGAACCGCATGTACGGCCGGCGTGGGTTTACTCAGTATCAATGCGTGCTGCCGCGGGAAGCGGGACGTGGCTCGGCGCGGCGCGTGCTCAATATCCTCACCACGCGCGGAGGGGCTTCCTTTCTGTGCGTGATCAAGGATTTCGGGCGCGAGAGCCGTGGCATTCTCTCATTCCCGCGGCCGGGCATTACGCTGGCGCTCGACATCGCGGTGCGCGACGACACTCAGGATCTCGTCGACGCCTTGAACGAGCAAGTGCTGCAGGAAGGAGGGCGCATCTACCTCGCCAAGGATTCATTCACGCGGCGTGAGCACTTCGAAGCGATGGAGGGGCCCCGTCTCGACGAGTTCAGAGCTGTTCGCGATCGCTGGGATCCGGACCATAGATTTCGAAGCGCGCTGTCGGTGCGCTTGTTGGGGGACTGAAATGAGAGTTGCGTTTCTAGGTGCGACCAAAGGCATGGGGCGTGCGCTTGCGCGTTTGACGGCGGAACGCGGGGACACGATTTGCCTCCTCGGACGAAACAGCGCCGATCTCGAACGCAGCGCAGCTGACCTGAGTGCGCGCGGCGCAGACGGGCCTGTGCGCTGCGTGGCCTGCGACCTCGAAAAGCCGGAGACGTTTGCCCCTGCGGTCGATGCTGCCCGGGAAGCGCTTGGAGGCTTGGACGGGGTCGTCGTAACCGCCGGTGTCTTCGCCACTCAAGAGGAGCTCGAAGCCGATCCCGTACTGGCCGAGCGGTTACTTCGCGTCAATTTCTCCAACACCCTCTTATTCTGCGAGGCGGCCAGGAAAGTTCTGCTCCACGAAGGTGGTGGCACCTTGTGTGTGTTTAGCTCCGTTGCTGGAGAGCGAGGGCGTAAACCGGTCATCATCTATGGCGCAGCGAAAGCAGGGCTGACTCGCTATCTCGAGGGTTTGGATCACAAACACCATGCCGATGGCCTGCGGGTGATCACCGTCAAACCTGGCTTCGTCAAAACGAGCATGACAGCCGGCTTGGAGCCGCCTCCGTTCGCTGGCGAGCCCGACGCCGTCGCTCGGCGAGTGCTCCGCGCGATGGACCGCGGTGCGCCCGTCGTGTACGCACCGGCGCCGTGGCGATTCATCATGGCGGTGATTCGAGCACTGCCACGCGCAATCATGCGTCGCATCAACTTCTGACTCCGTAAAGTCGATGCTTTGCATCGCCCACGGGGCTTCGGCCCCGGCTAGTCATCATGATTTTGTGTTTGACGTGATGAACGCCGCGATGTCCGGTCGCGTTGCTCTATAGGCGGCTGCGACGTGTAGGACCCCGCTAAACGTGCTGACGAGCACCACGCCGGCGATGACCTCCGGGAGCGCTCCGCCGGGGTGTTCGAGAGGCAGTGGCGCAAACGTCAGCTTGACGTGGGAGACGAGTGAGGCGGTGTATGCGGCGATCCAAATCAGTTTCGCCACCACCGCCTGCTTGATCCACCACTGCGCAAGCTTGCGGCGCCAGCTCAACATGAAGCTACCGATGAGCACCAACGCCGACACCACGACGTTCGCGGCGGCCAGCGGTCGGCGATAAGGGTTGGTGACCTGGGCTTCGAGGAGCTGGATCTCCGCGTCGCTGACTTCGTCCTCCGGTTCGTAGAGCTCGCGAACGTCCTCCGGCAGCGCAGCCAGCGACAGATCGTAGGAGCCCTTGAGGACCCCGGCGATGCCGAGCATCGTCAGCAGCGTCGACGTCAGCAGGATGGCAATGATCACCTTTCTCTCGTTTGATTCGCTTGCCATCGGCGGGTCGAGTCGTTGTACCCTGGCCGACGGGTGCGATCGACCCCAAAACCAAGGAACCCATGATGGCCCCGGAACCCAGTCGCTCGAGCGTGTTCGCCGACTCCCGCGAGCCAGACGATTTTGGCGCCGATCGCATCCGCTGGTTGATCAACCTAAGATGGATTGCCATGGCCGGTGTCTTGGTAGCGACGGGTCTGGTCTTGGCCGGCTACTTCCCGGGCGTCGCGTGGCCCGTCTTGTTGCTCGTGGCGGCCCTAGGGAGCGTCTATAACTATCTCCTCCAGAGGCGGGCTCCCGGTTTAGGTACCGGCAAAAGAGCGGCGGTTTCTCAAGCGCTCGTCGACCTCGTCATGCTCACCCTCGTCTTGTGGGCCGCGGGCGGCATTTCCTCACCGTTCATTGGCTTCTACGTTTTTCACCTCGCGCTGATCGGAATTTTGGGGGGTCCTGGAGCTACCCTCGTCGCGACCGCAGTTGCACTGGCCGCCGCGGGCTTCCTTGCTTTAGTCGACTGGGTGCCCGCGCTGCAGATCGGAACCTGGGATCCAGTGCCGCCATGGGACACCATCGGTAACGTCGTGGCGTTCACGACGACCGTGGGGGCCGTGGCCTACGTCGTGCTCCATGCCGTGCGCGAGCTGCGCGACCGGGAACGGGCACTCGCAACGGCGCGCGACCAAGCAGAGCTAGAGTACCAAGTCATCTCCAACACCCTCGACGAGCTCGAAGCGGGCCTAGAGGTGGTGTCTCCCGATGGCCGTATCGAATGGCGCAATCGCTTGGCCGACGAGCTCGCACCCAGCCCCGGCGCACGGGACGCTTGGGAGTGTCCCGTTGCGGTTCGTGGCTGCGAGATTCAACCAGCCGGTCTGTGTCCGGTCTGGCGGGCCCGAGATGAGGGCGCCGAGGGGCGGTGCCGCTTTACAGTCGGTGACCGATGGTACGAGATGCTGTCCTTCCCGTTGGCATCCCGTGGTGACGACCCCCCGCGCATCATGAACCTGTACGTCGACCGCACTCAAATCCTCCTCGCGGAACGACGTCTGCTTCACGCGGAACGGTTGGCTAGCCTCGGTCGCGTTGCTCAGGGCGTCGCTCACGAGCTCAACACCCCGTTGGCTACGATCCGGACCTTGGCAGCCGATATGCGAGAGGCTATTCGGTCACTCGGTGGCGACGAAGCACTGCAGTCCGACCTCGCTGAATCCGCTGCGCTCATCCGTGACGAGACCGGGCGTCTCGGGCGCATCACTCATTCGTTGCTGACCGGGGGGACTCTTCCGCGTCTCAGGTTGGATTCATCCGCTCCGTTACTCCCCATCGTCGAGCGCGCGCGGGCTCTCGTCTTTGCTGGCGCGCGTGAGAGCGGGCCAGAGCTCGACATCAGCGACTCCGTCGACGATGTGGTGGTGGTCGCCGATCCCGATCGACTGCTGCAAGTGCTCGTGAACCTCCTGCAGAACGCTCTAGACGCGAACCGTGAAGCTGGGAGCCGACGCGTTTGGCTTTCGGCGGAACGGCGCGGTTCGGTAGTCGAGATCATCGTCGAGGACGAAGGTGTCGGCATCCATCCAGATATCGAAGGGCGTCTCTTCGAGCCGTTCGCGACGACGAAGCCGCCAGGCGAGGGCACGGGTCTAGGTTTGTACGCCTCATACATGCTGGTTCAGACGATGGGCGGTGACCTCGCTATCGAGAACCGCGACCAAGGAGGAGCCTGTGCTCGTGTACGGCTGCCCGTGGGGGCGCAAACGCTTGCAAAAGAGCCTGGGGTGCATCACCGTGCGCCCTGGTCATGAACGGTAGCGTACTGATTATCGACGACGATGCGGCTTTTCGCTTCGCCATGGCGAAGGCGTTGCGGCGTGGCGGCTATGCGGTGTCGGAGGCGAGCAGCGGCGAGGAAGCGGTGGAAGTTCTCTGCAACAGCGAACCGCCGGATGTCGCGCTCCTCGACTTGAAGATGAGGGGCATCGGCGGGCTGGAGGTGCTGCGACGCTGCGGACCGATCCCGACGAGCGTCATCGTACTGACAGGCCACGGCACGGTGAAGGCCGCAGTCGAGGCGATGCAGCTCGGCGCGTTTTCGTTCCTCGAGAAGCCAGTTGACGCCGACATGCTTAGGCCCTTGCTCCGCCAAGCGCTGCTCGAGAGGGGGCGCACCGAGCCTGGGGCGCTGCCGCAAGCCATCCCGTTGGTCGGAGTAAGTCCGGCCATGGACGAGGTACGGGAGTTCGTTCGAACGGTTGCGCCCACCGCCGAGACCGTCCTCATTCTCGGGGAGACCGGTACCGGCAAGGAGGTCGTTGCGCGTCAGATTCACGCGCAAAGCGATCGCGCCGCGGGCCCCTTCGTTGCCATGAACGCAGCCTGTGTTCCACGCGAGCTGTTCGAGAGCGAGCTTTTCGGGCACAAACGCGGGGCCTTTACCGGAGCACAGAGCGATAGGGCAGGGCTCTTTCGAGAGGCCGGTGGAGGCACACTGTTCATCGATGAGCTCGCCGAGCTTCCCATCGAAAGCCAGGCGAAGCTGCTTCGCGCCATCGAAACGAAAGCGATCCGCCCCGTGGGCGAGTCCGGTGAAATCGAGGTTGATGTACGAATCGTCGCGGCGACCAATCGTGACCTATGGGCCGAAACTCAAGCGGGGAGGTTCCGAGAAGATCTCTACTTTCGCTTGCAGGTGTTCCCCGTGCTGATCCGCCCCCTGTGCGAGCGTCCGCAAGACATTGAGCCGATCGCGATGCATCTGCTCGCGCGCCTCGGAAAGGACGACTTCACGCTCAACTCCGAGTCTTTGGCAGCGCTTCAGGAGTACGACTGGCCCGGCAACGTCCGAGAGCTCCTCAACGTCCTCCGTCGAGCTTCCCTGTTTGCCATTTCCGACACCATCGACGGGGATCTGATCCGTCGCATGGTTGCAGCTAGTGTCTTCGGCAGCGCGCGGGAGTCTACGCCAGCGCCAGGACCCGACCAAGCGAATCGCACGAACCTGGCTGACGTCGAACGCGACCACATCGAACGGGTGTTGCAGGAAATGGAAGGCAACATCACCCGAGCGGCGGCGTCGTTGGGGATCGACCGCAGGACGCTGCAACGGAAATTGCGAGGCTACGGGACTGAGGCGCAGTAGACCCCTGACGGGGTCAGTGTCAGTGTCAGTGTCAGTGTCAGTGCCAGTGTCAGCGTCAGTGCCAGTGGTTGGCGGTTCGCGATGACCGTCTTCTTCACCTACGCCTTCCGTCCGCTCTTCCTGCTCGCAACCCTTTACGCGATCGCGGTCGTTCCTCTCTGGGCGGCCGCCTGGCTTGGGTATCTGCCAATGCCCAGTTCCCTTGCGACACCCAGCTGGTGGCATGCGCACGAAATGATCTATGGGTTTGTGGGGGCCGCCATCGGTGGGTTCGCCCTGACGGCCGTGGCCACCTGGACGAAGCGTCCCCCCGTGTCCGGCGTTCCACTGATGATTTTGAGCGCTCTATGGGTGATCGCGCGTGTCCTGTTCGCGTTGCCGTCATCGAATCTATTGGTACCGGCTATCGCTGCGGACCTGGCTTACGGCGCTCTGCTCTTCGTGCTGATGAGCCGTGAGGTCATTGGCGCGCGTAGTCAGCGTAATTACAAGGTGCTCGTGATTCTGGGCTTGCTGCCAGCGACCAACGCGCTTTTCTTCCTGGGGATGACGCGTAGCGCAGGCTGGACCAAGACAGCGCTCTTCGCGGGCCTTTGGTTGGTCGTCATGCTCATCAATCTGATCGGCGGCCGCGTCATCCCGGGCTTCACCAGAAACTGGCTGAAACGTCAACTCGTGGAGCAGAAGCGCGAGCCGACGACGCTGCCGCCGGTGTTCGATCGCTTCGACCTGTTGACGACCTGGCTCATGGTGGCGTTCGCGATCCTTCATCTTCTCGAAGCTCCATCGAGAGGGACCGCTGTCGTTGGATTGATCACCAGCGTCCTTTTGTTCATCCGGCTCACTCGTTGGCAAGGAATTCAAACTGGCAGGGAGCCGCTCGTCTGGGTGCTGCACCTGGCCTTCTCGTGGCTCCCCGTAGGTTTTTTCCTCCTGGCATCCGCGGAAGTCGGCCTGCTTCCCCAAACCGCGGGAATCCACGCACTGACCAGCGGTGCCATCACGACCATGATCATCGCCGTCGCCGGCCGCGCAGCGCTGGGTCACACGGGTCGGGCGTTGGAGAGCCATCCGGTGCTGACCGCGGCGTATGTGTTGATCACCGTTGCGGCGATCTGTCGAGTGGCAGCGACAATCGGGCCGGGTGCCCGTGCATTGCTGGCGGTCTCGGCGGGGGCGTGGTGTCTTGGGTTTGTTTGTTTTGCGTGGCGGTATGTTCCGATTCTCACGCAGGGACGGGTGCAGAGGCCCGGGTCGTTGCCGACGGTGTAGAGGGGCCCGGGGCACGGCGGAACGCGACACGGGGGTGTGACGAACGGCTCGGCTTGCAAATGTGGCCGGATGGATAGGGGAGCTTTGGCCACGCAAGCCTCGCCTCGGCGCTCGCGCCCAATCGGCGGCGGTTGCTGCCATGGCCGATTGTCACTCGCTACGTCGCCACACCCCCGCATCACGCCCCGCCGTGCCCCTCCATGCGTCAACGTCAGCGACGGTGTCAGCGGCAGGGACGGAACAGGTCTCCGCGCCAGTGCCAGTGCCAGTGTCAGCGACGGTGTTGCGGCAGGACGACAGTGAACACCGTGCGCCCCGCTCTCGACTCCACGTCGATTCGTCCCCCGTGCTCCGTCACGATCCGCTGGGTGATCGCCAGGCCGAGGCCCGTGCCGCCCTCTTTGCGGGTGTAGTATGGCTCGAAGATCGCCTCTCTCTGGTCGGCCGGGATTCCCGCTCCGTTGTCTTCCACCCGGAGGTACAGCGTGCCGGCCTTCTCCTCGAGGCTCAGCCCAACGGCACCCCCGCCGGAGGGATGCGCCTCCCGCGCTGCGTCGCGGGCGTTTTGTAACAGGTTGTGCAGCACTTGCGTGATCTGATCGGCGTCGACGAACGCCTCGACCGGCGTTCCGGGCAGGTTGGCCGTGACCGGCGCCTCACCCTCCGCGTGTAGGGAGGCAGCCTGGGAGACTACCTGCCGAAGGTCGGTCTTCTCGAGCTGCGGCGCGGGAACTCGCGCGAATCGACTGAATTCGTCGACGATATTCCGCAGGCGTTCTACTTCCTGAAGAATCGTCTTCGTCGACTCATCGAACAGCGAGTCGAACTCTTCGTGTGAGCGTTCGCGCGCCTTGCGCAACGTCTCGATGGAAAGCCGAATCGGTGACAGTGGATTCTTGAGCTCGTGCGCGAGACTTTTCGCGATGTCCTGCCATGCGGCGATTCGTTCGGTCTGCCGGAGCTGTTCCCTCGCATCCCTCAAGTCGCGCGTCATTTGATTGAACGCTGTGGCAGTTGCCGGAAATGCTCTGCCCGGGCCGTCGCGCAGTGTCGTGTCGAAGTCGCCCCGGCCGATTCGTGTTGCAGCTGCGGTCAGCTCGTTGACCGAGGACTGCAGCCAGCGATTGAGATAGCCGCCGAAGATCAGCGCGAGCCCTAGCGCTAGAACGGTGACGCAGGCGATCCACAAGAGAAGCGGCGGGCCTCGCCGGTCGAGCTTTGGGCGCCAAACCATCACGCTGCGTGGAACGCCCTCCGCGTCCACGAGCTCTGTCACCACCTCGTCTCGCTTGCTGGCCTCGCCCGTGATCACGAGCTGCTGAGGATCGAGGCTACGAAGGTCTGAGAAACGGTGCCCGGCGATCACGGTCAGCCGTGCTCCCCCGCGTGCGATCGAACACGACCTCAGCAAGAACCTCTGATGCTCCTGGGCCCCCAGGAACACCGCGAAGGAACGGTCTCCCGCGCTCCTCGCCTGGCGCGTCAGCTCAGCGCCGTCATCGCCAAGAACCCGGTGGTGGTGCCCTGTTGCGATGATCTCTCCGCTCAGAGAGTCCAGGACCCACAGCGCCTGAAGGCCTGCCGCTTCCATCGACCCGCGAAACAGACGGTCGTAATCGAGCTTCGGGGGTGTCTCCCTGCTGCGGTCGTCGAGCAGCGTGTCGATCGCCAGGTCGTCGCGGCAAAGGCGGTTCACGGCGGCCTTTCGTTGCGCATCGAGCTCACGCAGTTGTGCGCGGGCCATCTCCGCTTCGCCGGTCCCAGTGCCCGCGCCCCACTGCGATACGCCGAGCCAGACTATGCCCGTCAGCGCGACGGGGAACGTTGCGACCAGCGCAAATAGAACGACGACGCGGGTGGCGAATCGGTTCATGGGGGGGCCACGCCGCCAAGGACCCGCTCTTCACGCGAGGGCGGTGCGGCCTCTCTCGAAGCGCTTCCGTCCTCTTCGTCGTATTGCTCCATCAGGAACAGATTCGGGTCGGCGACATCCGGCGGCCTCGCGACATCTAGAGGGGCAGTTCCCGAAAGGAAGACCTCTTCGAAGGCGTCCTCCTGGCCCTCGTAGGCCAGCAGGCCCGACGCAGGATCGATGCGGGCCATGATCACGCCACTCGGCATCGCGAAGTCCGTTTCCTTTGGCGTCTTGTCCGCCGCCGCCATGACGTCGATCCAGATCGGCAGCGCGCTTCTCGTACCGGTTTCGCGCCTGCCGATCGATCGTTGGTCGTCGAAGCCGACCCACACCCCGGCTACGACCGAGGGCGAGTAACCGACGAACCAGGCGTCCCGAGCCTCGTTGCTCGTGCCCGTCTTGCCGACGACCGCACGCTCGAGGCGCAGTGCGGGCCTGCCCGTGCCTTCGGTGACGACGCTTCGAAGCATGCTCGTGATCACGTACGCTTCGTCTGGGGACATCACGTCTCGAGCCGGCTCACCAGGCTCTAGCGGTACGCGGGCCCCGTCGGGGGCGAGAATCTTGGTCACGATCCGCGTCGGTGCCCAACGACCGCCAGCTGCGAACGTGGCATAGGCGTTGGTGAGCTCGATCGGCCTCACCCCGCTTGCACCGAGCGCAAGCGCCATGTCTTCCTCGAGCTTGGTAGTGATACCGTCCTGTCGGGCAAACTCCGCAACATCGTGAACCCCGATGTCCTCGACCACACGAATGGCGACCATGTTGATCGAGCGCGCGAGCGCCTGGCGGAGCCGAACCGTGCCTTGGTAGTTCCACTGTTCGTAGTTGCGCGGCTTCCATTTCTCGTACACGGCCGGTGCGTCGACCACCAGTGATGCCGCCGTAAACCGCCGTGACTGAACCGCGCGCGCGTAGACGAGCGGCTTGAAGGCACTGCCAGGCTGACGAATCGCCTGCGTCGCCCGGTTGAACCCGCTAGCCGCAGCGAAACCTCCGACCAATGCAAGCACGTCTCGCGAGCGAGGCTCGATCACGACGACCGCGCCTTCGGGACCTCGTTCCAGTCGCGCGACCGCGGGGTCCTCCTCTCCACCCATCTGCGTGATCGACACCGGGAGGAGGTTGCCCTTCTTGGCGAAAGCCGAGGCTGGGCGGCCGTCCGGGTTGTATCGGGAGGCGTCACGCATCCGAAGGACGGCGGGGTGGCCTGCGACATCGAGCCGGATCTTTTCGTTCTCGTCATCGGTGCCGGTCACCCGTGCGATGTACGTCCGGCCCATTCGCAGCGAGTCTCTTGGCTTGGTGGCCTTGGGGCCGCGCTTTCGCTTCGCGCCGCGAAACGGCCCTTGGTACCCCTGTCGCTCGTCGATCGCGCGCAGCCCACGCTGCAGCGCCTCCCGCGCTTGCTTCTGCAACGAAAGATCGATCGTAGTGTGTATTTCGTAGCCACCGTCGCCCAGCGCCTCGTCACCGGCGGCCGTGCGTAGTGCGCGTCGCGCGATGGCCAACACCTCCGGGGCGTTGCCGGATCCCTCGGGCAGCGGAGCCAACTCGACCTTCTGTTCTCGCGCCGCCGCAATCGCCTCCTCGCTCAGGTCGGGCCAGTAGACCTCCCGCTTCGCCTGCAACTGCGACAGCACATACTCCTGACGGCGCTTTGCCGCTTCTGGGTTGCGTCGAGGTGAAAGGCGCGTCGGCGCCTGCGGAATGCCGGCCAACATCGTCGACTCCGCCAGGGTCAGATCGCTCGCGTTCTTCGCGAAGTAGTATCGTGCCGCTTCCTGGATGCCGTAGCGTCCACGCCCGAAGTTAACGTGGTTCAGATAGAGATGCAGGATCTCGTCCTTGGACAGCTCGTTTTCCAGTCGCCGCGCCAAGATGAGCTCCCGCACCTTTCGCGAGAGGGTGCGTTCGGGGGTCAGGAGCATCAGCTTGACCACTTGTTGGGTGATTGTGCTTCCCCCCTGCGCGGCGCGCCCGGCGACGATGTCTCGGCCCACGGCGCGCAGGATGCCGCTGTAGTCGAGTCCCTCGTGCTCGTAGAAGTCTGCATCCTCGGCGGCAAGGACCGAGAGAACCATGCACCGCGGGACCTTCGACATCGGAATCACGGTCCTGCGCTCAGCGAAGATCTCGCCAATGACCTTCTTGTGGCGATCATAGACCCGAGTCGTCTGCGGCGGTCTGTAGTCGCGCAAAGCGCTAACCGACGGAAGGTCGCGGCTGAAGTAAGCGTACGTTCCCAACACCAGCAGCGCCCCCAGCACCAGTGCGGTGCCGATCAACTTCGGCAGCATCGAGCCGCCGCTCCGTCGCCGCTTCTTGCGCTTGCTCGCCTGGCGCTTCTTCTTGTGAGTTCGCTTCCCTGCCATCTCGTCCGTCGTGTCCGCCGGCGCCTATAGCATCCCCTGCTTGGCGCCTTCCCCCTAATTCATGACACGTGGGCCTAGCTAATCATTCCCGAGGAATTTCTCGATCACTTGCTCAGGTTTCTTCACCGAATTCATTAGGAATCTCGCCTCGAGTTCTTGCTGTCGCTCGGCCGAGAGGCGCGGCCTTCCGTCACGAGCGAGGGTCTGCATCGTGATGGCGGCGGCGACCGAGATGTTGAGGCTCTCGACGAAGCCGCGCATTGGAATCGAAAATGTCCCGTCGGCGAAGCTCAGCATTTCTGGCGAGACGCCTCGGTGCTCGTTTCCGAACACCACCGCCAAGCGAGGCGTATCGTGCAGGTCTTCGGGTTGTGTGTCCGCACCCATGGCGGCGACGTAGATCGCATAGCCGTCTTTCTTCAAGTGTCGCGCACAGGCCTCGACGCTCTTGTATCGAATGACATCCAGCCATCGGTGCGTGCCCTTCGACACCCCCCGGCATGCCCGAAATCCGTGCTCCCCGACGACTACATGCACCGTCTGGACGCCAAACGCATCGGCGCTTCGTAGCACGGCGCTCGAGTTGTGCGGGTCGGCGATGCGATCCAGCACCAAGACCAAGCTGTCTGTTCGGCTCCGCACGACCTCTTCGATTCGCTCTAGACGCTTGGGCGTGACGATCGGCGACAGTGCTTCGACGACCACCTCGGCCGGTTGCCCGAGCGGGGGAGGACCCACGATCTCGATCACATCTGGGTCGTCCGCACGCACCTATTGCGAGGTCTTCTTGGGGTCGACGATGACGCCAACGATGAGTGTGCCCCCCTGATAGGTCTGTCCGGCGACGAAAAACGGGTCACCCGCGGAGGCGACGACCTGCAGAAGCGGCAGATAGTCCGACTTGTTGGGTCGGTTGATCGCAGCCTTCACCTTGTAGCGCCCATCGGGCATCACCCGGAGCAGAGTCAGCTTCATCCTGCGGCCGTTCGGCAGCGAAACCAACGCGTCCTTGCCCGGAGTGAGCTTCAGCTTGGGTCGGGACAAGATCTTCATGGAGCGGAAGGAATTGAACGGGGGTCTGCGCAGGGCGGTCAGCTTCTTGAGCTGTGGGTCGATCTCGCCCGGCTCCTCTTTAGCCAGGACGACGAGCACCTCGGCCGGCACGCTCGACATCGAGGCGGTGCGATCCGATCTCGCCAAAGAGCTGCCCTGAGCGGAAGCTGTCGCAGCGCCAAGCAAGACGGCGATCACCAGCAAGTGTTGAATGAGATTCATGGAAGCCCTACCTCTTCGTCATCGATCCAAATCACGGCCAAAGATTCGCCGGCGCCGCCCTCGACCAAGAAGATCGTCCCTGTGTTGGAACCGAAGTCGACCTCGAGCACCTCGGACCCTCGTGCCCTGAACTGCGCATCCGGCGGGGAAGCAGACTTTGGCCATGCCATCACGACCAAGAAGACCGCGGCCGCTGCGGCGAGGCCGGTTGCCACGGCGCCCCACACGCGGCGTTCACGGCCGCCCGGAACCATGCGCAGGGCGGGTTGCTCCTGCTTCAGTCGCTCGATCGGGATTGCAGGGGCGCTGATCTCGGCCTCGATTCGCGCGAACAGCGCGTCGGAGTTGATTTCCCCGGCCCAGTCGGACGACACACTCTTCATCGCCCCGCGGAGCTGCTCCCACTCGCGCAATTGCGCCATACCCTGCGGCGAGCCCTCGAGATCACGGCGCACCGCGGCCTCCTCTTCCGGAGCGAGCTCTCCGTCGAAGAACATCTGAAGCTTGTCGTCTTCTGTCTTCGGGCTCTGCATGGCTAATCCTCCGAAACCGCCTCCCCCGAAAGATAGGGGGCAAGCGCAGTCTGCATCTTCTTTCGGGCGTGAAACAAACGGCTCATGACCGTTCCTTTGGGCACTTCCAGGGCTTCGGCCATCTCTTCGTAGCTCATGCCCTCGATCTCCCGGAGCACGATCACCGCGCGGTGGTGTTCCGGCAACTCCTGGAGCGCCGCTTGGATAGCGTTCCCGAGCTCGCGGCGGAGGGCCGCTTTGCCCGGGTTGGCATTCGTGATGCTCGGCAGCAACGCGCCGTCCCCCGCGACCTCGCTCTCCTCGTGAAGCGCACGCTCGTCGAAGTCCAGGCTCTTCCGCCTGCTGGTGCGCCGAACGTGGTCGATGGAGACATTCATGACGATACGGTAGAGCCAAGTGTAGAAGCTCGAGCTCCCCTGAAACTTGTGTATGTTCTTGTGGACCTTGACGAAAGCCTCTTGAACGGCGTCGAGGGCATCATCTTCGTTCTTGACGACGCCCATGGCCACGGCAAACGCTCGACGATGATACTTGTCGAAGAGCGCACGAAAAGCCGCTGAATCTCCTGCTTGTACGCGTTGTACCAAGTCATGGTCGCCCTTTTTGGAAGATGCCTCTGAGGCCTCCTCAGATTTGGACGCATTGGACAGCGGTTGATTCACCCAAGATCCTCGACGTTTTCAAGGGGTTAGTCGCCGTCGCGACCCAAGCATGATGGTCTACGCGCAAAACGCCATGAGGGCCAGCTTCGAACACCGCGTGGTCCCCGCCATCAAGGCTTTTGCCTGGTTTTCGGTAGGCGGGCAGCTACGTTCAGCCGGTGCTGGACCTGAGCTCTCTGAATTCTCGTCAGCGTGAGGCAGTCGTTCACGAGGGGGGGCCGCTCGTGGTCTTTGCGGGCGCTGGCAGCGGCAAGACCCGCGTAATCACGTTTCGCATTGCGCACCTGATCTCCGCGCACGACGTGGCGCCCTGGAGGATTCTCGCGGTCACGTTCACCAACAAGGCGGCCGGCGAGATGCGAGAGCGCCTGTTGGGTTTGCTTGGCGAGCAGGGGGCCGCCGTTCAGGTCGGGACGTTTCACGCGACTTGTGCCCGGTTGCTCAGACGCCACGGAGAGAGCGCCGGGGTCACCAAGGACTTCACGATCTACGACGACCAGGACCAGCTTGCACTGGTCAAACGCGTGCTTCGCGACCTGGATCTCGACGAGAAGCGATACCAGCCAAAGGCAATGGCAGGCCGGATCAACCGCGCCAAGCAAGAAGTTCAGGTCCCTGCCGACATCGAAACGCCGGACCCCTGGTCCGAGGTGGTGCGCCGCGTGTACACGACCTACGAAGAGCGGCTTCACAAAGCTAACGCGCTCGACTTTGGCGATTTGATCTACCGTACCGTGCGCGCGCTCGAATCTGACGAGGCGTTTCGCGAAGCCGTGATCGGGCGCTTCTCGCATGTGCTCGTTGACGAGTTTCAAGACACCAATCATGCCCAGTTTCGCCTCGTGCAGCTGCTGTCCGAGGGGCACCGCAACTTGTGCGTCGTCGGTGACGACGATCAAAGTATCTACCGATGGCGCGGCGCGGACCGTCGAAACATCCTCGATTTCCGCACGTTCTTCCCGGATGCGACGCTCGTCAAGCTCGAGCAGAACTACCGCTCGACACAGCGAATCCTCCGCGCCGCAAACGCAGTGATCGCGCGCAATACGGACCGAGAGCCGAAGGAGCTCTGGACGGACAACGCAGAGGGCGACGCCATACTGGTCGTGCGCACCATGGATGAGCGCGACGAGGCACGGCTCGTGCTGCGAGGCGTTCGCGAGCTTCTATCTCAGGGGCACAGCCTTTCCGACGTGGCAGTATTCTACCGAACGCATGCGCAGTCGCGCGTTATCGAAGAGTCGCTTCGAAGCGGCAACATCGGTTACCGTATCGTCGGCGGGATGCGCTTCTACGATCGGGCGGAGGTGAAAGATCTGCTCGCGTATCTGCGCGTGATGATCAACGCAGCAGACGACATGAGCCTCTTGCGGATCATCAACACGCCGTCGAGAGGGATCGGGAAAACCACCATCACGCGTCTTCTCAATTCTGCGGCGGAGCAGGCGCGGACTCTTTCGGACCTCCTCGACGACGAACTTACGCTTGCTCAATTCGGCAGCGCAGCCCGCAAGCGTCTCAGCGCGTTCGCCCGCCTCATGTCCGGCCTCCGCGACGTTGCGGCTTCCGGCGCCCCACTCGGTGAGATCGGCGCGGAGCTGGTGAATCAGAGCGGGTATGCCGAGATGCTGAAGCACGACGATACGCCCGAGGCCGACGCCCGGTTCCAGAACATTCAGGAGCTAGTGGCCTCGATGGACGAGTTCGAGCGCGAGCACACCGAATCCACGCTGGCTGACTTCCTCGAAAACGTGACGCTGCACACTTCGGCCGATGAGGAGGCCGGTGGTGCGCTCGCCGGAGGGCGCTGTACCGCTGGGGACCGGGTCACCCTAATGACCGTGCATGCCGCCAAGGGCCTGGAGTTCCCGGTGGTCATGGTCACCGGCCTCGAAGAGCAGGTGTTTCCCTTCAAGGGCATCGATCCCTGGGAAGACCCCGAGGAGCTCGAGGAGGAGCGGCGACTTGCGTATGTGGCGTTCACGCGCGCTAAGGAGCGGCTAGTCCTCAGCTTTGCCGCGATTCGGAGAATTTTCGGCCAGCAACGGGTCGGTCTTCCTTCGCGGTTCCTGACCGAGTTGCCGGGTGAAGACATCGAATGGATCGGCGCGAGATCGAGCTCGCCCTCCTGCGCCTCGGCTCCCATGGAGCCCCGCCGCGATCCAGCGGACAGTTACGTGGACTACAGTGAGGGTTCCGACCTCTCCGACCTCGAAGGCCTGCGGCGCGGCATGCAGGTCCGGCACCCGAAGTTTGGCGTAGGCGAGGTGCGAGAGGTGGTGCAGGGCTCACCGCCACGCGTCGAGGTGCGCTTCCCTGGTTGGGGTACGCGCAAGATCATCGCGTCGTACTTGGAGCTAGTGTAGACGCCTTCGGCGGTGGTTTGTCCCGCCCCACCGCCCCCACACTATCGCCTAGCTGTCAGACTTGCTGCTCGCGCTGGGCTTCGACGACTTGTTGCTCGAGTCGGACTTCGACGACTTGCTGCTGGAGTCAGACTTGGACGAGTCGCTGCTCGCTGACGACGAGCTCGAGTCACCGCTCTTGGAGGCGCTCTTCGACCGGTTCGAGGGCCCGGAGTACAAATCGGACTCCCAGCCACCGCCCTTGAGAATGAAACCACCGCCAGCGATCATGCGGCGCGCCTTGTCCTTGCCGCACTTCGGGCACTTCTTTAGCGGCTTCTCGGTGATGCGCTGTTCGCGCTCGAACTCGTGGCCGCAACTGTCGCAGGCGTAGTCGTAGGTAGGCATGGCGTCGGGGCTCACTCGTATTCGTTGCCGAGCTCGCTGACAAACTTGTGAGTCCACAGAATCGCGTCTTTTCGCCCGCCGTCACCGTCGAGAATGCCCTGCGCCAGGAGCCCAGTCTTGCGGTAACCAGCTGCCACGAACGCGGTCGAGATCTCGACGTTGTCGTTGGGCGCGAAAGCAAACTCGGACACGATTCCCCGTTCCTTGAGCTTGTCTCCGAGCACCCGAAGGCTGGCGATCACGGCTAGCGTCTCGTTCTCGTTCGTCGGCAGTCGCAGAACCTCGATGAGGGCGTGTCCGAAGCAGTCTTGGAACTCGGCCGAGATGTAGTTGGTCTTGCTGCGACGAACGCTGGTGTCGTAGTAGACGCGCTGCGCGTCGCGCCCAAACATGTCGAAGGAGCCGAACGCTGGACTCTTTCGCCACGCGGCATCGCGCGCAGAGAGGGCGTCCTTTTCGGTTGCAGGCCGAACGGAAGCACCTTTGATCTTTTCGGGGATGTCTGCGGCGGCCTTTTTGGCGGCGTTGATCGTTCGTTCGGTGAGCTTGGCCGAGGCGTCGGTGACTTCAATCGAGGCGGTCTTGTCACCGATCACGCATCCACAAAGATGCCCATCACTACGTTTGTAGAAACCGGGGATCGTACCTTCGCGAACGAAGCCGACGCGCGTCCATGAAGAAACCTCATCCTTTTCGACGAGGGTGATCACCTTTTCGACCTTCTCTTGGGTAGCGACCGATTGAATGTAGAGCCGCTTCGCCGGGAGCGCGCCCGCCCGGAAGTCGATGACGCGAACGGACCGCGTTCGACGATTCAACAGGAGGCAAAGGTAGGCGCTGTCGCTCCGAAAATAGAGCTCTTCGACCGTAGGCTTCTTGGAGGGTCGTTTGGAGGCAGCAGCTTTCGCTCGAACCATGAGTCAACACCTTGAAAATACTTTAGTTTTCAGAACGAGGCGGAATGTAGTGTGTCGATCCCACCGTGTCAAAAGGACAGGGGCAGGCCCGACGCGCGGACCTGCCCCTTCCTGGTTGTTTACTTCGACTACTTGAGCGCTGCGTCGATTGCGGTCTTGAATGCCGGGTAGGGCTGCGCGCCCTGCAGCAGTTTGCCGTTGATGAAGAACGATGGGGTGCCGATTCGCGCGCCCGCCTTGGCTATGGCCGCTACGTCGGCGTCGACCGCAGCCTTGTGCTTGCCGGAATCGAGCGCAGCCTTGAACGCCTTCATGTCGATTCCACCAACTTGCTGAGCGAATTTCTCGAGATTTTCTCGCGAAAGCGCCTTCTGGTTCTGGAACAGGAGGTCGTGGTACGCCCAGAACGCCTTGTTGCCCTTCTGAGCAAACACCTCACGAGCGGCCTGCGCTGCCGGCTGGGCGTTCTTGTGGAATGGCAGCGGGTAGTCGCGCCACACGATCTGCACCTTGTCGCCGTACTCCTTCACGACCTGGGCGACGGTCGGGTTGGCCCGGCCGCAGAAGGGGCACTGGAAGTCGCTGAACTCCTGGATCACGACCTTGGCTTTTGCCGCCCCCTTGGTGGGTGCGTTTCTCGGAACCGGGATGTCGTAGACCTTGTTGGCGTCTGGCGCGGCAGCGGCCGGCTTCGTCTTCGGTCCCGTCTCGCCGTTGGCGATGATCGTCTCGTAGAGCTTGGCCTTAGGCGTGCCCTTGGCGACGAGCGCCTTGGCCTTGGCGAGCTCCTCGTCGATCACGATGGTGAAGGACCCCAGAGGCTGAGCGCCTCGAAGGTTGCGGCCGTTGATGAAGAACGCGGGGGTCCCGCGCGCACCCAGGCTGCTGGCCAGTGCCTGCTGCTCTTGGATCGTCTTGCCGTACTTGTCGTTCGCGAGCGCCTTCTTGAACTTGGCCATGTTCAGCCCCAGCTCCTTGGCCCACTTCTCGAGGTTGTCGGTCGTCAGGGCTTTCTGATTCGCGAACATTTTCTCGTGCATCGCCCAGAAGCCCTTGTTGCCCTTCTGTGCGTGGGCTTCGAGAGCTGCGTTTGCCGCGGGCTTGGCGTTCTTGTGGAAGGGCAGCGGGTTGTTCATCCAAACGATCCGAACGTCCTTGCCGTACTTGTCCTGCACTTGCTTGATGGTCGGTTCCACACGGCCGCAGAACGGGCACTGGAAGTCGCTGATTTCGACGATGGTGACCAGCGCGTCGTCCGGACCCTTCTGCGGTTCGTTACCCTTGAGTGGGACCTTGTACACCGCTTTGGGATCGGGTTGTCCGGGCTTTGCTGCCGCCGGTTTCGGTTTGGCATCGGAAGCTTTGCTGAGGCCGTCCTTCGTCAACGTGGCGTAGATCTGTTCCTTCTTCACGCCTGCTTTGAGGAGAGTTTCGGCCGTCGCGAGCTCTTCGTCGATCACCTTCTTGAACGCCGCGAACGGCTGCGCGCCTCGCAAGCTGCGTCCATTGACGAAGAAGTACGGCGTGCCGCGGGCACCGAGCTGCGCCCCGAGGGCCTGGTCGGCCTGGATTGCCTTCAGATGCGTTCCATCATCGAGCGCTTTCTTGACCTTCTCCATGTCGAGGCCGGCTTTCTCCGCGTAGCCCTCGAGCTCTGTGCGGCCGAGAGCCTTCTGGTTCGCGAAGAGCAGGTCGTGAACTTCCCAGAACTTGTCGCTGCCACCCTGCGCGTAGGCTTCCATGGCCACGGCGGCCGCCGGACCGGCATTGTTGTGGAAAGCAAGGGGGTTGTTGCGCCACACGATGCGAACCTTGTCGCCGTAGATGTCGACGACCTGCTTCGTCGTCGGCAAGACCCGAGCACAGAAGGGGCATTGGAACTCGCTGAACTCGACGATCGTGACCAGCGCGTCCTTGGGGCCCTTGGAGGGCTGCGCATCGCTGATCGGGACCTTGAACCGCTCGACGCCGTCCGCGACTTTGAAGTCCGCAGCCTCTGCGGCGCCGCTATCGGCGACTTCCGTGTCCGTAGTGGACCGTGAACCGACGACGTGTCCGAGCGCGAACCCGCCGATGGCCATCACGATGGCCAGTAAAATTGATGAACCTTTACTCATATACCTATCCTCCCGCCGCGACTCAGCAGCGAGCTTGAAAAAAATCAACGTTCGAATGAACAAACCAAATGCCGGGACGACCACCCGAAAAGGGCGGCCGGCGCTAGCGAGGTGGTCGTTCGACTCTGCGTGAGTGTTCGGTCCGTGCCTCTCCGTCGACCCAGACATCCAATCGGGTGCCCGTGCGGGGAGGCGCGTTACATCGGATCGGTTGAGCCCAGCTCATGGCCACTGGCACGAGTGTATTGACGGAGGTACCGCGCGTGCTCGCAGGCATGCAGCGTGGGTCGTCGGTCCGTTCGCACCACAAAGGTGGCGTGGCAGGCTCTTCGCGTATCTGCCCACTATCGACGCAACCTTCGGCAGAAAGCCGGTCGCACATGCAGTCGGCTGCGTCTGCGGATGCTGCGTCGAGCAGCAACATCGCAGCGACGGCCAGTACCTGGAGGAGGGTTCTCATGAAGGGGAGGTCACAGTCTACCGCTCCGATGAGCGCCTGCAAGAAGTCCCGACCCGAAGGACGGCAGCAGGGGGATGAAACCGGTAGGTGCTAGATGTCGGATAGTAGGAGAGGAGAGACTACAGTTTGGTGTCCGGTTTCACCCCCCGTTGCTCATGGGGGGAACGCCGGGTCTTGTGGGTCTATTCCATCGAAGATGCGGGTGATGAGACCGCGTCCGGAAACCCTGGGAGTGTCTCCATCAAGAGGCGTTTGAGCCCCTCAAAACCAGGAGTCTGCGTCGTCGCGCGTCCCACGTAGACGAGGCTCTGCGGGTACCACTGCAAGAAATCGGGGTTCTTGCGAACTCGATCGATGTAGATGAAGCGACCGGCGTCTTTGAGCTTGCGATGGAGCGCGACCTGCCAGAATTCCCGGCGTAGCGCGACCGGCTCGATACGACGCAGTGCGGCATATCGCTCGATCATCGATTCCTGCAGCTCCAGATCGAGGGATACGTAGGAGTCACAGAGAAGGGCAACGAGGTCATACACGCGAGGACCGAGAAGCGCGTCTTGGAAATCGATCAGGGTGAGCGCGCCCGTGGGCCCCACCATCAGGTTCTTCGATTGATAGTCTCGATGCACGAAGCCATAGGGCATCGCCTCGATCTCACGCACGATCATCGAAAACGCTTCACGAAGCGTCGCGGTTTGAGCGGTATTGAGCGGACCACGCAACGCCTCGAGTCCCCACTCCCGAAAATGATCGAGCTCCCGGCCAAGCAGCTCACGATCGAAGCTACGTTGCGAGACAATCGAGGTCCCCGGCAGATCGACGCAGCGTTCGTGCAAGTCGGCGAGCAGATCGACCGCGTTTCCGTAGAGTCGTGGCCATTGTGCGTGCGGCGTACGACGTAGCTGTTGCTCGAAGGTGACGTCGCCGAGGTCCTCGAGCAGGATGATGCCATTCGCGAGGTCTTCGACGTAGATCGAAGGGACCGGAAGCCCTTTCGATTCGAGTAGCTCGGCGACTTGGAGAAATGGCAGCCGTCGGTGCTCGGGCTGCCGGCCCCCCTCATCGCTTCGGAACGCGTCTTTGGGAAGCTGCATGACGATCACGCTGCTCGGACGCCCGGCGGGGGCTTCCTCGACGTGCACGCGAAAATAGCTTCGCGTCGAGGCATCCCCTCGCAGCTTGACGACCTGGGTTGAGGGCACGGGCTCGCCGTACAGCTCCCCGAGGGCTCGATTGAGGTTCGGCAGCGTCATAGGCGGGCGCAGCGTACGTCAGTTGGGCGAGTTTGCGAAGAGAGGTATCTTCCCTCCGGAGCGATGACGGACGCCTCAACCATCGGTCTCGGAACTACGTTGGCCGACCGCTACGAGTTGGTCGCGGCGGTGGCTCGCGGAGCGATGGGTGATGTGTTCGAAGCCTTCGATCGCGTCGAGGGACGAAAAGTGGCGGTCAAAGTTCTACGCGCCGAGCATCTGGCCGACGAGTCGATGCGCAGGAGGTTTCGAAGGGAAGGAGCGGTTCTCAAAGCCCTCGACCACCCGGCGATCGTCCGATTGCTCGAGCTTGGGATCGACGACGATGGGCTGGTCTTCCTGGTAACCGAGTACGTCGAAGGCGAGACGCTCGCGGAGCGTTTGTCGAAAGGTCCGCTCAGCATCGGGGCGGCCGATTCGTTGGTCGACGCGCTGTGTGACGGTTTGGCCGCCGTTCACGCTCATGGCGTCCTTCATGGAGACTTGAAGCCGGCGAACGTCGTCTGGCCCGAACGAGGAAGCCCTCGTCTCGTGGATTTTGGTGCGTCGAAGATCCTAGGCCTCGATCGACTGACGATGACGGGCGAGGTCAGTGGGACTCCGGCCTACATGGCGCCCGAGGTGTTGACTGGAAAGGCCGATGTCGACCAGCGCATCGATGTCTATGGCCTCGGCGTCGTCCTCTATGAGGCCTTGAGCGCGAAGCAGCCGTTTCACGATAACCATGTCGGCCGTCTCATGATGAAGATCGACGCTGGCGACTGCCTTCCCATCGACGCCGTCGCCGATGTTACCGATGCAATCGCGCAGGTGGTGGTTCGGGCCATGCATCGCCGCAAGGAGGATCGGTACGCCGACATGACCGACCTCAAAACAGCGTGGCATCGGGCGCGGCACGGATGAGCGGTGCGGACGCCATTCGTGCAGTGTGTGACGCGGCCGGAATATCCGAACCCGACGGATGGGGTGCCTACTTCGACGTCGTACAAGCCTGGGACGCGCGAACGGATCTCACGTCTGCCCGCACCGACACCGAGCTCGCCGAGATCTTGTTTCTCGATGCGGCCCAGGTGATTCGGGAAGGATGGACCAAGCCGTCAGCTTCGCTGGTTGATATCGGCGCAGGCGTCGGCGCGCCGACGATCCCAATCCTACTCTCGAACGAGACCCTACGCGCGACCCTCGTCGAACCAAGGCGAATTAGGATAGCCTTCTTGAGGACAGTAGCCGGTACGATCGGCCTTGCGGGACGCGCGACGATGCTGGAGCACAAGATCGATCCAGCAAAGCCAGCCCTCGACGGCGCGCCATTTAGCGTCGCACTTTCGCGCGCGACGTTTTCGCCGGAGCGGTGGTTGGCGATCGGCGCACAACTTGCGGATGAGGTGTGGGCGCTGACGGCCGGGGCGGAGGTAGAGGCGCCGGGGGGTCTACGCTTGGATCGCCGCTTGGATTACAGCGTACCGTCGAGCGGTGCACCGAGATCGATCCTAGCCTTCCGGCACCGGCACCGGCACTGACACTGGCGCTGACAGGCGGGGCGCCGCTACCGGGGCCTGCGCGCCGGAATAATCTGAATCCGTCGCCGGGTCCCCTCGCCTTGCGACATCGTGCTCACACCCTCGAATTTCGCGAGCGACATGTGAATGACGCGACGGTCGCGGGCATTCATTGGCTGCAGGGTCACTGTCTGGCCCTCGTCCACGGCGCGGTGCGCCTGGCGCTTGGCCATCGAGATGAGACCGTCGTCGTGGCGCTCACGGTAGTCGCCGGAATCGACGATGACGTGGCGTCGCCCTTCGGGGAACCGGTTGACCATCTTGTTGATCAGGAACTGGAGGGCGTCGAGTGCGGCGCCCTTCTTGCCGATCACTCGGCCAGAGTCCTCCCCGGTCACGTCTAGCTCGATTCGCTCGGCGTCGGAGCGAATGTCGACCTGAACGTCGAGGTCCATCAGGTTGACGAGCTCCTCGAGAATCTCCGCGGCCTCTTCGGCTTTGCCGTCTCCGGCGTATCGGGAGGGGTCTTCCTGTGCTGGCTGATCGAGAATCAGCGCTCCGTCACGTGGTTTACTTTTAAGCTCGTCCACGGCGAGTCCTCTTCTTTCTGCGGGGCTTGGCCCGCTTGGGCGCGGCGGCTTCCGAATCGTCGGCCGCTTGATCGCTATCATCGTCGTCGCTCTCGTCCGAAGTGGTCGCCAAGACCGACGTCTCTTGGTCCATCTTCCAGTACATGTATCTCTGCTGCGTGATGCCGACGGCGGAGCTGGTCACCATGTACAAACATAGGCCCGTGGGCAGAAGCAGCATGAAGAACGTCATCATCAAAGGCATCGCGTAGAGCATGACCTTGGCCTGCGTCGCATCCATTTGGATCGGCGTGAGCTTCTGCTGGATGAACATCAGTGAGCCAAGGATGATCGGCAGCACGTAGAGGGGGTCCGGGGAGGACAGGTCGACCCACCACCAGATGAACGGCGCGTGATAAAGCTCGATGCTCGTCGACAGCGTCTGATAGAGGGCGAAGAAGATCGGCATCTGCAAGAGCACAGGGAGGCAGCCGCCGAGCGGGTTCACCTTGTGCTTGCGCCAGAGCTCCATCATCGCGGCGCCCTTCTTCTCGCGATCGTCTTTGTAGAGCTCGTTGATCTTGTCGACCTCTGGCTTGAGCGCGCGCTGCTTAGCCATGTTTCGGAACTGTGGAATGACGAACGGCAGGAGCAGCACTCGGACGAGAAGCGTGAGCAAGATGATCGCCAGACCCCAGTTGGCTACGAAGCCATTGATCGTCCGTAGCAGCCAGCTCATCCCTCGCGCGATGAAGCTGAACCAGCCGAGGTCGATGACGTTGGAAGCGCGGTGCCCAAACTCCTGAAGCGCGTCGTAGTCCTTTGGACCGGCGTAGACGGCAGTGCGGAAGGTGACCGTCTGTCCGGGGCCAACCTCCTGTGGCGCGTAAGCGAGCCTTGCTTCGAAAAGGCTACCGTCGGGGTCCTCCAGAGTGCCTCCGCGCTCCGTTGTCAGCATGTCGCAGCGCTCGGCGGTTTGGCCTTCGGGTGCCGCGATGATGGCGAAGTACACACTGCTGAGCCCGACGAACTCGATCCCGGGACCGTAGCTGTGAGGCTGCATCGGCCGCGTCTCGTCCTCGCTCAGCAGGCCATCGCGATCTTCGCGAATCGTCTCGTCGCCCTGTTGGCAGATCCCGTGGCTCAGCGCCGGCGATGGCCTTCCGAAGAAGCCGCCTTTTTCGTCTTCGCGGCGGACGTAGTGCGCAGACGTGATGCTCAAGCCGATCGACCTCGCATTGGGGCCGTCGTTGCGGACCGCGATCGACGAGTGAAGCTGGTAGGGTGGCTCTGCAAGCTCCCAAGTACGAGTGACTGAAACACCGTCGCCCGCCCACTCAAACTGGAGCTTCTCTTTCGACGACTGGACGACCTGCCACCGAGCCTCGGGCGGAACGTTCACGCCGGAGAACGAGGGCGCGAGCGGCAGGTACGCTTCTTTGTCGGTCGTCACCAATTCGACCGGGTTTCCTTCTTTGTCGTGGTAGCGCTCGCCCTTCACCTGCAGGCTTGCCATGGCCGTGTTCAGGTCGGTAAACGACGCCACGAACCGATGGTTCTCGAGCTGGTAAAGGCGCTGTGACTCCATCCGCGAGCGCGAGTCGCTGGGCGAGACCTGGGCGGGGGTCGCTTCGCCGGCGATGGTTTTGGAGTGCTCCGGGGCTTGCTCCGTGGCCTGTCCTGCGGCCTGCTCTACCGCGGGTTCCTCGGTCTGGGCTTCGGGGGGAGAGAAATACTGCACGGCCAGCATGGCGCCGAGCGCCACCAACGGCAGCATCAGAAGGCCGATCGGTAGCTGCTTTCGATCAGCCATGATTCGTCTCGTGTCGGTGATGTTGCTGGTGCGCCGGATGCGGCGGCGGATCGTAGCCGCCCGGGTTCAGCGGGTGGCAGCGCCCGATTCGCTTGATCCCAAGCCAGGACCCACGCAGGGCGCCGAAACGCTCAATGCAGCTAGCCGTGTAGTGCGAGCAAGACGGCTCAAATCGGCAGGAAGGTCCGATCAGACGCGACAGCGTCATTTGATAGAGGCGGATCAAAAACAGAAGCGCCGCCCGGATCATCGCGCTGCCCCTGGCTGCAGCTTCTTCGCCGCGCGTTGCAGCTCGCTCAACAACGAGCCGTAGTCGATGTCGCTGGCACCGCGCTTCGCGATGAACACCAGGTCATGGGAGATCGGAAACAGCTGACGGTTCCGTCGAAACACCTCGCGCACAACGCGCTTGATGCGGTTTCTCTGGACTGCGTTGCCCACTTTCTTCGTCACGGTGATCCCAAGTCGCGTGTTTTGTAGTGCATTTGGTTGGACGACGATCAGAAAGTGGGGAGTGTGGATTCGTCGTCCGCTGAGTTGTGCCTGCCTGAATTCGTAACGCTTCTTTAGCCGATCGCCGCGTCGAAACCGCTGTGGTTTGTCGCTCGGTGCCGCCCTGTTTACCGATGCGCGAGGCATCTTTGCACTGTTTCAGGCTACTTCTTGTAGCAGGACACGGTGAGGCGCTTGCGCCCCTTGCGACGGCGAGCGTTGATTATGCTCCGCCCGCTTCTGGTCTTCATACGCGCGCGGAACCCGTGTGTCCGAAGACGGCGCTTACGATGTGGTTGATAGGTCCGCTTCACAGCAATGCTCCCGGAAGTAAGAGTGCGGGAAGAAAGCACGGGGTTGGGGGGGTGTCAAGTCGCCCGGGTCAGCCCCCGAAATAAGCGGAACGACTTGATTTTACAGTGGTACTTGGCCACATGCCAGCATCGCGGAGACTGGTGTATCTTCCGCTCCCCACGATGACGTGATCGAGGATGCGGATGTCGAGCAGAGACCCTGCGGCGACCAAGCGTTCGGTGAGATCGAGGTCCTCGGGGCTCGGGTCGGGGTCCCCGCTCGGGTGGTTATGGATGAAGATCGCCCCTGAGGCTGATTCGGAGACCAAGAGCCGGAAGACTTCGGCTGGATCGACCTGGCAGCTGGTGCGTCCGCCTCGTGCGACCTCGCGCTCGGTCCGCACGCGGTTCTTCGCGTCGAGCGAGACCACGACGAAGCGCTCGATTTGGCTGGCCATGAGCCGCCGGCCGTAGCGGAGGAACACCATTTCGCTGTTCGAGAGCGGTGCGGCAGTCGCGTCAGGCGAGATCAGGCCACGTGACCCGGTCTCGAACGCCGCAGCCAAGCGTGCGGCCTTGGCCGGGCCGATCCCAGGAATGCGACCGAGCTCGCTGACGCTCATTCGCGCAAGCGCCCAAAGCCCACCCGCGTTCTTTAGGATGCGGATCGACAATGAGCCGACGTCCTCGCCAGCCGGCCCGGTACCGAGGATCAACGCGAGGAGCTCGGGGTCAGCGAGGGCTGCCGCGCCGAGGCGGGCGAGGCGTTCGCGGGGGCCATCCATGGGCTGGGGTGTGCAGGCACTATGCCAGGAGGAAGGGCAGGGTTTTCGGGCGGTTCGGGTCGGCAGCAGCGGCGGATCCCGCAGACCCGCTAACGGTCGCTACGCACTCCGGCAGTCGTCTCGTCAGATCTCGGTCTCGGTTGCGGCCCGAGGCCCGAGATTGGTGCATCAAGCGGCAGTGGCAGTGGCAGTGGGGTGGCAGTGGCAGCGGCAGTGTCGCTGCCTCTATCCGGGACATGGAGGGGTCCGGGTACTATCTTCTTCTCCGCATGAAGATCAAGATCGCCCTGCTGCTCCTTGTTGGCCTCCTTGCCGCTCTCGGCTGGACATTCGTCAAGCGGCCCTTGCCCGTTCCGAAGGCGATGGGGACCGTGTTGCCCCGGGCCGTCTCCGTCGAGGGGGTGTCGTTCTCGGTGATTCGCGGCGCCGACATGAAGAGCCAGGAAGGCTTCAGCGTTCGAGGAGGTTCCTTAACAAAGTCCTTCATAAGTGGCCTTGCGGCGTTCGTGGTCGAGCATCCCCAGGGGCGCTTGTTGATCGATGCCGGGGTGGCTCGGGACGTTCGGGAGCATTTGAACACGACGCCTTGGCTTCTTCGAACCCTCGCGAGCCTCACGGTGAAGCAGCCGACGATCGACGCTCTTGCCGCGCGTGGACTCGAGGCTAGCGACCTTCGGGGCATTGTCCTGACGCACTCCCATTGGGATCACGTCAGCGGCCTCGCGGATCTTCGTGACGTGCCGGTTTGGATCACTTCCGAAGAACTCGCGCATGCCCGATCGGACGATGAGGGCGGGAAGCTATATCGCCAGCTCGAGGCTCAAGGTCCGTTCCAACTGCACGAGCTGACCTTCTCGGCTGGTGCGTACGGCCCGTTTGCCGCGAGCCACGACTTCTTCGGAGACGGCAGCGTCGTGCTCGTTCCCATGCCGGGCCACACCCCCGGCTCGCTCGGCGTCTTCGTGAGCCTGCCATCGGGCAAGCGCTTCCTGATCATCGGCGACACCTCATGGACCAAGGAAGGCGTCGACTGGCCTGCCGAAAAGCCCTGGCTCGCCCGCCGCATGGTCGACTTTGACGCTGCCGGAGTGCGCGAGCAGCTGGTGTTGTTGCACCAGCTGCAGCGCGCAAATCCCGACCTGATCATCGTTCCGGCGCACGACGCGCGCGTTCACGAAACAATCGCCGCGTTCGCAACGGCTGAACGCGAGCCGTTCTCCGGTGATGCAGTCGCTTTCCGCGATCTACTTCTTGAAAAACTTGCTGAAGATGCTCGGGCGCTTGCTGTTGCCGCGTGGCGGTGGGCCGCTGCTGCGGCCTCTTGATTGACGCATCGTGCCGATGCGGACCTCGCGGACCGCTTCGAGGTTCTTCGGGTCGAGCCTGGCAACCTTCTTGAAGTGCTTGAGCGCTTTGTCGTGGTCGCCCTGCCTCTTCAAGAAATGCGCACGCACGAAGTGGCCGTGCACATGGTCCGAGTTGATCGAGAAGGTCTTGCGAAGCAGGCTGCGGATTTCGTCGGCGACCTCTTCGCCGTTGACACCGTCGCGAAGCAGAAGGATCCATGCCTTCATGGCTGGGTAGTCGGCGTCCTTGCGAACGACTGCCATCGCCGCGTCGCAGAGCTCCAGCGCCTCATCGTACCGTCGTCGTTTGACCAGCACGTCGACCTTCTGGAAGTTGATTGCCGCCTCGACCATCACGTGGAGCTTGCGTTCGGATTCGGGAGTACCGCCGCCCTGCATCACCGTTTTCTGATAATCGATGCGCTTCTTCGTGTCGCCGAGCGTGTCGCTGGCGACGGTAAACAGGTGGAAGATCTCGTCGACCCAAGGGCGCAGCTCCGAGAGTTCTGAAGGCAGGCGGTCGGGGTGCCATTTCTTCGCGAGCGCCATGTATTTCGTGCGGATTTGGTTACCGTCGGCTGACTCCTTCACGCCGAGCATTTGGAAGTAGTTTTGACGGTCCATCATACCAACGACTCGCGAGACCTCTTCCCACCGATCTTTGTGCTCTGGGCCCAGCTCGGCCGGAGGCTCCGGCGGCATCGCGCGTGGCGCGACGATCTCACCCGAAAGCGTTTTGGCTGGTGGCAGGTTGCTGAGCGAGGCCGGCAGAACCGAATCCCCTCCGGGAGGATGCGAGTCACGGGCTCCGGGCCGAGACGACGAGCGGCCCCTCGGGGGCAACATGCTTCCCGAAGAGCTCACCGACTTCCGCGGCCCAGGCGGAGACGACGATCGCCGCGTGCCCTGCGCAGAGGACGAGACCGCTCTCAGCTTCTGTTGTGAGACCGGACGGTATGGTTCCAGACATTCCGCGATCGCGAGCAGGTAGAGCATGCGCTGCGCGACCTTTGGGTCGCCGAACTGCTCGGTGAGAATCGCAGCGGTTGCCGGTTCTGCGCGCATTAGCTCGACAAACGCCATCTCGTTCGACTGAAGTCGGAGCCTCGACAAGGGAGCTCCCTTTTTGACGCGCTGGCGCTTGAGGCCGAGCTTTCGAATCACCCGTACCATTGCGTCCTTCGGGACGCTGCCGCGAAGGGCGTTCGCGATCAGCGCAAGAATGTCGATCTGTCCGCGGAGCGTGCCGCCACCTTCGCCGACCAAGTCCGCTTCGTAGAAGGCGTACGGGCCCTTGTTCCGATGGAAGAGGTTGAGCATGCCGCGCTCCAGGTCAGCCGCCGGGTCGAGGAATCGACCGACTGCCGGGGCGCCGGCCCGAAAGAGGATGCGGTCTTGTCCGGGTCGGCCCTCGTCCGGCCAAATCGCAAGGGTGCCCGAGAGCCCCTTCTTCTGGATGGAAAGCAATACGTGACCGAACGGCGTGGCGCTCAAAGCGCCCTCAGCCAGGGGCTTTGGGACAGACGACGTCAAGGTTTGGTGCTCCAAGGAACTATCAGGGTGCCATAGGGGACAGGCCAGTGACAGATTTGGGTCGGCCGGAGACCCTGAGAAAACCAGAACTTGCGGCGTTTGAGAGGGATACCCCTGATAGCCTCATCAGTCCGCGATCGTCCAGCCTGTCCCTTCGGGGCCGTCCAGGAGCTCCACACCTCGTGCCGCGAGCTCGTCCCGAATTCGGTCGGCCGCCGCGAAGTCCTTGGACTTTCGGGCTTCCATGCGGTCCGCGATTCGCTGTTCAATGGCCGCGGCGTCCAAACCACGCGCCTTGGCCCCTCGGTCACGTATCCGTAGAAGGATCGCGTTTGCAGGCTCAGCGCCGAGCCCGAGCTCCGCCTCGAGCGCGCGGAATCCGGCCTGTGCTTGCTCCACAGAGCTCCGGGGCGCCTTGCCCTTCTTCTTCATCGCCTCGTCGCAAAGCTCGTTTACCGTCTTGAGGAAGTCGGCCAGCTTGGCGAGCGCCACCGGCATGTTGAGGTCGTCGTCCAGCGATTCGCGCAACACTTCACCAAAACGGGCGATCTCGGGCGGAGCAGCTGCGCCGTCATCGACCACGCGCTTCGGCGGCAGTCCTTCGAGCCGCTGCTTCGTCTTGTAGAGATACGCCACACGCCGCTCGGCTTCCTCGAACTGGGGGAATCCTGTCACGTTGCCGGCCTCGTCGAGCGTCCAGTCGAGGTTGAGGGGGGCGCGGTAGTGCACCGTCATCATGAAGTAGCGGATTGCCTCTGGCTCGACGCGGTCGAACAAGTCTCGCGCCGTGAAGAAGTTGCCGAGGCTCTTGCTCATCTTTTCTTTGTCGACCTCGACGAAACCGTTGTGCATCCAACACCGCGCAAACGGCTTGCCGGTCGCAGCCTCGCTCTGGGCGATCTCGTTCTCATGGTGCGGGAACACCAGATCCAAGCCGCCTCCGTGGAGGTCTAGCGTATCGCCGAGGTGCTTCATCGACATCGTCGAGCACTCGATGTGCCAGCCGGGGCGGCCGCGCCCCCAAGGACTCTCCCAACCCCAGGCGTCCTCTTCGCTCTTCTTCCACAAGGCGAAGTCCGCGGGGTGTCGCTTGCGCGCGGTCTGTGCTTCGTCGAGCCGCTCGCTCGCCCCGAGCTTCATTTGCTTCAGGTCGCGATGGCTGAGCTTGCCGTACTCGGAAAACGACTCGACCGAGAAGTAGACATCGCCGTCGGAAACGTATGCATGGCCTCCGTCGATCAGCCGCTGCACCAGCGCAACGATGTCTTCGAGGTGCGTGCTGACGCGTGGCTCGATGTCCGGGTCGATGTTGCCGAGCCGGTGCATGTCCTTCGAGTATGCGTCGGCAAATCGTGCCGCGAGGGCGGTCGGCTCGGTGCCGGTCTCCGAGGCGCGCTTGAGGATCTTGTCATCGATATCAGTGATGTTTCGGACGTAGGTGACCTTCATTCCGTTTGCGCGGAGGTGACGAACCAGGACGTCGTAGACGATGTAACAACGGGCGTGGCCCAGATGCGCGTAGTCGTAGACCGTCGGGCCGCAGACATAAATGCGGGCGTGATCCGGTTCGGCCGGCTCGAAAGGCTCCTTGCGACTCGTCAGGGTGTTGTACAGGCGTACGCTCATGGTCGGCGAAGTCTGAGCACTTTCCGCCCCGGAGGGCAAGGTTGCGTGGTTGACCCCTTTCGCCGGCCCGCTAGAACCAGCAAATGCTCACGGTCCTCGAACAAGGCCAGCCCGGCTATCAAGAGACGCTAGCGTCTTTGAGTCGGCGCGGCGACGAAGATCTCGCCCGCGTCGAGTCCGACGTACGCGCGATCCTCGATGAGGTGCGTGCGCGGGGCGACGAGGCGGTTCTCGACTACACGGAGCGCTTCGACCGCCGGCGGCCCCAATCGCTCGTCTTGAGTCGCGACGCTTGGTTGAAAGAGGCGCGGGCGGTCGATCCCGCCATCCGCGAGGCGCTGGAAGCGGCCGGTGACCGTATTCGTCGGTATCACGAGCGTCAAAAGGAGCCTGGGTTCCGCTACGAAGAGGGCGGCATCGAGCTCGGCCAGCGAGTCCGACCGGTGGCAGCCGCGGCGGTGTACGCGCCCGGTGGCAAGGCTCGCTATCCGTCCACGGTGCTGATGACTGCTATTCCGGCAACGGTTGCCGGCGTCGAGCGAATCGTCCTGATCACACCAAACCCCACGCCGGAGATCTTGGCAGCGGCTGAGGTCGCCGGGGTGACCGAGGTCGTCGATGCAGGGGGTGCGCAAGCCATCGCGGCCGTGGCTTACGGCACGGCGTCGATCGCCCGCGTCGACAAGGTGGTCGGTCCTGGCAACATCTATGTCGCCTGCGCGAAGCGGCTGGTCTTTGGCGTCGTCGATATCGATTCGATCGCAGGGCCGAGCGAGATCCTCGTCGTCGCGGATGACGGAGCGGACCCGGAGATCGTCGCCGCCGACCTCTTGTCGCAGGCCGAGCACGACGAGGCCGCATATCCGCTTGCCATCGTGCTCTCGCGTTCACAGGCGGATGCGGTCGACGCCGCCCTGGCGCGGCAGCTGGCCTCGCTTCCTCGAAGAGCGATCGCCGAGGAAGCGGTACGCAACAACGGATATTGCTTCGTCGTCGACGACTTGGACGAGGCTGGTCGGGCCGCGACCACGCTTGCGGTTGAGCACTTGAGCCTTTCGGTTGCCGATCCGGAGGCGATGCTAGGGAGGATAGGGGCCGCCGGCGCCATCTTCCTCGGCTATCACACGCCTGAGGCCGCAGGTGACTACGCGGCGGGGCCGAGCCACGTGCTGCCCACGGGTGGGGCGGTCCGCTTTGCGTCGCCGCTGGGCGTCTATGATTTCGTCGTCCGCTCGTCACTGATTCGGTATTCGCAGGCTGCCATCACTGAGCAGGCTGACCTCCTCGAGGCGCTCGCGCGGCTCGAAGGCCTCGAGGCGCATGCGCGCGCCGTCACGCTTCGAAGAGCCAAGTGACCAGGAGCCTTGCGGGGCGGGCGCTCCCCGAGTACCCATCGCGCGTGCGTCAGGTCAACTTGGAAAAGCGACTCGCTCGCGAGATGGGGCGGTGCATCGCGGACTACGAGCTCATCGAGCCCGGCGATCGCGTGATGGTCGCCATCAGCGGCGGCAAGGATAGCTACACACTGCTGCACCTGCTGGAGCGTGCGCGTCGAAGGGCGCCGGTGCCGTTCGAGATCATCGCAGTGCATCTCGACCAGGGGCAGCCCGGCTACGACGGAACGGCACTCGAGGCATGGCTGCGTGAACGCGGCTATGAGCATCAGATCGTGCGCAAGGACACCTACCAACTGGTGACCAAGCTCATCCCTGAAGGACAGACCTACTGCAGCATGTGCTCGCGACTGCGACGCGGCATCCTCTACAACGTCGCGCAGAGCCTGGGCTGCACGAAGATCGCGCTTGGACATCATCGTGACGACGCGATCGAGACGCTCATGTTGAACATGATGTTCAACGGATCACTGAGCGCCATGCCCGCGAAGCTCGTGAGCGATGACGGCCGCAACACGGTGATTCGTCCGTTGCTTTATTCGTCGGAGAGAGACATCGCGGCATACTCCGAGCAGTTGGATTTCCCCATCATCCCATGCAACCTCTGCGGCTCGCAGGAAAACCTCTGGCGTCAGCAGGTCAAGCAAATGCTCGACGACATCGAGAAACGCGCACCGCAGGTACGTCAAAGCATGTTGGCGGCGCTCAAGAACGTGCGCAGCTCTCACCTGTTGGGGACGAGCTAGGTCGCATGGCGCGTTTCACCGCGGTCCTCGGGCTCGTCCTTGCGCTCACTGCGTCGACGCAGGTGTCCGCCCAGGCGATCAACATCGAGCGCTTCCGCCCGGCGCTGGATCGATTTGGCTTTCTCGGCTTCAACGGCAGCGCAACGCCGGGCCATGCTCGTTTGAATCTCGGCCTCGTCACCTGGTACTCGAACAAGCCACTGCGCATTCGATACTCCGATGGAACCGGGGAGCAGGTCATCGATGATCGGATGACAGGGGATCTCTTCTTCGAGGTCGGTCTGTTCGGCCGCTGGTCACTGGCGTTGGAAGTGCCGTTGGTATTCTATCAGACTGGGGAGACCGGACGGCAGGTGAATGGGCGCACTTCGTTCACCGGCTTTGCCGTCGAGGACCCGCGCTTTACGACGAAGATCCGGTTTGTCGGAGAGAAGACCGAAAAAACCCAGACGCGCCCTGATGGGCCCGGATTCGCTCTGTTGCTCACCGTCCCCGTGCCGATCGGAAGCTCGAGCTTCTACGCAAGTGAAGGTCAGTTCTCGTTCGACGCGCAGCTGCTCGGCGATTTTCACCTTCTCGGCGCGGGCGCAGGAATGATGTTGGGTTGGCGCTACCGGGTGAATTCACGCGACTTCGGCGTCGACACGCTCGGGCAGGAGCTTCAGTACGGCTTCTCCCTGAAGCCGCCGATTCCGCCCGCCAAAGAGCTCTTCGGACTGCTCGAGCTCCGTGGCACGACCTCCTTTCGCGGTCGAAGCACCAACACCCTCGAAGGCGATCTCGGTGTCCGGTGGACTAAGAACAACGTGACGATGACCGCTGCGCTCGGCATGGGCTTCGTTCGCGGTCTGGGACAACCGCGCTTCCGCGCGATCGTCGGAGTTTCCTGGTCTCCGCAAACCGACGACTTGGACGGAGACGGCATCCCCGACGACCGCGACGAATGCCCGCGCCTCCCCGAGGACATCGATGGCTTCGAGGACGAAGACGGCTGCATGGACCCGGATAACGACAACGACTTCATTCCGGACGTAGACGACAAGTGTCCGAATGAAGAGGCGATCGAGGGGCGGGACCTGGACGAGGACGGGTGTACGGATCCGTAGGACAGTGTCAGGGACAGTGTCAGGGACAGCGTCAGTGACCGGGGTCGCGCTCCTGTGCGTGCTCCTTGCAGCCTGCACCCCACAGGGCGATCCCGGCATTGGCGCCGGCTTCTCTGATGACTTCGAGCGCTCTCAGCTCGGCAAGGACTACAAGAAGACTGGCGGCAACTGGCGGATCGAGGCGGGAGAGCTTCATGTGCGGGGGGCGAAGAATCATCCTCTTTGGCTTCTTCGGACCCTCCCTCGTGACGCTCGAGTCGAATTCGATGTGCGGAGCGAGAGTCCCGAGGGGGACATCAAAGTAGAGGTTTTCGGGGACGGGGCGTCCTACGCAAAGCACGATACCTACGCGGCGACGAGCTACGTCATCATCTTCGGTGGCTGGAACAACTCACGAAATGTGTTGGCCCGGATGGACGAGCACGGGGACGAGCGGGTCGTGGGCAAGCCCCGCAAAGTCGAGCCCAGCAAGACTTACCGGTTCCGGATCGAGCGCATTGCTGGCACTCTTACGGTGTGGGTGGATGAGGACGTTTTGCTGGAAATGGACGATCCTGAGCCCTTGGAGGGCCGGGGACACGACCATTTTGGCTTCAATAACTGGCAATCCGACCTCTGGTTCGACAATTTGAAGCTCACACCGCTGTGACGGTTGGTTCATGACGCCGAAAGAGTTCGAAATCACGTTATCGGATGCCGAGGTGCAGCTTTCGCGCATCAAGCATCTGTACGAACAGTGGTTTCAAGGTATCGAGCGCATCGAGCCGCAGATCCCGCGGAAGCAGTTCGTGCGCACGCTGAACCTCCTGCACAAAGAGAGGCCGAGAAACACCGCGCTTCGGTTCCGCTATCAAACGCTCATCCAGCGCTACACCACACTCCAGACGTACTGGCGGCGCATCGGCCGCCAGATCGAAGAAGGCACGTATCGCCGTGATCTGCTTCGCGTGAGGCGGCGTCGCGAAGCGGTGCGCGCAGCACGCGAACAAGAGAAGGGACGTCGAAGCAGCAGCCCGATCGAGCTCGACCCGAATGCCGACGTCGACATGGATCAGCTGATCGCCGAGGCGAGTGATCGGGTGGACGATCTCTTGAAGGCGCCCGAGCCCTCATCGAAGGTTGCGACGCTCGACCTGGACCAAGCAGACGCGACTCCACCGAACAAGCCTGCGCCGAGAGCGCGACCGGCCGTTGCACCTCCGCCCGAGCAGCCGGCTGCACGGTTTGGAAAACCGCAATCTCGCAGGCCTGCCCTGAAGAGGGAGAAATCGAGTCCGGCGATCATTCCGAGCCGCCGTGCGCCGCCGCAGATCGCCACGCGCTCCAAAGGGCCCGGCGACGCGCGAATGCGCCAGATCTACGAGATCTACATCGAGGCTAAGCGAAACAACAACGAGCGCACCGACAAAATCGACTACGAGACGGTCGCCAAGAGTCTCAAGAAAATGGTCCCGAAGCTCGACCGCAAGCACAAAGGCAAGCACGTCGACTTCAAGGTCGTGGTAAAGGACGGCAGGGTCGGCATCAAGCCGATTGTGAAGAAGTAGGCTCGTCTGCCAGGAGCATCGGATGCGAGACCTCGATGCGTTCTTCGATCGCTCGTTTGAGCGCACCGAGCGAGCCCGGGTCGAGCGCGCTAATCGGGACCCCCCGGTCTGCAAGCGTCGCGCGGGGCGTTTCGAGTTTGTCGCACTTGTTGAATACGAGAATCCGTGGGACTCGCTCCAGGCCGAGGTCGACCAGCAGCTTCTCCGTTGTTTCGATGTGCTCGCTTCGGCATGGATCAGACGCGTCGATTACGTGAAGCAGTAGATCGGAGTCCTGGGTCTCGTCGAATGTCGCGCGGAAGGCCGCGAACAGGTCTTTCGGCAAGTCGCGAATGAAGCCCACCGTGTCGGTGACGATGACTTCGCGTCCGGAGGGAAGTCTCATCGTGCGTGAGCGCGTGTCGAGTGTTGCAAATAGCTTGTCCTCGGTGATCACGTCGCTGCCGGTCAGCGCGTTGAGGAGCGTGCTCTTGCCTGCGTTCGTGTAGCCGACGATAGCGACCGTGGGCGTTCCGCTTCGCTTCCGGCGCGAACGCCGTTGCTCTCGCTGCCGAGCCGATCGCTTGAGCTGCGACTGAAGCCGCGCGATGCGTTCCCTCGCTCGGCGCCGTCCGACCTCGAGCTTCGTCTCACCCGGCCCCCGTCCACCGATGCCGCCGGTCAGGCGTGAAAGGGCATCGTCTCGTTGGCCGAGGCGTGGCAGGAGATATCGCATCTGCGCGAGCTCGACCTGTAGCTTACCGTCGCTGGTTTCCGCGCGCTGGGCAAAGATATCGAGGATGAGCTGCGTGCGATCGACTACCCTCATGTCTGCCATTCGCGCGATGTTGTTCGCCTGCGCTGGTCGAAGGTCGCAGTCGAAGATCAACGTCTCCGCGTCGAGCTGCATGGCGCGGATTACGACGTCCTCGAGCTTGCCACGCCCGAGCGCGTAGCGAGGATCCACGCGGTCGCGGACCTGCAATATTCGGTCGGCGACTTCGACCCCTGCCGTGCGCGCAAGCTCTTCCAACTCTCGGAGCGAGTCTTCGGCTTGTCCGGCGCTCCGCTTGTCGCAGACGTGCACCAAGATGGCGCGGCCGTCTTTAGCGGTGACTCCACGCGCCCGGGCGGCGCGAGCGAACTCTTGTTCGAGCGTCTCGATGATCTCAGCGGGGTTGTCGCGAGCCTTCGCGTACGGAATCGGGCCGAAAGTCCGGAAGGGCGGCTCGTTGCTATCGTCGATGACCGGGAAGTTGTGTCCGTAGTACAGGCACAGCGCGCGCTCTTCGCCCGGCGCAAGGCAGATCGCGACTACCATGTCCAGGTGCAGGCGCGTCAGATCGACCAGGTCGTCCCGGCTCAGTGGCTCGTTGCGCAGGTGGGTGTGGATCAGCCGCAGGCCTCGAAGCCTGCCCGCTCCGGCGCGGAGACGGCCCACGTCGGGCAGCATGAGCTTGGACGCGTCACCCAGGATGACGTGGTGCACCCTCCCGCGGCGGTCGATGAGCACGCCGGCCTGTCTTCCCGTGGCGTGCGAAACACCCACGAGGGCCCGCGTGAGCTCCGGGGTCGTGAGCCGGTCCAGAGGCACCTTGCGCCGGTAGATGCGCTGCAGCGCCTTGGTTTCCGACGGGCTGAGGCCGCTCGTGTCGCCGTAGATCTCCAACGCTTCCTTAATTCACCGCACCGACAAGTGCACGTTCTAGCTGATGAAGCCGTTCCTTCACGGATCGGGCTGCGGCACTGTCTAGCGCGTTTTGAAGGGGAAGGGCAGCGGGGAGGCTGCGGGCCCGTCGGCGCAGCGTGTCGGCGCGCGATCGGGCTTCGGTTAGACGGGCGCGAAAGGGCTGGCTGCGGCCGGCTTCGGTCGCGAGCGTTTCGCGCAGGCGAGCGGCCGCCTCGAGATCAGAACAAACGAGGAGAAGGTCGCATCCAGCTTCGATAGCCAGGACTCCGGCTTCCTCGATGGAGTAGCGCTCTGTGACCGCTTTCATCTCCAGGTCGTCCGAGAACACGGCGCCCGCGAAACCGATTTCCTCTCGAAGGAGCTTGCAGATCGCCGCCGGGGACATCGTTGCGGGAACGTCAGGGTCGACGGCTTCGAATACGACGTGTGCGGTCATCACCGATGGAATTCGTTTGGCGGCGGCGCGGAACGGACGAAGCTCTACTTCGTCCAGACGAGCGCGGTCGTGGCGGAGCGTCGGAAGGGCGAGGTGGCTGTCGAGGTCAGTGTCTCCGTGGCCTGGGAAGTGCTTGCCACAGGACAACACTCCCCCGTCATGTAGCCCATCGGCGAACGCAAGCGCGTGTTCGATCACGACTTCTGCCGAGTGACCAAACGCGCGGTCACCGATGACAGGATTCTGCGGGTTGGTGTCCACGTCGAGAACTGGTGCGAAGTCCAAGTTGATCCCGATGGCGCGCAACTGTCGCCCGAGGACCGTCGCCGCGTCTCGTGTCAGCTGCGGGTCACCGGCCGCCGCAAGCATCCGCATCGGAGGCAGCCGGAGCACCGGATCGCCGAAACGCGCAACACGTCCGCCCTCTTGATCGACACAGACCAGGATAGGGAGAGCAGGATCACGTCCGCCGATACACGAGGCGATCAACGCCGCAGCTTGGTCCACGTGGTCGATGTTGCGCTTGAACAGGATCAAACCCGCTACGGATTCTTCTGACAACCACCGATGCACCGTTGCGGGAGCTTCCAACCCGCCAAATCCACAGACGATGACGTTACCCGCTATTCGTTCGAGCTCACTCATTTTGTTGGGAGACCGTAGCATTGGTCTTAGATTGCCGTCAGGACGGCTTGTTGCTAAGAACGGGGAACTACTTCTGGCCTTTCATAGGCTTTGGAATCCGATGACCCGAGTTATAGATACTGACTTCGGTCGACGAGAAGACGATGATCGAGGTGTTCTCAGCGAAGAGCCGCCTGAGCCTATCGTTTATGCCTACGCGATTCCGCGTCGACTCGTTGACCAAGATGCCGCGAAAGTGATTCGTCGGCTCAATCGACATGGCCACACTGCCTACCTCGTCGGCGGCGGCGTGCGCGACCTGATGCTCGGCCGCAAGCCCAAGGACTTCGACCTCGCCACGAGCGCGCGCCCGTATGAGGTGCGCGATCTCTTCCGCAACTGCCGCGTGATCGGCCGGCGCTTTCGATTGGCGCACGTCTTGTTCTCTGGTGGAAAGATCATCGAAGTTGCGACCTTCCGCCGCGATCCTTCCCAGCACTTCGAGGTCATCAAGCCAAAGTTCGCCAAGAAGATTCCGCTTTGCGCAGGTCCTGAGCCGGTGCGCTTGATCCCCTCGCGGCGAGCGATCACTGAGGGTGAAGACACCGACTTGCTGATCACCACCGACAACGTCTTCGGCGAGCCGCACGAGGACTCGATCCGGCGCGACTTCACGATCAACGGCTTGTTCTACGATCTCGAGCGTGGCGAGGTGATCGACTTCGTCGGTGGCGTAGCCGACCTCGAAGAGCACTTGCTTCGCACGATTGGCGATCCGAACGTCCGCTTTCGCGAAGACCCGGTGCGCATCCTCCGCGCGATCAAGTTCAGCGCCCGCCTCGACATGGGGCTCGATCCTGACGTCTACGACGCGATGGTTCGGCACCGGGGCGACCTTCGCCGCGCCGCAGCGCCGCGAGTGCTCGAGGAGATCCTCCGCTTCCTTCGCGGCGGCGCCGCACACCGCTCGGTCTTCCTCTCGTGGGACGTGGGCGTGCTAAGCGAGATTCTGCCTGAGGTTGCGTCCTTCTTGGATGACGACCTGGAGGGCGCGTCGCTGACCTTTGGGCGCTTGAAGGCTGTCGATGCGCTTGCTGCCGAGGACCGGCTTCCGGGCGACGCAGTCCTGTTTGCCGCGCTTCTGCTCGGCCCGATCGACGAAGCGCTCGAGGGCGTATCGGACGTTCCAGTCGCGTACGAAGAGTTCATTCGAGAGCTCTCGCTTCGGCTGTCGTTGCCGAGGCGTCTCAAAGACCGCATCCGCCTACTCGTCATGGCACAGCGGCGTCTTCGAACCGGGCGTATCCAGTCGATTGCGCGCCGCGAGTACTTTGCAGATGCAGCGACGCTGTTCGCGCTCGATCGCATGGCCCGGGGCGAGGACCTTCCCGCATGGGCTCACGAGCCTACCGACGCGGTCTACGACACCGAGCCGCGGAGTCGCCGCCGCCGCCGCCGCCGCCGACCCCGCAGCTAGTGTGCGGATCTTTTCACTCGCACACTAGTGATCGCCGTGGTCGACGATCAATTCGAACGCGCGTTCGTGGACGTCGGTCTCGTCGGCGTCCGGTAGCGCGTTCGAGAGGTTCGTCACGACGAATAGCAGGCGCCGAGTCGTGTCGTCGAGGTCGATGGGCAGGTATGCGTTGGGCGTAGGGCCGGTGTGCGGAGCTGCGATACGGCGAATCTCGTTGCCGCGAGCGTCGAGTTGAACCGCAACAAAGGACCACCGCACCCCGTACTCTCCTTGCAGCCACGCGCGCAGTTGCGTGTTCTCGTGCCACGCGGCCGCATCCATGACCACGTATGCGCTTCCAAACGATTCGAGGGGCCGTTGGACGATTACTCGGGTAGGGAGGCGCTTCATTTGCCGAGAAATCGGGACTCCTGCGTCGTCATCGAGCGCGGCTACGAGGGCATCGTTCGAGTCTGCTCGTCCGACGAACCACCGGAGGACAGCCAGCTCTTCGATGTTGTCGAGCAAGCGGTCCCCGCTATGATCGACCGCAGTCTCGATGGCCGACCAAACATCCGGGTCCGCTCGGAGTCCAGTCCCCTCCCAAGTGCGTTGGCTGGCAAGCCCCCAGACGTCGCGCATGAAATGGCCTGGCACGGTGTCATGTCGTGCTGAGAGATAGGCCGGCCAGAGCGCACCACCGGCGCCGTCACCGGCGGCTCCAGCGATCCAGGACCGAAATGGCTCCGCCTGTTGAAGGGTCACCGCTTCATCACATCCGAACTGGCCGGTCAGCTCCCAGGTCAACCACGCCGCTGTCGCGCGGCGCCAGGTCCTCGCCTCCGCTGGGTCCACACTCATCAATAGCGCTTCGGCGTAGGCCTCCGTTACGCATGCGTTGAGCATGGTGGTGGGCGTTGCGGGGCCCAACACGGCGAATGTCGAAGCTCGGTCGAGGTAGGTCCACGGTGCGATGCCGTCCGAGTAGGCGTCGGCGGGGAGGGTAGCGGTCAGATACAGATCCATCTCCGGCCCACCGCCAAGGGTGCCGTCGGAGATTGGCGCCGGCCACCCCATTGCGTCGAGGCGCGCTCTCGCGTACTCGAGGGCTGTCATCGCTAGCCGCATCGTGCGCTGACTCACGTCCGGATCGGCGTGAACGGTAAGCAGGGCATACGGCGACCGGACCACCAGCGATGCCTCGCGAGGCCGCTGCACCCGCTTGGGGGCGGGCGTTCGGGGCCCCGTCCATACCCGTGAAGTCATCGAAACCATCGCCTCGGCGATCCCGTCCGCACCCAGCGGATCGCCCTGCGCCTGCGCGGTTTGCGTCTGTAGGGCAATCGCGAGGGCGACGCAGAGCAGGTTTGATTTCACCCAGGGCATTTGACACGATCGGCCTATACCTTCTACATCCCATTTGGAGGGGGACCTATGCACGACGGCCGTTTCGATCCTAGCGGCTTTTACGAGTTCAATCTGACTGAGGGATTGGTTCGCGCCCGCACGGGGGAGCGCGTGGTCATTCTCAGCGAGGGTGTGCTCTCTTCTTTGGTTGCGGCCGCGGCGCGCGATGGTGATCTCACTCCGCTTCGACGGCTGGGCGAGCTGCTTGGCGAGCAGGTGCACGGCGGGTTGGACAGGCCCGCGTCGGTGCTCTCGCCAGAGGCCGTGCTCGGCCACGCATCGGCGGTGACAGCGCTCTTCGGTTGGGGGCGCCTGGCCTTCGAGCGCTGGGGCCCCGCGCTGGTGATTACGCTACGCGACAAGCCCGAGCTCGACGAAGATGAGCTTGGCGCGGCGGCGCTCCTGGGCGGCATGTTCTCCGAGATTTCCCAACGGCAGGTTTCCTGTGTCCCCACTGGTGATTCGAAGTTCATCATGGTCGACTTCGAGGTAGCCGAGACCGTCTGGGGTTGGTTCAAGGATGGAGCGGACCTGCCTGCGATCGTAGGCATGCTCGAGACGAAGAGGGCATCATGAGCGATCGCGAAGACAGGCTTCGGTCTCTGCTCCACAAGATTAGGGCCAAGCGCCCCGACGGGCGCACCAGTCGAGCGGCAGACGCCCTCGATCGGATTCGGACCGCTTCGGGCACCACCACGGCTGTTCAGGTTCCATCTTCCCCGCCGGCTCAGGTTCAGTCCGCACCACCGCCGCCAGAGCCACCTACATCGCCGACGATCGACAGTCCGACGCGTTACTCGTCTCAGCCGCCCCGGGTTGAGCGCCCACTTTCGGTCGAGCCCCGCGCCCGATCGATTCGGCCATCGTCAGGAGCGCCCGCGGCATCCCAATCGCGGCGGCCACAGGCGATTCGTCCTCAGAGCGTGGCGCCCACGGGGCAGCCGATCGTGTATGCGACCGATCAACCCGAGTTCCCGCGAGCGAAGACATTCGGGGATCTTCTCGAGCTGACCCTGTCTTTGCGGCCTCGCTAAATGCTCCTCGTCGTCGACGTCGGCAATACGCATACGGTGCTCGGCCTATACGACGGGGAACGCCTGGTTCACGATTTTCGAATCGAGACATCCAGTGGCCGAACGAGTGACGAGTACCACGTTCTGCTGCTCAGTTTGTTGGAGCTCTCTGGGATCAAGCGCCCTGACGTGCGCGCCAGCATCCTCGCTTCGGTTGTTCCTTCGTTCAACGACACGGTGATCGACGCCGTCGACCGCGCCTTCGATCACGAGATCATGATCGTGGGTCCGGGAATCAAGACCGGGATGCCCGTGCTCTATGAAAACCCTCGTGAGGTTGGCGCCGATCGCATCGTCAATGCCGTCGCGGCGTACGAGCGAGTCAAAGGCGCTGCCATCGTCGTCGACTTCGGCACGGCGACGACCTTTGATTGCATCTCGGAAAAGGGTGAATACCTCGGAGGCGCGATCTCCCCCGGCATGCAAATCAGCGCCAGCGCTTTGTTCTCCCACGCCGCCAAGTTGCCTCGCACTGAGATCGCGCGCCCGCCGCGCGCCATCGGACGCAATACGGTGCACTCGATGCAAGCAGGTATCGTGTTCGGCTATGTTGGCTTGGTCGACGGGCTCGTGCGGCGACTGGCCTCGGAGATGGACACGGAGGTTACGGTCATCGCCACCGGCGGTCTCGCCGAGCTGATCGAGCCAGACAGCGAGACGATCGACGAGGTCGACGAGTTCCTCACCCTCGAGGGACTGCGCCTCATCTATCTGCGGAACGCCTAGGACCGCATCAGCAACGCCATCGCCACGATACTGGTGGCGATCACGACCGCGGCGAGCGCGTATACCGCAACCTCGCTTCGCCCGAGTTTGACAGGCTCAGTGGACTGCTCGGTGTCCGGTCTCGACTGCGACGGCCTGGACGGCCGTGACTCCCTCGGCGGAGGCGGTTCGCTCACGGCCTCTTTCGGGATCGGGAGCAGATCCACATGCTGGTCGGGGCCTCTCTGAACGGCGTTCAACTCAGCGTCGAGTCTTCGTTCGTCCTCGATCTGGAGCTGCTCGGAGAGAATCCGCCGCGCGTAGTCGGCGGTGACCCGTGCTGACATCGTTAGCGCAACCGGAACCCCGACATCGATGGTGAGCCGATAGCCGCCCAGGTCGACCAGGTCGTTCTTCCGCAGAATTTTGGGACGTCCAGGAACGACACGGATTTCGTTGACGCGCGTGCCGTTGACCGAGCTTTCGTCGATGAGGACGTAGCCCACGTCCTGCTCCCGAATGCTCGCGTGTGTCCCGCTCACCGCGGCGTGCGGCAGCTGAACGTCTGCACTTCGCGAGCGTCCGATTACGATGCGAGATTGCGCGAACTCGTAGACGAAAGCCGAAGAAGTAACTTCCGTCCAAAGCGACTGCACTGTGATCCGCACGCCCATCGTAGCCGCCAAGACTGGGGTCCTGCTGCGATGCGGTCAAGGAAGCTGGTTGCAGAAAAGTGGACGGCTCGGCGGAGTTTTGGGACCAGTCGTAATGGGGGCGACTCACGGGTCGTGCAGGAGAGCATTTCGATGAATACATCCGCGGGTTACCATCAAGCACCTAGGCCGCCGCGTGTGCCGCTCGATGAGGTTCTGATCAAGCTCCACCCCGAGGGCTTCCATCAACAGTTCGAAGCCAATGGCATCAATGTAGGCGCCGGTGGGCTCTCGATGCGTGCGTCCGTCTTGCCCGAAGTCGGGTCGACGCTCCGTTGCCATTTGGACAACCCGACGGGCGGCGAGTCGATCGAGATGATCGGTCGCGTCGTCTGGGCCCACGAGGGTGGCCCGCACATCGGCGAGTTCGGCATTCGCTTCACCCATCTGTCGGACGAGGACCAGACGCGCATCGAGGCGTTGATTCAATGCTGGGGCCGCACCACGGCGCGGGCGCCCACCGTTCGCATACTGCTCGATGGCGTGGGCTCTCCCATCGTCGCCGAGTTGCAATCGGAAAGTGAAACGAAGCTCTCTGTCGAGCAGGCCCTCCCGTTCCTGGCGATAGGGAGCGCGGTGCTGAACGAGAGCGCCGGCCGTCGCGGCCACCTCGAAGCCGTCGAGCTCGAGATGGACGACAAGACTCCAAAGTTGGTGTTGAGCATCGCCTACGAGATCGAGGATGCACCCGAGGGCTCCGTCAGCGATGGGGGTGACCGGGACACGTTGCCCGACGAGATGGAGACTGCCTCCCGGTCGAATCGGTGCGGCATGGAAGAGCGCATGCACGATACCCCACGGATCGTTCGCTATGACCCTGAGATTGAGGACACGGTTAGCGAGACGGCTGCCGATCGGCTCCGCACCTACGCGAAGTCGGCTGCCGATCAGCTTGCGAGCACGGTGGGTGGCGCCCGCGCGGCGGTGACCCAGGAACTCGTTCCGCGGATCACCACGAGCTGCAAGGATCTCTTTGCGCTGGTCGCGCGGTTCATCGGAGCGCTGCGTTCACGGCTCGACGACAAACCTCGCCGCAAGCAAGTTCCCAGGAGCGAAGCCGCGCGCGCGCACATGAAGAACACGCGTCATAACGGGCGCCGCTACTTGATCGTCGCGGCCATGGCCTGCGGGATCGTCGCGGCCGGGTGGGGGATTTACCTGTGGGCGGCGTCGGGGTTAGCGACAGAGGCAGCAGGAGAGGCAGCAGGAGAGACAGCGACAGGGTCAGAGGCAGCGGCAGAGGGAGCGACAGGGTCAGCGACAGAGGCAGCGGCAGAGGCAGCGGCAGAGACAGCGGCAGAGGGAGCGACAGGGTCAGAGACAGAGACCGGGAACGCGCCTGGGGACTATCTGGTGCAGGGGGCGCCTTTGCCTCCTGAGACAGTCCGCGGGATGGAATTTGGGGCTGACTCGGTTGCGAATGGTGAGAAATACGTGCTGCGGATGAGCAATCCGGTTACTGAGTTGGACGGGATCATCGAGCAGGACGGGTTTTCCGTCACCATCCCCGGAAGCCTCTCCCTTTCACGCGCTGGCCCGATCGCCACGGCGCATCCAGACGTGGAGCACGCGAGCATCCTCAACCGTGGGGATTTCTCTGAGCTAACGCTCCGCTTCGTTGCAGGGCGCCAGCCGGCCTACCGCGTCGAGGCGCGGGGCCCTGCTATCGAGATCACGATCGCACGGTAGAATTACCTCGCGCGGCGGCCTTATTTCGATCGAGTGATCGGTTGAAAGAAGCGACGCGATTCGCGCTCGACGTAGAGCAATGCCTTTCCGTCCTTCAGCGCAGCGCGAACGTCAGCTATTGAGCGAACCGGTTGCCGGTCCGCTTGAAGAATGATGTCACCCGGACGAAGCCTGGCGCGATCAGCGTCGGAACCTGGCGCTACGCCACGGACAAACACCCGGCCATCCCCCTCGTAGTGGAGACGTTCTCGAAGCGTCGGGGTCAGCTCCTCGAGCGCGAGGCCGAGCATGCTGCGGTCTTGCACGTCTTGCTGGCGGGTTTGAGCACCGTCTTCGCTCGGCCTCTCGCCAGTCACCAGGGTGATTCGCTTCGTCTTGTCACCACGGCGCACCTCGAGGCTCAGGCGTTCACCGACCCCGTGGCGCAACACCGTGCGCAGAAGGTCGTGCCCCTCCCGGATCTCTTGGCCGCCGATCGCGGTGATGACGTCCCCGGCTTGCAAACCCGCTTTGTCCGCAGGCCCTTGGGGAATTACCGCGTTGACCAGCGCTCCGCCATCGAGGTTCCCCTCGAAATGCGCGGCCAGCTCGGGGGTTATCTCCTGAAAGGAGACTCCGAGCCATGCGCGTTTGACGGTACCGTGCTCGATCAGCTGACGCGCCACGCGCTGGGCGATCTCCGACGGGATCGCAAAGCCGATCCCTGATCCCCGGCCGATGATCATCGTGTTGATCCCGAGCACTCGACCTTGAAGGTTGACGAGCGGGCCGCCGGAGTTTCCGGGATTGATGCTCGCGTCTGTCTGGAGGTAGTCCTCGATCTCGTTCACGCCGATGCCGCCACGACCCTTCGCGCTGAGAACACCCGTCGTCACCGTGTAGTCGAGCCCAAACGGCGAACCGATCGCGAGGACGAACTGGCCGACTCGCGCTTTTTCCGAAGAACCGAACTCGGCCTGCGGTAGGCCCCTTGCGTCTATCTTCAGCATGGCGAGGTCCGTGGCAGAATCCGTGCCGACGAGCCTCGCGGGAAAGCTCTTTCCGTTCTTCAGGCGAACGTCGATGCGGCTTGCTTCGTGGACGACGTGGTTGTTCGTCAGGATGTACCCGTCCGGGCGCAAGATGACGCCCGAGCCGCCACCGCGAACGATACCTCCACGACTCTGGCCTCCGAAGAAGAACGGAAAGCCGTTGTTCTGGGGCCTGCTCACTTCGACCTGAATGCTCACGACCGAAGGCGACACCGCCTCGGCCACGTCGGCCAGCGCAGTTTCGAATGCGACCGCCTGTGACAAGGCGTCTTCGTCGGCCGCGCCCTTCTTGGGCGACGCAGCTGCCGTGCCGAGCGTGGCGATTGCGAGCGCCATGCCGAGGGAGATGACCCAGGGTTGCCGAAGCGTGGTGCGGAACATGAACATACCTCCGTTTGTCCCCCTAACCTTCCAGGCATCTGCTTGATTCCATGCATGGGCGTCAGCGTCGGGAGTGATATGGGAAATCCAAGTGATTGCAGGCGTTTAGTCGTCGAGGCAGGGGAGCGTGAGCAGGACTGTGGTGCCGCGGCCGGCCTCACTGTCGATCTCGATGGTGCCCTGATGCTCTTCGATGATGTTCTTGACGATCGAAAGGCCGAGCCCGGTTCCGGTGCCCTTTCGGCGCGTTGAGAAGAAGGGTTCGAAGACCCGCTTGAGCTCCCCTGCTCGAATCCCTACGCCGTTGTCCTCGACCTCGACGTGGATTCGATCGTGGCCGTAGAGGCGGGTGGACAAGCGGACCTGCCCGCCTTCTTCAGGTGCAGCGTTGCATACGTTCGTGATGAGGTTGACGAAGACCTGATGAAGCTGCCCCGGCACTCCGTTTACTTTGGGAAGATTCTCGCCATAGTCTCGCACGACAGTGACGTGCGCCTCCCGGATGATGTGCTCGCAGAATCCTACGGCCTCTTCGAGAACGTCGTTGAGCAGAAGCGGCTGTGCTTCTTCTTTCGAGGGGCGCGCGTAGGTCAAGAGATTGCGCGTGAACGCCATAATGCGATCAGAGCTCCGCATGATGCGCTCTACCCGCTTGAGATCGGCCGGTTCGGCACCGCTACGCCTCAGCTTGCTCAATAGGTACTCGCCGTAGACCGAGATGCTCGTCAGCGGGTTGTTGATCTCATGCACGATGCCAGCAGCGAGCTGCCCGAGTGTCGCCAGTTTCTCGGCGTGGATGACCTGCCCTTCGAGCTCGCGCACCTCGGTTCGGTCTTGGCCGATCGCGATGACTCCAGCGACCTTCCCTTCAGACTCGAGGATAGGTGCCAATGTGAACTGCAGGCGAGCGGTTCCGCCTCCGGCCTTGGGCAACCTCAGCTCGAATGGCGGTACGTCTCGGCCGCGGAGCGCGCTGACGAAGGCCGACAGGACCCGCACCCGATCGCTCTGACTCACAAGCTGCAGTACGTCCTTGGCAACGAGCTCCTTTCGATCGAGGCCGGTAATTCGCCCAAACGCACTGCTCACGACGCGAATACCCCGATCCCGGCCCACCACCAAGACCGGGATGTTGGCGTGCTCCAGGAGCTTTTCGAGGTAGTCGCGGAGGTGAAGCGACTCCCGGCGAAGGCGCCCGTTTTCGATCGCTGCGCTCGCCTGAGTCGCCGCCATCAGCACGGCGTCTTCCAAGCAGGCCGGAAGCTTGGCGCTCCGCTCGAACTCGGCGGCCAGGACGCCGATGACCTCGCCGGCGCGTGCCATCGGGGCGTCGAAGCCGTCGGCCGGCAGTGCTTCCTCGGTCGGACCCGTGAGCAAGATGGGTTGATACGTCCGTCGCAACGTCATCCCATTCGGTGGCTCCGCCGGCTGCGCGAAGCCTGCTCGCATGAGGCCTGCTTCCGTGATTGAGACTTCGTCCATCGCTTGGGGCCGGATGTGATGCGTGGTGGCCTGCACGATGGTGGTTTGCTCGCCTGCTCGAGGAGACAACCTCATCGAGAAGCGGACCTTGGGATAGAGACGCTCGAGCGCATAAACGTACGAGCGCAGGATCTTCTCGTCGGTTGTAAACCCGCTCGTCTCGCGCTGTGCCTGGTTCAAGGACTCCAGAATCTGCCCAAGCGAGCGGATTTCGCCGTCGCGGCGTCGAGGAGTGACGATCGACTTCACCGACGAGACCCGCGGCTCCAAGCTTCGTCGGGCGGGGGGCTTTCTGTGCGCGGAGTCGTCCATCGCTCAGCTCTTTGCTCCCGGATCGCTGGAAGTGTCTGTTGCGCGATCGAGATCGAAAATCTTCTGATGGCCCACGTAAGAGGTGGTTTCGTATCGGGTGATCTTGCCTATCTTGCGAACGATCTCGGCCATGCGCTCCGCTTCCCCGATCAGGACCTGAGCCGCTTTCGCGCCAGTGGAGCCCGGCTCGGATTGGCGCAGCAGGAGCTCGGCGTAGGCCATCATGCTGGTGAGAGGCTGGTTGAGCTCGTGCGCCGCGGTGCCGGCCAGCTCGGCGAGGACGCCTTGCTTCTCGGTGAACGCGAGCTTCTTCTGAGCCTCGGCCAGCCGCTCCTCGACTCGGATCCGGTCGCGTAGGTCTGCAATGATCAGGACGATGGCGGAGGGCTCGCCATGCTCGTAGATGAGCGAAGCGGACAGTTGAACAGGGATTCGAGTTCCATGGATGTCCAGGAGGTCGAGCATCGTCGGTTCGAGTCGTCCCTCGCCGCCGTGTTGCGGGGCGAGCAGCCGCTGCGTGACGAGCTCGGCCGAGGCTCGCCCGAGAAGGTTTTCGAGCGTGACGTTCCCGAGTGCGTCGGATACGTGATGTCCGGAAATTCGCTCGGCACTCGGATTGAACAACACCACCCGCTGCTCCATGTCGGTCGCGATGATCGCATCCACGCTGGCCTCGATCAACGATTCCAAGAATTCCATGGTCTTGAGCAGCTCTTGCTCGGTTTCGCGTACGTCGGTGACGTCCTCAAATGAGATTACGGTGTGGTCCTCCGCTCCGATCAACGGAGCAAACGAAGAGCTGCAGATGATCTTGGTTCCGTCGCGCCGAACCAGTTGGATATCCATCCCACGCGGGTGCTGACCATGGGATAGCGCATCGCGAACGCGGGGCAGATCGTTGGCCGACACCACTTGTCCGATGTCGTTGGAGGAGATCGTTTCCTCGCGGTGGCCGACGATCTCGTACGACCGAGGATTCGCGAAAACCATCTTGAGATCGGGGTCGACCACCACGATGCCAGGCGCCATTGACGCAAAGGTCTTGGCGTACTGACGTCGCAAGCCGTCGAGTGGTGTGCGTGCGCGTAGTCGTTTCAGTCGAGTCACCAGCTCCTCTCGACGTGTCGGCCGAAAGAGAACGTCATCGGCGAGCTCATCCAGCGCGTCAGGGCCGTCTTCCTCCACGATGAGCAGCACAGGCTTTCCACGCGGCGTTGCCCACGCTCCGGCCTGGGGGTGGGCCGCATCCAGCACCACGACCTCTTGATGGACCTCGCTGTCGTCTACGGCCTCGGGCCCGATCCACTCGACAGACCAGGCCGTCCCTTCGAGCGTGGTGACGAGCTCCTGGTACAGGTTCGAATCTCTCGAAATCAGTGCCAGTGCAGGCATGCGTTTTCCAGCCTACCAGAGACTACTCCACTGGTGGCTCTTTCGGGACGGGTGTGTAACCTTGGCCCAGACGGGGCACGTGGCAAAGCCGATTGGCATTTTTGACTCGGGCTTGGGCGGCCTCACGGTGGCACGAGCCGTCAGCGAGGCCCTGCCCGCGGAGAATCTCGTCTATCTTGGCGACACGGCGAGGGTTCCGTACGGGACACGCAGCGCGAGGACCGTGGTCAAGTACGCGATCAGCTGCGCAGAGCGCCTGCTGAGCTTCGACATCAAGCTTCTCGTCGTTGCGTGCAATACGGCCAGCGGTGTCGCACTCGGGGAGCTCCAAAGTCGTCTCGAGATCCCGGTCATCGGGGTCATCCAGCCGGGCGCGCGCGCCGGGGTGAGGGCGACTCGCAGCGGGCGGATCGGGATCCTCGCGACGGCAGGCACGGTCGCGTCCGGCGCATACGAGGGTGCAATTCACGGTGAAAACGAGACGATGAACGTCTTCGCCCAACCTGCTCCCTTGTTCGTGCCGCTTGCCGAAGAAGGCTGGGTCACCGGCGACGTGCCCCGGCTCGCCGCCCAGCGCTATTTGCAGCCGCTGGCCGACGTCGATGTCGACACGATTGTTCTTGGCTGCACGCACTACCCGCTGCTTTCCGAAACGATTCACGAGGTAGCCGCCGAGCTGCTGGGTCATGACGTGACGATCGTGGATAGCGCCGAGGCAACGGCAGTGACTCTGATCGACATGCTGGACGTCGATTCCGCCGCCTCGGGGCCTTCCGGGTCTTTGCAGATCCTCGTGACCGATCTGCCAGGCCAATTCGCTTCGGCAGCCTCCAGATTCCTTGGAAAACCACTGCAGGGACTGGATATCCGCCCAATTGACCTCTGACCCTGTTGATTACAGTACTGTCGCTATAGTATATATATACTGATATGCGCGATGTAGGGGGACATGCCATCGCTGCGAGCGAGCCATCGATCGACGGCGAAAACAGGATTTTCGCCACCGGTGAGCTGCTCGACGGCATTTACGAAATCATGCAGCTCCTGGGCCGGGGTGGAATGGGCGAGGTGTTCGAGGCCCACGATCACCTGCTCAACCGGCGGGTAGCGATCAAGGCCGGGTGGCCGAATCCACTGACTCCGCCCCTGCGTAACGAGGCGCGGGCGCTGGCGGCGTTTCAGCATCCTAGCTTGGTGACTGTTCACACTCTGGGGGAGCACCGCGGGATCGACTACCTGGTGATGGAACGGGTCTATGGGGTGTCGTTGACGCAGCACGCTTCCACGCGCTGGGGGAGCGGCGAGCAGTTCAGCCCGGCCGACGTGGTGCAGATTCTGTTGCCCGCCAGCGAAGGGCTCAGCGTCGTGCACCGTGCCGGGCTCGTCCATCGGGATGTGAAGCCGGACAACATCATGCTGACGCCGGTCCATCGGGTCGTGTTGATGGACTTCGGTCTCGTCTTGCCCGAGTTCGACGTCGACGGGCAACAGCGCGTTGCGGGTTCGCCGCCCTACATGGCGCCCGAGGCGTTGCTCAACACTGCCGCAACGGGCAGTGGTCACCTCGCCGACATCTTTGGCCTTGGCGTCGTCGCGTACGAGCTGCTGACCGGCCAACGGCCGTTTGCGGGCACGACGATTCGCGAAGTGATCGCGTCGCACGAGCGTGGGCAACCGGTGCCGCTCGCAGAGATCCGGACCGATTGTCCACTCGCGTTGTGTCAGCTGGTTCACGAGATGCTCAGCCCCAACCCGCAGGTGCGCGTTCAAAGCGCCGAGGCGGTCGCGTGGCAGCTGCGCGCAATCGGGGACGGGCGCTCACGCAGTGATAGCCCGGTGGTAACGAGCACGAAGAGTCCGTCGGTATTGATCGTCGATGACGACGTGGATCTCGCAAAGATTCTCACGTTCTATGTGCGGCAGATCGTTGGTCCGTCGGACATTCGCGTCGCTCACGACGGCGAACAAGCGCTGAAAGAGGTCCAAAAGGCAGAGCCGGATGTGATGTTGCTCGATCTGCACATGCCTCGCATGAATGGCGTCGAGCTCTGCATGCAGCTCAAGGGCGAAGGGCTCGCGCAGAACTGCTCGATCATTTCGGTGAGCGCGGGTGCGCAAGAGCACGACGTCCAGCTGCTTCACCAGCTCGGCATCCATCACTTCGTCGAAAAGGGCTCGAACCTGCGGGAACGGCTTCGGACGGCCTTCGTCGAGGTTTGCGGCGACCAGGTCCTAGCGGACGATTGATCACTCCCCTAGAGTTCGAGCATGCTCGATCCGGAGCGCTCGGTTTCGCAGCTCAGGCGGTGGGCGGAGCACCTCGTCACCTTGCTGGACGACCGATTTCGCATCCCCGGCACTGACGTTCGATTTGGGTTGGACCCCATCATCGGCATCTTGTTTCCCGGCATCGGTGACGCTGTGACCGGTGTGGGCTCGGTCGGCCTCGTGGTCCTTGCGCTGCGCCGTGGGGTGCCGCGCGTCGTCATGTTCCGGATGATGCTCAACATCTTGGTCGACGTGCTTGCCGGCTCGCTTCCGATCGTGGGCGACATCTTCGACGTTGCCTACAAATCGAACCGCCGCAACCTCGAGCTCATCCGCGAGTACGAAGACCCGGCGTCCAAGCCGACGGCATGGGACTACGCGATCGCCGCTCTCGGTGTGAGTCTTGCGATCGTCAGCATCATCGTGCCGCTCGTTGCGGTGTTGTACTTCGGCTTCAGCTACGGGCCAGAGCTTCTCGAGTATCTTCGGCTTCGGTGAGCCGTTCTTCGGCTTCGCGGAGCTCCCGCTCGAGGTGCCGAATGCGCCGGTGGAGCGAGCGAAGGTCACGCTGAGTGGCGAGGTTCAAGATGTCCGCGATGCGCTGTACGCGCTGGTCGAACGCCCCCTCGATGCGGCCTCGCAAACGAAAACCCCTGATTAGCAGTTGTTGAACCTTGGGATTCTGCATCAGCCTCGTGACCCGCGGGTCCTGCAGAAGACTGAAGAGGCGGTCCTTGAGCTCAGTCATGGTCGCGGGGCGCGCTAGCCGATGACGGCCTGTAGCTTGGTGGCGAGCAGCGCGTTACCGGTGACCCTGATCTTGCCCTGCAGAAAGAACTGCATCGCGGCTCCGGGCTTATCGGTCATCGCCTTCCAGTCGTCGGTAGACAGCTCGATCGTGCACTCGGCGTTGCCTGCATCTCCCTCGGTGACGCCCGGCGCGTCTTTCATGTTCACTGTCCAGATGCCACCGTCTTCGCCGTTGACTTTGAACAAGAACACCGCGTCGACGGCCTTGGCCTTGTCGACGTCGCTCTCGATCGAGCGGGGAATGTCCTGAGTGAATGAAGTTTGGGCGTTGGGCACGGATGGTGAGCTAACAACGGGCTCGGAAGGGTGTCAAGCCGACCCGCGTCAGGTGCCGGTCTCCAAGTCCTGCGCGAGGTACGCCAGAATGACTTCGTCGAGCGTCTTTTGGGTCAACACGTCGTGCCCGAACGGAGCCATGGGTGCTTGCGAGATTCGTTGGTGAGAAACGCTGCTGGCGTGAACTTGCTCGTAGCGGGGGGACCCTTGGACCAGGCGCGCTGCGGCGTGATCGAGGACCTCAGTGGTGACCTCCGCGGGAGGGGTACCCTGCCTGTCCTCGTCGCTACCGGTTTCGGCCGAGCCATCTTCGTCGTATGCGCCATCCCGGAGCCCGATGAACACGCGCTTGTGTTGTTCCTGCATGAGCTGTTTGACGGTGGCGGCGAGGTTCTCGGCCTCGACGTGCTCTGCGTACGATGTTTTTTCCGAAGCGATGATGCGTCCGCCGTCCGCGAAAAGCTGCGTGACGACGTGTGGCCGTTTCACACCCGAATCTTCGGTTTGAATGTGATACAGCTTTCCCTTATGGCGCACGTTCGTGTTGTACCCCACGAGCGGTGACGGACTCGCTCCCATCCCAAGATCATATCTCAGAAAAAGGGGACAGTCCCCTTTTCCCAGGGGTTAAGGAAACGCGCGCTGCTTCATGGCTGGAAACAAAAAGAAAAAGACGAAAGTACGACCGATGATCCCTCGTCCAGGGGCGCGGTACGCTTGCTTCGGCGACGGATTGTGCTGTACGGATATCCACGGCATCGGGCCGCTGACCAAGAAAGAGGTCGCGGAGATGCGCCGCATCGACCGCAAATCGGCTGGTTGGCATGACGACCACGACGACTATATGCTCAATACGGCAGCGGACGGAGGCTGTGTCTTCTTGATGTCTGATCAGCGCTGCTCGGTGCACGCCCAGCGCGGTCCGGACGCCAAGCCGGACGGTTGCCGCCGGTTTCCGTTCGGGCTGGTCGCGACGCCGGTTGGCGGCCGGATCACCACCGAGCACCGCTGCCCCTGCCGCACGATGGGCGACCGCCCGGAAATCCGGCCCGAGGACTTCGAGATCTCGGTTTCAGACGGCGGCAACAGGCCCATCGCCGATCGCCGCATCAAGCGCATCCCCTTGAGCGCGAAAGAGGAGCTCAAGTTCTCGGACTGGGAGCCGGTCGAGGCGGAGTACCTAGATCGGTTTCGCGGCCGCGAGTCACTCCTCGAGATCCTCGATGCCGCTCCGTTCCCGGCGCTCCGCGGGAGTAGCTGGGACAAACAAGCCGCGGAGTTCATCGACGCCCGCGATGGCTCGCAGTTCGGAGTTGCAATGGCTTGGGTCGGCGATACCATCAGCGCCCTTCAAAATGGTCGAAGCCCGAGACCTCCGGGGCGCCCCTGGGCCGCCGCGTTCGATCGGGCTGAAGCACGCTCACCCAAGGCTCGCACCAGCCGTGACGTCTTCAGCGACTGGATCGCCGATGAGGTCTGGTCGCTCAAGTGGGCCGAGGACTATGATTTTGCGCTGGCCCGCACGGAGCTCGCCACGAGGCTCACGATCGCCGAGGACATCTGCGCGCGTCTTCGAGCGGAAGGGGCGAGGGCGGACCGAGCGGCGGCTGAGGCGGTGATGATGCTCGAGGTCGTCGGTGAGTCCGACTTCTGGACCGAGGTCAAGGACCGCATGCGCGTTTCATGAGCGAAGGCGAGCGCGACAGCGAAGTGCTTGCCCTTCAAATCGGGCGGCCTCTGCGCGCGACGTCTACCGTCTTGTGCCGCTGTAGTCTCGGCTTGCCGATCGTCGCCGAGGTTCCGCCGATGCTCGACACTGGAGAGCCGTTTCCCACGCTCTATTGGCTCACTTGTCCCCTCGCGCACCGTCGAATCGCGCGCATCGAAGGGGAGGGCGGAGTTCGCACCGCTCAAGCCAAGATCGCCGCCGACCCCGAGCTGAGCAAGGCGGTCGAGGCTGTGCACGCCCGCTATGCACGTGAGCGCGATGCGCGACTTTCGGGGAGCACCGCGCTCTCAGTGAGTACTGCGCTCTCCGGCGAGCGCACCGCCGGTACAGCACTCTCGGGTACAGCGCTCTCCGGCGAGCGCACCGCCGGTACGCGGCATCGTCCGCGCGGAGGGGTTGGTGGCTCCTCCGGCGGTGTGAAGTGTCTTCACGCCCACTACGCCGACTTTGCCGCTGGCAACGACAATCCGATTGGTCGGGACGTGCACCACGCGATCGGCGAGCCCCGTTGCGCCGTGCCGTGCGTGGCGATAGTTGACGGCGAGCTCCAGCGTAATCCAGACTGGCGAGAGCCGAGCGATGACGACGCCCCCCGATAACACATCTCCCGTGCCGCTTTCGCAGCGCTTGCTTTGGTGGAGTATCGTCGGGGGCTGTGTGCTGGTGTTGGGGGCCGCCGCAGCAATCGAACCCGACGTTCGAGGCTACGGCACGCACACGCAGCTCGGGTTTCCCCCATGTGGCTTCATGTTGCTCACGGGCTCCCCTTGCCCAGGCTGCGGGCTCACGACCGCTTTCGCACACGGTATTCGTGGCCAATGGTCACTTGCGGCGAGCGCGAACCCGCTCGGGCTCGCATTGTTCCTCGTCGTGTGTCTTTGCCTCCCCCTCGGCGTGACCGCTGCGTTGCGCAGCTGGTCGCTCGACGCAGTCATCGAACGCTTCGGCTTGAACCGTTGGGGGCTCGCCCTCGCCGGCGGTGCCGTCGCGCTTTGGGTCCTGCGGTTCGCCTCAGCGCTCTAGTCTTCTCGCGCTAGCGAATGACGAGTCTGCTTCAGAAGGTCGTCCCCGCTCTTGACGCTAGTCTCCGGCGTGCTCGTGAGCGCGATCTGGACCGCGGGCCTCGGCGTGATGTCCTCGCCCCAGAGCTCTCCACTCTCGACCTGACTCTCCAAGCGGCGAAGCACATAACCCGCACCGTTACCGTCGGTTTCTGGAAGCAGAATGCAGAACTCATCGCGCCGCAGACGAAAGAGATGGTCGACCGCACGGATGCAATCTTTGAGCCCGCTACCGATGCAGGCCATCGCGCGATCAGCAGTGCCGTCCTCATTTGCCGCCGCGATTTCGATCGAGTTGCTCAGTCTCACGACGATGCAGCTCAAGGGGTGCCCGTATCGTTCAGCTCGCGTGTGCTCGTAGTCCAAGCTGATCAGGAGCTGTGACGGCGTGCCCGCGCCGGTCACAGGGTCACGTTGGTCAGCCGGGGGCCTGCTTTCGGGAATGCCAAGGCGGTCGGGTCGTGTTGCGCGCAGCACGTTCCGTACGCGTTGCTGAATCTCGAACACTCGGTACGGACGGGTCAGGTAGTCTTCCGCCCCGAGCTCGATGCCACGACGCCGTGCCTCGAGGTCGCCTTCGTCGGTGACGAGCAAGACCGGGATGCTCACCAGGCTGGTGTCGGCTTTGAGGATACGAAGGATCTCGAACGCGTCGATCTCCGACATCTTGGCGTCGAGCATGAGCAGATCGGGGGGTCGGCGCGCAACCATCGCAAGCACCTCCGGCCCATCAGCCGCGGTCACCACGTCGTACCCGGCAGCCTCACAGGCCTCTTGAAGCAAACGAAGGTTGAAGGGATCCGGATCCGCCACGAGAACCAAAGCGCTCATCGCGTGGTTCCGCTCGCCCTTTCCCGACTGCTATCGTCCCTCACGCTCGCTACGGTATCACGCGGTTCGCGTGGCCTCCAATCTCCGTGCCTGCGTGCGTGATACGAGTAAGCTAGTCGCCGTGGTAGCCCCCGCCAGATACATCGCGACCCGCGTGCTTCATCGGGTTTCGCGCGACGACGCGTGGGCGGCGCCGACCCTCGACGCTGAGCTCCGCAGTGGCTCAGTCAGCCGTGCCGATGCGGCTCTCGCCACGCAAATCGTATACGGAACGCTGCGGACGGCGCCCGCGCTCGAGGCCTTGCTCGCGCAGCATGCCCGGCGTCCCGTCAAAGTCGACGACTGGACACACGCCGCGTTGCTAGGCGCCGCGTATCAGCTGCTGCACCTCGAGCGCGTACCCTCTCACGCCATAGTCAACGACACCGTGGAGCTCGTGCGCACTAAACGCGGCAAGAGAGTTGCCGGCTTTGCGAATGCGGTTCTTCGCAAAGTTGCGGCCGGTCGCCCGGACGTTCCGCAGCCTCCGGCGTCCGTCGCGGTGCCTTCTTGGCTCCGAGATGCGCTACGGTCTTCCATCGGAGCCGAGCACACCGAGGATCTTCTCCGTGTCGGGGGGGAGCCCCCGTCGATCGATCTGCGCGTTCGGGCGGACACTGATCGAGACGCGATCATCGAATCCATCGTTGCAGCGCAGCCCAATGCCATAGTTTCGCATACGGCACTTTCGCCGCGCGGCGTGCGCGTCAGCGGTGCGGGTGACCCGCGCGCGCTGCCAGGTTACGACGCAGGCGCGTTCGCAGTTCAAGAGGAAGGCGCGCAGTTGATCGGCTTGTTGTTGGACGCTCAGCCCGGCGAACGTGTGTTGGACGCGTGTGCGGGACGCGGAGGCAAAACCGCTCAGTTGGTCGAAGCTGTTGGTGAGTCCGGCAGCGTCGTCGCCACCGATCTCCATGAGCACCGCCTCGAGCAAATCTCGCGCGAGCTCATGCGGCTGCGGTTGAATCCTGGCCCACTCGAAACCGCCTGTGTGGATTGGACGGTTGGCAAAGGTAAGGTGCACGGCGACTTCGATCGCGTGCTCGTCGACGCCCCCTGTACCGGACTTGGCACCCTGCGCCGTAGGCCTGAAATTTTACTGCGCTGCGGGCCCGAAGATGCGGCCCGCATGGGTGAGACTCAGAGGCGCTTGCTCGAGAACGCCGCTTCGCTGGTTCGGCCGGGCGGGACCCTCGTCTATGCCGTCTGCTCCCCGCTGAAGCACGAAGGTCCCGGGGTGATCGAGAGGGCCGATTTGCCCGGATTCGAGCTTCAGGTGGGGCAAGTTTCGTGCTTGAAATCATTGTACTTTGGATCGAATGGCGGTCTGGATGTTGGTCCCTGGGTACTGGGCTCTGGCCCATGGGCAGATGCCTACCAAGTTTATATGTGGGTGAATGTAGGATAGCTCGTTGACAGCTCTCCACGACAACGCTAGATTCCGCCGAGCTTGAAATACGGGGCGTAGCGCAGCTTGGTAGCGTGCACGGTTCGGGACCGTGAGGTCGGAGGTTCAAATCCTCTCGCCCCGACTAGAATTGAACACTGCAATTACAATTGCAGCGGAGGCATGATGGCAAAGGCGCTACCACCCGTAAGAGTTCTCGTCGTCGATGACGACCAGGCGATCTTGGAGTTCATGGAGACGTTCCTCACCAAGGACGGCTTCGAGGTCACGACACTCGCCAATGCAAAAAACGCGCCCGAAGAAGTCAAAGACGGCGGTTATCACCTCGTCGTGCTCGATCTGATGATGCCGGGCCTGGGCGGCGTGGAGGTTCTCGAGCAGATTCGCAAGGTCGATAGCGACGTCGCCGTCGTGATATTTACCGGCTACCCATCGCTCGACACCGCCGTTCAGTCGATGAAGCTCGATGCGGTCGACTACCTCAAGAAGCCCTTCAACCCTGACGAGTTCCGCGAGGTTCTCGATCGCGTGATGCGCAAGAAAGGGCTCCTTCGCACTCCCGAGGAGAACCTTCACCGGGTCATCGGCGAAACGATTCGCGGGCTCCGCAAAGATCGTGGTTTAACGCTGAAGCAAATGGCCCGCCGCACTGGGCTGAGCGTCTCGCTTCTGTCACAGATCGAACGTGCAGAGTCGAGCGCCTCGATCAGCTCGCTCTACAAGATCGCAACCGCACTCGACGTGCGGATTCAAGATCTGTTCGGCGAGTACTGAGCTTCGTTCATCGCACTGCGGCCGCCGGTGCCTGTAGGACACCGATCAGATGTGCTCGGAGTAACGGGTCGTCGATGACTTTGAGCACTCGACGGCCCTTCTTTTCGGCAGCGTCCGCTCGATTGTTCGCTTGGAGCAGCTCGACTAGGCGAACCCGCGCGTAGAGGTCGTCCGGCGCGAGCGCGGTCCACTGTTCGAGAATCGCGATGGCACTTCGATCATGTCCGTGTGAAGCAAGTTGCTCGGCCGAGGCGCGCGCCCGGAGTTGGGGTCCGTCGGTGGAAAGTGCCTTCACGTTGGCGTAGTAGGCGGCTGCCTCTTCAAACTGACCGGCTCGCTCGAAGACCGCGGCGAGCGCGGCACGCTCCGAGGGTCGCTTCGGGTCGAATAGTCGTAGGCTGGTGCGCAGATCGCCTGCTTCGAGATAGATCTCTGCGAGCCTTTCTCTGACGGCGAGTGATTCGTGCGGCGCCTGGCTCAATGCTTCGGCTGCCGCGCCCTGTCGGCCTTGTGACATCGAGCATTCGGCGAATGCCATCCGTGAGGCTTCAAAACTCGCAGCGCCGAACGGGACATCCGCGAGCATGGTCGCCGCTTCGATGTAGTCGCCACGGGCGAGGAGCGCGCGCCCCTTCGAGTACACGACTCGCGGAGAGGTGCCGGTGGCCTCCAGCAGCCGGAGCGCTCTGTCGGCCTCGCCGATTTCCAGCAGCAGATGGACGTGCTCGAGCACTCCTCCCAAGCGCTCGCTATCTGCGGTTGCCAAGAACGCTGCGGCCTTCTCTCGGTCACCGCTCCTCACGAGCGCGCGCAGCCACAGAGCGATGTTCCCGGGCGTGTCCAACGCCTCCGTCAGTATCCGCGCTGCCAACGCGGGTTGACCCGCCTCGAGTGCCAGCTCCCCGGCGGCCTGGGCGCGAGTCTCTGGTGTCGAGCTCGGCTCCAGCATCATGGCACGCTCCAAGGTTTTCGCGTCCTCCACGTAGCGTGCCAGATCGATCAAGACACGCAGAGCATGCTCGGGCGGCGCGGCAAGCGAGGTCCCCACGTACTCGAGCAGTACCGCTTTCGCCCTCTGTGCGTGCCCGCCTGCGACGAGCAGCTGCGCAATAGCGATGACCGGATCATCCCATGTTGGCGCCAATTCCTTAGCGCGCGCAAACGATGCAAGTGCTTCACTGTCCTTGCCTCTGCTTTGTTGGATGCGCCCCTCAGCGAGCGCGACCCTTGCCGACTCCGGATAGTAACGGCGCGCCAGCGTCAGGGTGCGGTCGGCGCGACGAGACGCGCCACTCAACTCGTACTCCTCCGCCAACCGGGTCATGAGCAGTACGTCGTAGGCGGGCGCAGCCGCCGCGATTTCGAACGCCATCGCTGCTTCGTCATGTCGGCCCTTGGCCGCTGACACCTCGCCCTCGATGAACCACTCGTACGCGTACGGAGACACGAACGCTCCGTGCTCGACCTGTCCGTCGACGATGCGGGGCACGGAGCGCAGTGCTGGGGACGCGCATGCAGCGACCCCCAGCAAGAAAATCGACCCCAGACGGCCCACCCCAGAATCATAGTAGAAGGGGCCTTCAGAGGCCCGGTCTCCTGCAGTTCGGGGTTTGACTTCGATGCGCCACACCTCTACACCTTCGCGCAGCGCGAGCCTGCGTTTGCACCGATTCCGCACTTGAAGTCAGGGAGAAGACGATGGGTCCGATTTGGATGACGTTGCTGTTGGCGAGCACGCTGGGATTTTTTTCCTGGTCCGTATTTCGGAGGCTAAGGCAGGTCAAGATCGGGGTGCCCGACCCGCGTTTCGCTTGGACGGGTGAGCAAATCGCCGACCGGACGAAGACCCTCTTGGTCTACGCCTTTGGGCAGAAGAGAATGCCCAACTACACGTTGGCGGGGTTTGCGCACATGGGCATCTTCGTCGCCTTCCTCGTGCTGCTTTTCAACAGCCTCATGCTCTGGGGACGCGGGTTCGATACCGGATTCGATTTCTGGGGTCTGCTGAGTACCGACCACCTGCTTGGCAAGATGTACTCCCTCGTCAAGGAGCTCGCCGCGTTCGCCGCGATCGTGGGTTCGATTCTGTTCCTCTACCTGCGTTGGGTGAAGCGTGGTCAAGACAGCGGCGATCCGAAGGCCGTCAAGGACAAGCCTCGGATGACGCTCGGCCATCATGCCAACCGCTACATCTTTACCGAGCCGATTCTGATCCTCTTCATCATCATCACGATGATGGCTGCCGACTTCCTCTACGTAGGAGCGTCGCTCGTGCTCGATTCGCGCGCCTACGGCGAACCGATGCACGCCGGTTGGTGGGAACCGTTTGGCGGGATCTTCGCGCAACTTCTCTCCAACGTGGAGAACACAGGAGTCGTTGCCGGGTTCCAGCATACCGGTTTCTGGTGGCACTCTGCGTTCGTTCTGATCTTCCTGAACATCCTTCCGTACTCGAAGCACTTCCACGTGCTCACGGTCATGCCAAACGTCTTTGCCTACGAGCGTAGGCCGAACGCGCTTCCGAAGGTCGAGGATCTCGAAGGCAAAGTGGAGCGCGAAGAGTCACTGGGTATCAACCAACTCGGTGATCTCACGTACAAGCACATCATGGACCTGTATACCTGCACCGAGTGCGGGCGTTGCAGCGACAACTGTCCGGCCTACATCACCGGCAAGAAGCTTTCGCCAAAGCACCTCACGCTGGCGATCCGCGACCATCTGTACGCCACCGAAAAGGCGATGTTCGGCAAAGATGCGTTGGTCGCAGAACCAAGCGATGCGCCGCCGACGCCTCCTAAGCCAAGCGGCGGCGAGGAGCCCATTCACACGTTCCCAGCCGCGCCAGAGGGTGGTTACTTCGTGGGCGAGACAGTGGTCGACCTCGTGCCGAACATCCTTCACCCGGACGTGATCTGGGGCTGCACTTCGTGCCGCGCGTGTGAAGAGCAGTGTCCCGTCATGATTTCCTACGTCGACAAGATCGTCGGTATGCGTCGCGAAGAAGTCATGATGAAGAACGAGTTCCCGGCAGAGCTTCAGGGAGCGTTCAATGGCATCGAAACCAACGGCAATCCGTGGAACATCTCCGCGATGGACCGGGGGAACTGGGCCGACGGGCTCGACATCCCGCTGCTGAGCGACAAGCCAGACGCCGAAGTCTTGTACTGGGTCGGCTGCGCCGCCAGCTACGACGACCGCGCCAAGAAGGTCGCACGTGCCGTCTCCAAGCTCCTGAAGAAGGCACGCGTCGACTTCGCGATTCTCGGCACCGAAGAGACGTGCACCGGCGACCCGGCGCGCCGTGCGGGCAACGAATACCTCTTCCAGATGCTCGCCGAGCAGAACATCGAGACGCTCAATGGCTATGAAGTCTCGAAGAAGACGATTATTACGGCGTGCCCGCACTGCTTCAACATCCTGGGCAACGAGTATGGGGATTTCGGCGGCACCTTCGACGTCGTGCACCACAGTGATTTCCTCAACGGTTTGCTGGTGGCGGGTAAGCTCGTTCCGTCGAAGGCCGTGAAGGGCAAGGTCGTCTACCACGACAGCTGTTACCTCGGCCGTTACAATCAGGTCTATGACTCGCCGCGCCAGATCCTCGAGTCGATCGAGGGCCTCGAGCTGACCGAGGTCCCGTACTGGAACCGCAATAAGGGCCTTTGCTGCGGAGCCGGCGGCGCCCAGATGTTCATGGAGGAGCAGGGCGACGAGCGCGTCAACAACAAGCGAACGCTGCAGCTCCTCGACACCGGCGCCACTACTATCGCAAGCGCCTGCCCCTTCTGCATGACCATGCTCACCGACGGTCTCAAGGACCAAGACAAGGATGAAGAGATCGGCCAGCGTGACATTGCTGAGATCCTTGCGGACGCGATCGAGCTCGACGAGGGGGAAGAGACGCCAGTCGCGGCCCAGTAGCCGTCAGGCTTCCTTCGGCCGGTTGACACGAGGTCGCCATCAATCGATGCTCGCGGCGCATGTCCGTGCGCGACCTCCTGCATGCTGCGTTTCACGACCCTCGCACCCAGGCGTACCGCGTCGTCAATGCGGTCGTCTGGGTGCTGATCCTCTTGTCGATCGCCGTACTGATCGCCGAGCCCTTCTTCCCTGATGGCTCACGAGCTGATCAGATCCTTCAGAAGATCGATCGAACAGTTCTCTGGCTCTTTGCCATCGAGGTGGGCACCCGGATCCTCACGTATCGCCCGCCCGAGCTCCAAGTGTTCAAGAAGCCTCCCTTGGGCAGGCTTCGCACCGAGCTCTTCGCTCGGCTTCGATTTGCGCTCACCCCAATGATGTTGATCGACATCGTTACTGTCCTCGCGCTGGTGCCAGCCCTTCGCGGTTTGCGAGCGCTGCGTCTCTTGCGATTGCTACGGTCGCGACGCTTTTTTCGGTATGCGAACCCCTTCGAGGGGCTGATGCGCGCGTTCGAGGAAAACCGCTTGCTGTTCGCCTTCGCGTTTTCCGTGCTCGGCACCGAGACGATTCTGGGCGGAATCAGTCTCTATCTAGTGGAACGCTTTACGAATCCCGAGATCAACAGTGTCGGCGACGGGCTTTGGTGGGGGTTGGTGACGATCACCACTGTCGGCTTCGGCGACATCACGCCTGTGACCACCGTGGGTCGCTTCATTGGCGGCGCGATGATGGTCGGAGGCCTGTTCACCTTGGCCCTTTTCGCGGGCATCATTGGCCATAGCCTGTTACACGCGGTTTTGAGCATCCGAGAGGAGCAATTTCGAATGAGCGGTTACGTCAATCATATCGTCGTCTGCGGTTACGAACTGGGCAGCGGCATGTTGCTCGACGTGCTCAGGTCGGAAATCGATCTCGAGGAGCAGCGGATCGTCCTCTTCGGCCCATACGAGCGCCCGCGGCAGCTGTCGCCGGAATTCATGTGGGTGCAAGGCGATCCAACGAAAGAAAGCGAGCTCGACAAAGCGCGCATCACCCATGCATCCACCGTCATCGTGACCGGCTCGCGGCGCGTGAAGCCACAGCAAGCCGATGCCACGACCATTCTCACGGCATTCACGATTCGCTCGGCACTGACTAAGAGCCCGGTGGCCCAGCAGCGAAAGAAGCCTGTGCGCATCATTGCGGAGGTCTTGGACTCCGAGAACGTGCAGCACGCCCGGGCCGCAGGCAGCGACGAAGTTATAGAGACGCGCCGCGTCGGGTATTCCCTGTTGGCGCATACAGTCGTTTATCCAGGTATTGCCGACGCAACGAGTCGCCTGGTTTTCGGAGGGCACCAGAATCTCTACGTAGGCCGGCTTCCCGAGGGAATCGAGGCGCCGGTGAGCTTCGACGACCTGAGCCAACAGATCCGCGCGTCTACCGATTGTTTGCTGATCGGAGTTCGCGATCCGAAGACGGGCGAGGAGCAGGTCAATCCAGGAGGCGACGAGCTGGTGATGCCGGGAACGCAGCTTCTCTACCTCTCATCCGAGCCCCGTCTGGAAAATCCATGACCGTTCTCGCAAGACGGGAGCCGTTGCTGGTGCGTCCTGGGGCGCGGTTTGATTGCCTGGGGGATGGGCTTTGCTGCAGTGATATCCACGCGGTGGGTGCGCTCAACGAAGAGGACTGCGAGATGCTGACAGTGATCTCGGAGGACGCCGTCGACCGCCACGAAGGCGAGGACGCCGCGGTCTTGATGATGCGAAGTGACACCGGCCGCTGTGTGTTTTGGAGCGAGCAAGGATGTTCGATTCATTCTCAGCTCGGACCCGAGATGAAACCGACCCCCTGCATTCAGTTCCCCTATGCGCTGACGGCGACGCCCATGGGCGGGCGGATCTCCACCCAGCATCGGTGCACGTGCCGCACGCTGGGACCGCTGCCTCCGGTCACCGTCGAAGATGCGCGGCCTTGCTTGTTGGATTCGAATGGCGATCTGAAGCCTGAACACGCAGTCCTCGACGAGGTCGCTTGGTCCTCAACCGAGTCGGTTTCCTTTGCGGAGTACGCGGAGCGTGAGGCAGGGCTCATCGGGGCGTTGATCGAGGGAAAGAACCTGATGGGGGTACTCGTGGCGGCGCTCGAGGCGCAGCCGTTTCCGCAGCTGCGTGGCATGAGCTGGTCCGACGTCGTCGACGAGTTGCTCGAGTTCCAGGGGCCGTCGCGCGCGGCCGTTGCGGCGCGTCGTTTTGCAGATGCGGTTGGCTTTTTGGTGGACCGGCGCGAGCGCACCGAGGACGGGCGCCCGTGGGCCGACGCGTTCGAGCGAGCAGGGGAGCGCATCGTCGATCCAGTCTCCCCCAACGAGGTGTTCGGTGATTGGCTCGCTGACGAGATCTGGTCGATGCGCTGGGCACGTTTTGGTAGCTTGGCCCGCGCCCGCGTCGAGTTGGCCACGCGCTTGGCGATTGCGCGGCGCATCGCAGGCTGGCTCGACATCAGCACTCCCAAGCAAGACAACATCTCAGCCGCGGAAGCCGTGATGATGGTTGACGTGATTGGGACCACGGATACTTGGGAGGGCGTGCAGGAGGCGATCCAGGAGCCGTAGTCAGTGTCAGCGCCAGCGGCAGTGGCAGGGTCACAGCGGCAGTGGCAGCGTCAGGGGCAGCGACAGTGTCAGCGGCAGCGGCAGCGGCAGCGGCAGGGACGGAACAGGTCTTCGAACTCGAGCCTCGGGCCGCGCGGCCTCGGGCCGCGAGTCTCCGGCCGCGAGTCTTGAGGCGCGAGGTCTCAGTGCCAGTAGCCAGCGTCAGTACCCTACGGCGATGTATCCGGGCATCCGTCGCCTGGGAGCCCGCTGCACTCCTCGAGATCCGTGATGCAGCCCGCCAAGGTCATGCAGTCGAGGCACATCGCGCTGCAGGTGTCATTCCGACACCGCAATGTGCAGAGCGAATCGTGGCTGCATCGCTCGGAGCCTCCGTAGCAGACGGTGCACCCCGTCGAGAGATCTGGGACGTGGTCTGTGACGCACCCGTCCACGCAAGACTCGTATGCGAAGCCGTTCCCAAAAAAGATCGCGCATTCGAACGAGCCGCAGTCGCGAGCGACGTCGCGCAAGCTCGAGTCCATGCCTTCGATCACGCCGAGATCGGCCTCATTGTCGCACGCGCCAATGGACCCGTCCTCGCCGCCAGTGCCACCTCCACCGCCAGCGCCACCGCCCGCTCCTCCGGTTCCATCGATGTTGCCGGGCGAAAGGGGAGTATCCGACCCGGGAATCACAGGCGGTGCATCATTGCCACAGCCAACGACGCAAAGGGATAAGACCACAAGCCACTTCATGAGGGCAACGTGCGTCCCCCGCCGTTCCCCGTCAACTAATGCCGTACCGGCACGGGCACCCCGCAAAGCCGACGCTCTGCGTCGTCCACGGGGCTTCGCTGGTACCCCGTAAAGCCGACACGTTACGCCGGCCACGCGGCTGGGGCCTAGCCCCGTGGCGACGGAGTCGCTTTAAGGGGTGCCACTGACACCGGCTTTTCAGAATCCCATGATCTTCGCCACCGCGTACCGCATGACTTCCGTCGCTCCGCCACCGATGCGGAGGAGGCGGGCGTCTCGCCAGGCGCGGGCGACCCAGAGGTCCTCGAGATAGCCCATGCCACCGTGGAACTGCAGGCACTGATCCATGATCTCCGCGGTCACATCGCCCACGTAGGCCTTGGCCATCGACACGATTCGGGTCGTCTCCATCGAGAGCATGCCCTCGTTCACGAACTTTTCCTCGTTGTATGCGTCGCACGCGTTGTAAGTGAGCGCTTTGGCGGCCTCGTACTTCGTATACAGGTCGACGAACTTCTGCTGCCAGTATTCGCGCTTGATCAATGGCTTTCCGAACGCGACACGCTCGCGGCCAAACTGCACCGAGCGGTCTAGCGCCAGCTTCGAGCCTGCGAGCCCGCTCACGCAGCCGACCAAACGCTCCGACTGGAAGTTCTGCATGAGATACACGAAGCCCATTCCCTCCTGCCCGAGGAGGTAGCGCTTCGGAACGCGAACATCTTCGAAGAACAGCTCGGCCGTGTCGCTCGCCCAGTTTCCAGCTTTCGCAAGCTTCTTCGAAACGCTGTAGCCTTTCACGTCCGTCGGGCACACGATGATCGAGATGCCGTTGTGACCGGCGTCGGGGTCGGTCTTGACCATGAGTGTGATGAAGTCTGCCCGTGTACCGTTGGTGATGAACGTCTTCGAGCCATTGATGACGTAATCGTCGCCGACTGCACGGGCGGTCGTTCGAAGTCCCGCGACGTCCGAACCTGCGCCGGGCTCGGTAACCCCGATCGCCGCGATTTTGTCGCCCCGAATCGCTGGCGCCAAGAACTCGTCCTTCACCTCGCGTGAGCCGAGGTCGTTGATCACTGGAGTCGCCATGTCCGACTGGACCAACAGGCCCATCGTCACGCCGGCCGAGCCACAGCGAGCCAGCTCCTCGGACTTGACCACGCTCATCCAAAAGTCGCCACCACCACCGCCGACGTCTTCAGGGTAGTGCGCGCCGAGGATTCCGAGATCGCCGGCTCGTTTGAACACCGAGTTTGGGAAGAGCTTTTCCTCCTCCCACTGGTCGGCTTTGGGCGCGAGCTCGTTTTCGACGAAGGTCCGAACCTGCTGGCGGAAGATCTTGTGCTCTTCCTTAAAGGGCTGGAATGTAGACGACATAGCTCTCCCGCTCCGAAAATGAATGAACGTTCATTTAGTAACCGGAGCACGCCGAATTGGCAAGCCCTCGGAGCCAGCCCTCATTTCTACTGGTGCGGGGGCTCGATCGGTTCGCTCGGAGACTTGAGGACGATTGCGTTCATCCGCTCGGGGTAGAGCTCTGGCTGTAGCTCGGTGCGCAGTTCGGTCATCAGCTTCGCGAGCGCGGCTTCGCGTTCCTCACGCCAAAGCTTGTGACGGATTCCGCCGCTTGCCTGCTCCAGCGTCTGGACTCTCTCGGGACGAATGCCGGTGAGTTCGAGCACGCTCCACTTCCCGTCACCGAGGTCGAGCGGCTTGCTCAGTGCACCGGTCTTCTGGAGCTTGAATGCGGTCGCCGCGAGCGTGGGATTGACCGCCTCGGCGTTCTGCTTGCCCACGAGCTTTCCGTCTTCGGTGAAGTAGAGGAGGTCACCTCCACGAAGCTTGGTTTCGGTGTCGAGGCTCCTCATCTTGGCCAAGGCGCGGAACGTAGCACTCTTGTCGGACTCGAGCTGCGTGAGGATCTCCTCGGCCTCTTCCTTGCTGGCGACGAGGATGTGCCTTGCGCGGCGCATCTCGGGTCGACGGAAGTCTTCTGGGTTCTCCTCGTAGTACTTGGCGACATCCGTTTCAGGGACGTCGTCGGGGGTCACGGCCTCTTCGAATTCCTTGCGAACGAACATCTGAATCAGCGTCTGATCGAGGAACTTCGCGACCTCCGCGTCTTGCGCGTATCCGAGCTTCTCGGCGCCCTGGTAAAACAGCTCGTTCCGAACCTGGCCGTCGGCAAACTCCCTGAGCACCTCAGGTTCCGAGAATCGCTTGCGGGCGTAGGGGGAGCGTGCGTTGATCGTGTCCTCGAGCTCGCCGACCGTGATTGTCTCAGTTCCGACGGTTGCGAAGACCTTTGCGCGACGGGCCTCGTTGGCGCTCGGGGGCGTTTCTTCGGCGAGTGCCTGCATCGCAAACACCCCAACTAGAACAAGGGAAACCAACGAAATCCATCGCATGGGCCGCCAGCGTTTCACGAGCCTCTGACCCGGTCAAGGGCCGTGCTCGGCAAAGAATCCGGTTAGCTCTGAGGCGAGGAGGTGCGGCTTGAACCAGTGAATCATGTGACCGACATCCGGGATTTCGATGAAGCGATGGCGTTCGATTTTGGTCATGCGGTCCTGCTCGTATTGCAGGCGGAAACCGCGCTCTCCGGCGACGACGAGGGTGGGGGAGGAGATCGCCGCGAGGAGCTCGCCGAACAAATCGGCTTGGAAAGGGCGGGGCGACCAGGTCTTGTGCAGCGGATCGAAGGTCCATTGGACCCCGCCGTCCACGGTTTTCGTGCTCTTGTTCGCGAGAAACAAGCCGAGCTCTTCGGTGAGATCCGGGTTCTGAACGCGCATTCGCATCAACGCGCCTCGTTCGTCGTCCATCGGCCGCGGGGTCTTCGCCCGGACCTTGGCGACGCCGTCGAGCCACGCGCGCAACCGCGTAGCTGGGTCGCGCGGTCCCATTTCGGGAGGCCCGATACCCTCGATCAGCGCCAAGGAGCGTAGCTTTTCTGGGCGGGCGGCCGCGAACATCACGCCAACCGAGCCGCCCATCGAGTGTCCGACGAGATGGATGGGCTGGTCACTGAGTTGTGGTAGCAGCTCGTCGAGATCGAGAACGTAGTCAGGGAAGTGATAGTAGCCGCCGGCGCCGATCCATTCTGTTTGGCCGTGGCCCCGCCAATCAAACGATGCGACGCCGTGCCCCGCGGTGACCAGGTCGCGGGCGACGGCGTCGAAGCTCCATCCGATGTCGAGGAAGCCGTGGCAAAACACGACATCTACTGGACCGTCGCCCCAGCGGATGACGTGGTGCCGAAGACCGTTCGCCGTGAGCTCTTGTTCGGTTACGGTGGTCACCGGGCCGGCTCCTCGAACCTGTGTGGGGAAAGCGCTTGGGCCTCTCTCGACGGGGGTCTGCCGGCCATTGCGTCGGCGATCAGCTCGGCGGTCAACGGGGCAAGCAGGATACCGTTCCGAAAGTGTCCGCTCGCCAGAAGCAAGCCCTCTATTCGAGTTTCGCCCACCAGGGGGAGTCCGTCGGGTGTGCCCGGGCGAAAGCTCGACCAGTGTTCTTCGATCGCAGCCGACCGCAGCCCGGGAGCGATCCGGGTGGCCTTGTCGATGACATCGGCCATGCCTCCGAACGTGATCCCCCGTTCGAACCCAACGCGTTCCATGGTCGAGCCGCAAAGCACGCGGCCGTCCGGCCGTGTTACCACGTAGCCTCCGGCGCCAAAGACGATTCGCCGGAAGATAGGCGGACGGGTCTGCGTCGCAATCATTTGACCGCGTACCGGATAGATTGTCTCGGAATCGAAGGGCAGCCCAGGAATCAGTGTCGTCCAACTGCCCGCCGCGACGACCACTCGCTCCGCTTCGACCAGCCCGTCACCGAGCTCCACGCCACGCGCGCGCCCCGCTTCGACACTCACCGCGCGCACGGTGGAACCGCTGCGGAACGTCACGCCTTCGCTCTCGGCGCCCAGGGCCACTGCGGAAAGCAGCTTCTTCGGCTCGACCTGCGCGTCCTCCGAAATGCTCAAAGCCCCCACGGCTTCGGGATTGGCGGCTGGCTCCTCATGTCTGAGGTCTTCGGGGCTCCAACGATCGCAGCGAACGCCATGGATCTCGAGATTCGAGGCTTGCGCGTCGAGCGCCGCGAGCTCCTCTTCGTTGAAGGCGATTTTGACGACGCCACAACGCCGGAACCCCACGTCTACACCAAAGAGCTCATCCAGCTCATCCGCGAGCTCGGCATGCAGCTCTCTGCTTCGTCGCCCGAGCTGCAGCGCCAACGCGTCCTCAAAGGATTCGACGGTGGGTCCGAGAATCCCTGCCGCCGCTGAAGATGCTTCAGCCCCGGGGATGCTCCGCTCGAGAACCAAGACACTGGCCCCGTCTTTGGCAAGTCGATAGGCGACGCTGCAACCCATCAAGCCGCCACCGACTACGATCACATCGGGGTGCATTGCGGGAAGCTACTCGGTCCGCGGGTGGCGGCAAGCGGCTAGACCGGTCTAACCAAAGATGTCCCGATACGTGACGAGGATCATGACTCCAAGCAGGAACACGATCCCAAACGCGTGGACCGCCATCTCGAACCGCTCGTTCGCGCGTCGGCGCGTGATCGCCTCGTAGCCGAGAAAGATCAGCCGGCCTCCGTCGAGCGCAGGCATTGGCAAGAGGTTGAACATGCCCAGCGCCACAGAGATGAACATCAAGATCCAAAGGAACGCGGGTAGACCAGCCTGCGCCGCTTCGGCCACCATCTTGCCCATCATGACGGGGCCGCCAATGCCTTCCGTACTGCGCCGTTTTACCATGTCGGCGAGGCCGTTTAGCTGTGCCATCGTCATCTGATATGGCAGCACGATCGACAGCTTGGCCGAGTCCCAGATGCCCAGGTTTTCGTACAGCGGAATCAATTTGGCGCCGACGCCGATTTGACCTCGGCCGTCGTGGTCCGCGGGCGTGATGGTGATCGGCGGCAGTGCCTGACCTTCGCGCTCGATGACGTAGACGGTTGGCTCCCCTGCGCGCGGTGCGGTCGCCTCGATCAGCTCGGCGACGTCGTTGATCTCTCGACCGTTCGCCATCGCAATGACGTCGCCTTCTTGAAGGCCGGCTTGTGCAGCCGGCGAGTCGGGGACCACGTGACCCACCTGCATCGGCTCGGCAGGCTGCATGGGGGGCAGCGTGTTGGTGACACCGAGGCCAAAGACGATTGCGGAGGCCGTCAAGTAGTTGGCGATCGGCCCCGCGGCAATGGTCGTCACCCGCGCGAACAGGCTCTTGTTCGGGTAAAGCTCGGGGTCGTCGGGGTCGACCTCCTCGTTCGGATTCATTCCCGCGATCTGCACGTACGCGAGGAAGGGAATCACCGCGACTTGGAAGACCGTTGGACTGCCTTTGGGCTGGTAGCGGAACAGTGTGGGGCCAAACCCAATGCTGTATCGCAAGACCCGCATGCCGAATGCCCGGGCAGCCAGGTAGTGCCCCCCTTCGTGAATGATGATCAGAACCGACAGCGCAGTGACTGTAATGAAGACCTTAAAAAGAACGCTATCCACGCCCTCAGCATAACTCCCCGATCCGGTCCGTCGAGGCAGCCAGCCCGCCGCGAGGCCCAGTCGGGCGCTCAGGCAGCGTCTAGTCAGACTGGATCACTACAAGGCGCGCCGAACGAGGTCCAAGAAAAAAGTGCCTGATTATGCGAATCACTATCGCAGTCTGGGGAGGTTTTGCGTAGTATCCCGGCCACCTGGCGAACAGGGGTAGGTTGTGGCTGAACATCATCGAAACCTGAATTCTGCAATTCAACGCGTCGCGCTGGTGCTCGCCTGCGCGCTTGCTTTTAATATCCTAGCCCCTCCGAAGGCGGCGAATGCACAGGATGCGTTCAGCTGCATCGAGGAGCTCAGCGATGACGAGGTGCGGTACCGCATTCGCTACATCCAAGAGAAGATGGATGACGGTAAGTCTCAGGCCACCCGCTGGCGCTACGTCTGGATGAGCCTTTGGCTCGCCGGCGGTGGCGGCATGACCTACGCCGCGGTCAACGCTGCGAGGGACAGCGACGATCCGGATAAGTTTGGTTGGGCCTACCTCGCTGGCGGAGCTTACTTCTTCGGGCTCATGCACGCGGTCGTCCCCGCGCCCGGTGTCTGGGGCGCGAAGCGCATCCGGCGCTTAGATGACGGCACCGAAGAAGCTCGGCGCGCCAAGCTTCTCTATGCGACCGAGACCCTGAAGCAGTCGGCCGCCGTCGAAGAGCTCATGGGGGGCGCCCTGGGTGTGGCCGCCTCGCTGATCTACGGCGTCGTGGGCGGCACCATCAAGGCCACCCAATGGACAGGCGCGAGCCGCGGCCTCACCGCAGCCCTTTACGTTGCTCCGCCGCTCCTGCTGGGGCTCCAGACTGCGACCGCGCCGCGCACCTCGGCGCTGGCCTACGAGTCGTACCGGGGCATCGCTTGCTCCAGCAAGTATTACGAGCGAACCGAAGAAGGTCCGGACTTCGACTTTAGCGTCAGCCCGGGCGGCGCAAACCTCAAAGTCTCTTTCTGAGGCGAGTGGGCTGCGGCGCGCGGGTTAGGGTTTCTTCTTGCGGCGAAGACGCGCTCGGAGACGAGCGGCGTAGCCGTCCTTGTTTTCCTGCTTCGACCTCGAGATGGCCAGGGCGTCCTCGGGAACGTCGCGCGTGACCGTGGTTCCGCTCGCGACGTACGCACCCTTTTTGATCGTCACTGGCGCGATGAGCTGGGTATTGCTGCCGATGAAGACCCCGTCTTCGAGCACGGTCCTGTGCTTTTGCTCGCCGTCGTAGTTGCAGAAGATCGTTCCGGCGCCGATGTTGACGCCTTCACCGATGATGCCGTCTCCGACGTAGGAGAGGTGGTTTACCTTCGAGCCTGCTCCGAGAGTCGTCTTCTTCGTTTCCGAAAAGTTCCCGACTTTGCTCCGCGGTCCGAGCTCGGTCTGTGGACGCAAGTGGCTGAACGGGCCGACTTGAGCGCCCTCGCCGATCGTCGAGTCCGCGGCCACCGTGTACGGCAACACCATCGCGTCTTTCTCGACGACTACGTTGGTGAGTACGCAGCCGACATCAATGTGGGCGCCGGCCCGAACGACGCATTGCCCGCGCAGATGCACGTTCGCCCCCAGCATTGCTCCAGGCTCGACCTTGCAATCCGCGTCGACATACAGCGTGGCGAGATCGGCGACGCCTACGCCGCTGCGAGCCAGCTCCTCCGCCATGCGTCGTCGGCGCGTGGACGCGGCAACCGCGAGGTCTCGTTGATCGTTGACGCCTGTCAGGTCGGCCATGTCACCCTCGAGGTCTAGCACCTCGCCCCGCTTGGCGGCCAGCTCGACAATGTCGGTTAGATAGAGCTGACCTTGGGCGTTGACGGGGGTCAGCTGTGCGATGGCTGCCCGCAAGAAGTCTGCTCGCACCGCGTAGAGCCCGGGATTGACTTCTAGGATAGCCCGCTCATCCGCTGAGCAATCGCGGTGCTCGACGATTCGCTGAACGTGGCCTTCGCCGTTGCGGACCATTCGGCCGTAGCCGCTCGGCTCGGTCAGAGTGGCCGTGACCAGCCCCAAGTCCGCGCCCGCTTGCTCCGAACGGTCGACGAGATCGCGGAGCAGCTGACGCGGGATCAAAGGGCAGTCGCCGTAGAGCACCAGCAGGCGTCCTTCGAGAGAGCCCCCAGCCTCAATCGCACAGCGGACGGCGTCGCCCGTACCTCGGCGTTCCGGTTGGAGCACCAACTCCACGCGCTCCCCAAATCGACTCACGAGCTCCCGCTCGACATCGTCTCGACCGTGACCGACCACCACCAAGCAGCGAGCAGCGCCTGCGTCGAGCGCGGTCTGCACGACCCACGACACCAGTGCTCGTCCTGCGATCTCGTGCAGGACCTTGGGCCGGCTGCTCTTCATGCGCGTGCCTTCGCCGGCCGCGAGGATGATTGCGCTCCAGGTGGCTGGTGAATGGGGCGGCATGGTCGGGCTCAGGCGGCTACGGTCAGGTAGGAAGCCACTCTCGCAAGGGCGGCGAGGTCATGGACATCTTGGTCGAACGCAGGAACTTCCACAATACGCGTATCCGTACCCACCTGCTCGCCCAATTGGTCGACTTGCACGCGGTCTGCGAGTGCCCAGCCACGTTCGGCTCGCAGGGCTTCGCTGAGCCGCGGTTGGATGTCGGCCGCGTCGACGGACTCGGGCAATACGTCGCGCAATGCGGCCACCTGTGCTTCGGTGGACATGTCGGGATCGTCGATGAGTGAGTGTACCTGATTAACGATGATCGCCTCTCGGTTCATTCCCGCATCCTGCAGTTTCTCGCTGAAAAACCGCGCTTCTCCGATCGCGAGCGGGTCAGGGCTGGTCACCAAGACGAACGCGACCTCGGGGCTTCGCAATGCATCAGAGACTTGCTCGGCGCGCTCTTTGAAGCCACCGAAAAGCGCATTGATTCCGCCCACGAACTCGGCGACCTGCTCCAAGAACTCGAGGCCGGTGATCTTGCCAATGCCCTTGAGCAGCACGGTAGCGCCCCGGCCGACCAAGCCAAACGCTTCTTTGCCCGCGCCCTCGAAGACCTGCAGAAACCAGCGCATCGCCGGCGAGTCGATCGCGTCGATGAGTCGCTCGGGTGCCGCGAGGAAGTCGAGCGCGCTGGACGTGGGCGGCGTGTCGAGCACGATGAGGTCCCATTGTGGGTCCTTGCGTACCTCGTGGAGCTTCTCCATCGCCATGTACTCTTGCGTGCCCGCCAGCGAGCTCGCGACGTACTGATAGATCTGGTTGTTCAAGATGCGGTCGCGTGATTCTTCGTCTGACGCGTACTTCGTCACGAGCCCGTCGAAGGTACGCTTCGTGTCCAGCATCATCGCGGAGAGAGATCCTTTGCACTCGAGGCCGTGGTTCTCGAAGAGGGAACGCGGAACGTCTTGCTCGCTGGTCGTCATCTCGTCCAGCCCGAGGCTATTGGCAAGGCGCCGCGCCGGGTCGATCGTCAGACAGAGGGCTCTCCGCCCCTCCATGGCCGCATACACAGCCATCGCTGCGGCCGCCGTGGTTTTTCCGACTCCGCCGCTGCCGACGGTCACTACCACGCGGTGACTGCCAAGCACGTCCGCGAGACTCATTGCAGCGCGACTCTAGCAGCCCTGCAGAGTGTGTCGATCTCGTGGAAATCGTTGGATTACGCAGAATCCTTGATCCTTGTTCCGTAGGATAATAGGCTACATATACCTACATCTGTCAGGGAGCCCTCATGAACGAACGCCGCACACGTCGAAGTCAGGATCCGTACCGTGCACTGTGTCTTCAGCTCGAGCACTCGCGCTCGCAAGGAGAGCTAGACGCCGTGGTTGTGGCTATCGACAACGGATTGCTGGTCGCCGGTGCCGGGGAGCGCTCGGTCTGCGAAGCGCTCGGTGCGGTCGCGCCGTTGATGAGCTCTCCGTCATTCAGGGGACGCTTGCCCAGCGCACTCGAAGGACAGCGCGTTGACGTTCGTTCGATGTTACTCGACGGCGAGACCGTATACGTCGCCAGCGTCGGCCGTCGCGCTGGAGACATGTGGCTCAAGCAGTCGATCAGCGGTGTGCGCCGGATCCTCGGGTACGCGCCGAAGTCTGACGCTCAGTTGCTGATCAACTGAGTCTGCACTGCAGCCAGCTCGGCCTGGAGGATCAAATCGCCGGCGCCCCGTGACAACAGATGGTCGGCGACTTCTTCGCCCAACTCATGCGCTTGCTTGATCGCATCTGCAGAGGAGAGGTCGAGGTAGGTGTCCGACGTGGCCGAAAGCATTTGGTCGCCGTCGTACGAGGCCACCATCGCCTCGAGCTTGAGCCTTCCGTCCGCAGCGCTCGCGTGGCCCGCAATCGACGAATGGCAGTTGCCTTCCAGCTTTTGAAGCATCGCTCGTTCTGCCGTGATCTGAATGCGCGTGGTCGGGTCTTCGATCGCTTTGAGCTGCTGGCGCAGCGCGTCGTTGCTCAGTGCGCCCTCGATGGCGAGCGCTCCTTGACCGACGGCGGGCAGGCAAATGTCCGGTGGAAGAATTGCATGAGGTGTTTTGTCGAGCACGCCCGTGCGAGCGAGGCCGGCTGCGGCGAGGACGATCGCATCGCAGTGACCCTCGCGGAGCTTGCGGATGCGTGTTTCGATGTTGCCGCGAAGCGGGACGAAGCCGAGGTCGGGGCGTTGGCGCTGAAGTTGCACCACGCGACGGCGCGAGGTTGTGCCGACCGTCGCGCCCCGCTTCAACGACGCCAGGTCGGTGCCATCGATCGTGATCAGAACATCCCGGGGGTCTTCCCGAACGGGTACGCAGAGGATGCCCATCCCTTCAGCAAGCGGAACGTCACCGGGCACGTCTTTCAACGAGTGGACGGCGAAGTCTGCAGCGCCACGCACGACCACTGCCTCTACTTCGCTCACGAAGAGCCCCTTGCCGCCCACCTGGGCAAGTGGGCGATCTTGGATGCGGTCGCCTTGGGTCCGAACGTGGACTTCCTCGATGGTGAGCCCGGGGAAGTGGCCCATTAGCTGCTCGCCGACCCAACGGGTCTGGACGAGAGCAAGATTGCTCCCGCGTGTTGCAATGCGTAGTTTCACTTCGATTCGCCTGTGGACCCAGTTGCTGCGGCGGCCAACTGCGTGACCTTCGCTTCCGTGCCGCCTTCCGTCGAGGGCTCCTTCGCCGCAGGTTCTTCATCGGATAGCGCGAACAGACGGCGGACCGCGTCGATCATGAGCGCCCCGTCCGGCTCGCCCGCACCTGCTTTGAGCTGAGTCATCGGCTGGTGAAGCAATTTGTTCACCAACGAGCGTGCCATTGCTTCCAATACCGCACGATCGGACTCACTGGAGCCTTCGAGCCTAGGCAGAGAGCGCTTGAGCTCTTCGTCCGCGATCTGCCCGAACCGCTTTCGGAGTGCGATGATGGTTGGGGCAAGCTCGAGCGAACGTCGCCAGCTCAAGAACGAGCCGAGCTCCTCTTCGATGATTCGCTCGGCCTGCGCCGCTTCCCGAGTGCGGACCGCCAGGTTCTCTTCGGCAACCTGCTGGAGGTCATCCACGTCATAGACGAACACGTTGTCCATGTTACCCACCCGCGGGTCGACGTCGCGCGGAACGGCTATGTCGATGATGAACAGGGGGCGGCGGCGTCTAGCTCGAACGACTCCCTTCATCAGCTCCGGGGTCAGGATGAACTTCGGGCTTGCCGTGGACGCGATGACGACGTCGGCCTCGGCGAGCTCCAGGGTGAGCCGCTCGTAGGGGACGGCCCGGCCGCCGCACGATTCAGCCAGCGCTCGCGCTCGCTCTTCGCTGCGGTTGACGACGTGGAGCTGCGTTCCGGTTTGTCGTAGGCTCCGCGCGGCGGACTCCCCCATCTCTCCGGCGCCGAGCAAGAGTGTTCGGCGACCCTCTAGGTTACCGAAGATCTTCTTGGCCAGCTCGCAGGCGATCGAGCTGACGCTCACGGTGCCTTCAGCGATGCCGGTCTCGTTCCGAACTCGCTTCGCCGTCGCAAAGGCTTGGGTGAAGCAACGGCCGAGAAGGGTGCCCATCGTCCCGGCGCCTTTCGCCGCGTCGAAGGCATCCTTCACCTGACCCAGGATCTGGGGTTCGCCCACGACGAGGGAGTCCAGGCTCGAAGCAACGCGGAAGACGTGCCGGATCACATCGACGCCGCGCCGCTGGTAAAGGACGTCGTCGGTTGCCGTGCTGGGTAGGCGACTGGCGAGGGCTTCCCTGGCGATTTGCGCGGCTTCGATTGGGTTGGTGCTGGTCGCGTACAGCTCGACCCGATTGCACGTGGAGATCAGCAGCGCCTCGTCGAGCCTTCCCTTGGCGGCAATCTCGCGAAGCTCTTGCTCGAGGCGCTCAGGAGCGACGGCGAGGTGCTCACGGACCTCGACGGGTGCTGTTCGATGAGAGAGGCCGACGACGACGAAGTCGCGCATCATGCACCCCCAGCGGCGGCCCGTAGGGCGTAACCGGCCAAGACCAGAAGCGTGAATACGAAACCCATCATCGTGCCGATCGCGGCCTTTCGACCCTGCCAGCCGGCGGCTACGCGAAGCACGATCACACCCGCAAAGATCGCCCAAGAGACCAGGCCGAGCGCTTGACTGACATAGAACTCCGACCCGCCCGAGCGCAACAGCCAGAACGTGCCGGTGATCATGCCGAAGGTAAGGAGAGGGAAGCCCAGCAACACGGCGCGTAGCCCCATGGTGTCGAGGACGTCGAGGGAGGGCAGCCGCTGAAAGACGCCGCTGAGCTGACGCCGCCGAAGCAGCCGGTGCTGCAGCACGTAGGCAATACTTGCGACAAAGGCGAGAGCGAACGCAACTAAACCGAGGACATTGGCGCCAATGTGGAGCGACAGCATAGCAGACTGCACCTTCGGGGAGACCGGCGCGTAGCTGCTGCCGAGCCCTGACGCGAGGAAGAGCATCAATGACAGCGGCGCGACGAATGCGCCGAGCACGGTGACGTCGAAGCGGTAAGAGGCGAGCAGGAACGCGATGCCGATGCCGAAGGAAGAGACGCTCAAGATCTGAGAGATGTCGGATAGAGGGAGCTCGCCGGGGGCGCCGGTTTCCAGCAGTAGGAAAGCGAGGTGCGCGCCCAGAGCGGCGACGAACACCGTCCCCGGCACCCGTTGCGCCCTTTCCGAACCTCGGGTCAGCAAGAACAGGTAGAGGATGCAGGCCATCGCGTAGAGGAGCGCTGTGGCGATGAAGAGGCCGGCTTTCATGGTCTTGTCGAGGCCTCCATGGGTAGGGGAAAGGCCGTGAAAAAGCCTACCATGATGGGGACTTACGCGGTACCCAGGAGGCGTGGCACGTTGACAAGTGGGCACGCCGTCCTTAGTTACTGCATCTCACGCAACCCCAAGAGGAGCACAGATGGCTGGTGCGAACGTACACGCGGTAAATGACCTGAACTTTGACGCGGAGGTGCTCAAATCGGACTCCCCCGTGCTCGTCGACTTCTCGGCGGTGTGGTGCGGGCCGTGTAAGCAGATTGCGCCGCTCATCGATCAGCTTGCCGACGAGTATGTCGACAAGGTCAAGGTGACCCACCTCGATATCGATGAGAGCCCGGGCACTGCTTCGAAGTACGGCATCCGGGGCGTCCCAACTCTGATGGTCTTCAAAGACGGCGAGCTCGTCGCTCAGCATGTCGGCGCCGCCCCAAAGACGACCATCGCGCAGTTGATGGACCGCGCGCTCTAAACGCCGGTACTCCCAAAACCACCCTCGCCGCGTTCCGTTCCGCCGAGGGCGGCTTCGTTGTCCACCGTTTCGATGTCGACCTGGGTGACCGGCACCACGATGAGTTGGGCGATACGGTCGCCAGGCTCGATCGTGAAGGCGTCGGTGCCGTGGTTGACTAGGAGCACCTGGACCTCGCCGCGGTAGTCTTCGTCGATCGTGCCAGGCGCGTTGAGCACCGTGACGCCGTGGCGTGCCGCCAAGCCCGAACGCGGGCGCACCTGGCCTTCGTGTCCCGGTGGTAGCGCGATCTGCAATCCCGTGGGCAGCCGCGCAATCCCACCAGGCGCGATGGTGAGCGGGGCGTCGATGCACGCGGCGAGGTCCATCCCCGCCGCGCCACTCGTCTTGTAACGCGGCACAACCGCGTCGGCGCGCATCTTATAGACGCGCAGCGTTTCCATTAGTCGTTTCGCTCGCGACTACGGTCACGATCGCCGCCGCCCTCGCGGCTGCCGCCGCCCTCGCGGCTGCCGCCGCCCTCGCGGCTGCCGCCGCCCTCGCGGCTGCCGCCGCCCTCGCGGCTGCCGCCGCCCTCGCGGCTGCC
>PVMK01128936.1_pt1 | contig 104899 bp, 100 predicted proteins | sample 1853481 | NCBI WGS metagenome assembly PVMK01 (sample SAMN08533507, study PRJNA380276) | Marine sediment metagenome, whole genome shotgun sequencing project.
TGGATTAGCGAAGTCCGTCGTTCCCGTTATCGGACAATGTCTTTCCAATCAGAGCTGAGTTTTCACATCCGAGCTAAAATTATGAAACCACCGCTATCCGACGCCGCTTGACTGACGCAGTTCGGCGACCTTCGTTTCGATCCAGTTCTGTAATTCGGCATTAACTTCCCGGGGGTCCTTGCCGCTCGGATCGACCGGCGGACCGAAGCAGAATCGCACCGTACCCGGACGTTTCCGTAAACCTCGGCGGGGCCAGAAATCGCCGGCATTGTGCGCAACAGGCAGCAGTAATCGACCGGATTCTTGCGCCAGCAATGTTCCACTAACACCGTAAGGTCGGGTACTTCCGGACTTCATGCGTGTGCCTTCCGGAAAGATCATGACCCAAATTCCTTCGGCCAGCCTTTTCTTACCCTTTTCCACGACTTGTTGAACGGCTGCCCGGCCAGCGCTGCGATTTATCGCGATCGGGCGAACACCACCGATCGCCCAGCCGAGAAAGGGCATCCATATCAGTTCTCTTTTAATCACCCAGGTTTCGTGGGGAAACAATATGAGTTGCACAATAGTTTCGTAGGTTGACGAGTGCTTCAGGATCACCACGCAATTCATATCGGGAATATTATGTTGATCTTCCAGCACGTAATCGAGGCCACAGATGATTTTGCACAACCAGAGTGTGGTACGGGTCCAGAGCATCATGACCCAATAGGCGGCCCGATAGCCGAATGGTCGTGCCAGGACAATTAAGATGCTATGCGGAACCACGCTGCCAAACATGATTGCCGTAAACAGCATGGACCGGAGTAGTGTCATATCGACGCCAAACCGTTAGTCAATGCGCTGGCCGCCTCAGCAAGATTATCAAACACACGAACAGGACTGTTATCCGGCAATAACTTCTCGGTTTCTCGACCATAACCGGTTCGTACCAATATCGGTCTCGCACCAACTGATTGCGCGGCTTCAAGATCTCTCATGGAATCTCCTATGACCTGTAAACTGGCCGGATCACAATCGAACAGCATTGCAACCTGGCGCAACATTCCCGGTTTGGGCTTGCGGCAGTCGCAGCCTTCATCTGGCAGGTGTGGGCAGAAAAATATACCGTCGACTTTTCCTCCGGCCGCGCGAATGCAGGCGATCATTTTGTCATGAATAGACTCGAGCATCTCAAGCGTATACAGACCACGCCCAACCCCGGACTGATTGGTCGTTATTGCCAACCGGAAACCGGCGCGGCTCAGCGCCGAGATCGCGTCGAGGCTTCCGGGCAATGGAATCCACTCATCTGGCGTTTTTATATAATCGTCCGACTCTTCATTGATGACGCCGTCACGATCCAGAACGATAATCCGCGTCTGATTCTCATTCATGTTCTTTTACCCATTGCGTCTTCGACGAAAAGAGTTACTTCGTACGGCTTGTCAGTGGTCACGCGGCCGGTATACAGGAAAGATCCGCCACATCGAGAAACAGTTGTCTGAGTTGGTTCATAAGTGACAGGCGATTGCGTCGCTGATCAGGGTCTTCGGCCATGACCATTACCGCATCGAAATACTTATCCACGGGTTCCCTGAGTTCCGCCAATCTCTCGAGAACTTCAGTGTAATTTTTTTCTTCCAGGTCGTGCACGTGAGCTTCGCGGATTTCGCCAACAGCCGTGTATAGAAGCCGCTCTTCATCGGCTTCGAATAAATCGGGATTGACTGCGCTATCAAATTCATCAGTTGCCGATTTTAGAATATTCGCGATACGTTTGTTTGCTACGGCGAGGCTTTCTGCCGAATCCATTTGCATGAATCGACAAACGGCGATCAGACGCTGATGAAAATCCAGTGGTGATTTTATTCGGCGAACCCGCACCGATTCAAAGATTTCCGGGGTTACGGTCCCTTTTTTCAGGCTCGGGGACTGACCATCCAGGCAATATCTTTTCAGACGATCAATTATGAATTCGTACAGTTCGCTGAACAGATTATCAGCATCGACTTTGTCTACAGGTTGTTCTGCAATCGCAAGCCGCAGGTATTTGACCAGGTCCAGTTCGATGTTTTTCTCGATCAAAATACGGAGAACTGCAAGAGCGGTGCGTCGCAGGCCAAATGGATCTTTGTTGCCGGTCGGTCGCTTCCCGGTGGCAAAAATACCCGCCAGCGTATCGAAGCGATCCGCCAGGGCCAGGATATTACCGTGAGGTGTCGCCGGCAGCGGCCCACCGGATTGGCGCGGTAAGTATTGCTCTTCAATTGCCTGGGCAACGGTCTCTGTTTCGCCATCCAGAATGGCGTAGTAATAACCCACTCGTCCCTGCAAGTCCGGAAACTCGCCAACCAATTCTGTCAGCAAATCAGTTTTAGCAAGCGTAGCAGCGCGTTGTGCGGACGCTTTGTCTTGATCGAAATCAATGGCCATCGCTGTCGCGAGTCTTGCGACTCTGGTGGATTTGTCATGCAAGCTTCCAAGCGCCTTCTGAAACACAACGTGCTTGAGTGCCTCCCGGCGGGAATCCAGCGTGACTCGACAATCCTGATCCCAGAAAAAGGCCGCATCGGCGAGTCTTGGCGCGACGACGCGTTCATTTCCCTGCCGCACCTGGTCGGAATCCTGACTATCGAGGTTACTGATTGCGATAAAATTAGGCATCAAGCCGCCGTCCGCACTGCGTATCGGGAAATACCGCTGATGGTCTTGCAGGGTTGCAATCAGGACTTCTTCGGGTAAGCGGAGAAATTTCGGATCGAAACCGCCGGTGATTGCGACTGGCCATTCGGTTAATGCGGTAACCTCGTCGAGAACCGTATCATCGAGTATTGCGCGACCAATTAGGCGTGCCGCCGCGTCCTCCGCCTGCTGACGAATGAGTTCACGCCGTTGTTCGAAGTCAGCAATAACATGGCCCTGATTGGCCAACAATGCCGCGTAATCGGCCGGCTTTGAAACAAGTAGCGGCTGCGGCGAATGAAACCGGTGACCATGTGTTTCCCGCCCGGCAGTGGCGCCCAGAATTTCGGCTGTGACGATCTCTGTGCCCAGCAGCATTAATATCCAGTGTACCGGCCGGACGAACTCTACATCCGAATTCCCCCAGCGCATACGCTTCGGAACAGGCAAGACTGCCAATGCGTCGGCAACGATTGTCGGTAACAATTCGTTAGCGCTGTGCCCGGGCTCCTCGGTGCGAAACAGTAACCACTCGCCTTTTTTGGTCTGCAGTCTCGTCAGGTCCTGAAGCGCAACACCACAGCTTTTGGCGAAAGCCTGCGCCGCCTGTGTCGGTTTTCCGTCCTGGTCAAACGCCACTTTGACCGATGGACCGCGCCTTTCAATCGATTGCGGTGGTTGCTGCAGTTCCAGATCGTTGATTAGCACCGTCAATCGTCGCGGTGTTGCGAACGAACGCAGCGAACCCGCCTCAAGACCGGCGGATTCAATTCCGGCTCGAACATTTTCGGCGAAGGCCTGTTCGAGGTGGCGCAACGCTTTTGGCGGAAGCTCCTCCGTGCCAATCTCCACCAGGAAATCCGCTGTGTTGGCCATGAAAACCCTCGGTTGTTATGTGGTCGTGTCCGACGTTGGCAGCATCGGAAACCCCAACGCTTGTCGGCTGTCAAAGTATGCCTGTGCCACCGATCGGGACATGCCCCTGACCCGCAGAATGTAAGTCTGCCGCGCCGTGACCGAAATGGCATGTCGCGCGTCCAGCAAATTAAAGGTGTGGGAAGCGTCAAGTATTTGCTCGTAAGCCGGAAGGGTTAGCTGGGCTTCGATCAGTTCATGGCAAAGCCGTTCCGCCGCATCAAAGCGCTCGAACAACACGTCAGTATCCGCCGCCTCAAAATTATAATGTGACATCTCTACTTCGTTCTGATGGAAGACGTCACCGTAGCTGACGGGTCCTTGCGGCCCCGTGGTCCAGGTCAGGTCAAAAACGCTGTCGACGCCCTGCAGGTACATTGCGATACGCTCCAGTCCATAGGTGATTTCTCCGGTTACCGGCCGACAGTCCAGGCCGCCGACCTGCTGGAAATAGGTGAATTGTGTCACTTCCATGCCATTCAACCAGACCTCCCAGCCAAGCCCCCAGGCGCCAAGGCTTGGCGCCTCCCAATTGTCTTCCACGAACCGGATATCATGGATCAGCGGATCGATGCCAAGGGATTTAAGTGAGCTCAGGTAAATTTCCTGAATGTCCTGCGGGGACGGTTTGAGCACTACTTGAAACTGGTAGTAATGCTGAAGTCGAAATGGATTATCCCCATAGCGCCCGTCGGTTGGCCGACGGCTTGGTTGCACATAGGCTGCTCGCCAGGGCTCCGGCCCGATGGAGCGTAAAAATGTTGCGGAATGAAACGTTCCGGCGCCCATGGGCATGTCGTAGGGTTGCAGAATCACACAACCCTGTGTTGCCCAATAGCTTTGCAGAGCAAGAATTAAATCCTGAAATGTGGACGGAGTTTGCTGACGGTTCACGATTCTTGGCCGGCGGAAACTGGCGCGCAAGTATAGCGCTCTTTACGGATTTCCTGATCGTGTATTTCGGGATAATGCGGCACATCGAGCACCGGCGACAGCCAGATGGCCTTTCGCCGCTGAGGCTGCTCTTTTCCAACGAGGTGCAAAAGTAGTCCGGCTTGCACTACAATGGTGCGGCCAGCGATAAGGGTTCCAGGTAGAACCTATAAAAAACAATGAGTTATGAATACTCTGCGACGGCACGATTTGTGCAATGTTGTAGGACTCGCTCGACGTTTAACAAGGCGATAACTGGCCAATCGCGACATGGTGTCTGCGCCGACTTATCGGTACGGCCCACAGTTTTTTCATAGCAAGAATACCCTGGAGGGAAAGCGATGACAGCCGCTGACGCACTCAGCCTCATAAAAGAGAAGGAAGCCAAGTTTGTTGACCTGCGCTTCACGGATGCGAAAGGTAAAGAGCAGCATTTGACCTTGCCGGTGAGTGCTGTCGATGAAGGGTTCTTTGAAGACGGCAAGATGTTCGACGGATCATCGATTGCCGGCTGGAAGGGTATCAGTGAGTCCGACATGATTCTGATGCCGGATCCGGACACGGCAGTGGTCGATGTATTTACTGATGATGTGACGGTCAATATTCGTTGTGACGTCTACGAGCCGACTACCATGCAGGCTTACGGGCGTTGTCCACGAATGACTGCCCGGCGTGCCGAGGAATATCTGAAGTCGACCGGCATCGCCGATGAAGCATTCTTCGGACCCGAAAATGAGTTTTTTATTTTCGATGATGTGCGTTACAGCACTGACATGCACATGACTTCGTATCGGGTGGACTCTGCGGAAGCGGCGTGGAATTCCGGCACGGAAAACGAGGAGGGCAATATTGGGCATCGTCCGGGCGTGAAGGGTGGTTACTTTCCCGTGCCGCCGGTCGACTCGGGGCACGATATCCGGTCATCGATGTGCCTGGCGCTCGAAGACATGGGCCTGATTGTCGAGGTACATCACCACGAAGTTGGCACAGCGGGTCAGGCCGAAATTGGCGTTCGGTTCGATAGCCTGGTGAAAAAGGCTGATGACGTGCAGATTTTGAAGTACGTTGTGCTGAATGTGGCCCACGCGTACGGCAAGACTGCGACTTTCATGCCGAAGCCGCTGGTCGGTGACAATGGTAATGGCGCCCATGTGCATCAGTCATTGGCAAAAGGCGGCGAAAATATCTTCAGGGGCGATGGATACGGCGGGTTATCCGAGACCGCGCTTTATTACATTGGCGGCATCCTCAAGCATGCCAAGGCGCTGAATGCTTTTACCAATTCCGGCACAAACAGTTATAAGCGACTGGTGAAGGGGTTTGAGGCACCGACCCTGCTGGCTTATTCGGCCAAGAACCGTTCGGCATCGGTGCGTATCCCGTTTATTCCGAACCCGAAGGGCAGACGCATCGAAGTGCGATTCCCGGACAGTTGCAGCAATCCATATTTTGCATTTGCGGCAATGCTCATGGCGGGTCTCGACGGCATACAGAACAAGATTGATCCGGGTGCCCCGATGGACAAGGACCTCTATGATCTGGCGCCCGAAGAAGAAGCCGAGCTGGATACGGTGGCCTTCTCACTCGATGAAGCGATTGATGCCCTCGACAGGGATCGTGAATTCCTTCTGGCGGGCGACGTGTTCAGTAATGATTTGATTGACGGTTACATCGAGCTCAAGCAGGAGGAGATTACGCGCCTGCGCATGAGCACTCACCCGGTCGAGTTCGAGCTGTATTACAGCCTGTAGCAGGCAACATAATCGGGCTGGAAGCCGCTACGGGGAGCGACTCTCGTAGTGTTCTGGATTCATCACGTGCAGGCGAGCTATGCTTGCACAATGATGCGCGTATTTATATTGCTGCTCGGCCTGCTTGTGGGTGTCGGCGCATTGGCCGAAGTTTTTCGCTGGGTCGATGAGGAGGGTATTACACATTTCTCCGATCGTCCGCACGAGGGCGCTGAAATCGTCACGCTGCCCGAGGCGCAGACATTTTCGGCTCCAGCCGCCCCTCCACGGCGAAAAACGGTGGAGCCTGAAACGGATCCCGACGAGCATGTCGGTTATAAAGGGCTGCGCATTATCAGCCCGGGACAAGATGAGGTTCTATGGAACACCGGCGGGACGCTAAATGTGCAAGTCGATGCGGAACCGCAACTTCAGGCTGGCCACAGTGTACAGTTGTTTCTTGATGGTCAGAGGGTAAATGCGCTGGCAGGTGGGCCACGGAATTTTCAACTCACAGAGGTTTTCCGCGGCACACACTCATTACGCGCGGAAATACATGATACGAACGGCACCGGTCTTTTCCAGAGCACTGCGATAACGTTCACGGTACAGCAGACATCGGTTCAAAATCCAAACAACCCGAGAGGTCCCTGATAAATCGGCCGCAGCCGGAATTCGCTGCTGCGATCCTTGAAAATCTTACTACCGCCGTGCTCATCGTCACGGCAGAAAACCGCGTTGTTTTTATGAACGCAGGCGCCGAGTCCTTATTAGGCGTGAGCAGAAATCAGGCCAGAGACCGGCAGCTCCATGAATTGCTGCCAGGGCTCGAGGTTCTGAATGAGTTGACCCACCGTGCATTGATGGAAGACCAGTCATTTGGCCAGAACCTGACATTTTCAGTGCCGAATCGGGAGCGGCTAACGGTGGAGGCGGTCTGCCGGGTTTCTCCATTTCGCAAAAACCCTGGTGACCAATTACTGGTCGAATTCTTCGATGCGACACAATGGCGACAGCTCGATCGGGAAAACACTTTGATCTCGCAACGCGGTGTAAGTCGGCGAATCATTCGGCAACTTGCGCACGAAATTCGTAATCCGCTTGGCGGTTTACGTGGCGCGGCACAGTTACTGCAGCGGAAGCTGACGCAACCGGAGCTTCTGGAGTACACGCGCGTCATTGTCGGTGAGACAGATCGTCTGGTGGCACTGACGAATAATCTGTTAGGGCCGACCGGGCCGTCAACAATTGAGTCGGTCAATATTCACGAATTAATTGAGCGTGTAGTGCTTTTGCTGCAAGGAGACGAGCAGACTGCCGCGGAAATCAAGCGGGATTACGACCCAAGCCTGCCTGACCTGACCGTTGATAAGGACCAGATCGTGCAGGCTTTATTGAACATTGCGCGTAACGCCGTGCAAGCAACGGGTTTACGCGGCAACGTTACCGTGCGCACCAGGGCATTGACTAATTTTGTGATTGGCAGTACGCATCATCGGCTGGTAGCCAGTGTGGAGTTTGAAGACGATGGTCCGGGAATTTCGGAAGACATCAGGACTTCCATTTTTTACCCTTTGGTCACCGGTCGCGATGAAGGTACGGGCCTGGGCCTGCCATTGGCACAAGACCTCGTCAGCCGTCATGGTGGACTGATCGAGTTTGATTCGGAACCGGGCCGAACCGTGTTTATGGTCCGCATTCCCGTGGAAACCTAGTACTCGGCCAAGGTGATATTGATGGCGAGCAAGTCAGAACTAATGACATGGATTGTAGATGACGACGCTGCAATCCGCTGGGTGCTGGAAAAAGCTTTACAGGCCGATGGAATCGGTACGCAAAGTTTTGCCACGGCGGATGCGTTGCTGAAGGCGTTTGCCGGCCGGAAACCTGACGTACTCATTACCGATATCCGCATGCCGGGGATGGATGGCCTGGAAATGATGCAGCGTCTGCATATGGACGATCAGAAAATGCCGGTAATTGTTATGACGGCACATGCGGATCTGGACAGTGCTGTTTCAGCTTATCAGGCCGGGGCCTTTGAGTATTTGCCCAAACCGTTTGACATCGATGATGCAGTCGCGCTGATTCGGCGGGCGGCCCGCGTTGCCCGCGAACCGGTCGGCCAGGATTCCGTGCCACCGACGTCGATTTCCAGGATGATCGGCCAGGCTGCGGCCATGCAGGAAGTTTTCATGACGATCGGGCGTCTGTCTCGTTCGAGCATGACAGTGTTGATAACCGGAGAGACCGGCACGGGAAAAGAGTTGGTTGCTCGGGCATTGCACGAACATAGTCCGAGAGCCGGGCAGCCGTTCATCGCCTTAAATACCACAGCTATTGCATCGGAGTTGCTGGAGTCCGAATTATTCGGCCACGAGCGGGGCGCATTCACCGGAGCAGACAGCAGGCGGCTGGGCAGATTTGAGTTAGCCAATGGCGGCACGCTGTTTCTTGACGAAATAGGCGATATGTCGCCTGATTTGCAGACCCGATTGTTGCGGGTGCTCGCCGAAGGAGAATTTTATCGCGTTGGCGGCCAGGTGCCGATTCAGGTGGATGTGCGCGTAGTTGCCGCTACGAACAAGGATTTGCCCGAGGCAGTGCGCAACGGCAAGTTTCGGGAGGATCTGTTTCACCGGCTGAATGTAATTCATATTCAGGCACCGCCTTTGCGCGAACGCAGGGAAGACATTCCATTATTGTTGAGCCACTTCCTGAGTGAGGTCGCCAAAGAGTTACAGGTGGAGCCGAAGGAATTGACTACGGATGCGATCATGCTCCTTGAATCGTTTGACTGGCCCGGGAACGTTCGTCAGCTTATCAATGCGTGTCGCCGTTTGACCATTACTGCGCCGGGGCCAGAGATTCAGGTCGCAGACGTGCCCGCCGATCTCGGCGGGTCTTCTGCCCGCCGTAAGAGTCAAAACGCGTGGGTTGCGGCCTTGGCTGAATGGGCTGAAGGGCAAATCGATACGGAGAGCGGAAAACCGTTGCTGCAGATCGCGGTCCCCGAATTTGAGCGGGCCTTGATTCGTACGGCGCTTGCTCGTGCCAATGGCCGCCGGCAGGATGCGGCAAAGATGCTGGGTTTGGGTCGGAATACGCTGACAAGAAAAATACGCGAACTGGATATCGATGTCTGAAACTGGATATGCAGGTTAACCAGTATTTCTGACCAGAATCCGGGCACTACTATGGGAGGCGGCTAGTCCCAGGCGGGCGCATCGGGTTGCGTTAACTCCAGGGTGCCAACCAGTTCATCGAGACGGTCAATTTCGTGCCGTTGCATGTATTCGCTGATTCCGGAGTTTATTTTGTCGCAGACGTGCGGATCATAGAAAAGAGCAGTACCGATGCCTATTGTCGCAGAACCTGCGATTATGAATTCCAGTGCATCCTTGGTGGTACAGATGCCCCCCTGCCCGATAATAGGAATATTGTGTTGTCGAGCCACTTCGTAAACTTGCTTAACCTTGAGCAAGGCAATGGGTTTAATGGCGGGCCCCGACAATCCGGCTTGTACGTTCGCGATGATTGGCTTACGGGTCTCCGAGTCTATCGCCATGCCCATAATCGTATTGATTACCGCCAGTCCGTCACTCCCCGCATCTATACAGCGACGGGCGTTCTCCCCAATGTCGGTCTGATTGGGCGAGAGCTTGGTGATGAGTGGTTTGGACGTTGCCTTACGGCAAGCTTCCACCACCATGGCTGAAGATTCAGGGTAATTGCCGAAAGAGATACCGCCTTCTTTGATATTTGGACAGGAGATATTGATCTCGATTGCATCTATCGGTGAATTATCAAATCGCCGGCAAACTTCGGCATAGTCTTCAATAGACGATCCACAGACATTTGCGATAAATCTTGTTTCAGAAAAATCCAGTTGCGGAAGAATCTCGTTTACCACCACATCGACGCCGGGATTCTGCAGGCCGATCGCATTCAACATTCCCATCGGGGTTTCATAGATGCGGTGTGCAGGATTTCCAAGCCGTGGCTCGAGGGTAGTGCCCTTGAGTACAATTGCTCCGGCTACTCGATTGGAGAAGCCTTCTACACGCGTGTATTCTTCTCCGAAACCAACACAACCGGACAGGAGCACGACAGGCGACGTCAGCTTTAGTCCGCAGAACTCAACCGACAAATTTTTCTGATCGTCCGTCAATGTTTCACCTTATTTTATTCGAACCCGAAATCGCGCCTAACACCGGAAATATCATACGCCTTTGCGCGAATACCGGGAGCAGCTTGCACCTGATTCGGCCTCTGGGGTTCACGCTCAATGATAAGCGCTTGCGCCGTGCCGGCCTCGATTATCGTGAGTATGCCGAGGTCACGGAGCATGACACTTTGCAACTGTGTCTTAGCCATTTGGGTCAGCCGCGCCTGCTGGCGATTTCGACGCGCGGCCGGATTGCGTATAGCGATCACGATTACGCCGAAGGGGATGCGATTCTGTTTGGTCCGGAAACTCGGGGCCTGCCGGTCCAGGTTCTCGAGTCCCAGCCGGTTTCACAAGTATTAAGAATTCCAATGCAACCGAACAGCCGCAGTTTGAACCTGTCGAATGCCGCTGCATTAGTGGTTTACGAGGCTTGGCGGCAGCTGAGCTTCCAATAATAAACCTGCCGTTCTCGCTGATTTTGATTCACGCTTCGGATTTCAATGCACGACTCATCAGAGCTGTAACGGCATCGGCCGGCGCTGCTCCATCGTAGAGAATCAGATAGACCTGCTCACAAATAGGCATTTCGATATTCTCCCGCGCGGCAACTTCGTAAACCGACCTGGCGGCATATACACCTTCGACGACCTGGCCTATTTCGTTTGCGATTTCATCCACGGTCCGGCCCGTAGCCAGGGCGAGTCCCATGCGACGATTGCGTGATTGATCATCCGTGCAAGTCAACATCAGGTCTCCCATGCCGGACAAACCCGTGAAGGTCTTTGCCTTGGCACCCAGGGCAACCCCGAGTCGCGTCATCTCAATCAGGCCGCGGCTGATCAGGGCAATTCTGGTGTTAGCACCGTATCCGAGTCCGTCTGAAATGCCCGCTGCAATGGCAATGACGTTTTTTACGGCGCCACCCACTTCGACACCGATAATGTCGCCGGAGGTATAGGCGCGGAACTGCTGATTGGAAATCCGTTCCGCCAGTGCATCGCCAAATTCGGGATCAGTTGCGGCAATTGTCATAGCGGTGGGTAATCCCGCGCCAACTTCGCGGGCAAAAGTTGGACCGGATAAAACCGCTAGCGGCAGATTCGCGCCGAGTACATCCCGGGCGACTTCGTGCGGAAGCTTGCCGGTTTTTTGTTCAAAGCCCTTGGTTGCCCAGGCAATGCGACTGGATTCAGTCAGGTAAGGCTTTATGTTCGTGATTACCTGTCGAAATGCAACGCTGGGCACACAGACGAGAACATCGTTGGTGCTGCGAACCGCTTTCTCAAGCACGGGCTCAATCGTGAGGCCATCGGGAAACGGCGCGTCCGGCAAATAGCGCCGATTACAACGCTCGATGGCGAGCAACTCCGGCTGATCTTCAGCGCGGCCCCATAACACGGTTGGTTGTGCTGCCCGCGCGAGTTGAATCGCCAGCGCGGTGCCCCAGGAACCGGCTCCAAGCACAGTGATCGGATGTTGTCGCTGAGTTTCTGTCACGTAATCAGGAACCGTTAATTCTGGCTACTTTCCCGGGATGCTTGTGCATATAAGGCGTCAAAATTTATGGGCTGTAGCAACATCGACGGGAACCCCCCCTTGCCAATTGTGGAAGCAATAGTTTCCCGGACATAAGGGAACAAGGTGGTCGGGCAATAGGTGCCGATAAGTTTGGTGACTTCAGCGGGGGGGTAGCCCTTGATGAAAAAGATACCCGCCTGATCCAATTCGACCAGGAACAGGGTGCCGTCTTTTACGGTCGCGTGGACGCTGACATGCAGAACAATCTCATACGTGTCGGTAGCAACGGTGGTATGGGAATTCTTCAAATTCAGTTTAATTTCGGGCTCAATCTGTTCCGTCGCAAATGAGGCCGGCGTTTTCGGCGCTTCATAGGACAGGTCTTTCATATAAATTTGTTGCAGGGCAAATTGGGGCTGATTGCTATTTGCCCCATTGCCATTCGATTCCGCGGTTTTGTCGTTCATTGCTTATCCTGTGTTAGCGAGAAAATCGTGTCAGACACCATTTTCAGTGCAAATTGGTATTTAAAAATGGTGTCTGACACCATTTCCTCATTCTGATCGCTTTAACAGATCATCCAGTTTCCCGTCCCGATCCATCTTGCTCAGATTGTCGTAACCACCGATAGGCTTATTGTCGATGAATATCTGTGGAACCGTGTTTTTGCCGCTTCGATCCGCCATTTCGCGTCGTAATGTTGCATTTAATGTGACATCGATCTCTTCGTACTGGACTTTTTTCTTATCAAGCAAGTTTCGCGCCGCGGCGCAATAGCCACAAAATACTCGTGTGTACATTACGATCGCAGGGCGGGGTGTGGTGGTCAACTCTTGTCCTCGGCGGTCAGGATCGGCAGGTTTTCCTGTCGCCAACTAGCCAGCCCACCTTGCAGATTGAAGATATTTTCCCGGCCGCTCTTTTTCAGTGGCGTAATACATTGCGAGCTTTTTGAACCATTGTCACAAACCAGGATGATCGATTTGCTGCTTTTCAGCCGCTTGTCTTTTTCTCCATCGAGCTCCGCTGCCGGAATATTAATCGAATTAACAATGTGACCCGAATCAAATTGGGATTTATCGCGGATATCAATCACGCGGGCGCCCTGATTGATCAGACGAACGGCCTGCACCGTCGAGATTGACGTGAGACCGCCGGCTTTCATCCGCAATTCATAAAAAATCACGGCCAGCGCCATCAAAATTGTGCCCGCCACCAACAGCGGGTGGGCATTGGAGAACTCAATAAGTTGTTCCATAGGTATTAAAATCCACTTGCTATAACAGGCGGGCTCCCGCCCGATCGCCGCGCATTATAACCTTACCGCTATCGTTTACGGCGGTCGCCAGCCAGGGCTTGATACCCTAAACTCGCCACTGCATGAAGATCTTGCGCAATATTCGGGTCTCCAGCCTGATCGCCATGTTGTGGATTTGCACCGGCCTGGCGGATGATATGGTGACTGATGATGCTGGTATGGCAGAACAGAATCTTGCCGAGGTACGGTCACGCATCGACGAACTGGAGAAAGAATTTCAGAAACAGAGCGATCGCCGCGGCGCCACAGAGCGGGAATTGCAGAAGGCAGAGCGTTCTGAATCCAGCTTGCGGCGGGAGCTCAGCAACACGAACGACCAATTAACCGCATCGCGGCAGCGACTGAAGTCCCTGCAGAATGAAGCCGCTGATATGCGAACTGAGGTGCTGGTGTACCGCGTCGAGCTCGGGCAGCAGTTACGGTTGGCGTATGTCGCCGGGCAGGAAGGGTGGTTACAAATGGTCCTGAGTCAGCGTGACCCGATTCAGATCGGCCGCGAACTGGTTTACTACAGTTACATCGCACGACAAAGAAGTGAACTGATGGATGCGGTGCGTGGGAAATTAAACCAGCTCGACGAGACCAGGCGCTCCGTGGAGCACGAGGAAGCGCGGCTAGGGGAAATTCAGCAGGATGAGCGTGAACGCCTTAAGGAAATCTCGCAGGCCAGGCAGGAACGTCATCTTGCCCTTGCCAATATCAACAAGGGCATTGCGTCGCAGGGCGATCAAATCGCGCGGCTCCAGTTGGAGGCGGAAAGCCTGGAATCACTGGTCGCCGAACTGACCCGGGTGTTAGCGAACCTGCCTATCGAGGATTCACAACGCTTCGTCGATCGAAAAGGCCAGATGGACTGGCCGGCAGATGGGCGTTTAACCAGGAAATTCGGTCAGCCTAAGGCGGATGGGCTCCTGCGATGGGACGGCGTTCTGCTGGCGGCCGGCGCCGGTGCGGAAGTTCGCGCTGTTCACCACGGCAGGGTGGTTTTCTCAGACTGGTTATCGGGCATGGGGCTACTGGTCGTGGTGGAGCACGGTGACGGTTATCTTACGTTGTATGGGCACAATCAGGATGTCGTCAGGGAGGTCGGGGAATGGGTGAAACCGGGTTCGGTCATTGCCCATGTTGGCGACAGCGGTGGCCAGGCGGCGGCCGGATTGTATTTTGAGATAAGAAAAAACGGGAAACCAGTAAACCCGAAGGGTTGGATCTCTTCAGATTAAGCATAACTTATTGATAATTAACTATAATATCTTGATCGGTCGGTTATTCGTGGCGTTCCGACATGACTCAGGCCCGCCGGCCTCGAAGATTGCACGAGAGAACCCGCGCGTCGCTACAATCGTATGATGCAATTACAGTTTTTGTGCATTCCATGGCCTGCAGGCTGCATATTAGCTTCGCTGTACGGACTCTCGCCCAACATTCCGGGCAAGCTCTGTGATATCTTCGAAAACCCCACAGAAAGGGATTCTACGGAGTCTGTATGTCTTCTCGAGCAAGAAGCGTCTTAATCCTGGTAATTGGTACGACCCTTGGCTTGACGCTGTCGCTTGGCAGCGGCGTTCTGGCCGAGCGTGATGCCGACGATACCACCCTCCCCTGGGAGGAAGCGCGCCTGTTGGCCGAAGTACTCCAGAGGGTAAAAGAGGAATACGTAGAATCCGTCGATGACCGGATGCTCATGGAGAGCGCGGTGCGGGGTATGGTGACCAACCTGGACCCTCATTCGCAGTTTTTGGATTCCGAGGAGTATCAGGAAATTCGCATAAGCACGACGGGTAATTACTCCGGTGTTGGCCTTGAAGTGAACATGGAGGGCGGTGTCGTCACCGTCGTCGCACCGATCGAAGGTACGCCCGCGGCGCGCGCCGGGCTGGAATCCGGTGACGTGATTGTGAGCATCGACGGGAGTCTGGTAGACGAGCAAAACATCAACGACACGATTGGCCGGATGCGCGGTAAACCCGGCACCCGGGTAACCGTTTCAGTTTTGCGAGAGGGAGAGCCGCAAGCGATCGACTTCAATCTGCTTCGCAGTCACGTGCAAGTCCACAGTGTGCGTTCCGATTTGCTGGAAGCTGATTATGGATATATCCGGGTAACCCACTTCAGCGAGACGACTTTCAAGGACCTGCGAAAAGCCGTCACCGAACTCAAGCGCGACAGTGCAGGCGAGTTGCAGGGTGTCATCCTGGATCTTAGAAATAATCCCGGCGGAGTACTCGAAGCGGCCGTGGACATCGCAGGTGCACTACTTGACGGTGGCTTGATCGTAACGGGCAGCGGACGAGGCCACGATGCAAATTTTCGCCATGACGCCCGGCCCGGCGACCTGCTCGACGGGAAGATGCTGGTGGTCATGGTAAATGGTGGTTCAGCGTCCGCATCGGAGATTGTTGCCGGTGCACTGCAGGATAACGAACGTGCGATGCTGGTGGGTAGCCAGACCTACGGTAAAGGATCTGTACAAACCGTTATGCCGTTGTCGAACGGTCGAGCTATCAAACTGACGACTTCCCGCTATTTCACGCCGTCAGGCCAGTCGATACATGGCCGGGGCATCACTCCCGACATTATTTTTGACGAGGCCGGTATTGAGGACATAATGGCCGGGACCTCAGAGCATCGCACCGAGCCCGGCGCGGCCTTGCTGCTCGGCGACGCGCATCTGCGTGAGGCATTGCAGGTACTGAAGAGTGGTCGGATTCTTCAAAGCAAAGTCGATTGAAACTCATACCCGGCTGAACGAATGACTGGCGGTTCTGGTGCAAACCGGTTCTACCTGGCGACATGCATCCTGCTTTTAGCAAGGACAGGATGGAGTGATGCTGCAATTCAGCTCGACTACCGGACCGACGAAAGCCAGGTTTATCCCGTACGCATTGCACTGATTATTGACGACCTTGGGCATGTTAGCGGGGTCGGCCGGCGGGTGATTGCGCTGGCGGGGCCGGTCGCTTGCTCCATATTGCCACATACACCATATGGGAGTTCTATTGCCAGGCAGGCCCATGTCGCCGGCAAGGAAGTGCTGCTGCACCTTCCGCTCCAATCGGTAGATGAATATGAATCGACGGGTTTTGGCACGATTAATATTGACTCGACCGAGACCCAGTTGATTCGCATTCTGGAAGCTGACATTGGGTCGATTCCGCATGTTGTTGGTATCAACAATCATATGGGGAGCCTGCTGACGCAGCATCCGGGTCACATGAACTGGTTGATGAGCGCCCTGAAAGCACGCGGAGATCTTTTTTTTGTCGATAGCTATACCAGTGTCGCCAGCGTTGCACTACAGATTGCCCGTGAACATGGTCTGCCTGCAACTCGCAGAGATGTTTTTCTTGATAATGTGCCCACGCGAGCGGCGATAGATAAGGAATTTCAGCGCTTGAAGCAGCTTGCCAGAACACGCGGAAGCGCTGTGGCGATAGGTCACCCGTATCCGGAAACGCTGAGTTATCTCGAAAGTGTGCTGCCAGGCCTGGCGAGCGAAGGTATTGATCTCGTGACTATCGAGGAGTTGCTTCGCGACGATCAAAACGGCATCAACGGGGAGTTTTTGCGGAATTGAAAAGCGTTTATTTCAGCCAGCTGATGATTGTTGGCGCTGGTGGTTTCATCGGATCAGCCCTCCGATTCATGATCGGAGGTTGGGCGCAGCGGTTGGCTGCGGCGGGTGTTTTTCCGTATGGGACACTGGTGGTCAACGTGATTGGATGTTTGCTGATTGGATTTTTAGGCGGTTTGGCGGAATACCGCCAGGCACTGGAACCTCACCAGCGGTTATTTTTGATGATGGGAGTGTTGGGTGGATTTACGACATTTTCCGCATTTGCTTTTGAAACCATCGGGCTGATGCAGGATGCACAAGTACTCAAGGCGGCCGTGAATACCGGACTGCAGGTAATTCTGGGGTTCTCTGCGGCCTATGCCGGTTATCTGGGCGCGCGGTTTATCTGAGGGCAAATACAATGGTTCTTCCGGAAGAAGGGAAACTTCTCCGAATTTTTATCGGTGAACTGGATACCCACAAGGGGCAACCGCTCTATCAATGGTTGGTTGAAGAAGCGCGCCGAAACGGTCTGGCCGGCGCAACCGTGCTGCGAGGTTTGGGCGGTTACGGAGCCCATAGCCGTCTGCATACGGCCAAGGTACTGCGGCTATCCGTCGATCTGCCCATCGTGGTCGAGATTGTCGATACCGAGGAAAGGATCGAAGCCTTTCTGCCCATTATCGACGATGCGATCCCGGAGGGTCTTGCCACGGTCGAGCGGGTGCAGATTCGTTTTTACCGCAGCCGGAAAGACTAGGGAACCTCTGATTAATTCATGAACGGCGTCTATGAGCCCGAAACGGCCCCCTGCGGCGTTGCGAATCTTGCCAATAGTCCAGACTATTAGCTGCGATCCGCGCCTTGCCGGAGACCGTTTCGAATCTCATAGCCGCTCGCCCAGAATTAATCAGAGGTTCCCTAGCCCGGACTATTCATGAATGCGCTCGCGCCCTTGCTTGATCCTTGTCCGCACACGGAATTTTCCTCCCTCGGAAATACACACTGGTATTCCACTCGGTCGGAAAATCCCGTGTGCGAACAAATCTCTGCGCAATCATCGCGGCGATTCATGAATAGTCCGGGCTAGAGATTTGAAAGAGCGTTGCGGATCTTCTCGGCATGTTTTTCGAGAATCTCTGCCGGCGCCATGCCTCTGGCGTGCGTCGCCAGCGCCTGGCCTGCGTAACACGGAACTATATGCATATGAAAATGAAGAACCGTCTGGCCGGCAGCGGCACCATTGAATTGCATGAGTCTTAAGCCGTCCGGATTAAAAGCTTCACGCACGCCGCGAGCGACATGTTGCACTGTTTTGATTAGTGTTGCTGCCATGTTTTCTTCGAGATCGAACAGGTTTTCTGCCGCAGCCTTGGGGATGACGAGTGTATGACCGTCCGATTGCGGCATTACGTCCAGAATGGCCAGGCAGTCATCGCTTTCATAAACAGAAAACGCAGGCGCTTCGCCGCGAAGAATCTTTGCAAAGATATTATTATCATCGTAAGCCATGATCTTTCTTCAACCTGTTGATGGACAGAGTAGGATGCCGAGAATGTGAGTGTAACGGAAGTGTTTGGGGTCAAGGAGATCGGTGGTGACTGATGATCGTGGGCGATCGGATACCAATAATTGTTTCGTTTGCGGGCCAGCCAACCCGATCGGCCTGCAAATTGAGTTTCATATGGATCAAGGCATTTGTCGAGCCAGTTTCTGTCCCGGTGAACACCATATCGGATACGAGAACATGGCTCACGGCGGCATAATCTACAGTGCCCTGGACGATGTCATGGCCAACTGGCTTTTTTTGCAGGGCGTCAGGGGACATACGGCCAAGTGCGAGATTCGCTACAGACAACCCGTCGCGGTCGGCACGCAAATCGATCTTGAGGGACGGATGGTCAAACGCAAAGGGCCGTTAGCGATGCTGGAAGGGATAGCAATCCGCGCAACCGATAACGAGGTGGTCGCGGACGCGAAGGCCAGCTTCATGATTGTCGATCCGGGTAATTTGCAGAATTTTTAGGCACTTCAGCGCCAGGCAATCGACTGGCAAAATGATCGAGAACCGATAGCCAATCCGCGAACGTCCTGGTGAATGTAGTAACTGATCTCGGCCGTATGCCTAAGCGCCATGCGTCCCGGACGATAGGGGCCCAGGCCGCGCCGCGATGCGAATCCGGACATTCATGCCGAACCCTCAGTGATCGAACAATTCGCTCATGCGCAAAGGCGCAAGTTGACATAATACTGTGGTATTTTGTTTTGCGACTTAAGGAACCTCTGATTAATTCATGAGCGGCGTCTATGAGCCCGAAACGGCCCCCTGCGGCGTTGCGAATCTTGCCAATAGTCCAGCTATTAGCTGCGATCCGCGCCTTGCCGGAGACCGTTTCGAATCTCATAGCCGCTCGCCCAGAATTAATCAGAGGTTCCTTAAATCATGAGTGCAGCTGTTGGATCGCTTGCTGCCGGCTGGTCAGCCTACGCACCAGGCGTTGGCAAATGCTTAAATGGAGGCGCATAGTTAAATTGTTTTTCTACACGGAGAGACGCTATGAAAGTCGAATCTCTAGGGCACGTGGTGCTAAAGGTTGCCGATCTTGAACGATCTGAGCAGTTTTACAATGGCGTGCTTGGCATGCCCGTGTGTGCGCGTTTAGATGAACAGGGTATGAAAATGACATTTTTCAGCCTGGGCAATCACCACGATTTGGCCATCGCCAAAGTGTCCGGTGACGAAGCCGCCGCCGGTGAAGAGGCGGTGGGCCTGGATCACGTTGCGTTCTGCATCGGTACGTCGCTGGATCAGCTCGTGGAGGCCAAAGTGCAATTAGAGGCGGCGGGATTTGTGCCGACCCCGGTGGATCATGAAGTTACGAAATCGCTTTATTTCAATGATCCGGATGGACACAACGTGGAGGTGTATGTCGACGTGTCCGACGTATGGCGTGAAGACCCACAGCGCATCGCACAGGTGCGGCCTCTGGAACTCTAGGCCAGCTCCGGGTCGACATCGGAAGTCGAGTACCAGAATAGCCGGGCGGTAGTTTTACACTCGGAACCAGCCGTGCAAACCAGGATTTTCGATTCTTCAGATTGAGCGGTCGTTTTTGTGGGAGAAAGAGACTGTCGTGCCACCGACGCAGCCTATAAACCACCAAAGCAGTAAGAGCACTTCAGCAATACTATCACTGCTTGTCAGTTTACTCGCCAATAGGCCGTAACATTTTCTGCTCGAAGGACACACGAAGAACGCGACCGCCAAGGCAGCTCCCGTCCAGCGCGGCAAGGGCGGCCCCAGCCTCCAGTTCATCTAGATTTACAAAACCGAAGCCCCTACACCGCCCTGTCATGACGTCCGTAGCCAAGCTGACAGATTTCACAACTCCATATTCCGAGAATAAACTATTCAAACTTTCCACGGTCACATGCGCAGAAAGATTGTGCACCATCATCTTCGTCATGGCGCTTCTTCAGCGATTCCGAGACTTCGTAGCTTCTTTCTTAGACTTCTTCAATGCCCGCCGTTCTTTCGGAGTTATCGTCGGTTTCTTCTTGGCTTCTTTATTCGGTTTGCGTTCTTTGGACATACTGTTCACTCTCGATTCGTCGACCTCAAACCCATTATACCAAAGAATGACGAATGGCCGCGTCGTGTTGGTAGCAGATATCAGATTCCGTTAAGATCGACAATCCCGCCAATGGCGGTTTTGGGTCGTCTACCGGACCGATCGGGTACTCCGTCGGATGCAAGTGGCGCTACTGAGCGATCAAACCATCCCTCGAAAGATGTGCGACGATTGCTTCTGCTTCGTCCACAAAGAACGGGTAGTGTCTCGGTTGGCTTACGTCCTGTACAACCTTTAACTTTGACTCAATCGCCCAAACTGCCTCCCGGCTGAGAACAGAGTAAAGCTGAGTCGCCAGCACAACCGAACTCTTGACCTCGATACTTGGTGGTTCCACATACTCTGTTAATTCGACATTCCACACATTGTAGTAATAGGTGGGCCTGACATTGTATGTCGCCTCAGGACTCATATCTTTCAGGACCGTCTTGGACTCGAGGTTCGCCAACTGCGTAATCAGTACCGCATCGGCGTCAATACTTCCCACCATCGCCAAAAAGGTTTGCCGGGTCACCGGTGTTTTGGTGTTCATCATGGAGGTGCTGGCCACGGCATCGATGCCGTGTTCGGACAATTGCCTGACGATCTCTTTTTCGAGACCCCTGCGCGTATCAAACGATGGAAACAGGGCGATAACCAGGATATTTTGGTAAGGCGTATCTGCGGACTCCGATACATCCTGAGTCCGGGTAATCTGCGGTCCCATGGAGCAAGCTGCAAGAGTGACAGCGGCGCCAAAAACCAGCAATGTCCTTTTCCAGAAAAACGTAATTGTCACTGCGAAGCCCTCAATATCAGTGAAATCTCAAGCTGCATCATGCAGAGAGCCGAACAGAAATGATAGGGATCGAACCGCTCATCGATGCGAAGATCATCAGTACCCTCCCGGCGATGAGGAAAACAGGTTGCCAGCTGCCTGTCGCCCCTGAGTAAATCAAGCATGGTTTGTGAGACTAACTTCCGCCCGATATATTTAAGGCGTAGGCGGTGCAGCCTCATAGCAGGCGAAATTGTAGTTGCCGGTACCTTCGCGGAGCGGTGCGACTTCATTGACGTATTTTTCGTCGTTAAGAAAACCTTGCAGCGCTCCCATATCGGGAAACTCAGTAATGATCAGCACTTTGCCTTTCAGCTCATCTCCTTTCAGGACTTCCGCCGCAGGGCCGCGTACGATGTATTTTCCGCCGTGTTGATGTATCAACTCGGCGGAACCCGCCGCATATTTTTTGAAATTCTCATTGGGGTTGGTGACTTCGCAAACTGCGAGTAAATAGGCTGCCATGATTGCGTCTCCTTTAGGCTTGGTTGTTGGGTAAGATGGTGCCGGCACATGGATTCTATTCCACTCCACCCATAAGTCGTCGGATCGGTTTGGCGAAGACCAGCAGCAGAAGACCACTGCCGGCGGTGGTCAGGACGATCTGCAGGTAAAGGTCGGGCATATCGTTCAAGGCGTCGGCGTTGAATTCACCTGCAAGCAAACCAGCGAGAATATTTCCGAGTGAGGCGCCCAGAAACCAGATACCCATCATCTGGCCCACGTAGCGCTTCGGTGCGAGTTTTGTCGTTGCGCTGAGCCCCACCGGGCTGAGCGCGAGTTCGCCCATCGTGTGTAGCAGAAATGTGAAAAACAGCCAGGTGGGCAGGACCTGGTTGCCTCGGATTACCAGCTGTGCGGCACCAATCATGATAGCGAAGCCGAGTCCGAGGATGATAAGGCCGACTGCAAATTTAATCGGTGTGGACGGGTTAAGGTGGCGCCGGGCCAGGGCCACCCACATGGCTGAATACGCGGGTGCCAGAATGATGATGAACGCCGGATTCAAAGTTTGAAACCAGCCCGCGGGTATCTCGAACGAGCCGACCATACGATCCGTATATCGCTCGGCAAAAAGGTTCAATGAAGATCCGGCCTGTTCGAATCCGGCCCAGAACATCGCAGACGCCAGAAACAGGATGATGATAACAACCAGGCGTTTCTTCTCTACAACTGTCAGGCCGCCGAAAAGAAACATGGAAATAAAATACAGCGTGGCCAGGCTAGCGATAGCGTAGGTCGTTTGTTCAGCCATCACCTGGGGATTAATGGAAACGGTCTCGCTGAGGAACAAGTACAGGCAGGTGATGATCACTAGCAGCGCCACAATAACAATGCGCCAACCATTGCGTATTTTTTGCTGATCTACCGGATTGGTACGATCCAGTGAGGGTTCAAGCCCGGCGTCACCCAACCGCGCTGACGATAGGCGGAATTGAATCAGGCCGAATAGCATGCCGACGCCGGCGGCCGCAAATCCATAATGCCAACCAAATCTTTCGCTTTCGCCGAGGGTGCTACAAATTAGCGGGCCAATGGCTGCGCCCAGATTGATGCCCATGTAAAAGATCGTGAAGCCTGCATCGCGTCGCGGGTCTCCGGGTTCATAGAGTTCGCCGACGATGGCGCTGATATTTGGCTTCAGCAAACCGGTACCGGCTATGACAAAAACCAGACCGATGACAAATGTGTAAAAGGACGGAATTGCCAGGATAAAGTGGCCGAGCATGATGATAATGGCGCCATACCAGATGGTTTTCTGAGCGCCTAATAAGCGGTCCGCAATCCAGCCACCCGGAAGCGTTACGAGATAAACTGCCGCGGTATACAGGCCGTAGACTGCTGTGGCGGTCTGATCGGTAAAGCCGAGGCCGCCTTTTTCCACGGCATCTACCATGAACAACACCAGCAGCGCCCGCATGCCGTAGTAACTCATGCGCTCCCACATTTCGGTAAAAAATAAGGTCCGCAGCCCCGTGGGATGAGCGCGTGAGATTTCCGGGTCCCGGGCGATCGTGGTTTCTTTTGTCATGCGGAATTCGACCGAGGCGGTGGATTCAGGTTCTTGCCAATCAGACCGGCTTATCGCCAACCGCGTCATCCTTGGCCTTATCGTGCAGCATGAACCGTGTCATGAAAATGCCGGCTTCAAACAACAGATAGACGGGAACAGCGAGTAGTGTCTGAGAAATGACATCCGGTGGTGTCATTAACATTCCAAGCACGAAAGCACCGAGGAAAACGTATGGCCGCTTGCGTTTAAGGCTGTCGGTTGTAGTTAACCCGGTCGCGACAAGCAAGACAGTTGCGATGGGCACTTCAAATGCAATGCCGAAAGCAAAAAAGATTGTCAGGATGAAATCCAGGTAATTGCTGATGTCGGTCATCATTGCGACGCCTTCGGGTGTCACGGCGCTAAAGAACGCAAACATCAATGGAAATACGATGAGGTATGCAAAAGCAATTCCGAGATAAAATAAAATGATGCTTGAAACCACGATTGGTATCGCGAATTTCTTTTCTTTTCGGTACAAACCCGGTGCGACAAATGCCCAGAGCTGGTAAAGCACAACCGGCATAGCGAAAATCAGGGCAACGAACAGAGTCGTTTTAAACGGAGTCAGAAATGGGGACGCCACCTGTGTGGCGATCATGCTGGAGCCTTCCGGAAGTTGCGCCATTAATGGGGTTGCGATGGCGGTAAAGATTTGTTGGGCAAACGGCACCAGGCAGACAAAGATTGCCAATACAGCCAGGCTGGCCTTTAGAAGCCGCGAGCGCAACTCGACGAGATGAGAAATCAGGGTTGCCTCTTCAAGATCCTCCTCGTCCTCGTCGGGATTGCCTTGCCAGTCAGTCATGCTGTGGTCTATTGATTTTCAGAACCCGGCCGTGTGAGTTCGTCAGCTGCCTCGCCCCCCGATTGTTCGGACGGCGTATCGTCGTCGGGGGTTGTATGGCTTTCCGATTCGTCCTTTGGCTTGAGATCGTCAACGCCGGGCCGTCGAAAGTCAGGTTTAGAGCTCGTCGTCGGCGTGTACATTGTGCTGAACGGCTTATTGACGTCGATGTCCAGTTCGTCACGAATTTGTGTCGTCAGGGTCCTGGCCATCCGCCGCGCCTGGCCAGCCCAGTTGCCGAGTTGCATGGCAACTTTCGGCAGGCGTTCCGGTCCCAGGATAACGAGCCCGAGCCCAAACAGTATGATTAGCTCCCAGAACCCGACGTCGAACATTTGTATCAGGAACTATGTTTGTGGTTGGCGGGCTGCTCTTTGGTTTGCGCCTCGTTAAAATCGGCATCGGGTTCATCGATCTTTTTTCTTACTTCGTCTACTTCGTCCTCGACGTCAGACATCGCTTTGCGAAAGCCCTTCAAGGCGCCGCCCAGATCCGTCCCTATACTTCGCAAGCGTGCCGTGCCGAATACCACGACCACGATTAACAGGACGATTAACAATTGCCATAGGCTGATTCCGCCTAATCCCATAATGTCACTCCAATATTCAACGCGAGCCTGTAGAACCCGGTTGGCTTAATCCGTTTCTGATGCTCACTATGATACGCGAAAAAGAACCTTATTCTGGTGACGGCCCAGCTATTTTGCCGTCGAAACTACACGATGTTGTGCTGGGGGCGCCTCCAGCCAGAAGGTAACAGGTCCGTGGTTTACGAGGCTGACGTCCATATTGGCGCCGAAAACTCCACTGGCGACCTTGTGCCATTGCGATTCCGCAGCACTCACCAGTTCCTCATACAGCGCCTTGCTTGAATCGGGGTTTGCGGCCGCTGTGAAGCTCGCCCGGGTACCCTTGCGCGTGTTGGCCGCCAGGGTGAACTGTGGGACCAGAAGCAAGCCACCATTGACCTGTCGGACGTCCAGATTCATCCGCCCCGCCTCGTCTTCAAACACGCGGTACGTCAGCAGGCGCTCCAACAATCGTTTTGCCTGGGCGGCCGCATCATTCCGCTGTATGCCAACAAGGACGAGCAGCCCAAGCTCAATACTGCCAACGATCTGATTATTTACCGTGACACTGGCACGCGATACACGTTGTAATAGCCCAATCATGCGCGGCCTCGATGACACAAAGCGGGATGGTATTTTAGCCCGCATTTCTGACTTGGCGGACGGTGCGCCATCCGGCTGCTGTGGGTTGAGTCTCACACCACAAAAGGAGCGAAAAATCCCCTGTATTGGTCCATGAAACCCACTTAATGCGAATTATTACCGGAAGTGGGGAGCAATAGCCAGATTACCTGCCAATTATCATAAATAGTGTAATTAGTCTGGCTATTAATGCGGAAATTATTATAAACAGTGTATTTAGATGGCTGATTAGCGGTGATATTTAGAAAGACGGTGGGGCTCGTTTGCCCCATCTTCATGGCAACGAGGTAGTTAATGAAACGGCGAAATATTCTGACGGCGGCGGGTGCACTGGCTTTGTCGGCGTGCGCGCGGCAACAGCAGGACTGTGAGTCCGGTGAGGCGGGTGCTCGCTTCAATTGGAAAATGGTCACCACTTGGCCTCCGAATTTCCCCGGGGTCGGATCCGGGGTGGTGAAATTGGCCAAATTCATCGAAGCAGCCTCTGGCGGGCGTCTGCGGATCAAGGTCTACGCGGCCGGTGAGCTGATCCCACCGTTTGAGGTTTTCGATGCCGTTTCCCGCGGCACGGCGGATATGGGGCACGGTGCGGCGTATTACTGGAAGGGTCAGGCCGAAGCCGGCCAGTTTTTTACGGCGATTCCGTTTGGCATGACGGCGCAGGAGATGAACGGCTGGCTGTATTTTGGCGGCGGTCTTGAGTTGTATCGCGAGCTGTATGCTCCGCACAATTTGATTCCATTTCCGGCCGGCAACACGGGCGTGCAAATGGGTGGTTGGTTCAACAAGGAGATTAATACGCTGGCCGACTTGCATGGATTGAAAATGCGTATTCCGGGACTTGGCGGTGAAGTCCTGAAACGGGCCGGCGGCACGCCGGTCACTCTGCCCGGCGCGGAAATTTTTACGGCATTGCAGACCGGCAGCATTGATGCGACTGAGTGGATCGGTCCATACAATGATGTTTCTTTCGGCTTCCACAAGGCGGCGCGGTATTACTACTATCCGGGATGGCAGGAACCGGGCCCGGTACTCGAATGTATGGTCAACCTGGCCGCCTTCAAGGCGTTACCCGATGATTTGCAAGCCATCGTGGAAATCGCATGCAGTGCAATTAATGATCAGATGACTGCTGAATACACGGCGCGCAACGCGGTGTCGCTACGACAGTTGAAAGAAGACGGCATAGTCGAAATTCGGCCGTTCCCGGATGATGTGCTACGTCAATTGCGAGATATCACCGACGAGGTGGTCGCAGAACTCGCGAGCCTGGATCCGCTGGCGGCGCGGATAAATGAATCCTTTCAGGCGTATAGAAAATCTGTTGCGGAATGGACGGCGATTTCCGAGCATGCCATGTTGAACGCTCGCGCGCTCTGAGCATCTACATTAGATACGATGCCTGAAATGCAAACGCGTCATATCTTCGTAATCTTTAGCCTCGCGGTGCTGGCCAGTTGTGGTGGTGCGGCAACGGATTCCGATACGGCCGGCTTGAAAATCTATCGGCACTCGATGGATCAAATGCCGACCAGCCTCGATCCGGTGCAGTCGGCAAATGTCTATGCCAACCACGTCAATATCAACGCGTATGACACTCTGTATGCCTACAAGTATCTGGCCAGGCCGTACACGCTGAAACCGAACCTGGCAGCCGATTTTCCCTGAGATATCGGCGGATGGCCTGACCTATACGTTCCGTATCAAGCAAGGCGTAAGATTCATCGATGACCCGGCTTTTCCGGATGGCAAGGGGCGCGAGGTCGTGGCCGATGATTTTGTTTACTCCATCAAACGTCACTTTGACCCTGCCACCCGGCCGCAAGGTGCCTGGTTGTGGCAGGGCCGCATCGTTGGTCTTGATGAGTGGAAGGACGCCGGCTCGGATTATTCGGCTGAAATAGAAGGACTGAGAGCGCTGGATCGATACACGATCCAGGTACGGCTGCTTCGTCCCTACCCGCAGCTGGTGGATACGTTTACGCAAGGTTATTCGTCGGTAGTGCCGGTCGAGGCTGTCGAGAAATACGGCAGGGAATTTGCGATTCACCCGGTCGGGTCCGGGCCTTTCAAGGTGGTGTCCTACGATACTTCTAAAATCGTTTTTGAGCCGAATTCGCATTATCGTCAGGAACCCGTGGATCTCGCTTTCGAGGGTTATGATCCGGCGCGGCACAGCCACCTGGGGCTGGAGGTTATAGAAGGTCGCTCCCCGCCATTTCTGGATCGCCTGGAAATTCATTTCATTTCTGAATCCTCGGCGCGCTGGAATTCCTTTACCAAGGGGAATGAAATTCAGTTCACTACCCTTCCGATCGAGAAGGTCGACCAGGTGCTATCCTCCAAAGACCCGATTACTCCGCGGCCGGAATACGCTGAGCAATACCATTTGTATGCCGGGTTGGAGGCGGGTTTCATATTCCAGGTATTTAACATGAATTTTCCGGAGTTCGGTTATAACCCGGACCCGGTGCGCGAAGCGCGAAACAAGGCTTTTCGTTGCGCGGTTTTGAAAGCGGTCAGCTGGGAACAGCGCAACGAAAGTTTTTATATGGGACTGGGGGAGGTGTTTCCCGGGATCATCGTGCCCGTCGTACCCGAGTATGATCCGAATCTTCCACGGGACAGCGTCACACGGGATGTGGAAGAAGCAAAAAGGCTGTTGCGGGAAAATGGCTGGACAGCTGAGAATCTGCCGGAATTTATCTACGGTTCGACCTCGGGCGTGACCAGCCGGTTACAGTACGAACAGTTCCGTGCCTGGTTAAAGGAGATCGGCTATCCGCCAGAAAAGATCATATTGAAACAATTTGCAACATTCGGAGATATCAGCAAGGCCTGGAAGGAAAGCCGGCTACCCTGGATTGCAAAGGGCTGGGGCCTGGATTTTCCGGATGCCGAGAATACGCTGCAGCTATTCTACGGCCCGAACGGATCGCCGGGTTCGAACGATGCTAATTACCGGAATCCTGAATATGACCGCCTGTATGAGCAGTCGAGCGTGATGCTGCCGTCGCCGGAGCGTACGGTCTTGTACCAGAAAATGAATCGTATTTTGATCGATGATTGCATTGCAATGACCGGCATGTCGAGGACGCGAATCTATTTGTGGCACAAGAACGTGATCGCCATGCCCGATCGGGAAATCGTCGGTGGATTTTTCCTGAAATTCGTCGACATTGCTGAGGACGCCTCCACCTGATGGAGCTTTTTCAATATACGATTCGAAAGCTCGTCTCCGGTATTCCATTGATCCTCGGTGTCACGTTCATCAGTTTTGTGCTGATGGTCTATTTCGGGCCGGACAAGACTTACGAGTTGCTTGGTAAAAATCCAACGCCGGAACAAATCGCGGAAGTTCGTGCCCAGCTCGGCTATGACCAGCCATTTTTTGTGCGCTATGCAGACTATCTCCGAGATTTAGCAATGCTGGATTTCGGTAACTCGGACTCGACCGGCGAAAGAGTCAATGCACTTTTGGCTCGGACCATTCCCGTTTCGCTGGCGTTAGTGACTCCGGGTTTTATCCTGGGTAACGGTCTTGGCATTGTCCTGGCATTGTTTGCCGCGTTTTATCGAAGTACCTGGGTGGATAAAATGGTCATGGGTTTTGCCGTGATTGGCATGAGCATCAGTTTTCTAATCGTCATTATCGCCTTTCAGATCATATTCGCTTCGAGTTACGGGCTGGACCTGTTTCCGGTCAGGGGCTGGAGTGTTAATTCTTTTAGTGACTACGTAGCCTATGTCACCGTGCCGACCCTCGCGATGGTATTTGTCGCCCTGGGCTATAACACGCGTTTTTATCGTTCGGTCATCGTTGAGGAGATGACGCGCGATCATGTGCGTACAGCACGCGCCTTTGGTGTACCGTCGGCGAAACTGTTTTATAAAAACATTCTGAAGAACAGTCTGATACCTATTATCACCCGGGTAGTATTTTCGATTCCGCTGGTCGTCATCAGCGGCAGTCTGTTGATCGAGACTTACTTCGGCATTCCAGGCATTGGTAAGGTCACGTATGAAGCAATTATTACCGGCGACCAACCCGTGCTTAAAGCCGTCGTCGGTTGGACCGCGGTATTGTTCGTGCTCGCTCAGTTAGCAACCGATATTCTTTACCGGGCGGTGGATCCCAGGGTGTCATTAAAATGAGGGCTGCGCCGGAAGCACAAGTCATCAGCAATCCAGAGAACATGGCACCGGTGACTACGGTGCGACGCGAGTCGATGTGGAGCAAGGCGTTTTACAAGTTTCGTCGCGATCGCATTGGGATGTTTGCTTTTGCGATTGTCGTTACATACTCGGTGATTGCGGTCGGTGTCTGGTTCGGTTGGTTTGCCAGCGAATGGGCCGACGTGACTGGCGGAAAATGGGAATCGGTGTCAGGCAGTCATTGGTTCGGCACGAATATTATCGGTCAGGATATTTTTGCCAGGGCTATTTACAGCACCAGAACGGCCTTTGAAGTCGGGCTGGTTGTAGCGGTACTGTCAACGACCATGGGTGCCTTGCTCGGCGCCGTGGCTGGATTTTTCAGTGGAAGCTGGACGGATGAAATCGTGCTCTGGTTGATGGGTGTGCTCGACTCGATTCCGTTTTATTTATTTGTCGCTGCTATCGTGTTTGCGATGCAGGATAGCGCTTATGCGATGCATGTGGCGATGATAGCAACGTTCTGGACAACCGCCGGGCGCGTAGTGCGGGGAGAGGTGATCAAGCTGCGTGGTCTGGAATATGTCGAGGCAGCGCATGCGATCGGAGTGCCCGAGTTGACGATCATCTTTCGGCACATTCTGCCCAATACTTCGCATATTCTGCTTGTACAGGCCACGATCACGTTTGTCGCGGCGATCAAGTCCGAGGTCATCCTGAGTTTTCTCGGCCTTGGCGTGAAAGACGGAATGAGCTGGGGACTGATGATCGCCGAAAGTACCCAAGAAGTTCTGTCGGGTTTCTTTAATAATTTTCTTGCTGCGTCTGGTCTGATGTTCGGGCTGGTAATGGCGTTTAATCTGTTTGCGGATGCCTTGCAGGATGCTCTGGATCCGAGAAAGGTGAGCTGACTCGTGACGCGATCCGACAAGCCCCTCCTTCAGGTATCCGACCTGGTGGTGGAATTTTCCACTGAAAATGGAGTCGTGCGCGCGATAGACGGGGTAAGCTTCGATGTGTTTCCGAACGAGACCGTTGGCATTGTCGGTGAGTCTGGTTGTGGCAAAACCGTTACGGGGTTGTCTTTGCTGCGCCTGATCCCATCTCCACCGGGTCGAATCGTCAGTGGTCAGATCAATTTCCTTGGGCAGGATCTTGTGAAACTCTCCGATGCCCAGATGCGGAGGATACGGGGCCGCGATATTTCGATGATTTTTCAGGAGCCTATGACGGCACTGAATCCCGTATTCACGATTGGCAATCAAATGATTGATGTGCTGAGACGGCATCGGGGATTAACACGGCGGCAGGCGCGTTCCGCAGCGATAGAGATGCTGGACAAGGTTGGGATTCCGGTGCCGGCTGCACGCGTTGACGAATATCCCCACCAGTTATCGGGCGGAATGCGCCAGCGCGTAATGATCGCTATGGCTTTGTCATGTGATCCGAAACTGTTGATCGCCGATGAGCCGACTACGGCTCTTGATGTGACAACACAGGCTCAGGTGCTGGAACAGATCAGTCGTCTTCAGGAAGAATTTCATATGGCAGTGATTCTGATTACCCACGATCTGGGCGTGGTGGCCGAGACCTGCGGCAGGGCTATCGTCATGTACTGCGGACGAGTGGTTGAAAATGCGCCGATTGATCAGTTATTTGCAGCGCCGCAGCACCCGTACACGGGCGGTCTGCTGAACGCCATACCAAAAATACGCGCGGAGAAACTGGCGGAACTGCCAATTATTCCGGGTCGTGTACCGGATCTTCTGCACCTGCCGGCCGGGTGTCGTTTCGCCGACCGCTGTAGTCGCGTCAAGCAGGAATGTCAGCAGACCGCGCCCTCCCTGACGTGGTCCCGGGACGGCGCTTCAGCGGTCTCCTGCCATGATCCGTTGAGTATCGAAAATGGTTGAATCGACGCAGATGCAAGCAGCGTCGGGTGCGGTACCGTTCCTGGAAGTCTGTGAATTAAAGAAATATTTTCCGGTTCGTGGAGGTATTTTTCACCGGATAGTGAACCAGGTTCGCGCCGTCGATGGCGTCAGTTTTTCGATCAAAAAGGGACAGACCCTGGGGCTGGTCGGTGAATCCGGGTGCGGAAAGTCAACTCTCGGGCGAGCGATTCTAAGATTGCATGAGCCAAGCTCGGGGAAAATCCTTGTGGATGGTACGGACATCACCGGGTTTACGCGTGATCAGATGGTGTCGGAAAGACGTCGAATGCAGATTATCTTTCAGGATCCGTTTGCGTCATTGAGCCCACGACGAACCGTTGCGCAAACCATTCGTGAGCCTCTGGATGTTCATCGAATAGGCAGTAAAGCGGAAAGAGAGCAGCGGGTCACCGAACTGCTCGATGTCGTCGGCATGAGTCCGGCGGCCAGGGATCGTTATCCGCATGAGTTTTCCGGTGGTCAGCGCCAGCGCATCGGTATTGCGCGAGCTTTGGCGCTGCAACCCGAATTTATTGTTGCGGATGAGCCTGTATCGGCTTTGGATGTTTCCGTGCAGTCACAGGTTTTGAACCTGATTGCGAAGTTGAAACGCGATCACGGCATTGCTTTCTTATTCATTTCCCATGATCTGGCAGTGATTCAACATGTCAGCGACGAAATTGGCGTGATGTATCTGGGCCGACTGGTGGAGAAAGCTGCGGTCAAGGATTTATATGCCCGGCCCAAGCACCCGTATACGCGCGCACTGTTGTCTGCTGTTCCGGTGCCCGATCCGACGCGACGACAAAAACGTATCGTGCTGAGTGGGGATGTTCCGTCACCGATGAATCCGCCGGGCGGCTGTCCATTTCATACCCGATGCCCGGACGCCAAGTCAGTTTGCTCTACAACGGTTCCGCCGAAACGTAACGTGGGTAGCGATACGCAGCCGCACGAGGTCAGCTGTCACCTCTATTAATAATCATGCCGTCAAGGATAGATTTTCTCAGGCAACCAGGTCACCAGATCAGGCCAGATGGCTAACAGGACCAGCATCAGTAGCTGAATCACTACAAACGGAATGCTGCCGCGATATATCGCGGACGTTGCAACTTCTGGTGGCGCGACGCCACGTAAGTAAAACAAAGCGAAACCGAACGGAGGCGTCAGAAATGACGTTTGCAAGTTAATGGCGATCATTATTCCGAGCCACACTGGATCCAGCCCCATCGCGAGAAGAATCGGACCGACGATCGGAACGACGACAAAGGTGATTTCAATAAAATCGAGTACAAATCCGAGCAGGAACATGACCAGCATAACAATGATGACGGCACTTGCCGTACCGCCTGGCAGGGCGACCAGAAAATCCCGGATCACCTCATCTCCACCGTAACCACGAAATACCAGCGAAAATATTGAAGCGCCGATCAGGATCATGAAAACCATAGTGGTGATCTTTGTCGTACTCCGGACGATCTCTCGAAGTCGTTGCAGTGATAATGCCCGCCGGATCAGAGCTAGCAGAAGAGCGCCTATTGCACCAACGGCCGCCGCTTCGGTCGGGGTTGCCAGGCCGGCGACGATGGACCCCAGTACGGCGAGAATCAACGACAACGGTGGCAGCAGCGCAAGCATGATGCGAATCAAAAAAGCCGGGCCGCTTCGTCGGCCGTCTGTGTCTTCCGGCGGACGTGGCATGGCGTCAGGACGTATGAAGCCGAGCAGAATCAAATAGATGATGTAAAACATGACGAGTAAAAAGCCGGGAATTACCGCGCCGACAAAAAGGTCGCCGACCGATACCGTGTCAGGTGAAAAAATGCCCTGACTTATTTGCGCTTGCTGGAAAGCGGATGAAAGCACATCGCCGAGTAACACGAGAATTATTGAGGGTGGGATGATCTGTCCCAGCGTCCCGGAAGCGCAGATGATGCCGGTTGCCACTGCCGGGTCGTAGCCACGCTTAAGCATCGTGGGTAGAGACAGCAGGCCCATTGTGACGACTGTGGCGCCAACGATGCCGGTGCTTGCAGCCAGAAGCATACCGACCAGGGTAACCGCGATGCCCAGACCGCCGCGTAATTTGCCAAACAACATGCCCAGCGTGTCAAGAAGGTCCTCGGCTATACGCGCCCGTTCCAGGGTGACACCCATGAATACAAACAGGGGCACTGCGACCAATGTTCCGTTGGTCATGATGCCGAAGATTCGATTCGGTGCGGTGCCAAGAAAGGCCGAATCGAAAACGCCGGTGGTTATACCGCCGACCGCAAACAGCAGGGCGACGCCGGCCAGGGAAAAAGCAACCGGAAAGCCGATGAGGAGTACGCCCACAACGGTCACGAACATGAGCAGCGCAACCATCTTAACGAGGCGAACGTATAGCGTTTATGGCCCGGCACAGCATGCTAATCGTTTGTAGCATCAGCATGACAGCCATGATGGGTATGAAACTCTTCAACAGAGGCACGAGAGGAAAAACCAGCCCGCCTGCTTCGCGAGATGATTCTTTGATGGACCAGGATGCCGCGACATAGTCCCAGCTGCTCCAGAGCATAAACACAGAAACGGGAAGCAGCAGGAATAAGGACCCTGCCGCATCGACGATGGCTTTTCCGCGTGGCGAGAATTCCCGGTAGAAAATATCTACCCGGACGTGTTCATCGCGCGCCAGCGCGTAGGCGGCAGCAAGCATGAACACCGCAGCATGCATCCAGTTAACCGATTCCTGTAACCAGATCCAACCGCTGTCAAACACGTAACGTAGCGTGACGATAAAAAATGTAACCAACACCATAACAAGTGTTAGCCAGGCCGTTGCTCTGCCAATACGGATATTAATTCGGTCAATAAGATTGGCGAACTTCATTTTGTGAGCAAATGGGAAGCCTGTATTGGTGATTAATGACGCCAGAATGTGGGCGACACCAGTACCAGCAGCGTAAAAATCTCCAGCCGGCCAAGCAACATGGCAGCGACACAAACCCATTTGGCCAGGGCATTTATTTCACCGAAGCCGCCGGCGACTTCTCCAAGTCCAGGCCCCAGATTATTGAGGCTTGCCGCAATCGCGGAAAATGCAGTGACTTGATCCATACCTGTCGCCAGCAAGGCAAGCATCATGAGCAAAAAGAGCACGACATAGACAGCAAAAAATCCCCAGACGGCATCGATGACCCGTTGGGGGACGGGATTTCTGCCCAGCTTGACCGGCACTTCAGCGCTGGGATGAACCAGACGATGCACTTCCCTGACGCCCTGTTTGTAGAGCAACAGGCACCGCATAACTTTCATGCCGCCGCCGGTGGAGCCCGCACATCCGCCAATAAAGCTTGAAAATAGTAACAAGACCGGTAGTGGGCCCGGCCAGGCTGAGAATTCCGTTGTCGTAAACCCGGTGGTTGTGGCAATGGACACTACCTGGAAAAGGCCGTTAGCGAAGGTTTCCTCGACGGTTCCGTATTCTTCGTGCCCAAAAAGATACAGGAGGACGAAAATCAGTATGCCGAACAGGATCGATATGTAGGCGCGAAATTCCGGGTCCGACAGGTAATGTTGTATAGAATTGGATCGCCAGGCAACAAAATGCAGGGAGAAATTTATTCCGGCAAGAAACATGAAGACTACTGCGATCATGTCGATGACGGTACTTGAAAAATAGCCAATACTGGCATCGTGTGTTGAAAATCCGCCGATCGCAACGGTGCTAAAACTATGACAAATCGCATCGAACAGGTTCATGCCGGCGAACCAGTAAGAACCGGCGCAGGCGAGAGTCAGGCTAAGGTATATGTACCATAGCGCCTTGGCGGTTTCGGTAATCCGCGGTGTTAATTTCGTGTCTTTTACCGGTCCAGGTGTTTCGGCGCGATACAGTTGCATGCCACCGACCCCGAGCATTGGCAATATAGCCACGGCCAGAACGATGATCCCCATGCCGCCGAGCCATTGCAATTGGTGGCGGTAGTACAAAACGGCTGGGGGCAAACTGTCCAGATGCGTTAAGACCGTGGCCCCGGTCGTCGTCAGTCCTGAAATGGCTTCAAACACAGCATCGGTGATTGACATCGCGGGTTCCGTAGAAAATAGTAGCGGGGCCGCGCCGAAACTTCCGAGAACCAACCAGAAGCCCGCGACTACGAGAAATCCGTCACGCAAACGCATTTCTCGCTTTTCATTGCGCACCGGTAGCCAGATCAACATTCCGGCAGCGAACGTCACCAGAAAACCGTTGATAAATGCATTGGCAGATCCGTCTTCATAGATGAATGACACGCCTACCGGAGGGAGCATGCTGACGCTGAAAAGCATTAGCAGCATGCCAAGGACTCTTTGAACAACCTGGAAATGCATAGGTCAGTTTCGAAGTCAGATTCTTCTCAAGCGCTGGTGTTCTGGAAAGCCGTCGAGTTCAGAAAATCTATCGTCGCCTGGATTGGAGCTATATCAGAATTTCACAGTGGTCTGAAACAGACGCTCGACTTTGTCGGTCTGCCGGCGATCGGTGATAAACAGGATCACGTGATCATCCGTTTCGATAACTGTGTCATGGTGTGCCTGCATCACCTTGTCACGCCGAATGATGGCGTTAATAGAGGTTCCGGCGGGGAGTGCTATTTCCTCGACCGACCGTCCGACCACCTTGGACTCACTCTTTGTCCCGTGGGCAATGGCTTCAATAGCCTCGGCGCGGCCGCGACGCAAAGAATGTACTTTGACAACGTCACCACGGCGGACATGCGCCAGCAGTGACCCGATCGTGATTTGTTGTGGAGATATAGCGACATCAACGGCTCCGCTTTCCACCAAGTCAGCATATGACGGCCGGTTGATCAATGCCATGACTTTCTTACAGCCCAGTTGTTTAGCCACCATCGCTGACAGAATGTTGGCTTCCTCGGCATTGGTCAGGGCAATAAATATATCGGCACTGTCGATATTTTCTTCCAGTAGCAGTTCTTCGTCGGCTGCATCGCCATGCAGGACGATCGTTTTGCCGAGTTGTTCGGAGATTTCACGTGCGCGGTCCTTGGAGCGCTCGATCACCTTGATCTGGTTGGTTTGCTCCAGCGCCTTGGCCAGCCGGAAACCGATATTGCCTCCTCCGGCAATTATCACCCGGCGCACGGGATTCTCGAGCTTGCGCATCTCACTCATGACTACGCGGATGTCATGACGGGCTGCGATGAAAAATACTTCATCATTTTCCTGAATCAACGTTGTACCTTCGGGAGCAATACTTTCACCATTTCTGTACAGCGCCGCGATGCGGGTTTCGACGCCGGGAATGTGATCCTTCAAGGTTTTGATTTGTTGCCCGACCAGGAAACCTCCCCGGAGGGCCCGCGCTCCGACGAGGCGCACCATCCCGTCGGCAAACTCGAGAACCTGGAAGGCGCCCGGGTAATGAATCAACTGTTCGATATGTTCGGTGACGAGTTCTTCCGGGCTTATACGGAAGTCTACGGGTATCGCATCCTGTTGCCAAAGGCCCGTTGCATTGATGTATTCCGCCGCTCTTATCCGCGCAATTTTGGTTGGCGTCTGGAAAATCGTGTATGCGATTTGGCACGCGATCATGTTCACTTCATCGCTGCTGGTCAACGCAATAATCATGTCTGCTTCGCGGGCTCCGGCCCTTTCCAGCACATCCGGAAAAGAAGCATGGCCAATGACTGTGCGTACATCGAGACGATCCTGAATTTCGCGCAATTTTGACGCATCGGAATCAACGATTGTAACTTCGTTGGCTTCTTCTCTTGCCAAATGGTAGGCGGCCGTAGTTCCCACCTGACCGGCGCCGAGTATGAGAATATTCATGAATAAGAAAACATGATTGGCCGAGGCTGCCGTAGTTTACATCAGTTCGAGGTTTGCGTAGGACATCACCAGCCATTTTGTGCCGGCGGATTCGAAATTGACCTGAACTCGCGCGTGAGCGCCTGCCCCCTCATAGTTCAGCACCACACCGTCGCCGAACTTTTTATGGCGAACCTGCTGGCCGAGACGAATCTCGCCCTCCGTATCCTCCAGCTGGGATAGCTTCGAATTTTTTCCATTTCGTCTTCGAAGCGGTCGGGACACGCGGATGTTCGGACGGATTTCTTCGAGCAGTTCTTCCGGCACCTCGCCTATAAACCGGGATGGCCGGGCAAAGCTGTCCACTCCATACATGCGCCGCTGCTCTGCGTAGGTCATATACAGCTCGACCATGGCGCGCGTGGCGCCGACGTAACACAAACGCCGCTCTTCCTCGAGACCATCAAAGTCCGTTAACGAGCGGCGATGCGGAAACAACCCATCCTCCATGCCTGTCATGAAGACGATCGGAAATTCCAGACCTTTTACGGAATGCAGGGTCATAAGCTGTACGCAATCTTCCCAGCTATCGCCCTGTGTGTCACCGGATTCCAGAACTGCGTGTGATAAAAAAGCCGCCAGGGGTGACAGGTCTTCTTCCAGGTCGTCATCATCGAATCCGCGCGCTGCGCTGACCAATTCCTCCAGATTCTCAATCCGGGTTTCAGCTTTTTCTTTGGGCTCCTTGCGATAATGCGTGATCAGACCGCTGCGGTTAATGACATGGTCTACTTGCTCATGCAGATCAGCTCGTCTCGTATCCTCGTCCATCGCCTCGATAAGTGCCAGAAATGCTTGTACCGCATTGGCAGCGCGCCCGGGCAGTTGCCCGCCGGCCAGTGCACGCGCTGCTTCCCAGAGCGGCATGGCGTTCGCTTGTGCGTAGTCCCGAATTGTCCCGACCGTCGTTGCACCAATGCCTCGTGTGGGTACATTGACTACCCGCTCGAAGGAAGGGTCATCGGCTCGATTGGCCAGCAGTCGAAGATAGGCAAGAGCGTCTTTGATTTCTGCGCGCTCGAAAAACCTTTGCCCACCGTAAACCCGGTAAGGCATATTAGCTCGCAGCAATGCCTCTTCGAATACGCGCGACTGAGCGTTGGAGCGATATAAGATGGCAATATCAGCGCGGACATTTCCCTGGTTTACCCACTGCTCGACGCGGCTGACTACAAAGTCCGCTTCATCACGCTCGTTATAGGCGTTATACAGTTTAATTGGATCGCCTTCACCGCTGGCAGTCCAAAGTTCTTTGATGAGTCGACCGTTATTTCTGCTGATGATCGCATTTGCTGCCTTAAGAATGGTCCCGGTGGAGCGATAATTCTGTTCCAGCTTCACTAGCTGTGCATCCGGAAAATCCTTTCGAAATTTCTGCAAATGCTCCATGCGGGCACCGCGCCAGCGATAAATAGACTGATCGTCATCGCCAACTGCAAACGGAATACCTGACTCACCTGCCAGGACTCGAATCCAGGCATATTGAATGGCGTTGGTATCCTGGAATTCATCTATTAGCAAATGACGAAAGCGGCGTTGATAACGGTCGAGCAGTTCGGGATGATTCAACCATAGTTCATGCGCACGAAGGAGCAATTCCGCGAAATCCACCAACCCGGATTTTTCGCAGGTTTCCTGGTAAAGCCGATATAAATGAATCAGCTGGCGGCGCGTTTGGTCCCCCTGGTCGGCCAGGTGTTCGGCGCGCAGGCCTTCGTCTTTTTGCTGGTTGATGAAAAATTGAATTTCCCGGGGGATCCAGGTGGAGTCATCCAGCTCCAGGTTTTTACACATGCGCCGAATCAGACGCTGTTGATCCTCGGCGTCCAGGATCTGAAATGACCGCGGTAGCCCGGCTTCTTCCCAGTGACGGCGCAATAAGCGGTGAGCCAAACCATGGAATGTTCCGATCCACAAATTGTCCACCGGCATACCCAGCAGGGCTTCGACGCGGCCGCGCATCTCCGCCGCGGCTTTGTTCGTGAATGTCACGGCAAGAATGCCCAATGGAGAAACGTTTTCGACCTGGATGAGCCAGGCGATGCGGTGTACCAGCACGCGGGTTTTACCGCTGCCGGCTCCGGCTACCACAAGCATTGGCTTGTCGGGCGCCGTGACTGCTTCCCGCTGAGCATCATTCAGCGGATCAATAATTGGTGTTACGTCCATGGAGCGATATTCAAATTGAGTGGTTCAGATTCGCTTATTAGTTTACCAGCCGCGGGCCCTGTTCGTTTTCACAAATATTTAAATTCATGCGATCACCCCTATCGTCCTCGACCTCGGTACGTGAGCACCGGGTCAGGTTCAGTAATTGGATGATCGGGTGGTTCGTTGTCCGGCATGGCAGTTGCTTTTCCAGATCGGGGATACTCAGGAATACCGGTGGTGGGTCTGTAGAGATTGGCTGCAGACCTTTTTGGCGCCGTTCGGCGCTGATCTCGAAAAATAGCTGTGTTGACTGTTCGCAAGCAGATTGTTGCTCAAATTCTGAAAATTCGCCGGACAAGCGCTGCAGCCAGGTCAGCATCTCGGTGTCAATGACGGGCATGCCACCGTCTCTTGCCGCGGTTAATGCGTGGGAAAATGCCGCGATTTTCGGGCCTTGAGCAGGGTCACGGTTCCTCAAATCAATGAGTTTCTGCAAATATGCGGGATCGGTGACGAAGTCATCGAGCGTAATATCGCTCAAGGATTCCAGCAGCGAGCCTATTTGCAAAATAGCGTAGACGGATCCCTGACTCGCAGCCGTGCGATACAGCTCTAATGCAGCGAATGGATCAGTGAACAATGCGCGTGAGGCGAGAGTCTGGCTTGCACCGGAATCACCTGCCTCGAGCATGGTGTGTAGCGTTGCATCGTCCAGAGATTGAAGGGCAATGCTGCGAGCATTTTCTTCCGTCACCCCAAGTAGTGTGTTGATTCCGGAAAAGCCTCGTTCCTGTAACCAGCGCGCCGAATCGGCTATCGCGCTCCGGCCATCTACACCCTGAGCAGTCAGGAAATCCAGTAGTTCAGAATAGGTGCTCACGCGTGGCAGCCCACTTGTCCTGGTTGCCGGCTGCGGCAGGCTGACATTCTCCGGCATCGCGAGCGGTGTGGTTTCGCGTATCGAATCTGCTGGCGGAGCCTCAGGCAAATTCTCTGAAAATCTCGCAATGGTGTAGAGGAGTACCCCGAGAAGTATGGTTGCGATCAGCGTAAAAACATTTGTTTTGGACACTTGGAAGGTATTCTGCAAGAAGATTACGGGGCTCGCGACGAATACAAGGATGCCGTGTGATTAAGGTTGATCGTTGCCAGCAGCAACAATGCAGCTACGCCGTTGTGGGCGGTCGCGACGGACAAAGGGAGACCGAACCAGACCACGCTTATTCCGATTGTTACCTGTGCAATCAATGCGACGATTGTTAGTTGGCCCGCATGGCGCATTGGCGGTGCGGTTTTCTGCCGGGCAAATTGCAGGGCGACGAATCCAAGTAACAGAAATGTCACCATCGCTCCCAGTCGGTGGGTGTAATGAATCGCGACCCGGGATGGCGTATCAAGAACGCCGAATTCATAGTCGATCCCGAGGCCTCGCCAGAGCACGAATCCCTCTGCAAAATTGGCATTCTCGGGCCACCATTCGCCATTACAGGTTGGTAAGTCGGGGCACGCCAGCGCGGCATAGTTGGAGCTTGTCCATCCGCCCAGGGCAATCTGAATGATTAGAACGATTAAGGCGATTAGCGCCGGCTTGACGAAAAAACGTTGCTGATATGCCGTGGTGTGCGGACGTCGGTAATGTTCAAGCAACAACCAGAAACACAGACTCAGGGTCGTGAGCCCTCCAATAAGGTGGGCCATCACGATCAATGGTTTCAGCAACAAGGTTACGGTCCACATGCCGAGCAAACCCTGAAAGATCACCACGCCAAGCAGTACCACAGGCAATATCACCGGTTGTTTCGTGTCTCGCCGATTCAGCCAGGCCAGAAGCGCAGCCAACAGAATCGCCAGGCCGAGCGTGGTAGCGGCATAACGATGAATCATTTCATTCCAGGCTTTTGCGGAATCAAGCGGGCGCTCTGGGAATGCGGCATTGGATGCTGCGGCTTCCGTTTCCTGATCCGGGACGATCAATGACCCGTAGCAGCCTGGCCAATCCGGACAACCCAAGCCCGCGTCCGTGAGTCTGACCCACGCGCCGAGCACCACAACGATGAGCGCCAGGACCGTGGCCAGGTGAATGAAACGGATATACCAAGTGTATTTCATCCGTTGTTTCATCCAATCCGCGAGAGTTTGAGTAGTTGTTTCAAATCAGTATGAATTCCCTTCATGTCGGTGTCACGCGGAAACCGCATAATCAGGTTGCCGATCGGGTCGGCCAGAAAAATATCGCCAGGCTCGCGATTTCCGTCCGTAACGGCTTCGAGCAAGACCTTCGCAATTGGCGCATTCGTTTCTATTACCACCAATCCCGGATGCTCGCGTTCGATGAAGTCGGCGTCCAGCGTGCCGCCGGTGACATAAAATACTCGCTGCACTCTGTCCCGATCCCGGCCTAATGCTTTGCGTACCTGGCGTGTCTCATACAGTCGAGTCAGACAGGTGGTGTCACAATCACCATCGCCCAGCATTATCAGCGACCACTTGCCACGAAATCTTGGTAATCCGTCGCTCGTGTCCGACAGCAAGGCCATGTCCGGCAACAATCTGGGCGGCGTTATCAGTTGACCATTTTCCGTGCTGTTTACCGGCCGCCATCCGATATCGCCGTAATAGAACACGAAGGCGATCAGTAATGGCCCGAAAAATACCGACGCAAGCAATAGCAACTGCCGTCTGCCTTTTCTGATCGGATCGGTCATTCGCGTCAATCCCCTGTTGCCTTTTTCCGATTCACTACGATGTAAATAATTACCAGGGTAATGGCTAATCCAAACCACTGAACGGCATAGCCCAGATGTCTTTCAGGCCCCATGACCGCGGGCCGCCAGTCACGGACGAAACCATTCGCATTGTCTGCGTCCAGTAACAACTGCAACGCGTAAGTTTGGGTACCCAATTGCTCGCCTATTTCTGTCACCGATGGATATAACAGCCGTCGGGGCCATGGCGCGTTGGCCGTCGGTGCGGGCGGCGCGAGTTTTACCCCCGGTCTGGGCAGCAGGTCCAGCCGCCCTGTAACTTTGCGCCTGCCTTCTGCGACGGATAATTCGGGTAACACAGATCGATCAGGATCGGCCGGTACCCAGCCTCTATTGACGAGGATTATGTTTGCCGGAGTTCGCAGAGGGGTAAGAACAAGATATCCCGACCGACCCTTATGCAACATGCTGTCGAGAAGAATCTGGTGTCGTGCGTCGTATTCTCCACTGATTTCCATGCGGCGGTAACGGTTTTCGATAGCGGAGACAGCCGTTACCAGTTCCGTCAGTAATTCCGTATTCGGACTGGCATCGAACGCAGCGAATAGTTGGCGCTTTTGCGCTCCACGATCTAGCTGCCAGAACCCTGCCCAGGTCAACAGACCGCAGGCGAAAATCAGGCCGACCGTTGCCCAAATCGGAGGACTGAATGTCGTTCTTGATCCGATCACACGGAATACCTCGCCAAGCATCGATCATTTATTGATTAGACTGATAATTCTGTTTGTCGATTGTTCTTTTCCTTCTATTGTTTGTAGCCTATTACACCGGTGCGTTACAGCCCCACGCCTTATTACCCTATAACCAGTAAACGAAAATAAACAGTCCGAGCCAGACCACGTCAACAAAATGCCAATACCAGGCTGTGCCTTCAAAGGCAAAATGGTTTTCCGCGGTGAAATGACCGTTCAGGCATCTCAGCCAGATGACAAATAACATGATTGCGCCGATAGTCACGTGCAGGCCATGAAATCCGGTAAGTAGAAAGAAGGTCGAACCATAGATGCCGGTGTTTAGGGTTAGATTCAGTTCTGAATAAGCCTCGGCATATTCACTGGCCTGCAGGCCGAGGAAAATAAATCCTAAAACGAAAGTAATGGGCAGGAAGACATTCAGGACCCGTCGTTTATTATCCAGCAATGCATGGTGTGCAATTGTGAGCGTGACGCCGCTGCTGAGCAGAATAGCCGTATTTACGGCCGGTATACCCCAGGCCGGCATGGCTTCAAAGTCGCCACCGATATTTTTCGGGCCATTCGAGGGCCATGTGCTTTCAAAGCCATCCCAGATCAGTTGGTTGGTGAAAAAATTGTTGCCTTCGCCGCCGAGCCAGGGGATGGACAAATTTCGCGTATACCAGAGTACGGCGAAAAAACAGGCGAAAAACATAACCTCAGAAAAGATGAACCAACCCATGGCCATCTGAAACGACTGATGAACCTGCTCGTTATATGTATTACCCGATTCACTTTCGCCAATGACTTGACGAAACCACAGGAACATCATCAGGATAACAAGACCTGCACCCACATAAGCCAGATACGGGCCGATATCACCCTCGTTCAGTAATATTGCAACGCCACCTAACAGCATGAACATTCCAACTGAACCGATGATTGGCCAGCGGGTGCCATGAGGGAGGTAATATTTAGCTTCCGATTGAGCCACGGTGGCGTATCCTTTAACTGCCGGTCATTGTCGATTGGGACGCAGGCATCTGGCTGACAAAAAACGTGTATGAAAGCGTTAGCCGATCAATATGGTTTGGCAGATCCGGATCAACAATAAACCGGAGCGGCATGGTTCGAGCTTCTTCTGCGGCGAAATCCTGAGCGGTAAAGCAGAAGCATTCGGTCTTGCGGAAATACTTGGCCGCTACCCCTGGTGCGATACTGGGTACGGCCTGACCAACGAGCTGTCTTTTGGTCAAATTGCGAGCGAAGAACGTCGCGTCATAGAGTTGGCCGGGATGAACTTTCATGCTGGTCACAGTCGGGCGAAATTCCCACGGCGCATACTCGTTGACGCTGCCGACAAACTCCACCGTGATCATGCGATTTTCATCCGAGAAATCACTATGGGTCAACGTGGCCCGGGTTGTATCGACCTTGCCGCCAATCCCGATAATTTGACAAAATATATCGTAAATGGGCACAAGCAAGAAACCAAAAACGAACATAGCGCAAGCCATAATGGCTAACCTGGAAACCAGGGACCTGTGATCGCCACGCGACGGTTTAGTCTGACTCATGATCTGATCAGCTGCGAATTATGCCGGCGGCGATGAAGCCGATATAGAAGAGTATTGCGATGGCGCCCAGTAACCAAGCGGTGTTTCTTACCTTGCGTCGACGTTGCATATCGTTTTCTGTACTCATTGCCGAATTACTTCAGGACAGGCGGTTCATCAAACGTATGATACGGCGCCGGTGTTGGTACGGTCCATTCCAGCCCCTGCGGATTTTCCCAGACTTCGCGCGTAGCTTGCGGGCCGCCACGTACGCACTTTATTACGATATACACAAACAATAATTGCGACAGTCCGAAGCCAAAAGCACCGATCGAGGACATGGCATTGAAATCTGCGAATTGAGTTGAGTAGTCAGGAATGCGCCTGGGCATTCCTGCCAGACCGAGAAAATGTTGTGGGAAAAAAGTCAGGTTAACGAAGATTGTCGACAGCCAGAAATGCACTTTACCGAGCTTTTCATCGTACATGTGACCGGTCCATTTCGGAAGCCAGTAGTACGCTCCGGCCATAGCGGCAAACAAAGCCCCCGGAACCAGCACATAATGAAAATGTGCAACTATGAAATACGAATCGTGATATTGAAAATCTGTCGGCACGATCGCCATCATCACGCCGGAAAACCCACCAATCGTGAACATGAAGAGAAACGCAACAGCGAACAACATTGGCGTTTCAAATGAGATCGCACCCTGCCACATCGTCGCGGTCCAATTGAATACCTTCACTCCGGTCGGTATCGCAATCAACATCGTCGACAACATGAAGAAAAGCTGACCGGCGAGAGGCATGCCCACGGTAAACATATGGTGGGCCCAGACGATGAAGGACAGGAAAGCAATAGCGGTGGTGGCATAAACCATCGCATCGTGACCGAACAATGGTTTTCGGGAAAACGTCGATACGACATGAGATATGATGCCGAATGCCGGGAGAATGATGATGTAAACCTCCGGGTGACCGAAAAACCAGAAAATATGTTGAAACAACACCGGATCTCCACCGCCGGCAGCGTTAAAAAAGCTGGTGCCGAAAAACTGGTCCGTAAGCAGCATCGTAACTCCACCTGCCAGCACCGGCATTACCGCAAGTAGCAGATAGGCCGTTATCAGCCAGGCCCAGACAAACAGCGGCATCATCATCAGCGTTATACCGGGCGCCCGCATATTCAGAATTGTGACGATGATATTGATCGAAGCAAGAATCGATGAAATCCCTAGCAGGTGTATGGAAAACATCGCAAACGGAAATCCATTGCCGGTTTGCAGAACCAGGGGTGGATACAGGGTCCAACCCGTGGCAGGTGCGCCGCCCTCCATTAACAGTGTGGACAGCAGCATGACGCCGGCGAATGGAAGAATCCAGAATGACAGGTTGTTCAACCGGGGTAAGGCCATATCCGGCGCGCCGATCATTAACGGAATCATCCAATTCGCGAAACCGGCAAATGCGGGCATGATCATGCCGAATACCATGATCAGCGCGTGCAGGGTTATCATTTGGTTGAAAAAGTGGGGGTGGACGAATTGCAGACCTGGCTGGAACAGTTCTGCCCTGATGACGAAGCTCATTGCGCCTCCAACGAACAACATCGCCAATGCGAATACCAGGTACATCGTTCCGATGTCCTTGTGATTCGTTGAGTACAGCCAGCGCTTGTACCCTTTTTCGGGACCGTGTCCCTGGTGCTCGTCGTGGTCGTTCACTGCGGCGTCACTCATGCGTGCTGTCTCAAGAGTATTGTGGTTACTCAGGTAATCATCGTCGTATCGAGTTGCCTGTTTCGAGTGCTACCCGGTTTGCTCATTGGCTGAATCGCCGGTGGCTTCCGCCACGGTCCCGTCAGATGCTTGCTCAGCAAGCCAGGTCGAATATTCGTCCTGCGGCAACGCCTCGACGACAATCGGCATAAAACCGTGATCCTTTCCGCAGAGTTCTGCGCATTGGCCCCGGTACGTGCCTGGCTCATTTATTTTGAACCAGCCTTCGTTGATAAAGCCGGGGACAGCATCTTTTTTGACTGCAAATGCCGGAACCCACCAGGCGTGTACCACGTCATTGGATGTCAGCAGATAGCGAATTTTTGTATCGATCGGGACGACCAGCGGGCGATCAACTTCCAGCAGGTAGTTCTCGACATCGTAAGGATCAATCCCGGAATCGAGTCGGCGGGCAGCATTACTGCTGCGCGCGAGACTGCTGTAGTAATTCACGTTCTCGCCGAGATAAGCATAATGCCATTTCCATTGATAACCGGTTATCTTTATGGTCATCTCGGTATTGCGGTTGTCTTCGATTTTTACCAGCGTTTTCGCTGACGGTAATGCCAATCCGATGACAATCAGTGTCGGCACAACTATCCAGATGACTTCGGCCTTCGTACTATGAGAGAACTGGGCGGGCTCGAAGCCTTTGGACTTTCGGTGGTTTACCATCGCGTAAATCATCAGACCGAAGGTGATCACGCCAATCACCGCGCATACGCCCATAACTAACATGTGCAGGTCATAGATCTCGATGCTGATGTCCGTGACGCCGACCGGCATGTTCATTGCCCAGTCTGCGCGGGCAGCCGACACGGGCAACAGACCGAGCAGTACGCGACGCACGGGCGTCAAAATGTTTGCCATTGATTTGCTCCAGATAACCAGGCCTGTTCCAATCCGCAAATTTAAGGTTGATGGTTTACCGACGGAATATGGAGAAGCCGTAACCCATGCGGTAGTGTACCCTCAAATCTTGATGGTGGCACGGTCACGATTTTCGCCGAGAACGTTGCCGGGTAGAAGTTGGCTGTCGGATACGTTTAATATTTTGTGCGCCTACTGGCGCGAGAAAAGCCGCAAATCATCCAGCGGAATTTCAAATTCGCCATCGGCCAGGTGCGTTTTGGAACCCGGTTGCCCGGACCACGCCAGTCCGTAGATGATCTCAAGGGTAGCCGGCAGCTTTCCGTCAGCATTGCGATACTGCTCGTATCCGTCCGTCAGACGTTGCCACGTTTGTCGCCCGGTCAGTCCTCGATTCCGGTCGGTCGTCGCATTGATCGATCCTATGCCTCGGAGATCTGCTATTGCGCGAGCCAGGGATTGATAAGTAATGGTCAGTTTTTCTGTGTACATGACCGGTTCGGTAAAACCTGCCTGGATCAGGGCGTCGCCAAGATTGTGCATATCCATATACGCTGCAATATGGCTGAAATTGTCTGCTCCAGACCAGGCTTCACGTAGCTCACGCAGGCTGTCCTGCCCGAGCGTCGTAAACGTGAAAAGGCCCGGAAAGCGCAGGATACGTCGCGCCTCTGTGAGAACTGATAATGGGTCGGCACAATGCTGCAGCAGCAGGTTCGAGAAGATCAGGTCGACTGATTGATCGGTGATGGGCAAGCTCTGGGCGTTGGCGCAGATTGCGGCAACTGGTTTGGCCGGCGAATTGTTGGCCAGAGCTGTCCGACTCACTGGTTGAGGCTTGGCTTCGGTAAGCATGTGCCTGGAAAAGTCCAGCGCGATAATTCGGCTCGTTGGATATGCCTCGGCGAGACACCGGGCAGCGGCACCGGTTCCTGCGCCGAGATCCATTATCCATTCGGGCTCGATCTTCACGATTGGCAGGCGACTCAGTAATCGATCGCGAATTTCTCTGTGCAGGAAATCGGCGTGCTCGAATCCCGATGCGGCCCGTTCAAAGGCGCGATGAATTCTGTATTGGTCCACGGAATCGATCATGAACAAGGCTTAACCCGCATGTCTCCGGCAACGATACCCGCGGTTCTTCTGTGTCTTTATTGAACAGATGCCGTTTCCGGTTTCATACCGAGACGTTTCAGCAGTTGCATATCCTCGTTGGCCTCTGGATTGTCAGTGGTCAGCAGCTTGTCGCCGTAGAAAATGGAGTTGGCGCCGGCAAAAAAACACAGTGCCTGCATTTCATCCGTCATCTCCGTGCGGCCGGCTGACAACCGTACGTGGCTTGCCGGCATCAACAGTCGCGCCACGGCTATGACTCGGACGAAATCCAGCGCGTCGACGGAAGCTGCGTCCTGTAATGGGGTGCCCTCCACCCGTACCAGCTGGTTAATTGGAACACTGCCGGGGTGCTCGGGAAGGGTTGCCAGGGTATGCAACATCTCGACCCGGTCACGCCGCGACTCACCCATGCCGATAATTCCCCCGCAGCAGACTTTCAACCCTGCATTGCGGACTGCTTTCAAAGTATCCAGGCGATCCTCATAGGTTCGGGTGGTGATAATCTCTTTATAAAATGATTCCGACGTATCCAGATTGTGGTTGTAGTAATCAAGCCCGGATTTTTTCAGTAAGTCAGCCTGTTCGGCTTTCAACATTCCGAGTGTCGCGCAGGTTTCGAGGCCGAGGTCATGTACGGCTCGCACCATCTCACTGATTTGTTCCAGTTGCCTGGCTTTCGGACTGCGATAGGCTGCGCCCATGCAGAACCGGGTAGCGCCGTTGGCCTTGGCCGTCTTTGCAGCATCAACGACGGCCTGTAACGGCAATAAGTCGTCGTTTTCCAAACCTGTTTCATACCTGATGCTTTGCGGGCAATAAGAGCAGTCCTCGGGACATCCCCCCGGTCTTTATGCTCAGCAGTGTGCTGATCTGAACTTCGTTCGGATCGAAAAAATTGCGATGGGCTGCGTGTGCCTGAAAGAGCAGATCGTTAAACGGCTTTCTCGAAGAGTGCAGCCACTTCTCGCACAGTCCAGTCAGTGCGAATCGAGTATTCCGGGTTCGGTATGGAGGCTGTCATAAATCCATTGGAAGATTGCAGATTCGGGGCTACTGAGACATTTATGCAACGGGTAAAAGAGTAGTATGGGATCGTTTAAAGCTCTGTCAACCCGTGTCCGCTGCAAAAGTTGACAGGCTGCTGGCCGCGCTGTTTCCGAGGCGCTGCATTTTATGTGACCAACCGGCTGGCATCCTGAATTGTTGTGACGGTTGTCGACGGGACCTGCCGTGGATTACGTTGCCGTGCTCGCGGTGTGGTGACGTATTACCCGTGGATTATCGGGGTTCTGTCTGCAGGCGTTGTAGTGCGGCCACGCCGGCTATCAGCCGGATTATTTCGGCGTTGGTGTACGAGTACCCGGTTGATCAATTGATCGCCATGGCCAAGTTCCAGGCGCGGACCGACAGCGCTAATGTGCTTGGTGAATTGCTGGCCGCTTACTTGCTTGCCAGGCTCGATTCCGGTGACCTGGTATTGCCCGATCTGATTCTGCCTGTTCCGCTGCACCGCAGGCGCACGGCACAGCGCGGCTTCAATCAGGCCACCGAGATCGCGCGGCCGCTGGCAAACGCCCTTCAAGTGCCTTTGTGTCGGGATGGTTGCCGTCGGGTTCGTGATACGTCTGAACAGACGCGCCTTGACGCGTCGGCACGTGTCAAAAATACACGCAACGCATTCCGCGCTTCCGAGGCGATGGCTGGGAAGCACGTGGTCGTGGTAGACGACGTCATTACGACGGGTAGCACCGTTCAATCGATGGCCGTTGCGTTGCGGGATGCGGGCGCGCGAGAAATTCAGATATGGACAGTGGCCCGCACTGTTAGCCGGACTTGAATAGGTAGTCCAATGCGATGCCGGCGAATATGGTGGCACCGAAATAATGGTGGTTCATAAATGCACGGAAGCATTGCTCGGGCTGGCGATTTTTTATCAGCATACGCTGGAAAACCAGCAAACTGGCGGCGATAGCCAGGAAGGCCATGAACCAGCTGCCGAGCTGCGCGGCCGCACCCATCAACGCTAACGCCAGGACCAGAGTAATCTGTAGCAGAGTTACGATGAAGACGTCGGCTGAGCCAAACAATATAGCAGTCGATTTAATACCGACCTTTATATCGTCCGCACGGTCAGCCATCGCGTACATCGTGTCATAGATGACAGCCCAGATGACTACGGTTAGCCACATCAGCCACGCCAGCCGCGGGATGCTGCCGGTCTGGGCAGTAAATGCCATGGGGATCCCCCAGCCGAACGCGGCACCCAGAATAAGCTGTGGGGCGGAGAAAATACGCTTCATGAACGGATAAATCACGGTCAGTGCTGCCCCTACGACTGCCAGCCTTTGGGTCAGAGGATCCAGCGTCAGGACCAGGGCTATTGCGATCAGGCCCAGGGCGAAAAACAAGATCAGCGCCTCGCCGGGCGTAACGGTGCCGGCGGCCAGCGGGCGCGCTTCGGTTCGGGCGACCTTTGGGTCAATTTTTCGATCGGCGAAATCGTTAATCACACAACCTGCAGATCGCATGGTGATGACTCCGAGTACGAAAACCAGAAAAATCTTTGGATCCGGCTGACCCTGTGCGGCAATCCAGAGCCCCCACAGAGTGGGCCAAAGCAACAGCCAGATTCCGATCGGCTTATCCAGACGCATCAAACGCGCATACTGACCAGCCTGGCTGATCAGTTCTGCAGCGAACGACGCGGATTTTCCTGGTGGAGGAGTTGCCATGGCGGAAGAATATCTAAAAAAGGCGGGTAGACACCATTTTTTAAACGCCTCCGTATCGCCTGCTAAAGCCAACCCAGCGTTGAATGATCGCTTCTGCAATCTCCGGTGATTCGTTCAACAGCCGGCGACCGATATGTTGTACTGCAGGCGCGAGATCGGCATCACGAATCAGATCTGCTACGCGTAACTGCATCAGTCCGGTTTGACGTATGCCGAGAACTTCGCCGGGCCCGCGCAACTCGAGATCTTGCTGAGCGACCTTGAACCCATCGGTCGTATCTCGAAGTACACTGAGTCGGCGCTTTGCGATCGCCGATAATGGGCTGCGATACAGTAGAACACAGCTGCTTGGTGAACTACCGCGACCAACACGGCCGCGCAACTGATGTAGTTGAGACAATCCCATGCGCTCGGAATTCTCTATTATCATCAGGCTTGCGGCTGGCACGTCCACGCCGACTTCGATAACTGTGGTGGCAACCAATACCTGGGTGTTTCCAATAGCGAAGGCTTGCATCGCCTTGTCTTTCTCCTCTGAGCGCATGCGTCCGTGGACCAGCCCGACACTAATACCGGGTAATGCCTTTTTGAGCATTGCGTGCGTCGACTCAGCTGCTTGAGACTGAATTGCCTCTGATTCTTCGACAAGAGGGCAGACCCAATATGCACGTTGACCTTGCAGGCAGGCATCGCGAACTCTGTCGATGACCTCAGCACGTCGCTCCTCAGCCAGTGCAACCGTCTGTATGGGTTTCCTCCCGGGGGGCAATTCACGAATAATCGATGTGTCCAGATCTGCATACATGGTCATCGCCAGGGTTCTGGGAATGGGTGTGGCCGTCATTACCAGTTGATGTGGAACAACGTTGTTGGTCTGTCCCTTGTCCATCAAGCGGAGGCGCTGGTGAACGCCAAAGCGATGTTGTTCGTCAACGATGACCAGGGCCAGGCTGTTGTAGGCAAGCTCCTCCTGAAATAACGCGTGAGTTCCTACGATCACGGCCGCGGTGCCGTCGGCGATGGCGGTGTATGCCTGCTGGCGAGCCTTCTTTTTTAACCCACCGGACAACCAGGCCATGGTGATGTCCAGCGGCCTGAACCAGTTGGCAAAGTTGTCGCGATGCTGCTCGGCCAGGAGTTCCGTCGGTGCCATGATGGCGACCTGATGTCCTGCTGCAACCGCGGTCAATGCCGCCGCTGCCGCGACAACAGTTTTTCCGCAACCGACGTCTCCTTGTATCAGGCGCATCATCGGGTGCGCGCCCGCCAGGTCGGACTCGACCTCGTCGAGCGTTGCCCGCTGATCGCCGGTCAGTTCGAAATTCAGCCGGCCCAGGAATTTGTCACGGAGTGCATGTGCAGTGGAAAGCGGTATAGCCGATTCAGTCCGGTTACGTTCGCGAACCTGCCGCAAACTCAGATGGTGAGCCAGCATTTCTTCAAGAGCCAGCCGTCTCTGGCAAGCATGAGTTCCAGCGGACAGGCAGACCAGATCCGCGTCCTTTGGGGGTCGATGCAGATACTCGATTGCTTCGCGCAGGGAGGGTAAATTGTGTTCGGCAACAAAATCAGCCGGCAACCAATCCGTGACCTCGGGTAAAAAGTGCTCGAGCACCTGATTAACCAGGCCGCGCAAGCGCGCTTGTTGTAAACCCTCTGTCGTTGGATAAATTGGCGTTAGCCGGTCTTCGAGTTGCGGATAATCCCCGTCCCGCAGTAACTGATATTCCGGATGAATGATCTCGAGTCCGTTCGGTCCCTGACGGGCTTCACCAAAACAGCGAATGCGATTTCCGCGGGAAAGCCCCTCCTGTTGGCTGCGAGAGAAATAAAAAAAACGGAGGGTCAGTTGACCGGTACCGTCAGTTATGCGGACCAGCAGGGTACGTCGACGACGATAAACGATTTCCGCGAGAGCAATTTCTCCTTCGATTACGACCCGTTGCCCAGCGCGTAATGCGCCGAGCGGCATTAGACGGGTACGGTCCTCATAGCGATGTGGAACCAGAAACAACAGGTCCATCGGCTGTGCCACATTCAACCGTGCCAAGCGGTTTGCCAGGGCTGGCCCAACGCCACGGAGATTCGTGAGTTGATCAGACTTTATTGTCTTGGATGCTATGGGTGGATTCACAGACTACCCGACTGCCGAATAGCGGTCATACAACCAGTACTGCGTCGGCCTCCACGGCGGCTCCTCGAGGCAACGAAGCAACACCAAGTGCTGCTCGAGCCGGGTATGGCTCTTCAAAATACACGGCCATAATTTCATTGACAGTCGCAAAATGGCTCAAATCGGTCAGATAGACAGTAATCTTGACAGCATTTTGTAAAGACGTTCCAGCTGCCTCGGCGACTGCCTGCAGGTTCTTGAACACCTGTTCAATTTGCATGCTGATGTCACCATGTATTAGTTGGCCGGTTTTCGCATCCAATGGTATCTGTCCCGACAAATAAACCACGTTTCCGACCTGGATGGCTTGAGAATACGTGCCAATGGCGGCGGGAGCGTCTTTTGTATGTATTGATTTCCTGTTCACGTCAGACCTGATAAAAGTTAGTGGTGGGTTTGCAGAGAGGTGCCTCGTCTGGGACCTGCAATGGTTCGATTGACGCGTTTTACCACGGGCATTGAACGTATTCCGCGTATGACTTGTGCAAGATGCGTGCGATCCTTGACAAGAATGGAGAATGATAGATCAGCGAACTCCTCGTGTCGTTCGTCTACACTAACCTGCTCTATATTCGAGCCTGTATCAGCAATTCTGGTGGCAATATCAGCAAGAACTCCGGTTTGGTTAATGACCTCGACCAGAATTTCAACGGAGAATTCCCGATCTATATTTTTCTCCCAGTTTACGGCAATCCACTTATTGGGCTGCTTGCGGAATTCGCTTAAATTGCCACAAATATTACGGTGAACAACAACTCCCCGCCCGGCGCTTAAATAGCCCATAACGGGATCGCCCGGGATCGGGTGACAGCATCGAGCATAACTTACTACCAGACTTTCAGTTCCGGCGATGCTAATCGGAGTGTGTTCGCCTGCTGTCTCGCTATCCGCATCCGTTTGTTGCACAAGCACTTTTGTGACCAGCGGCGCCAGCCGTTCACCGAGACCTATTTGCTCAAATAATTCATTTGCGTTTTCTAATCCGAATTCCTTCAGTAGCGCACTCATTTTCGGGCGACTGATTTTACGCAAGGAGCTGCCAGTATCGCGCAATGATTGATTCAACAAACGTCGGCCGAGTTCCCGCGCTTCATTATGCTGCAGGTTTTTCAGATATTGGCGGATGCTGTAGCGTGCTTTTGCCGTAGCGACGAAACTAACCCAGCGAGGATCCGGGTGGGCTGTTTTAGCGGTAATGATCTCAACCGTTTGCCCGTTCTTGACGGCGGTTCGCAATGGAACCAGGCGCCGATCGATTTTGGCAGCGACACAGCGATTCCCAACGTCTGTGTGGACTGCGTATGCAAAATCCACGCAAGTGGCGCTGCGCGGTAAACGCAGGATTTCGCCCTTTGGCGTAAACACATAAACATTATCGGGAAATAAATTGACTTTGACGTGTTCCATGAACTCTTCTGAGTTCGCCGCGGATTGCATTTCACTTATGCTTGACAGCCATTCGCGTGCCCTGACCTGTGGTGGAATGACCTCTTTGTCGGTTGCTTTATATTGCCAGTGCGCGGCAATACCACTTTCCGCGACCTTGTTCATCTCTTCCGTACGTATCTGAACTTCGATGGGAATGCCGTTCGGGCCGAAAAGCGTAGTGTGCAGAGACTCGTAACCATTCACTCGCGGAATGGCAATAAAATCCTTGAAGCGTCCAGGCATCGGCTTGTAGAGGCGATGGACCAGGCCGAGCACGCGATAACAGTCATCGGCACTTTGCATTGTTAATCTGAATCCAAATACATCCGCGATCTCACTCATGGAGCGTTTTTTCTCGGCCATTTTTCGGTAGATGCTGTACAGGTTCTTCTGGCGCCCGGTTACAACCGCCTCGATACCGGCTTTTCGTAATGCTTTTTCCAGGCGATTCGAGATACGGCGTATGATCTGGCGCTGATTTCCCTGAACTTTACGAACCGCATTGTCGAGAACCCGGTAACGAAATGGATAGGCAAAGCGAAATCCATAGGCCTCCAGCTCTGTTTTGATCGTGTAAACACCCAGGCGATTCGCGATAGGCGCGTAAATTTCAAGGGTTTCGCGGGCAATACGAATTTGCTTATCTTTGGGCAACGCGTCCAGCGTTTGCATGTTGTGCAGACGATCGGCGAGCTTCAACAGAATCACGCGGATATCGTCAACCATAGCCAGCATCATCTTACGGAAACTTTCAACCTGTACTTCGGCACGGCTATTGAAACTGAGTCGATCCAGTTTGCTTACACCATCGACAATGGCGGCAATTTCAGCTCCGAATCGCTCTTCGATCTGCTCCTTTGCCATCGGCGTGTCTTCAAGAATGTCATGCATGATTGCGGCAGCGATACTCTGATAGTCGAGATGCAAATCCGCGAGTATGCTGGCGACCGCTATGGGGTGCGTAATGTAGGCCTCACCCGAATAGCGGCGCTGCCCCTCGTGGGCCTGAGAACCGAATTCATAGGCATCGACGATTACATCGAGTTGTTCCGGCGTCAGGTAGCTCACTTTGGATAACAGGCCTTTAAAGCCGGTGCCGCGGCGTGTCATCGGAAGGCGGCTGAGTATCGTGGCTGCGTAATCCATGCCTGAATTCTACCGTAGGAAGAACGCCGGCAGTTGAACCGGCAAGTCGACAAGAAAATGGTGCCAGACACCCATTTGCAACCAATTTGCCAATTTGGAGCCTGCCACTGTCTGAAATCGGTGTCTGACACCACTTTCTCCGGGGAGTATACCCGGGGGGCGTAACACAGCACGCAGGGCCAGCAGCGCCGGCGTGCAAGGGGTTATGTCATCTGGAAAAACGCAGAAAAAAGGGGCCAGACCAGAAATTCGAATCTTCGGATTCGATTTTGAGTGTGACGCTCAGAGGAAATTGCGGCGGATCGGCCCACCATGAGCTGGCGGCAGCGGTGCCTCTGCGAGCAGTCGTTCGGCTTCTTCACTGCTGAGCAGGTCCTCTTCCGGCTGATCGATATCATCAAGAATTTCCTGAGTGATCAAGCCAGCGGCAATTTCGCGTAGTGCGATAACGGTCGGCTTATCGTTCTCGCGGTCGACCAATGGTTCGGCGCCATTAGCTATGCGGCGCGCGCGCTTCGACGCAACAATAATCAGATCGAAAAGGTTATCGACGTGATCGAGGCAATCTTCAACGGTAATTCTGGCCATGGGGTGTGCCCATTGATTTTGTGAGCCGAGTAGCCTAACGGCAACCCCGGGGGATTTCAACAATCCCGGAGACGGAAAGTCTGCCTATATACGGATAAACACACAGTTCACCCGAAGGTATCCGGCGCAAGCAATGCCTCCACCTGCTTGCGCAGCACAGGGTTATCGGTCACGGTGTCAGTAGGCTGATTTGTCATAATGGCTTGCAGGCTCGATATTGCGTCCTCCAGATCGTCATTGATGACAACATGATCAAACTCTTGCCAATGGGACATGTCATCAACGGCTTCGCTGAGTCGGTTTCTGATCGCATCGTCGCTGTCGGTGCCTCGCCCGCGCAATCGATGTTCCAGTTCCGACAGAGAGGGCGGCAGAATAAAAATCGAACAGCAATCCGGCTGTCGAACCCGTATCTGTTGCGCACCTTGCCAGTCTATTTCCAGGAGCACATCGTGGCCTTGGTTCCTAAGGTCTTCGACCTGCTGTCTGCCGGTGCCGTAAAAGTGGCCGAATACTTCAGCACATTCGAGAAACTCATCGGCTTCACGCATTCGCTCAAAAAGCGCAGTGTCGAGAAAAAAATAATCTTTGCCGTCGGTTTCTCCTTCACGTGGCTGCCGCGTTGTATATGAGATGGAAAAGCGCAGATGTGGATGCAAATCCATAATCTTACGCACGAGAGTGGTCTTGCCGGCGCCCGACGGCGCTGAAACGACGTATAGATTACCGCGTTGAGAATTCATGCGTGAGCATTGGTAACGAGTATCACATCATACCCTGAACATGCTTTTCTTCAGAGACTATATTTACCGGTTTATTCGATGTTTTGAACCTGTTCGCGCATTTGTTCGATTAGCACCTTCAGGTCTACCGCCTGTTGCGTCGTTTCGCTGTCGGCCGATTTAGAACCCAGCGTGTTCGCTTCACGATTCAATTCCTGCATCAGAAAATCCAGACGGCGACCCACCGGCTGATCATCTGCAAATGTGCTTCGCACTTCCTCGACATGAGCTGCCAGGCGATCCAGTTCTTCACTGACGTCGAGTTTTTGGGCGATGATTGCCAACTCCTGCTCGAGGCGATCGTTATCAAGCTGAACTTGTAGCGCTTCGATACGTTGTTCGAGTTTTTTGCGTATTTCGACGAGTACCAATGGGAGCCGTTTTTGTACCTCATTTACGAGGGATTCGATATCGGTGCAGCGTTGCTCCAACATTTTCTGTACTTTAACGCCCTCTCGTGCACGGGCTTTGCACAACTCTGTAATAGCAGTATGCAGAGCATCTTGCGCGAGAGGAATAATGGTTTGTGGATCTATCGTCTCTTCCTGCAATATACCTGGCCAGCGAAGAACGGCCGCTGGACTGATGGCCGCAGGGTTTTTCATCTGCTTGGCGAGCGCCTCGAGCTGATCGATGACCTGGCGTGCACGAGCCGCATTGAGTTTTGTCGGCAGCTCACCATCATCATTGTTTTTCAAAGAAAGCACAGCATCCAGCTTTCCGCGTTTCACTCGCGCGGCAATAAGCGTTCGGAAATCATGTTCCACGCTACGGAAGCTGTCAGGTAGCTTCATCTGTATCTCGAGATATCGGTGATTCACCGAACGGATTTCCCATTGGAGCTGACCGTCGGGTATTGATATTTCAACGCGGCCGAATCCAGTCATGCTGTTAATCGTTGGCATTTAAACAGAAACCTGCAGTATTCATGGGCCAATCCGTATCATGCCATGGGCCGCAGGATGTGGCCCAATGATTTGGCAGTTATGGCAAAAATTGGATACATGCGTATATTGGTTGAATTACAGGCGGTCGCGGCCATTGTGTTGAGTCTTGATGAAGGTCGATACTCGAAAATCCATCGACTGGCTGGACCGTAAATTTTACCCGGCTTTCGGATGAATAATTTGCAGATTGAATGCGCAAAACTAAGCCTTATTGGAGGCCGCGAGGAAAATCAGGATCGGGTGCAGGTCATTACCGGTAACGAAGCGGCACTTATGATCGTGATTGATGGCATGGGTGGGCACACTGATGGCGCACGCGCGGCGGAGGTGGCAAGCCAGACTATTGCAGAAGCATTTGCAAAAAAACCGAAACCGCTTTTTGATCCGCAAGGATTTCTGCACCTGGCGATTGGTCGGGCCCATGCGAACCTCGTAAACCTCGGCACGGAGCTCCGTGTGGAGATTCGGCCACGAGCCACCTGCGTCGTGTGTCTGGTTCAGGATAGCGCCGCTTATTGGGGGCACGTCGGCGATAGCCGCGTCTATCTGTTGCGGGATGAAAAAATCATTGAACGAACACGCGATCATAGTCACGTCGAGCTACTGCTGCAGGAAGGCCTGATTTCAGAGGAGGAAATCATGGACCATCCGATGCGAAATTTCGTGGAGTGCTGTCTTGGCGGCGACGTAACGCTGCCCGGCATGACCGTAACCAACCAAAAGCGTCTTTTTCCGGGCGATTTCTTATTGGCCTGCAGCGACGGATTTTGGGCGGGATTGGCCGATGATGAAATAGCGTCAATAAGTAATCATGCCGACGAGCTGGCCGATGCATTGCGAGACCTGGGCGAGAAGGCAGTCAGAACAAGTGGCCAGTTTGCCGACAATACTTCGGCCGCGGTCCTGCGCTGGGACGGGTAACAACGTTGGCGATCGAAAGGCCCAGTGGAAGAGCCCCGAATGAGCTGCGCGATGTCCGCTTCGAAGCCGGCTTTACCCGTCATGCGGAAGGCTCGGTCCTGGCGCAGTTCGGCGATACCCGCGTGCTGTGTACGGCCAGCGTCGAAGATAGTGTGCCGCGTTTTCTTCGTGGAAATGGTCAGGGTTGGGTTACCGCTGAGTACGGAATGTTACCAAGGTCGACGCATACTCGAATGGTTCGTGAGGCGAGTCGCGGCAGGCAATCGGGCCGAACTCTGGAGATCCAACGGCTAATTGGTCGGTCGCTCCGAGCGATTATGGATTTGCGCGCGCTCGGGGAGCGAACCATTACTTTGGATTGTGATGTGCTGCAGGCTGATGGCGGTACCCGCACGGCGTCCATATCCGGCGCTTATGTCGCCCTGGTGATGGCGATAGCATCTTTGAACAAGTCAGGTGGTCTGAACGCGAACCCGGTGCACGGCCAGGTGGCAGCGGTCTCCGTTGGCATATATCGGGGTATTCCGGTTTTAGATCTGGACTACGTGGAAGATTCCTCAGCCGAAACGGATATGAATATCGTCATGAACGATGCGGGAAACTTTGTGGAAGTGCAGGGAACGGCAGAGGGCCACGCTTTTCGACGCGATGAATTGAATGCCCTGCTGGACCTCGCCGCTGAAGGCGTAAAGTCCATCTGCCGGGCTCAGAATCGAGCTTTAGATGGATGGGAGCCTTGACGAATGGCAGCCGTGGCTTGATTTCCGCGGTTCTTGCGACGGGCAATCCCGGCAAGCTTCGCGAATTTCAAGCGTTGCTTGGCGATTGCGTTTCGCTGATACCTCAAGCTGAATTTGGCATACCGGGTGTTGAAGAATCCGGAAGCACGTTTGTCGAAAACGCGTTAATCAAGGCACGGCATGCAGCCAAACTGGCGAAGTTGCCAGCAATTGCCGACGATTCGGGACTCGAGGTTGATATTTTGCATGGGGCACCGGGTATCCGCTCGGCTCGCTATGCAGGAGAAGATTCACGGGATGTCGAGAATATGACCCGGCTGCTGGCTGAATTAACCGGTGTGAGCAGGGCGGACCGGACGGCACGTTTTCGCTGTGTAGCGGTTTTCGTGCGTGATGCCGATGATCCAGCGCCGTTAATTGCCGAGGGTATTTGGGAAGGGCGTATAGCGATGCAACCAAGCGGTGAAAATGGGTTTGGCTATGATCCAGTGTTTCTGGATGGGGCGATGGGCTTGACGGCTGCCCAATTGAGCGCAGCAGAAAAAAATCGCCGCAGCCATCGGGGCGCTGCGGCACGGCATCTGCAGCGCCTGATCAGTGCCCTGATCTCGAATGACCCGCCTCGTTGACTTTATACACAATCTTTACTGATTCTCGATATTTCATGTAGATACGGGTCCGCTTATCAAGCGAGTTGCCGAAATAAGGCTATAACTTATTGATTTATAAGATAACCAGCTAAATGATCAAATCTTGGGCAATCAGCAGTTTTTCCTTATGCCATCGGTTCTTACGCGGCAGTCGGGCACCTTTATCCACAGACTTATCCACAGTTATTGTGGATAAAGGTGGCTCGCTTGCTACCTGGGCCGGCAAAGGCTATGCTCTCGCGCCCGTTTCGCCGAGCGGGTTAACTCAGAGCAGGGCGATAAAGGCATGAAACCGGACATTCATCCGCAGTACAACGAGATCAAGGTCGTCTGCAGCTGTGGGAACGAATTCAATACAAAGTCAACGTTGTCGCAAGAACTACACATCGATGTCTGTTCGTCGTGTCACCCGTTCTACACGGGCAAGCAAAAGATCGTGGATAGCGCCGGGCGTGTCGACAAATTCCGCCGCAAGTACGGCATGTAATTGAACTCATCTCGGCGGACCGTTTTCTTACTGCCGATATAACGTCTGGTCTGTGCCAACACAGTTTGGTCGCTTTTGGATCGTCTGTGCATGCGGTGGCGACCTCCCTTATAATGTATGGCCCTTTGCTTGGGATGATGTTTCTTGGGTCCGGCTCTGGCTGGCCCGAATCACCCCACTTCGGTCGGGACCTGCCGCACGGGCTCACGATGATCAACGAGGGGTGATCAGCCAACGGATTATTTAGGCACGAGTTGAGTTTGGCCGTATTCAATAATGGGAAACAAATGAAAAGATGAATGCAAAAACCTATCGATTAGAGGATTCAGAGTCTGGCAAGCAGGTAGAGTTTGAGACTCGAAGCGGCACTCTGGGTCCGGAGGTTTTTGACATTCGCTCACTCTACGCGGAGCAAGGAGTGTTTACCTATGATCCGGGGTTCGCTGCAACGGCCAGCTGCGAAAGCAAAATCACTTTCATTGATGGCGCTGAAGGTGTGCTGTTATATCGAGGTTACCCGGTCGAGCAGCTTGCGGGAAAAAGTTCGTTTCTGGAAGTTTGTTACCTGTTGCTGTATGGCGAGCTACCGGATCAGGCAGCTCTGGAGAAATTTCATCATTCGATTCGTACCCATACGATGATCAACGAGACCATGTTGCGGTTGTTCAACGGGTTTCATCACGACGCTCATCCTATGGCCATGGTGGCAGGTGTGGTTGGTTCGATGTCCGCCTTTTATCACGACACAACCGACATCCATAACCCGAGACACCGCGATATTTTTGCTCATCGTATCGTGGCGAAATTACCGACGATTGCAGCCGCCGCTTATAAACATACGATGGGCCAGCCATTCGCCTACCCGCGAAATGATCTGAATTATGCGGGGAACCTGTTGCATATGCTTTTCGCCGTGCCCGCAGAGGACTACGAGGTTGATCCGGTCGCGGCAGAGGTGCTGGACTTGTTGTTCATCTTGCACGCAGATCATGAGCAGAACTGCAGTACCTCTACGGTTCGAATGGCCGGCAGTTCTGGCACTAACCCATATTCTGCAATCGCCGCCGGGATTGCGGCTTTATGGGGGCCGGCACATGGTGGCGCCAACGAGGCAGTTCTCAATATGCTCAACAGAATTGGCTCTGTAGACCGGATCGAAAAATTCGTTGCGAAGGCCAAAGACAAGGATGACCCGTTTCGCCTGATGGGATTCGGTCATCGCGTTTACAAAAATTATGATCCCCGTGCCACAATCATTCGAGAAGCATGCCACAAAGTGTTAAAGACTCTGGGGAAGGTTGACACGCCATTGTTCGATCTCGCTTTGAAACTCGAAGAAATGGCACTCAATGATGACTATTTCGTCGAGAAAAAACTTTATCCAAATGTCGATTTCTATTCGGGAATCATCTACCGAGCCCTGGGGATACCGACTTCAATGTTTACCGTTATGTTTGCGATTGCTCGAACGGTTGGCTGGGTGTCACATTGGCGTGAAATGATTGTAGATCCGGATGGCCGCATCGGCAGACCGCGTCAACTGTATACCGGACCTGAATCGAGAGATTATGTCGACGTCAGCAAGCGCTGAGGGTTTATCAACAGTCTGCTAAGCCTCGCGCAGGAGACGCTCAAGTTCTTGTATCCCGGCGCGCTGCATAGGTTTACCGTCAATAAGACTAAGCGGGGAATACCGACGGAGCAACTCCGGAAAGACTGACGCGGAAAAATCTGACTCGTCCATATTAAACCGATAGCCGGGGAATTGTTTGGGCAGACGGCGTCTGAACCGGTGTCGGATTTGCACCGAACGATGGCGGATTCCCAATGCATTCAGCGTCATGGCTACTGACTCCTGTGAGTCACTGAACAAATGCAGATCTATCCGTGAGTGTTCTGTCGTATTGCCACTAAGTACGGGCCCGGCCAGGCGGACATGAAAAACATTCAGTGAGTTCATCGCGGTCAACGCGACCTTTCGCAGTTGGCGAAGCTGCGCCAGATGGGTGTCGCCTTTGAATATACGATTACGCTCAGCCAGTGCAAATTCTATTTCCTGGTTGCTCGGAAGCGCACTATTCCCTTTCAGTTCAAGGCGTTCAACAGCTTTTTCTTTGGCAAACTGGAAGTCCGACAGGCCGTGCTCCTGGATGATTCGGGCAGCCTCGTTGGCAACCGTTGTTCTTCGATTATCCGTTTTTAAATTCCGGGACTTGCTCAAAATAACGTCTCGTCATCATCCTCTGGGTTATCGACGTTTCTCGGGCTCATGAATTGGCCCGCGTCTTCAGTGTGCAGGTCCGGAATATGACCCTCCCGGAATAACTCGAAAATCGCGCCCTGATAACCAGCCGGCGCGACAAGCCCTGACTCGGGAACAATTCGGACCGTGATGATTCCCGAAGGCTGCGGAATGAGCCCGTTTGGCGCTTCGGCCAACGCGTCCTGCATGAAATATTTCCAGATTGGCAACGCGGTTCGGCTGCCTTCTTCGCCCGCCCCGAGGGATCGATCCTGATCGAACCCAACCCAGGCCGTGGCGACTAAGTCGCCGTTGAAACCGCTAAACCAGGCATCGCGTCGATCGTTTGACGTACCCGTCTTGCCCGCCAGGTCCGGACGACCTAATTCTCGCGCTCGCCGCCCGGTACCCCGCTGAATTACATCTCGCATCATGTCGTAGATGAGATAGGCATTTTCTGCGGTGATGACCCGGGGCGCCTGGTTGTTTGTGGGGCCGAGAAATATCGGCGTTTCCTGGGCAGTCGGCCGCCATTCAAGACCGTGCCGCATCATTTCGTCGACGTCACGATAAAGTGGCACTTCATCGTCGACAGTCGTTGCAGGCAAAACATCCGTCGAATCGGCCTCTTCGTCCGGCGAGTCGAGCAAGGGTTGGTTATTTATCGGTATTGCGTCAGGGTTGCGCTCATCGACCCAGATGGTTTGACAGGCATTGCAAACATACGTTGGAGTTGCGCGGAACAGGGTGACATTCGACGAATCTTCGACGCGGTCAATCAGATAATGATTGATCCGGTACCCACCGCTGGCGAATACCGAATATCCAGCCGCCAGGTCCCAGGGAGATGCGCCGCCGCTGCCTAATGCCAATGATAAATCTCGAGGCAAGGCGCTGGGCGGCAGACCGAAGGGTTGAATGTGTTGCAGAGCTGGACCGATACCCGTTCCCCTGAGAATTCGGACCGACACGAGATTCAGCGACTTGATCAAGGCTTCCCTAAGCCGCGTGGGCCCGTGAAATTTCCTTGAATAATTTTCCGGACGCCATGCCGTTTCAAGCTGGTCATCATCAAAAACCACCGGAGCATCGTTGACCAGGGTTGCTGTCGTGAAGCCATTATCCAGAGCTGCTGAATAGATAAAAGGTTTGAAAGATGAACCCGGCTGGCGTTTAGTCTGAACGGCCCGATTGAACTTACTCGCGAAATAATCGAAGCCGCCGGTCAGGGCGACGGTAGCGCCGTCCCGCGGATCGAGTGCTACAAATGCCCCTTGAACCTGCGGCATCTGCGCGAGTTGCCAGCCTTTGTTTTCGGTGTTCAGCAGATAGACCAAATCGCCGACCGCCAGCAAATCACCGACCGTCTTGGGCGCGGCGCCTACGTTGTTATCGTCGATATACGGTCGCCATCGCAGGGTTTCCCAGGCGACGTTGGTCCGGCCGACATCCCGGATGTATATTTCAGCCGAATCGTCCTCGTTCGTGGCGAGCACAACAGCGATATGTAAATCATCATAGCTGGGATAGGTGCTCAGCAAGTTGGCTAATGCGCTTGCAGCAACAGATCCTGTTTCGTCGGTAGCGGGACCCTCGGTTTCAACGTCATCGCCGTTGCTTATGTCCCGTTCGAGGTTCGCAAGCACATCTTTTGCGACTGGCCCCCGGTAACCGTGCCGGCGGTCATATTCCAGTAAGGCTGCGCGCAAAGACTTTGTGGCGGATGCCTGCAAGCGGGAGTCAATCGTCGTGACGACGTTATAGCCGGCCGTATATGCGTCCAGCCCGTAGCGGCGGATCATTTCCGCACGCACCATTTCCGTAACGTATGGTGCTCCAAGCTCAACCCTCGGGCCATAAAGTTTCGACTCAACGACCGAACTTATCGCGGTATCGTATTGCTGACGATCAATAAACGTAAGTTCCAGCATGCGCCGCAGAACATATGCTCGTCGTTCGGTTGCACGCTCGATGTTGGAAACGGGATTTAGCGTTGACGGGGCCTTCGGTAGTCCGGCGATAACCGCGGCTTCGGCAATATCAAGTTCCTGCAAAGATTTCCCAAAATATACTTCGGCGGCGGCGCCTACACCGTAGGCACGCTGGCCGAGAAAAATTTTGTTCAGATACAGAGCCAGAATTTCTTCTTTGGTGAACTTTTGCTCTATCTGCAAAGCGAGGATGATTTCCCTGGCCTTGCGCACGAACGAGCGATCACGCGTCAGAAAATATTCGCGGGCGAGTTGCTGCGTTATCGTGCTACCACCCTGGCTCCGGGATCCGGTGAGCATGAGATTGAATGCTGCGCGGGCGATGCCCTGATAATCGAAGCCCGGATGTTCAAAAAATCGATCATCCTCGGCCGCAAGGAAAGCTTTTATGACGATATCCGGGATCTCTTCATATACGACGGGCGTGCGACGCTTTTGACCGATCTGGGCCATCAGGCGCCCATCTCGCGTGTAGACGCGTAGCGGCGTTTGCAGTTCGATGTCGCGCATCGCTTCGGCTGACGGGAGGCTGGGGCGCAGAAAATAGTACGCGCCGGCGATAACAGCGAGTATCCCGACAATCGCAATGACGGCTAATCCGGCCAAAACAGGCAAAATTTGTTTGGTTCTACGATGATTCATTATGTTGATGGATCGAAAGCTGGATTTTCATGCCTGAAAAGCGAGGATAGTCCCTTGCCACGCGGGGGTCGATTATGCATATTAGCGTCGGTTTTTGGGCAAACTCAGCGAAAGGTGAGGACGCAAAGCCACCGGTCTACGGGACTCTACTAGGCTGCGACGGTATCTGGAATGTCGCTCGAGTGTGGGTCGATCCTAGGACAGCGGGGCTGCCGGTCTACGTGGGTCTTAGGCCCCGGCAGTATCCCGTCCTGATCAACCCCCTCCTGAAAAACGCTCCAAACCCGCATGAATAGCCGCGCATAGCCCCGATGACCGTCTGGCCGACGGCATTATACATAGTGTGGCAGAACGTGATGGAAGGCACAGATACTTTATATCTTTGCTGATATATAGTTAAATTGGCTTCTTCAGGTAATGAGCCATATTTTCCGCACAAGCTACGGACTTAGAAGGGAAAAAAAGTGCTTTTTGGATCAGGTTCAAAGCCTCTGATCGGACTTGACATAACGACGTCCTCGATCAAGCTGCTCGAGTTAGTTACCAGTGGTAAGGGATACCGCGCGGAGTGCTATGCGGCAGAAGCCACGCCGCCGAATTCTATTAATGAAAAAAGCATCGTCGATGCCGAGGCTGTCGGCGAAGCTATTCGTCGATGTGTTAAACGCTCCGGCTCGAAAACCCAGGACGTGGCGATTGCAATCAACGGCGATGCGGCGATCACCAAGGTTATCCAGATGCCTGCAAACCTCGGTGGGAATGAGTTGGAAGGTCAGGTCGAGATCCAGGCCGACCAGTACATTCCGTTTCCTATGGAAGAGGTCAGCTTCGATTTCGAAGTGATGGGGCCTTCCGCGAACGACCCGGAGATGAATGATGTACTCCTGGTGGCAACGCGGACGGAAAACGTCGAGCAGCGACGAGCGGCCGTGGAAGCGGCCGGACTCACTGCACGGGTTGTCGATGTTGAAGCTTTTGCCCTTGAGAATGCCTGCCAACTATTGGTACACCAGATTCCCGATGGTGGCCTGGATCATCTGATCGCCGTCGTAGATTTTGGCGCGAGTAATACTACCTTCAGTGTATTGCAGGATATGCGGGTCATATATACGCGTGATTTTTCGTTCGGCGGGCAACAACTCACGGAAGAAATTATGCGCACCTACGGCCTGAGTCTGGAGGATGCCGGCCGGGCCAAGAAGGAAGGTGGTCTGCCAAGCAACTATCAACCTGAGGTGCTGGATCCGTTCATCGACGATATGACGCAACAGGTAAGTCGATCTTTGCAGTTTTTCCTGGCTTCCGGTGGCGGTCGTGAGCAACCTGATCAAATACTGGTTTGTGGTGGTTGCGCGAATATCCCCGGCGTGGCCGATGTGATTTCCAGCAAGGTGGGCATCCCGACGGAAATTGGGGACCCGCTGGGCCATATGAAGATTTCGTCGAAGGCTAAATCTCAGGGTGTAAGTAAGGATGCTACTGCGTTGTTAACTGCTTTTGGACTCGCCTTACGGAGTTTCGACTGAAATGCCACGCATTAATCTTTTAGCTTGGCGCGATGAGCTGCGAACGCAACGGCGCAATCAGTTTTATATCGCCCTTGGCGGCGCTGCCGTGGCAGCAGTGCTGGTTATATTGATCTCGAACCTGATTTTTTCCAGCATCATCAACCATCAGAAGAACCGCAATAATATCCTGCAGGCGGAAATCGAGGTTCTGAATATCAGGATCAAAGCGATTATCGACCTCGAGGATAAGAAAGATCGGCTTTTAGCGAGAATGGAAATTATTGAGCAACTGCAACGCAGTCGTCCGGGTATCGTTCATGTCTTTGATGAGCTGGTGCAGACTCTGCCGAACGGCGTGTACCTGACTGCGGTAAGACAAACCGGGCGACGCCTGGAAATTGTTGGTTCGGCGGAATCCAATACGCGTGTTTCCGCGTTGATGCGCAACATTGACAAATCAGAGTGGCTGATGGATCCGGATCTTGAAGTCGTTGAGGTAAAGAATACCCGGTCTGGTGACACTGGCGGTCGCGCCAGTGAATTCACGGTGTTTGCGATGCAAGCCGCTGAAACGGATCCAGAAGAGGAATTTTAATGAACTTTCTTGAAGAACTCCAAAATCTGGATTTCAACGATATTGGCCGGTGGCCGTTCTTTTTCCGCGCGTTCTTCGTTGGCTTGTTTTTTGCGGTGGCCATCGGTGCCGGATTCTACTTTGCCGTGTTCGAAACGCAGATGCCTCGTTTGGAACAGGCTCAGCGAGAAGAAACAGAGCTCAAGTCTGCATTTGAACAAAAGCAGAAGAAAGCAGCGAATTTTGATGCTTACCGCGAACAACTGGACGAGATTGAAACATCTTTTGGCACCATGTTGAGACAGTTACCGGGTCAAACGGAAATACCGAATCTGCTGGTGGATATTTCCCAGACTGGCCTGGCTGCTGGTTTACAGGAAGAACTATTCCAGCCGGATAGTGAGATTCAGAAAGATTTCTATGCCGAAAAGCCGATCAAGATTCGACTCAAAGGTTCTTATCATGAATTCGGAAGATTCGTCAGTGATATCGCGGCCTTGCCGCGTATCGTGACTTTGCATGATATCGAGATTATTCCACAGAAGAATGCTACCGGGGCAGATGCGCTGGTCTTAAACGTTACCGCCAAGACTTATCGTTATCTGGAAAACAAAGAAAATGACGATGCGGAGACGGCCGGGTAATGAGGAAAGTGCCGAACATGCGTTTGTTGGGAATCCTGGCAGCTGTGCTTCCATCGCTCATGTTGGTGGCCTGTGGCGGTGACGTTGACGACCTTACGGCGTATATCGATGAGGTGAAATCACGTCCCGGAGGGCGTATCGAGCCATTGCCGCAGATCAAGCCGTACGAGACTTATCAATACGCAGTCGGCCAGGCGCGATCGCCATTCATGCCGGATACGCCACAGGTTGTCGATCAGGGGCCTGCTGGCGGGCCCACGCCGGTCAAGAATCGCAACAAGGAATACCTGGAGCAGTTTCCGCTGGACACGCTGAGTATGGTCGGCACATTGGAGCGGAAAGGCAAAACCTTTGGCCTGATACAGACGAAGGACGGGTTGGTGCATCGGGTGTTGCCGGGCAACTATCTCGGTCAGAACGAGGGCCGCATTGTGGCCGTCCGGGATGCGGAGATAGAGGTGGAGGAGCTTGTTGCAAATGGGATAGGAAGCTTCTTCAAGCGGACAGCGGCGATTGGTTTGAACTGATTATATGAATCTGAAGTCAATAGCCTTCAGGTCGATTGACGAAGTGACTGGCGCCCTTTTGAGGGAGTTTGGGAGTACTTGAGAATGAGCACAGCTAGGCCGATTCGGAATGTTATTTTTGGGCGGATGCAGACGTTCTGTGCCGGCCATATCTTAATCCGGTTGATTTGCGTGGCCGCACTCGGCCTGGCGAGTTTCTGTGCCGCGAACGCACAGGACATGGGTAACACCCTCAACGATATAGAGGTGCGGGCCCTTCCCGGTAACCGTATTGAACTGCGTCTGGTGTTGTCGGGTCCGGCCCCCGAACCGCTGGCGTTTACCATTGATGAACCGGCGAGAATCTCTCTCGATTTGCGCGGTACCGCGCTTGGGCTGAAGTCTCGTCGGCAGGACATCGGTATTGGTGTGCTCGACACGATTCTCGCCGCAGAAGCCAAGGGTCGGACACGTGTCGTGTTAAACCTGGATGCCATGGTTCCGTATCAGATGCGAGTGGCTGATAACAGTATTTATGTAATCCTGGATGGCCCATCTTCCGGTAGTGCAGGCCCTGTGGTCACGGCAGCTGTACCGGCGATGAATCGGTCACAGCCGGCAGTGACTGATCGTAACATCGAGGGTATCGATTTCCGGCGCACCGAAACCGGCGCCGGGCGGGTGGTCATCAACCTGTCGGATGTTGGGACCCCTGTGGACGTGCGTCAGTCGGGAGATTTAATCGTTCTGAGTTTCAGCGGCACGGGATTACCGGATTCGTTAATGAAGCGGCTCGATGTAATAGATTTCGCTACTCCCGTGAACACTATTGATGCGATACGGGTAGGTGGTGATGCGCGCATAGTGCTGTCTGCTACCAGGCCATTCGAACAATTGGCTTATCAATCGGACGATGTTTTTACGGTTGAAGTGCGACCCGTGGAAGAGAAAGAAAAGCCGGAGACATCACCAACTTTATTCAGCCCGGATCGAAAATATGATGGCGAACGTTTGACACTGAATTTTCAGGACATCGAAACACGGGCTGTATTGCAGTTACTGGCCGATGTCAGTGGGCGCAACATCGTCGTTTCCGACACGGTCCAGGGCAATGTGACGCTGCGGCTCCAGGGCGTGCCTTGGGATCAGGCGCTGGATATCGTTCTGGCCACGAAGGGCCTGGATATGCGCCAGAACGGCAATGTGATCATCGTCGCGCCTGCGGAGGAAATCTCCGCCCGCGAACTCGCGGATCTGGAGTCGAAAAAAGAGATCAAAGAGCTGGAACCGCTGACTGCTGAATACTTGCAGGTGAATTATGCGAAAGCGTCGGATCTTGCGAATCTGATCTCGGGTGGCAATACCGCTAATTCCCTGCTTTCCGATCGCGGTTCAGTCGGAATCGATGATCGCACCAACACGCTCTTGTTACAGGATACGGTTGACCGGATCAGGGATATTCGTCGCCTGGTCACAACCCTGGATATCCCGGTCAGGCAGGTATTGATCGAATCGCGAATCGTTATTGTCCGGGATGACTTCGCCCGTGATCTGGGTGTGCGCTGGGGCGCAACCGTTGTAAATGACCGAAGCAACGGGCTGGTTTCCACGACTGGTAGTGCCCAGGGCAACGACACCATTGTGAATTCGGCGATCGACAATATCAACAGCACTGGCCAACCATTCCCGGTCGAGGTACCGGCTCTGAACGATCGCTTTAACGTTAATCTTCCGGTAGCGAATCCGGCGGGCACACTGGCGCTCGCTATCCTCGATGATGATTTTCTGGTCGATCTTGAGCTGTCCGCGTTGCAGGCGGAAGGCCGCGGTGAGGTCATTTCATCGCCACGGGTCATCACGGCAAACCAGAAAGAAGCCAATATCAAGCAGGGCGTCGAGATTCCTTATCAGGAGTCGTCTTCGAGTGGCGCAACGACGACACAGTTTAAAGAAGCCGTTCTGAGTTTGACGGTGACGCCGCAAATCACACCGGACGATCGCATCATTATGGACCTGTTAGTCACCAAGGACAGCGTCGGTGAAGTTGTTACGACTGAGCGTGGTGGTTCGGTGCCGAGTATCGATACCCGGTCAATCGAAACGCAGGTGTTGGTGAATAACGGGCAAACTGTCGTGCTCGGCGGCATTTATGAAACCGAGCACGGGGAAACCGTGACCAAGGTTCCGTACCTGGGAGATATTCCGTTCCTTGGTGTGTTTTTCCGCTCGACGCGGATAAGTTCGCAGAAATCAGAGTTGCTGATATTCGTTACGCCAAAAATACTAAAAGAAGGCTCCAGCATTTATTGAACACGGCCCGGATAGGGATATTAAGGGTTTGTCAGAGGACTTGAGTTTATGAAGAGGCTGCTTTCTTTAGGGATGATTTTGGCATCCATGGGTATCGCTTCCTGTGGTGGTAGCGGCAATACGATTACAGGGACTGCTTCCGTGATTGGGACCGTCGCCGCAAATATCGAATTGATTGCCAGTTCGGCGCAATTGGATTCGGACGTTACCGGTGTGACGACTGTGACGATTACAGCGATCGCCAAGGACGAAAATAATAATGTCATTGCAGAGATCCCGATTATCTTCAGTTCCGATTCGGGTGCCTTGATAGTCGAAAGTACTGCAACCACTGCCAATGGACTTGCTACCGCGTTGTTGTCCAATGGCAGTGATCCAACCAACAGGACCATCGTGGTGACAGCCACGGACGGGGACGTCGCGTCATCGATCAGCATTGCAGTCGTGGGTACGAGTCTGAACATCGACGGGCCCAGTGCATTGTCAGCCAGTGATAGCGGCATCTATGCGCTGGTACTGGAAGATTCATTCGGTGTCGGCATAGAAGGTGAGACGATCGATGTCACGTCCGCCAATGGCAATACACTCTCGTCTAGCAGTCTGACGACCGGCGTCGATGGCGAAGCGCAGCTTACCCTGACGGCAACAGTCGCCGGTAACGATACCTTGTCCGCAACCGCGCTCGGTATTACGGCGACCAAGGCGGTTAATATTTCCGACGACAGTTTCGGCTTTCTGGCGCCGCCGGCCAATGTTGAGATTCCGCTGAACACGAATCGGAACGTCAGGATCGAATGGACACTGGGCGGTGCACCGCAGGTCGGTGAGACCATCAACTTCTCCAGTACTCGCGGAACGCTGAGTGCGTCCACCGCGGTGACCGATAATGCGGGCCAGGCTCTGGTGACGATCAACTCGACGAATGCAGGACCTGCCGTCATTACGGCGACGAATGCGAATAATACGACGACTACCGTTGCGGTCGAATTCACGGCTAGCGTTGCGGACCGTCTCGATGTGCAGGCCAGCCCGTTCACGGTGGCTTCTGGCCAACAAAGTGAAATCATTGCGATCGTGACCGATCCGAACGGTAACCTGGTCAAGAATCAGCTGGTTATTTTCGAGTTGACTGACACGACCAATGGTTTTCTGTCCGTGGGCTCCGGGACCACCGACAGCCAGGGCAAGGCTCAGACGTTTTATACTGGAGGGAGTGTGCCCAGCGCTGTCGATGGCGTGGAAATACGGGCGTTTGTGCAGAATGCGCCGACAGTCGAGGACATGGTTTTGCTGACCGTGGCACAACGCGAGGTCGACATATTCATTGGCACATCAGACATCCTGTTCCTGCCTGATCCGGCACGCTACGCTCAGGAATGGGTGCTGCTGGCAACCGACACCGTCGGCAATCCGGTCGAAAACACGGTTATTCAGACGACGCTGCGCTCGGTGCGCTATTACAAAGGTAAGCTCGTACTGACGACCGTTGGGTCCGACATCGACTGGGTACAAGTCGTGTCGACTGACCCGGATTTAGAGCCATTCTGCGAGGATGAGGATACCAACCGTGATGGTTTTCTGGATTTGATTTCCGAGGACTTCAACGGTAATGGAAGTCTGGAGGCGGGGAATGTCGCGACGGTATTTGCGGTGCCTGACAATGCCGACCCGGATGAGCCATGTAACCTGGTTGCCGCGGGTGGTCAGGGCGCCGACGTGGTTACGGATGCTCAGGGATTTGCGCGTGTTTGCGTTATTTATCCGCGCAGCGTCAATCTTTGGGCCGATGTCGAACTGACAGCACAGTTGAATGTGTTTGGTTCCGAGTTCTCTGAATCACAGCAGTTTCGGCTGCTGGCGCTAGCTTCGGACCTCAAGGATGAACAGACCAATCCCGCGGGCCAATTCAGCCCGTTCGGCCAGGCGGACAGCTGTGCCAATCCCGATTGATCCGGGCGTTGATCGAAAAAAGCCGGCCGCTGGCCGGCTTTTTTTTGCCGTATGATCTGCTTATGCCCACGCAGCAGAGCATTTTCCTGATCGGTCCTATGGGCTCCGGCAAGTCAGCCGTCGGCCGGCGCCTGGCGGCCAGACTTGGATGGGAGTTTTGCGACAGCGATGCGATGATTGAAAGCCGTACCGGCGTGGATATTGCATTTATCTTTGAGAAAGAAGGGGAGGCCGGATTTCGGCGTCGCGAGCAGCAGGTGATCGATGAGATTACGGCCCGCAAGCACATCGTTCTCGCGACCGGGGGCGGTGCCATCCTGGCGGTCGAGAATCGTCAGTGCCTTGGTTCGCGCGGAACGGTCATCTATCTGTATGCATCCGTGGAGCAACAGTTCAAGCGCACCCGACACGGCAAAGAGCGCCCGTTGCTGAAGAATGGTGATCGCCGGCAGATTCTCGACGGTCTTATGAAAGATCGTGATCCGTTGTATCGCGAGATCGCCGATACCCTGGTGGAAACTGACGGACGGACTGTTGTAGCAGTGACAACGGAGATATTCGAAAACCTTACGGATTCGTCCGGCGGGCCGGGAGGATGACGTCGTGGATTACCACCAGGCGTCAAAAGGTGCTGAAATGACGGCATGAACAGGGTGAACGTTGAACTGGGTGATCGAAGTTACCCGATTCTGATCGGTACGGACTTGCTTGAGCAGAGTGGAATACTGGATCCGTTTCTGGATGCGAGTGACGTCATGATCGTGACTAATGATGTCGTCGGTCCGTTGTATCTCGATAAACTGGAAAAAATATTGGGCACTCGCCGGCTGCATAGTGTCTTGTTGCCGGACGGTGAGGCCAGCAAAACTATCGAGACGCTGCAGCTAATACTTGATCGTTTAGTGGAACACAGGTTCTCGCGTGATTGTGTGCTAATCACCTTGGGTGGCGGCGTTGTCGGTGATATTGGCGGTTTCGCCGCCGCAACTTACCAGCGTGGTGTAGCGTTTATTCAGGTGCCGACTACGCTACTCGCTCAGGTCGATTCTGCAGTAGGCGGCAAGACGGGCGTAAATCATCCGGGCGGTAAAAACCTGATTGGAGCGTTTCACCAACCGCGTTGTGTGCTGATCGATACATCTACGCTGGCCACTTTACCCGATCGTGAATTCTCGGCCGGGCTTGCCGAGGTGGTGAAGTACGGCTTGATCGCAGATGCTGCTTTTTTCGGCTGGCTGGAAGGGCATGCGGATGATCTGCTCAATCGGGACGCGGCGGCTTTGGATCACATCATTCGACGATCGTGTGAGATCAAGGCCGACGTCGTGGCCCGGGATGAAAGAGAGACAGGTCAGCGGGCTCTGCTGAACCTGGGGCACACTTATGGTCATGCCATCGAGCGTACGCTCGGCTACGGTGAGTGGCTTCACGGCGAGGCTGTAGCAGCCGGAATCTGCATGGCGGCAGCGTTCTCGGAACGACTGGGGATGCTGTTGGCTGAGGATCGACGACGAATTGATGCCTTGTTGGGACGCTTGCGACTACCGATCGGCCCACCGGAATTAGAATCGAAGGAATTTCTTGCGGCAATGTCTTTGGATAAAAAAGTTCGTGCGGGAGAAATTCGACTGGTGTTGTTGAAAGGTATTGGTGTAGCTGAAGTTCACGCGAATTATCCAGAGGATGAGATGATCAAGCACCTTGACGGAGCACTGGCCCATTGACGGGAAACCGCGACTTTCCTTCGTCTGGCCTCAAGCCCTACGCGGCTGCCGAAAGTTTGACAAAAGGTCGAACCTATCCAGAGTCGCCTCACCCGTATCGGGGTGAGTTCCAGCGTGATCGAGACCGGGTTATACATTCCACGGCATTTCGTCGCCTGGTATATAAGACACAGGTTTTTGTAAATCATGAGGGCGATCACTACCGTACGCGCCTGACGCACTCTCTGGAGGTGGCTCAGATCGGCCGTACGGTGGCCCTTAGCCTGGGCTTGAACGAACAACTGATTGAAGCGATTTGTTTAGCGCATGATCTGGGCCACACACCTTTCGGGCATGCCGGCCAGTCTGCTCTTAATCAATGCATGAAGCCATTCGCCGGATTCGAACACAATTTTCAGTCTCTGCGGGTTGTCGAAGAACTGGAAGAGAAATATGCGAACTATCCGGGCCTGAATCTGACGTTCGAAACTCGGGAGGGGATCCTCAAGCATTGTTCGAAACGCAATGCCCGTCAGCTAGGTGAATTGGGCGAGCGTTTCCTGCAGCGTCGGCAACCGGGTCTCGAGGCGCAACTGGCTAATATTGTCGATGAGATCGCCTACAACAATCATGACGTCGATGATGGATTACGTGCCGGACTGTTAACTGAAGAGGAACTATGTGCGGTTGATCTTTTTCGTGAAAAATACGAGCAAGTACGTGATCGGTACAAGAACATCAGCCGGCGTGTCTTGATCCATGAAACCGTCCGGGCAATGATTGATGAAGTGGTAACTGACCTCGTGGACAATACACGAGCTGCTCTGGAAGCACATAAGCCCGCAGACATCGAGGCGGTTCGGTCATTGCCGCAGGCGCTGGTCAGCTTGAGCAATTCGGCCAGCGCTCGCCATCGAGCCCTGAAGGACTTCCTGTATAACAGCCTGTATCGGCATGAGCGGGTTCAGGCCATGTCGACGAAGGCGCACGATGTTGTTTCCGGTTTGTTCGAGTGCTACATGAATGATATTCACGCTATGCCGAAGCCGCATGCGGGCCGCGCGGGAAAATGGGAAAGTGAAACAGGCAATATGGGGCGCGCACGCGCGGTCGCGGACTATGTGGCCGGGATGACGGACAGATATGCTTATTCGGCGTATCGTCGGTTAGTGGATCCCGACTTCAAAGCGGAAAAAGGATAGCTTGTGAGCCAGGAAATTTGTGCTGAAGATCGGTTGATCTTCGCAATGGATGTTCCGGAGACCAGTCAGGCAAAAGCGCTGGCCGAAGAACTCGGAGACGCTGTGACATTCTACAAGCTTGGCTTGGAACTGATGATGACCGGTGGTTATTTTGAGCTTATCGACTGGCTGGCTGGAAATGGCAAGAAAGTTTTTGCAGACCTGAAATTTTTTGATGTGCCCGCTACAGTCGGCCGTGCAGTAAGTCGCCTGGCGAGTCGCGGTGTGACGTTTACAACCGTGCACGGCAATCAGGGCATCATGGAAGCTGCTGCCGATGCAAAGGGTGACCTGAAAATTCTCGCGGTAACGGCCTTGACGAGCCTGGATCGCGGCGACCTTGATGATCTGGGGTTCAAGTGCGACGTTGGCGAACTTGTGTTGTCTCGGGCACGTAGAGCATTGGAAGCCGGCTGTGATGGTGTGGTGGCCTCGGGGCTGGAACTTGGGGCATTGCGGCGTGCGCTGGACAAGCGATTGCTGGTCGTGACTCCGGGCATAAGGCCGGTCGAAAATCGTCCGGAAGATGATCAGAAAAGAGTAGTAACGGTCGAACAGGCATTTACGGACGGAGCTGATTATATTGTAGTTGGCAGGCCGATCAGAAATGCGGCAGATCCACGCGCCGCAGCTGAGAAAATTCAGAAAAGCATCGCGAATATTTTTTCCTGACAGAATTATTGTGTGGCGATTAACGGTTCCAGCACGGGCCACACATTTTTCAACAGTATGGATTGACCGGCGGTATTGGGGTGGATTCCATCCGCCTGCATCAATGCCGGCTCCAGCGCAACGTTGTGCATAAAAAATGTGATCAGGGCTGTGCCGTGATCGTCCGCAAGATCCCGGTAGATATCTGCAAATTCCTCGGTATAGGCGGCCCCGTAATTTGGTGGCATATACATGCCCGCAAGTAGTACCCGTGCTCCGATTTCCTGGCACATTTCGATCATCGCACCCAGATTCCTTCGGATCACCGGTACGGGTGTGCCGCGCAGGCCGTCGTTTCCGCCGAGTTCGATCAGCACAATTCCGGGGTCGTGCTGCTCCAGCGCACGGGGCAGCCGCCTGAGCCCACCGCCGGTGGTATCGCCACTTATGCTGGCATTGATCACCCGATAACCGTAACCTTCAGCCGCCAGTTGGTTTTGCAGCAGGGCTACCCAGGATTGTTGTTCGTCAACGCCGTACCCTGCGCTCAAGCTGTCGCCGATTATCAGAATAGTCTGGTTGTCGTTCGACGCCTGACACGCTGCGCTCAACAGCAGAAACAGCGCCAATGAATTGACTATGAATGATCGAGAAGCGGAAAACATATACGAACCGAATAGCCGAAAAATCGTACTCCGTGCGTCCAAGTTGAGTAAACAGGTTAGCAGTCCCGAAGGCCCGCTGACCATACTGGATGACATAAATCTGGAGATTTCCAGCGGCGAAGCAGTGGCCCTGATCGGGGCATCCGGTGCCGGGAAAACGACATTGCTGGCGTTGCTCGCGGGCCTGGACCGGCCCAGTTCCGGAAAAGTGTGGCTATGCGACGAAGAGTTAACAGCTTTGAATGAAGATGGGCGGGCCTTGCTGCGCGGGCGTTATGTCGGATTCGTGTTTCAGTCGTTCCACCTTGTGCCGTCCCTGACAGCACTCGAAAATGTCATGTTGCCCTTGGAATTGGTCGGAGATCCGAAGGCCCGGGAACGTGCAGCAGAGGCGCTGAAAAGCGTCGGCCTGCAGGAACGGAGGAGGCATTACCCGAAGCAGCTATCCGGAGGGGAGAAGCAGCGCGTCGCAATCGCTCGTGCTTTTGTTTCGCGGCCGACGGTATTATTTGTCGATGAGCCAACCGGGAATCTCGATACAGTCAGCGGTGATCGTGTTGTTGATTTGCTGTTCGACCTCAATAAACAGCTCAAGACAACCCTGGTTCTGGTGACTCATGACCGGATACTCGCAGGTCGATGTGATCGGGTCCTGGAGTTGGCGGCGGGCAGGTTAATCAAGTGAAGGGTTTCACATTCGCAATAAGGTCGCTGGCACGGGATCTCAGGGCCGGCGAGCTTTCCATTTTGCTGGTCGCGATCGTTGTCGCGGTCAGCGCAATGACCGCGGTTGGTTTTTTTACGGACCGCGTTGGCCGGGCGATAAAATCCCAGGCTAGCGCTGTGCTCGCGGCTGATTTGGTAATTCGTTCGCCAGTGCCGATCGAGCCGTCATTTCTCCGTGAAGCCAGGGAGCTGGGACTGGAAATTGCCGAGTCCATGTCATTTTTGACGATGGCTTTGTCCAGCGATGACAACGTATTGACTATTATCAATGCGGTCACCGAAGGGTATCCGTTGCGCGGCGAATTGCTCGTCTCCGAAGCAATGTTTGATCAAACGACTACCGCGACGGGTGTGCCGGAGCCCGGCACGGGGTGGGCTGAACCGGGCTTGTTGGCGCGCATGAACATCAATGTAGGTGAAGTGATAAGCATAGGCGCCGCGGAAATTCGTATTACGCAGGTCTTGGAGTATCAGCCGAACGATGCCGGCGGAGGAATGACAAATCTTGCACCCGGACTCATGGTCAACCTTAAGGACGTTCCGTCGTTCGATGTAATCAGGCCTGGAAGTCGGGCGACATACCGCGAGATGTTCGCCGGCGCCGAGGAACGGATTCGTGTGCTGCGTGCAAATATTGAAGCCACCGATCTTGGAAGTGCTCGGGTTCGGGGCGTCGAAGATGCCGGCGAGCAAATCAACGCGGCAATTGATCGCGCGCAGAGATTTCTGACGCTGGCATCTCTGGTGACGGTTATCCTTGCAGCGGTTGCAACCGCAATGGCGGCGCGGCGCTATGCACTGAGGCACCTTGAAGGTATTGCCTTACTCAAAAGCATGGGCGCCACGCAGCGTGTTATTCAACGCAATACATTGACACAGCTGGCCATCGTCATTCTTGGCACCGCGGCCATCGGATCCGCGCTGGGTTATTTCGCACAGGGGACGCTCGTCGTATTGGTGGCCGATTTTCTTAAGGTGTCCTTGCCGGATACTTCGCCAGCTGCCGGGGTATTGGGGCTGATCACAGCCGCGACCATCACGATCGGCTTTGCTTTGCCCCATCTTCTCGCATTGAAAAATACCGACCCAATAAGAGTGCTTCGCCACGATCTGCCGCCTCCCGCCCTGCGCTCGAGCGTAACCTATGGAGTTGCGATCGCTACACTGCTGCTGTTGATCTATGCGATCGTTCGGGACTTGACGTTGCTGAGTTTGATCGCCGGTGGTGTGGCTGTTGTTGCATTGTTGGCGGTAGCCGGTGGTTGGGTGCTGGTCAAAAGTTTTACTCAGTTTCGGGGTGCCGCCGGTGTGGCATGGCGATATGGACTCGCTAATATTTCCCGCCGGGGGAAGGAGAGCGTTGTGCAGGTCGTCGCATTTGCGCTGAGCCTGATGGTGTTATTGCTGCTGACTGTAGTTCGTACGGACATTCTTGAAGAATGGCGTCAAACCATTCCAGCGAATGCGCCAAATTATTTCCTGATCAATATCGAACCGGAAAGCTGGCCGGGTATTGAGGCTTTTTTTCACGAAGAAATGGATACAACACCCGATTTTCTGCCATTTATTCGCGGCAAGCTCGTTCGTATCAATGGCATCCCGGCGGACGAGACTGAATTTACCGACCCGCGTGGCGCCAATTTTGTCAATCGTGAAGCAAACCTGACCTGGCGGGCGGAGTTGCCAGAGTCCAACAAAATTGAGGCGGGCGAATGGTGGGCGGACGACTTTGACGGGGAGATACAGGTTTCTCTTGAGAGCGGTCTCGCCCGGAGCCTGGGAGTCGGCATCGGCGATACGCTCGGCTTTAGTGTCGGCGGTGAGGAATTTGATGCGCCAGTTACGAGCTTGCGAACCGTTGAATGGGATTCGATGCGCCCTAATTTCTATGTCATGTTGTCGCCGGGACTGGTTCGCGAATTGCCGCAGACTTATGTTGCCAGCGTTTTTGTGCCGGCCGAAAAAAGACGCTTGCTAAATCAGTTTGTTCGCGCGTTCCCGGGCGTGACATTGCTTGATCTGGAAGTGATTCTCGGCCAGGTGCGAATGGTCATCGAACGGGTTTCTTTGGCGGTCGAATATGTCTTTTTGTTTACCTTGGCGGCGGGGATCGTCGTCTTGCTGGCCGCAATTCAGGCAACCCGTGACGAACGCCGTTTCGAAAGCGCACTTCTGCATACCCTGGGCGCGAGCCGCCGCAAGATTTTGCAGGGCGTTGCCGTGGAGTTCATTGCGCTGGGAAGCCTTGCCGGGTTTCTTGCGGCTCTGGGTGCCACTGCTGTCGGTTATGTGCTGGCGGAGCGGATTTTTCAACTCGACTATGTCATCAACCCGTATTTATGGGCGATAGGAATTCTGGCGGGTACTGTTGTGGTTGGGGTGACGGGAACCCTGGCCACCAGGAAAGCTGTCACTGAGCCGCCCATTGTGGTGTTGCGGGACGGATAGATTCCTGGCCCCGACAAGGCCGGTCATTGTTACGTGGCAAGAGGTAAGCCTTGTCAGACGACCCGGTTGCGCTGTTCGCCTTTGATATAGGCGGCGATGTTGGCGGCAATTTCATTGACGGCGCGCTGGCGCGACTCTTGTGCGGCCCAGGCGATATGCGGTGTAACGATGAGATTTGGAAGATTGGCGTCCAGGATAGCGTCTGGTTCTATCGGCGGTTCCTGGCGCAGCACATCGATGCCGGCTCCCGTAATTTGCCGCGTTTGCAGCGCTGCCACCAGGGCTGCAGAATCGATCAATCCCCCTCGGGCGGTATTAATTAATATCGCATTGTCTCGCATTCTCTGCAGTGTCGAGGCGTTGATCAGATTTTCTGTATCCGGATTCAGCGGGCAATGCAGGCTGACGACATCGGAGCGGCTTAATAAGTCGTTAAAACTGACCCTTTCGATATTCTCGTCATGCGCCGGGTCGTCGAATTCTGTCTGACAGTAAGGCTGACGAGCAGCCAAAACTTCCATACCGAATGCTGCACCTATTCTTGCAACGCGACTTCCCAGAGACCCAAAACCGACAATGCCGAGAGTTTTTCCTTCAAGTTCTCTGATCGGATAGGCCAGCAAACAGAATTGCGGGCTATGAACCCAGGCTTCCTTCCGTACCAGCGTTTCATATTCACGAAGATGATGGGTTAACGATAGAATCAGAGCAAAGACATGTTGCGCCACTGAGGGGGTGCAATAGTTACGTATATTGTATACAGCAATACCCAGTTCACCGGCACTGCTTAAAGAGACGTTATCCGTTCCGGTCGCCACGAGGCAGATCAATTTCAGGCATCGTGCAGAACGTAGCGCTTCGTCGTTAAGCTGCACCTTGTTGATAATAATGACTTCAGTGTCCGAGATTCGCTCCAGTAACTGGTTTTGGGTAGTGGTCGGGAATAATTCCAAACTCGGTAGTTGGTCGGTTAGTGGAGAAATATCGATGTCAGTCGGGCCGAGCGTGTCGTAATCAAGGAAAACGGCCTTCATTAACCGGAGTCCTGCAACCCACGAGCGATGCCGTTGATGCTTGCAATCAGTGCTGAGAAGGTGGCTTCGTCTTGGCGATCGCTGGCTCGCCAGCGACGCAACAAATCGACTTGTAACAAACTCATCGGGTCTACATATGGATTTCTGAGGCGAATGGAGCGCCGCAATGCATTCTGATGCTCGAGAAGAACCTGCTGCTTTTTCAGGGCCAGAACTTGTTCGACACAAAGATTGAATTCGGTTCGTATGGTGGGGAAAAATTTTTCGTGCAATTCGCCCGACAGTGCTGAATAGCGGGTAGATATATTCAAGTCCGTTCTGGCCAGCACTGTTTCGACATCATAGATCAGCGCGCGAAAAAAATACCACGAGTCGACCATGTCCTGGATTGCCGGAAAACCAAACTCTTTTATCGCGTGAGTAAGGCCGGTGCCGAATCCGAACCAGCCAGGGAGCATATGACGGCTTTGTGTCCAGGCATAGTCCCATGGTATGACCCGAAGTTCGCTAATACCGCCTTTTCCAGTGGCGATGTCAGGGCGCATTTCCAGGCGCATTCGTTCTATGGCATCAACCGGCGTCGCGAGGCGGAAGTAGTCATAAAAATCCGGCGGGTCGTAGATAAGCGATTGATATCTCCATTTGCTGGCCGCGGCGATAGCCTCCATTACCGCTTGCCACTCGGCATTCTTCTTACTGGATTCTTTTCGTGGTAACGCGGTCGCCCGTGCTACGGCTGACGTAGTCTGTTCCATGGTTCGCAGAGCGATGCCAGGTACGCCGAATTTTGCGTTGACTAATTCACCCTGCTCGGTAGCGCGTAATCGTCCCCGAATCGCGCCCGCCGGGGATCCGAGTACGGCTGCGTGGGTGCGTCCACCACCACGGCTTATTGTGCCGCCGCGTCCATGAAACAGGGTCATTTCGATTCCCGCTTCGTCGAGCGTAGTGACCAGTTCTGATTGGGCCTGCTGCAGTGACCACCTCGCCGACGCCAGTCCAGCATCTTTGTTGCTATCGGAATAACCGACCATAATGGTCTGGTGGTTATCGCGTTGGGCAAGGTGCGTTCTATACGCTTCGTCCTGGAGTAATAACCGCATCGTTGCTGCACAATCCGCCAAATCTTCCACCGTCTCAAAGTACGGAGCGATGTCGAGAGGGACAGATCCGTCTTTGCGGTCCAAATCAGCCCAGCGTGCGAGTAGCAGCACGGACAAAATGTCGTCTACACCATGGGCCATGCTGATAATGTACGGTCCTATGGCCCGTTTACCGTAGCGACGCCGGCAGAAAGCAATGGCCTGGAATACTCCGAGAGCTCGTTTGGACTGATTGTCGAGTTTTACTGCGGGAGACTCGTTGCGCTTAAGAGCTCTCTGCAGCCGTTCGGTCCGGTCCGCGGCAGGTTGATTGATCCAGTCATCTTCTGCCAGGCAGTGTCCGATGACTGTTCGGTTGACCAATGCACTTTGCCTGATATCCAGAGTCAAAAAGTAAAAGCCGAATGTTTCCACGCGTCGCATCAAACGGCGTATTGTAAACAGGCCGGCATGCCGGCCTTTAAAATTTTCGAGGCTCTCGGCAATCAGGCGCACGTCACCGAGAAATTCATCCGCCGATTCATATGGATAGATATCGTCGTCATATGTCGATTGCAGTCGCTCCATGATCAAGGTTAAAAACGTTCGATACGGCATATCCTGATAGCGCTCAGGCACCATGCCCGCGGCATTCGGAAAATATCCGGTATAGATTCGAGTTCGTTCGATAATCTCATCGGATACTTGTACGCGACTGGTGCTCTGACTGAGTTTTGCTAGCAGGCCCCGGCATTCATTGAAATACAGGTCTAGTATCAGCGAGCGCTGGCGCGCCAGCGCTTCGCGAATGGTGCGTCCGGTTATATCTGGCCGTCCTTCCATATCGCCGCCGATCCACGATGCGAAGCGCATGATCACCGGGAGATCAAAGGTCTTAGCTGTATCTCCGTATGCAAGTTGCAGGGCGTCTTCAAAACTCTCGTAAAACAGCGGTATCGCGCGATAAATGGCATCCGTCAAAAAAAACAGAACGTGCTCCAGTTCATTGAAAACCGTTCTTTCCGCGCTGGAGTGCTCTTCGGTTTGCCATATGGTTGTGACCTCGGTGCGGATACTTTCTAAGCAGGCTTTTTTGTCTCGTGGGGTTAAAGTCGGATTTTGAATATCGACCAGGCGGCGAATGATGTTCTGTTGCTTTCGCAGAATTGTTCTGCGCGAAGGCTCTATTGCATCTGCGGTGAAAACGGGCTCGATTAACAAAGTGTTTAAAAGATTCTGCATAGCGGCGAAATCAAGGCCACTTTCCTTCAGGGTAAAAACCAGATCTTCGAGCCCACCCGGTTGTCGGATGCTGGCATCCATAAGATAGTCCAGTCGCCGGCGGAGGCGATGCACCTGTTCCGCTGAATTAACGACTTGAAAATACGTAGAAAAGGCACGGATGAAGTTACGTGCAGTGGCCGGTGACAAGGAGTGAACCAGGGCGTCAAGACGAGCACCGGATTTTTGATCACCCTCGCGCCGATCGATGGCCGTACGACGTGCCGCTTCAACAACATCAAAAAGTGCATCTCCGCCCTGTTCTTTCAGCAGTTCTCCGATCATCGCTCCAAGATCGTGAACGTTATGCCGGAGCGCGGCATCTTTTTCGGCGAATTCGATATCCTGGCGTTTTTCAGCCGGACGTGCGGTGGGGTGCAATCCCGTCGCTTCGGTCGGATTTCTGGCAGGCATGGGTTGAAGGTATCAGAGCAAGTGCTGCGGTGATGGCAGGTCGAGGGCGCGTTCTATGGACTAATTCCGTGGATCTTATGACTGAAAACGATCGGATGGAAGCATTTTCGACGCTTCCAATGGAGCTTTGCTTGTAAATTATGAATCTCGGATTCGTTACAGGTATCCTTATGCTTAGCATTAGCCACCAGTCTGATCGGTAACCGGAATAGAGGAAATTTTGCCAAATCTTCCTGATCCACATGCGCTCTTCGTCATTTTATTGACCTGTTTGGCGATGTTTTTGTTCACTAAGGACCGCATTCCGTTGGAGACAACGGGGCTGGGTGTTGTCCTGTTGCTGGTTCTGATGTTCTTTGTCTTTCCATATGAGAATATTCAGCCGGCGAATTTCTTTGCCAATTTTGGCCACGAGGCCTTGGTAACGATTTGTGCTTTGCTCATCGTTGGTCGTGGATTGGAAACGACCGGCGCGTTGCAACCCCTGGCATCCATCATGTCAACATATTGGATAGAGAAACCGGGGTTGGCGTTGTTTTTTACTCTGCTCCTCGGTGCTTTTTGCAGCGCGTTTCTCAATAACACACCGATCATCGTGATGTTATTGCCCGTACTGGTCGCAGTTTGCCTGCGAACAAGGCGGTCACCGTCGAAGGTTCTGATGCCGATGGGGTTGGCCACATTGATCGGTGGTATGGCAACGAGCATAGGGACATCGACTAACCTCCTGGTCGTGGGCATTGCAGCGGATTTAGGTCAGCGTCGTTTTGAGATGTTTGATTTTACGTTACCGGTATTGTTTGCAGGCGGTGTGGGGCTCATGTTTCTCTGGTTGGTCGCGCCACGCATGCTACCCAATCGTAAGCCCATAATGTCAGATACGTCACCACGAATTTTTAGTGGTGTGCTGTATATCAATGAGAACAGTTTTGCGGCCGGGAAAACTTTATCGGAAGTGCGCGCAAAAACAGACAATAGAATGCGCATTGAGCGAATTCAAAGGACCGATAGCTTATTTGTCGCCAAGTTACCTTCGGTCGTATTACAGGCTGGAGATCGTTTGTTTGTGCGGGATTTAGCGGAACGACTGAAGGAATTCGAGCAGGCGCTGGGTGCAACGCTTTACAACGCAAGCGATATAGAGCACCCGGTTAGCGAGGATGTACCTCTGGCTACGGAAGGCCAGCAACTTGCGGAGGTTGTTATTACACGAGGCTCAGCTTTGCATCACCGTACCTTGAACGCCGCACAATTTAGTAATCGCTTCGGTTTGTTTCCGCTCGCTATTCATCGCGCCCGCTCGTCGAAAGATGTCAGCGGAGACTTGGGAACGATACGGTTACGCGCCGGCGACGTGCTATTAGTTCAGGGCGCGCGCGACGCGATTCAAACATTGCGCGAGACTGGCTCAATGCTGGTTTTGGACGCCACAACGGACCTGCCACATACGAAGCGGGCGCCGGTCGCGCTTGGCATTATTATTAGCGTCGTAGCTTTCGCGGCGGCAGGTATCCTGCCTATTTCCGTCAGCGCACTCTGTGGAGTCGGTTTAATGTTGCTGACGGGTTGCATCCAATGGCGTGATGCCGGCGAAGCGCTGAATATACCAGTGATTATGATTATCGTTGCTAGCTTGTCATTGGGCTATGCGTTGATGGAGACCGGCGGCGCTGAATTTATTGCTCATCTCTTTGTATTTGCGACCCAGGGGTTACCGACACCCGTGATACTCAGCGGGTTGATACTCTTGATGACGGTACTTACGAATGTCGTATCAAATAATGCTGCGGCGGTGATCGGTACACCCGTCGCGATCAGCGTTGCGCAGCAGCTTAACGTAGCAGTGGAGCCGTTTATCCTGGCGGTGATTTTCGGCGCGAACATGAGTTTTGCCACGCCAATCGGTTACCACACAAATCTGTTGATCATGAGTGCCGGAGGCTATCGCTTTTCTGATTTCATGCGCGTTGGAATTCCATTGACACTCGTTATGTGGGTAGCGTTCTCGTTGATTTTGCCGATGCTCTACGATTTGACACCCATCTCGTCCCCGTAATGTTTTGCATACTTTGGGGGTTTGGCTTGACGATATCAGCCGTAGCAGGGATACTTCTGCGCATGAAATGCGCGCAGAACAACAGGAATTGGTGGCCAGTCTTCTCTGCGGAGTGGGTTGCCGGATAGCGCATAAAGATTGAACGGCCAGATAACCCATCTCCGCACCGCGGTGATGGGTTTTTTTATGCCAGCTCGATGAGGGCAGCCTGAAGAGATGTTATTTATATGAGTTTTTTGGACCAATAAGAATGGAACCGCCCTTTGATATCAGCGCAGATCTGGATACCCCGGTATCCACATATCTGAAGCTTGGGCCATTGCAACCACGCTATCTGCTGGAAAGCGTGGAAGGCGGCGCACATCTGGCGCGATATTCCTTTCTCGGATTTGGTGAAGTTGTTACGTTGCGGCTTGATGCTCGTGGTCTGCGCGTCGGGGGCAAAACCCTTCCACGGCCCACTGGCTCGTCTGAACTGCTGGACGTCTTCAGGCAAGCGCTTGGCGAGACGCCGAGATTGAATCCGGAATTACCCGACCTGCCATTCACCGGGGGGCTTGTCGGAGTGGCCGGCTATGATCTGGTGCGCTATTTCGAGCGCTTACCGAACGCTCCCGAGGGCCTGGCGATACCGGCAACGCCCGATGCCGCATACATGGCTACGGATTCACTGCTGGTCTTCGACCACCTTACGCGACGCATCGCCTTGCTGCATGCCGGCAGTGCGACTGACAGGGCGCGACTACGTGGACAGATTATTAGAATGTTACGTGGACCGTTACCGCCGCGGCCGCCGCAATCAAGCTATTCCGCGCCCCGGCAAAGCCTGACAGAAGACGAGTACGTGCAGGCTGTGAAGATCGGCAAGGACTATATTACGCAGGGTGAAATTTACCAGATTGTCCTTTCGGTTCGCTTTTCCGGTCAGCATGAGCTTTCGCCGTTTGAAACCTACCGGGCCTTGCGCCTGTTAAACCCGTCGCCCTATATGTTTTTCTGTGATCTGGGAGATTTGCAGGTCGTAGGCTCATCACCCGAGGCATTGGTGAAGTTACATGGCGGGCGCGCTTCCTTGCGGCCGATTGCCGGTACGCGCCCGAGGGGCGCGAACAGTGAAGAGGATATTGCTCATGAACAATCTCTGCTTGCGGACAAGAAAGAGAATGCCGAGCATGTGATGTTGGTGGATCTTGCGCGTAACGATCTTGGCCGCGTGGCAGCAGCGGGGTCGGTCTATGTAGAGCCATATAGATCAATAGAGCGTTACAGTCACGTCATGCACATCGTCAGCGGCGTACAAGGGAAACTGGCGGCTGCCAACGACGCATTCGATTTGTTTGCGGCCGCTTTCCCGGCAGGAACCCTGGTTGGCGCGCCGAAAGTTCGCGCGATGCAGCTTATCGATGAACTTGAGCCGGTAGGTCGAGGAGTCTATGCAGGTACGGTGGGATATTTCGGCAACGGCGGCGATATGGATCACGCTATTGCAATTCGCACGCTGGTTTTCAGTGCGGGCGAATACAGTTACCAGGCTGGCGCCGGTATCGTCGCAGACAGTGTGCCGTCAAATGAATACAACGAAGTGCTCGCCAAAAGCGCCATTCTTCGGCGGGCGCTGGCAATCGCGGAGCAGGGACTGTGAAGCCTCGCCTGCTGCTGATCGATAACTACGATTCCTTTACCTATAACCTGGTACAGGCGTTTCTCGTGCTCGGGGCTGACGTGTCCGTCTATCGTAATGATGAAATTTCCACTGGCCAGGCAGTGGAATTCAATCCGACACATTTGTGTATTTCACCAGGTCCCGGGCGACCCGAGGATGCGGGTATATCTCTGGAGATGATCGCCACTTTTGAAAAGCGAGTACCGATCCTTGGAGTTTGTCTCGGACACCAGAGTCTGGTGAGTCATTTTGGTGGGCGGATTGTTTCCGCGGATCGTTTAATGCATGGGAAAACCTCGATGGTCCATCACGACGGGAAGACTATCTACAAGGGGCTAAGCGAACCATTCGAAGCGGGTCGCTATCATTCATTGGCGGCTGAGATGCAGAGCCTGCCGTCAGATCTGGAGATAACGGCTCACACAGAGCAGGATGAGATCATGGGCGTCCGGCATCGCGAATTGCCGTTAGAGGGCGTGCAGTTTCATCCGGAGAGTGTGTTAACGCCTGAAGGTGATGACTTGCTGAAAAATTTCCTGGCGCTCGCGGCAGGCCGCGGGTGATGAAAGGTCGGTTATGAGCATCGATGCCAAAAATATACTGGATCGACTGCTGGACGGTGACAACCTGACCGAGAGCGAGGCAGGCGAAGTAATGCAGTTGTTGACCGACGAGGCTTTGCCGCAGGCTATGAGCGCTGCATTGTTGATTGCTTTGCGACAGAAGGGAGAATCTGCCGAAGAGGTCAGGGGGTTTGCCCAAGCGATGCGCGTACTGGCGAAGACGACCCGGCTTCCCAACGGTCTTGCAGCCGCGGACGTTGTCGGCACGGGTGGCGATAAATCCGGAAGCGTGAATATTTCCACCGGCACGGCCTTGCTGGCAGCCGGTTGTGGTGTGCCTATTGTGAAGCATGGCAACCGTTCTGTGTCGTCGAAATCCGGCAGTGCCGATGTCCTGGAAGCCCTGGGCGTGCCATTGCCCAAGGAGCCTGGCACTGCCATGGCATGTCTGATGCAATGCCGATTTACGTTTCTGTTTGCACCGTATTTCCATCCGGCCATGAAATCGATTGCTCCCGGTTCGTGCTGCGATGGGTGTGCGAACCGTGTTCAATATACTCGGACCGCTGACCAACCCCGCCAGGCCACCCTTTCAACTGATCGGCGCTTTTAATCTGGAGACTGCGCAGCTGCTGGCTGAAGCTCTGATGGGCATGGATATAGAGCGGGCGTTCGTCGTGCACGGTGAACCGGGCTGGGACGAGGCGACGCCGATTGGCCCGTTCACCTTGTTCGACGTCAAACCCGGAGAAGCGGTCGAGGAGCGGCGCGATGCGCTCGATTACGGTATTCCGCGGTGCGCTCCTGATCAGCTGACCGGCGCTGATGCGCAATTCAATGCAAGGGCGTTGGAAGCGGTTTTGAACGGTGAGGATCAGGGGCCGCATAGAGATTCGCTGCTGCTGGGTGCCGGGCTGGTGTTGGAGTTGACCGGTCAAGCCAGTGGGCTCGATGAGGGTATCGAAAAGGCTCGCGAGTCGCTTGACTCGGGTGCCGCGGCATTGGTGTTGGAACGTTTGCGCGCATTTGAATTTAAGGAATGAACAAGTCTGTGACAGCCTCGGTGCCCGCTGATTTTCTGCTGCGTATGGCCGCCTCCAGCCGACGAAGACTTGCGACGGCCCTGGTCGATTGCAACGAGCTTGAAATGCAACGCCGGGCGGAGCGGCGGTTGCCGTCAACTGCGTTGTGTTTATCGGACCAAGGGTTTGATTTGATCGCCGAGGTCAAGCGCCGGTCACCTTCGCTCGGCTCGTTAACTTCGGCGGAACGCTCACCCGCGGTGCAGGCGAAGAACTATGCGGATGCGGGTGCCGCGGCGATCTCAGTGCTGACCGAACCGGAGCAGTTCTCGGGCGAGCTTGCACATCTCGGACAGGTGGTCGATGAGGTCACGACAGTGCCGGCGATGCGTAAGGATTTTCTGATTTCGCCTTATCAGGTTTTCGAGGCTCGTGCCGCCGGTGCAGGAGGCGTCTTGTTGATAGCGGCTATCCTCGAACCCGCAGAACTTCGGGACATGCTGCAAATCGTATTGGAGCTCGGTATGTTCGCCCTCGTTGAAGCGTTTGATGTCGCTGATCTGGACTTGTGTTTGCCGGTGATCGCCGAATCGGTGCCGGCGACGCTGAAGGCTGAAGGTTCTTTAGATGAGCGGCGTGACGCGCAATGCCGCATTATGATCGGCGTCAATTGCCGGGACCTGCATACCTTGCAGGTAGATTTCCCGCGTTTCGAGCGTTTGACAGACCGATTACCGGAAATAGTCCCGTGGGTCGCTGAGAGCGGCGTGGGAACGCCGGAACAGGCGGCTGAGGTTGCTGGTCTGGGTTATCGTCTGGCACTCGTGGGCACGGCGTTAATGCAGGCCGACGACCCCACAGCGCTCGCCCGCGAAATCCTGACGGCGGGCCGGAATGCGGCCGGTAACACCTGATGTCTGTTTTTGTCAAAATTTGTGGTTTGACGACGGCAGAGGCATTGGATGCCGCAGTGGAGACGGGAGCCGATGCGGTCGGATTTGTATTCGCCGCTTCGCCGCGCAAGATCTCTGTGGCCGCAGCGGTCGCGTTAGTCCGCGATTTGCCCGATACCCTGGTTCGGGTTGCCGTTATGCGTCATCCGACCCAGGCGGAATGGAACGAGATCGCAGAGGGCTTTGCGCCGGAGTGGATTCAAACCGACGCACAGGATTTTTCTCGACTCGATATCCCCGCGGACGTCCGGCGAATGCCCGTCTACCGGGATCAACCCAATCTCGATACTGCGGCGCTGGCGCGGGAGGAGCAGTGCGTGTTTGAAGCATCGGCAAGTGGGGCAGGTCAGCGGGCAGACTGGAATATCGCAGAGTCGCTGGCCCGGCAAACCCGATTGATGCTGGCCGGGGGTCTGACACCGCAGAATGTAGCTGCGGCGATTCGGCAGGTGCGGCCGTGGGGCGTGGATGTGAGCAGTGGCGTCGAACGAAGCCGTGGGGTTAAGGACCCGGAACGAATTGCGGCATTCATCAATGCGGTGCGAGAACTGGAGTGCGCCGATGCCGGTTGAGCTGAGTGCAGCGGAAAGCAAAGCACTACTGACTCGCTTGCTGGGCGGCAATTTGCCGGATGAGCGTGGCCGCTTCGGCCCGTTCGGTGGGTGCTATGCGCCCGAGATATTGATGCCGGCATTGCAAAGACTCGAAGCTGGAGTTAAACGATATCTCCACGACGAGGAGTTTACCGCGGAGCTGAACAGGGAACTCGAACAGTGGGTAGGGTCGGCCAACGCCGCTAACTTACGCGGGTGAGTTGTCAGCGCGCTGGGGTGCTGAAGTCTATTTGAAACGGGAAGACATGGCGCATACCGGTGCGCATAAAATCAACAATGCGCTCGGCCAGGCCTTGTTGGCGAAACGGCTCGGAGCGAAGCGGGTGATTGCCGAGACCGGCGCCGGACAACACGGGGTCGCAACCGCCGCGGCTTGTGCCAGAGTCGGCATACCGTGCATCGTCTATATGGGTTCGATCGACGTCGAGCGTCAGGCGCCGAATGTAGATCGTATGTATCAACTCGGCGCTGAGGTCGTGCCGGTCGAAAGCGGCGATAAAACGTTGCGCGCAGCCATTGATGAAGCGTTTCGCGACTGGGTCGGGGATCCCGAGGGAAGCTATTATTTATTGGGCTCGGTTGTCGGGCCACACCCTTATCCATATCTGGTGCGGGAACTGCAGCGGGTCATCGGTGTGGAGGCCAGACGCCAGATCATTGAACGTTCAGGTCGATTGCCGGACGTTGCGATCGCGTGTGTTGGCGGTGGATCAAATGCGATCGGGTTATTTCATCCGTTCCTGGGCGACGAGCAGGTTGAACTAATTGGTGTCGAGGCCGGCGGGACGGGGGACGGGTCTGGGGTGAGAACTCGGCGACGCTGGCGAGCGGCACGTCGGGCGTGCTGCATGGCTGTTACTCGTTGTTATTGCAGGATGCGGATGGGCAGGTTCAGGAAACCCATTCGGTATCCGCCGGGCTGGATTATCCTGGTGTTGGACCCGAGCATGCGCTGCTGCAGGCCATTGGCCGCGTAAACTACCAATCGGCCACAGATGACGAGGCGCTGGCGGCTTTACACGAGCTATGCGCCGCAGAGGGCATACTACCCGCGCTGGAATCTTCCCATGCCCTGGTTGGCGCGCAACGTTGGGCTAAGGACAACCCGGGTAAGAACATTCTGATCGGATTATCCGGGCGCGGTGATAAGGATATGCCCTACCCTGAGTCAAAAAATCCGGCCCTGACGAGCCGCGAAACAATAAGCGAAGGACAATCCGGGAGCGGCAGAGCAATGAAACCTCATGAACAAATTACGGCAGCCATAAGGCAGGCTGCCGCCGGTGATGGTGTTGCCCTGATCCCGTACATCACCGCCGGTTATCCGGACAAGGATAAGTTCATTGATACCCTGCGTACAATCGCTGCGGTTGCCGATGTTGTCGAAGTCGGTGTGCCGTTTTCCGATCCGATGGCCGACGGCGTGACGATTCAGCGCTCCAGTCATCGGGCCATCGCCAGTGGCGTGAGCCTGCGCTGGATATTCGCCGAGCTTGCCGAAGCCGGTGATATTGGTGTGCCGCTGGTGCTGATGAGTTATCTGAACCCGTTACTCGCCTTTGGTTATGCTGGCCTGGTCGAGGCGAGCCTGCAATCGGGTGTCAGCGGTTTCATTGTTCCCGACCTGGCGCTCGAGGAGGGGTTGGATTTTCGTGAGGCGCTGGAAGGTGCCGGTCTGGCGGCTATTCAACTGGTGACGCCGGCGACGCCCCCGGACCGCCTGTCACGGCTCTGCGAGGCAAGCCGTGGATTCATCTACGCGGTGACGGTCAGGGGGATTACCGGAGGAGCCGCTGCATTGCCCGAGGATGTGCCGGACTATCTGGATCGAGTGAAATCCATCGCGACGCCCCCGGTTTGTGCCGGTTTTGGGGTAAGAGAGGCAGCGCAGGTTAAGTTGCTGGGCGGGCATGCCGATGGTGTGATTGTCGGTTCGGCGTTGGTTGAGCAGCTTGAGGCAGGCAATGATCCTGGTCAATTCCTGGCTTCGTTGCGGACTGGGTAAGCTGTAATAACTCAGACAAGGCCGAATGCTGGCAGAGGATTTCGCCTGTTGGACATTGGCTATTTCGGGAATGTGCCAGAGCTCGCGGCAGTTCGCCGGAGACTCTTTCCTTGGGATGGCTCCCTGCGGTCCGCTTTATTCCCGCGGAAAGAGTCTCCGGCGAACTGCCTCCAACGGTGGATTTGCGCAGTCCGTTTTTCGTGTGATCGGATACTGTCTGTCCGATAAGATCTGAGTTTTAACAGGTAAGCTTTATGAATATCAGTCTTTATATCGCTTTTTTGGCGGCAGCCGGGTTACTGATCGCTGTTCCTGGGCCAAATATCATGCTGATCGTGTCGAACAGCCTTGAGCAGGGCAAGCGACTCGGTTTTTATACGGTGCTCGGAACAAGTCTTGCCATGCTGATTCAGCTGGTTATTGCCGTTGCCGGATTAACCACGGTAATGTTGCTCATGTCGGCCTGGTTTGAATGGCTGCGTTGGATCGGTGTCGCCTATCTTCTATATCTTGGTTGTCGGAACTGGATAGGGTTTGCCGATGATGGCGGACAGGCGAAGTCCCCGGCCAGTGCGAGGCTCGGTTTCTGGCAAGGATTCTTCGTGTAATTGACGAACCCGAAGACGATGCTGTTCTTTGCTGCATTTCTTCCGCAATTTGCGGACGCGGGCTTGCCGATCACAAAGCAGCTGATTTTTCTGGCGAGCACTTTCTGGTGCATGGCTGTCATCATAGACAGCGGTTACATGTTACTCGCCAGTCGCCTGAAGCCGTTATTGGATACCGAAAAAAGCGCGAAGCTGCGGGGCCGGATAACAGGTTTCTTTCTGCTGGCGGCGGGCGCGGGTCTTGCTGTAATCCGGCGTCATTAACAAGTGTCGTAAAAAAGCAACATCGCCAATTGATGCCCCGGAACGGCATTTTGTCTGCCGGGATCTCACTGAAATCCCTGCCAGTATTGGGTTTCAGGAGATTTCCCTCCGGCCTTACTCCATCTGCCTTGAATCCGGAATTAATCCGGCGGGAAACGTTGCGTTTACACAACCACTGCGTTAAGTTGAATCCTTGCGAAGGGGGGGAGGGTAATTCAAACCCACTCAAATACTTGTATCGCAAAAGACTTTTTTGTTGCGGAAAGTTTTACACGAGCGAAGGCTCCATCAGGCCGTCGATTTAATCTATTTGAGGTAGCACATCATGAATTTTTCAACCAGGGTTTTTTTAGTGCTTGTTGTTATAGCGATGGCCCCCGCTTTTGCGCCACCGGCGATGGCGGCAGACGGTGATGAGATCGAAGAACTCATCACACTGGGCAGCCGTGGCACCAAGGCGAGGTCACAGGTCGATTCGGCCGTGCCGGTGGATGTGTTCGACACCAGCACGCTGCGCAACTTCGGTCAGACTGAAACGAGCCGGATGCTGCAGTACGCGGCGCCATCGTTCAACTTTTCAACCTCGACCATCAGTGACGGTTCGGACATCGTTCGCCCGGCCACGTTGCGCGGCATGCAGCCTGACCAGACGCTGGTACTGGTCAACGGCAAGCGCCGCCACACTACGGCGCTGATGCACGTCAACGGCTCGATCGGTCGCGGCACGGCCGGCGTTGATCTGAACGCGATTCCGGCCAGTTCCATCGCGCGCATCGAGGTGCTGCGTGATGGCGCGGCGGCACAGTACGGCTCCGACGCGATCGCGGGTGTCATCAACGTGGTGCTGAAGGACCAGACCGAGACGATCGATCCGTTCATTCAATGGGGTTCGACATACGAAGGCGATGGGGACCAGCTCATCGCGAGCGTCAATGCGGGCTTCCCGATCGGGGCGGGTTTTATCAACCTGACCGGCGAGTATCGCGATCGTGACGCCACCAATCGCGCGGGCATTGATCCGCGGCAGCTTTTCAACTTCGATGAACAGGTGCTTGGCCAATCACAGCTTGGGGCCAACGATTGCGGAGGGCCCTGTACCTTGGATTCACGCGAAGACACGTTCAATCGTCTGAATCACCGCTACGGTGATCCTGACTCGGAGAACATTTACTTGGCGTGGAATGCCGGCATCCCAATCATGGGTGACGCCATGGAGGTCTACACGTTTGGGACGTATGCGAGCCGTGAAGGCGAATCCGGCGGCTTCTACCGGCGCGACTATGACGGGCGGTCGAATCCGTTGATTCATTTTGACTCGATCGGGGACGGCACCGACGGGACCGGTTTTCTGCCGCTGATCAACACCGAGGTCGACGACATATCCGCCGGGCTCGGTCTGGAAGGCGAGATCGGCAGCTTCAGCTACGATGCCAGCGTCGTGTACGGCGAAAACGAGTTCGAGTTCATCATCAATAATTCGAACAACGTCGCGCTCGGGGATGGCAGTCCAACCAGCGCGCGGGCCGGCATGCTGACGACAGATCTGATTGTATTCAATCTGGATTTTTCCAACGCGTTCGAGATTGCCGATGGCGCGTCGCTCGGTTATGGTTTTGAGTATCGTCAGGACGGTTACAAGATCACCGCGGGTGAATTTGCATCTTATGCCGGTCCGACAACCACTCCTCCGGCCACTGAGCCGAACCAGTACGGCGGTACGCCGGCTGCCGGTATCCAGGTCTTTCCGGGCTTCCAGCCGGCGAACGCCGTGGATGTGGATCGTGACGCTTTCGCTGTATACGCTGATTTCGAAGTCGACGTGACCGAACGCTGGTTGGTGGACGTCGCGGTCCGCTACGAGGACTGGGACGACTTCGGCAATACGACAAACTTCAAGGTCGCGACCCGCTACTTCATTGTCGATAACGTTGCGTTGCGCGCCTCGGCCAGCACGGGTTTCCGAGGGCCGTCGCTGCAGCAGCAGTTCTTCAACAACACAAGCACGCAATTCGTGACCGTCAATGGCGTGCCGAACGTGCCGACGGAAGTCGGTACCTTCCGCAACGACAGCGACGTCGTTCGCAACGGTTTCGGTATCCCGCAACTCAAGGAAGAGGAATCCACTAACGTTAGCGCCGGCTTTACGTGGACGCCGACCGATGCGTTCTCGCTGACGGCCGACGCGTACTATATCGAGGTGGATGATCGTGTCGTGCTGTCCGGACGATTCACGACGGAGACCGTCGGCAACGACGGCCAGCCGTGTGCGCCGGATAACAGCAACTGTCCGATCGCCGATGCCCTGCAACCGTTTGGCGTCAATTCCGCGCAGTTCTTCTCGAACGCGATCGACACGGAAACCTCGGGTATTGACTTAATTCTCGACTATAACTTCGAGTGGGCCAGCGGTCTGTTCGGGATGAACGCGGGCTTCAACTGGACGAACACAAGCGTCAAGAAAGTCCGCATTCCGGATTCACTGGTCAACTCACCGGGGGCGGAGAACACGCTGTACAGCAGGCAGGAAATCCTCTGGATGGAGTCCGGGCAGCCGGGGGAACACTATATCCTGACCGGCACCTATGCGCGTGGCCCGTTCTCGTTTTTGACGCGCGCCAACTGGTTTGGCGAAGTTAAGTCCACCGAATCTCCGAGTAGTGCCTGTGAGGTGGCGCAGAGTTGCCTGGATCAGACCTTCGCTGGCAAGTGGCTGGTCGATGTTCGCGCGAGCTGGGCGTTCACCGACCGCATCGAGTTGACGGTGGGTGCTGACAATATCTTCGATACGGAGCCGGACCAGCAGGTGGCGGCTACGAACTTCAACGGCATCTTCCCGTTCAGCCGGCGCACGACGCCGTTCGGGTTCAACGGTGGCTTCTACTACGCATCGCTGAACATGAAGTTTGGCCACGGGCTGTAAGTGAGACTACCAGTGCCGGCCGTCCCGCGGGGCGGCCGGTATTTTTTTGGGAACTCGGCGGTATCAGTCAGGCCAGCATCGCGTCTAGCGAAGCGATGTTTTCCGTTCCGCTTTGGTTCGAAACTGTAAATCCGCTTTCCCCGGGGTTTCGACTCACTGTTCCTGTTGCATTGTCGCTCGCCTTGCGAATGTGCGACGGCCATTCGATGTAGCTCGCGCCGCACATCCGTCACCAGTGAGCCAGAAATGCGACTTATGGGGGATCATGAGACAGGTTCTATATTGTTGGGGTCGCTACTCTGTTTCAAACTGAAGCTGCAGATGCTTTTTAGGACAGGAACTCTGAGGTGCATACGACTTTGACTTGTGCGGCCTGCGGACAGGCCCACGCCATTGAGCGATTACAGAATCTCTGCCTGAATTGTAAACAACCGCTACTGGTTGGCTACGATCTGGACGTCCTCAAATCCCGTTTCCTGCCGGACGTGGTCCGTCGTCGAACGCTTCGATCCATCTGGCGTTTCTGGGAAGTCTTGCCTGTCGCAGAGCCAGGCGAGGCTGTATCGCTCGGCGAAGGTCAGACACCGCTGATTCGATGCCGGAGACGCGGGCCATTCGCAGGTTTTGCAAACCTGTTTATTAAGGACGAAGCGTTCAATCCGACCGGCAGTTTCAAAGCCCGCGGGATGTCGGCGGCAGTCACCCGGGCTGTAGCCTTGGGCGCCGAGGCCGTGGCGCTGCCATCGGCCGGTAATGCGGCCGGAGCCGCGACCTACTATGCGGCGCAAGCCGGCATCCCCTGCCATTTGTTCATGCCGGAAGACACGCCGCCGGCGAACATCATCGAGTCAGTGGTCGGTGGCGCCAATACTTATCTCGTCAATGGATTGATCAGTGATTGCGGAAAGCTCGTCGCACAGGCCTGCGAGCGCTTTGGCTGGTTTGATTTGTCCACGCTGAAGGAACCCTTTCGCATAGAGGGCAAAAAGACGATGGGCTATGAACTGGCCTTCGACCTGGCGGACGCCAGTGGCACCGAGCAACTGCAACTACCTGACGTGATTTTCTATCCGACCGGCGGTGGGACGGGATTGATCGGCATGTGGAAAGCTTTCGACGAGATGGAACAGCTGGGCTGGATTGGCGAGGAGCGACCTCGAATGGTCGTCGTGCAGGCTGCCGGGTGTGCGCCTATCGTCGCCGCGTTCGAAGCCGGAGCCGAGCATGCCGAAATGGTGCCTGATGCGTTCACCGTTGCCGCGGGATTACGCGTACCGAAGGCGATCGGCGATTTTTTGATGCTGAAAGTTTTGCAGGAAAGCAATGGCACGGCCGTGGCAGTGTCAGACGAGGAACTGCTCGAGGGCGTCGGCGAACTGGCCCGGCAACAGGGAATTTACGCCTGCCCGGAATCTGGCGCCGTCTGGAAAGCCGCTCAGCAACTGGCGGACCAGGGGTGGCTGGATAGAAACGAACGAATCGTCTTGTTCAATACCGGCAGCGGTCTGAAATATAACCACCTGTTTCCGGTACCGCACATGCCGGTCCTGGATCACGATGATCCGAATGTCCTGGATCAGTTGGGCTAATAACGATTCCGCTTCACGGGCGGTCTTGGCCGCCCGAGAAAAAGGGCGACTAATCCGACCGCACCAACCAGCCAGCCCACCCAGGCAGGTTCGGCTGCCAGGCCGATCATCAGGGCCGCGGCAATTAGTGCTGCAGCACCGCCGATCAGTTGATACTGCCGCAGATCGCGGCGATACAGTGTCTGCCGGTCCGGGATAGGTAACTGTCCTGCCGTGTCCAGGACCTGATCTACGAGCTTGCGGGCCACTGATGGCAGGCGCTCCAGCGTATAACGAATTTCCGGCAGATCTTGCAGAATATGCTTGATGGTCCTCTTCGGACTGGTTTCCTGCTTCATCCATTTCTTCAATACCGGCTGTCCGGTCTCCCATAAATCCAGTTCCGGATAAAGCTGCCGTCCCAGGCCCTCGATCTGCACAAGCGTTTTCTGTAGCAGGATCAGCTGTGGCTGAATTTCCATATCGAAACGGCGAGCGACCTGGAAAAGATGCAGTAGCACCTGGCCGAACGAAATGTCCTTCAATGGCTTGTTGAAGATGGGTTCGCAGACGGTGCGGATTGCCGATTCAAGTTCATCGACGCGGGTGCCGGCGGGAACCCAACCCGAGTTCACGTGCAACTGCGCAACCCGGCGATAATCGTGCTCAAAGAACGCAAGAAAATTTTCCGCCAGGTACCTGCGGTCGCGATCTTCCAGTGTACCGACAATGCCAAAATCCACGGCCGCATAACGCGGATTTTCAGGATCGTTGACTTCAACGAAGATATTTCCGGGATGCATGTCGGCATGGAAAAAATTGTCGCGGAATACCTGCGTAAAAAATATCTCGACGCCATTTGCACCGAGCTTGGCGAAATTCACACCATGGCTCCGCAGGCTTTCAATATCGTTCACGGGAATACCGTGAATGCGTTCCATGACCATGACCTGCGGCCGGCAATAATCCCAATATACGCGGGGTACATAGATCTGTGATGAGTCCGGAAAGTTACGCCGCAATTGCGCGGCATTAGCCGCCTCGCGCAGTAAATCCAGTTCGTTTAGCACAGTTTTTTCATATTCAGCGACAACTTCCACCGGGCGCAACCTGCGTCCGTCCACCCAGTAACGCTGGGCCAAACGGGCAATGGCCAGCAAAACCTCAAGATCACGTTCAACATCCGCCTGAACATTCGGCCGTAGAATTTTTACGATAACTTCCTGTCCATCGGGTAACTGGGCCACGTGGACTTGAGCGATCGAGGCCGCGGCCAGTGCCTCGGTATCGAATGAAGCGAAAATCGAGGCGGCCGGTTCGCCGAACGCCGACTCGATTGCCGCCAGTGCCTCGTCGCCAGAAAATGGCGGCACTTGGTCCTGAAGTTTTGCGAGCTCCAATGCGATGTCCGGTGGCAATAAATCGGGACGCGTCGAGACGGACTGGCCGAACTTCACATAAATTGGCCCCAATTCTTCGAGCGCCTTACGAATGCGTACACCGCGAGGCTCCGTTGGCTTACGGGCGATCCAGACGGAAGGTGATAGATAAAATAGAAAGCGGAGCGGCCGGAACAAATGCGCAGAGGTGATGAAATCCTCCAGACTGTGGCGGACCAAGACTCGTTGAATGTCGATTAGCCGCAATAACAGACGAAAACGCATCACGATCGACTAATCTTCATCCTGATCATTTTTTTCCAGTTTCTCCCTGATGCGGGAAAGTCGCGCTTCAATGCGGGCAAAATCGTTGGATAGTTCATCGACATCGCCGAAAAATCGCTCGGTCTCGGTCGGTGTAGGAAGATGATTCCCGTCCTCTTTCAAATAGCCGGAAAGTTGCTCGGCGACATCTTGCAGCGTATCAGCTGCGAAGTTGCGAATATTCCTGAAAGCCCTGGTGATCTGGGGTGCTGCTTCATCACCCACCAGTTCGGCCAAATCTTCCTCGAGATTTGGTCGCGCCAAAAGAAATAACGTGCGGAACTGCTCCGCGATGTCGGCGTCACCATGAACTCTGACCCGGCCCTCGCGCAGCGGCATCTGGGACTCTGAAAACATCATGCGGTTCAGTTCCAGGATGGTCCCGGCTATTTCGACATCAGCGCGGTCATCACCACCGGCGGATATGTAGATCTGACCATCGCTCGCGGCAGTTCTCAGATTCAACGGGATTCTCAATGGCTGTATGTCTGCGACGACGCTTATGCTTCTCCCGTCCAATTCCGCGCACAGTTTCGCGGCTTCAGTGGATTGTGCGATGCCCCGGTTAATGAGGTTTTCAACCGGCTTGAGAAGTAATTCTGAAAACAAGGAGTCGCCTAACTATTTGATATTATTATAATAAGTAATTTTTTTCGAGTACAAGAAAGCTAATATTTGTAACCGATATGCAGCGCCACAATGCCGGCCGCCAGGTTGTAGTAGTGGCTGTCTTCCAGTCCGGCGCGCCCCATCATCTTAAGCAATTCATCCTGGTTCGGGTGCATTCGAATGGATTCGGCGAGATATTTATAGCTCGGCGCGTCGCCTGCCACGATCTCGCCCAAGGCAGGGAGAATTTTAAAAGAATAGAAATCGTACAGCGGCTCGACAAACTTTAATGCCGGATGCGAGAACTCCAGGATCAACAGTCGTCCACCCGGCTTCAGAACTCTTGCCATCGACTTCAATGCGGCCGCCTTATCGGTGACGTTACGCAGCCCGAATCCGATTGTTATGCAATGGAAGCTATCGTCCCTGAAAGGTAACTTCTCGGCATTCGCCTGTGCAAAAGTCACCGTTTTTATAATGCCTTGATCGACCAGGCGACATCGGCCCTGGTCCAGCATGCTCGCATTGATATCAGTCAACCAGACCATACCTGTTCGACCAACCTGCCTGCTGAGTCCGGCGGCCAGATCCCCTGTACCCCCGGCCAGATCCAGGGCGCAGTTACCCACGTGCAGGCCGGTCTTTTTTAGCGCAAAGCGCTTCCATAATCTATGCAAACCTCCGGACATCAGGTCGTTCATGAGATCGTACCTGGGCGCCACCGAATCGAATACGCCACGCACGCGGTCTGCTTTTTCGTCAGCGGCTACCGTCTCGAATCCGAAGTGGGTTTTTTCAGTTGTCCGATCAATCATTATTATCTAGTGAATCGGCGTCGTTACGAGGGTGCATGATACCGAATTACAGGATATAACGACTCAGGTCTTCGTCTTCAACCAGTTTTCCCAGGTGCTCGTCTACGTAGGCCGCATCGACCGTTAAGGATTGCCCGGCACGGTCTGCGGCCTCGAACGAGATTACCTCGAGCAGGCGTTCCAGGACGGTATGTAGCCGCCGCGCCCCAATGTTCTCGGTTTGCTCGTTGACCCGGAACGCGACTTCGGCAGCGCGGCGTACGCCTGATTCGTCAAAGCTGAGCTCTACTCCTTCGGTTTGCATTAGCGCCACATATTGCTCTGTCAGCGAGGCATCCGGCTCGGTCAGGATTCGCGTAAAATCCTCGCTACTCAGCGCGCTAAGCTCGACGCGTATCGGGAATCGCCCCTGCAACTCCGGAATCAGATCCGATGGTTTGCAGCTGGTGAAAGCGCCGGACGCAATAAACAAGATGTGATCCGTTTTGACCATCCCATACTTGGTATTGACTGTGCAGCCTTCGACTAATGGCAATAAATCACGCTGTACACCTTCCCTCGAAACATCGGCGCCGAGCGTTTCGGAGCGACGGGCGACCTTATCGATTTCATCGACAAACACGATGCCGTTCTGTTCGACGTTGTGCAGCGCCTGCGCTTTGATGTCATCTTCGTTAATCAGTCGAGAGGCCTCTTCTTCCGTCAGCAACTTGAAGGCTTCTTTAATCCTCAGTTTGCGTGACCTCTTTTTCGGGCCGGCCATGTTCTGGAAAAGACCCTGAAGCTGGTTCGTCATTTCCTCCATGCCTGGTGGCGCCATAATTTCGACCCCAAAGCTCGCGACCTGTATCTCCAATTCGATTTCCTTATCGTCCAATTTGCGTTCGCGGAGCATTTTGCGAAATTTTTGACGCGTGTCGGCGCCTGATTTTTCGTCCGTTTGTGCATCACCGGAGCTTGGCATCGGTAGTAATGCATCGAGAATGCGATCCTCGGCGGCATCTTCTGCGCGGTGGCGGACTTTCTCCATTTCTGTTTCGCGGGTCAGCTTGACGGAGACGTCCATGAGATCGCGGATAATGCTGTCGACTTCCCGACCAACATAACCGACTTCGGTGAACTTGGTTGCCTCTACCTTAATGAATGGCGCCCTGGCCAGGGTGGACAAGCGTCTGGCAATTTCCGTCTTACCGACACCGGTCGGGCCCATCATCAAAATGTTTTTCGGCGTGATTTCATTACGCAGCGATTCGTCTACCTGGGTACGTCGCCAACGGTTGCGTAGGGCTATGGCAACGGCTCGCTTGGCGTGGTCCTGGCCGATGATATGCTTGTCGAGCTCCTGAACGATTTCGCGGGGCGTCATCTGGGTCATCAGGTTGACTCCGCAGCGAGGGTTTCAATAACGATATTGGTGTTGGTAAACACGCAGATTGAAGCCGAGATTTCGAGTGCTTTCTGTACGATTTGCTGCGCATCGAGCTCTGTATTTTCCAGCAAAGCTCGGGCTGCCGCCTGAGCAAAAGGTCCACCGGAACCGATGGCCATCAGATCGTCCTCCGGTTCGATAACATCACCGTTGCCGGAAATGATCAGCGAGCTTTCCGTGTCAGCAACGCAGAGCAATGCTTCCAAACGCCGAAGGCGTCGGTCAGTTCGCCAGTCCTTGGCAAGTTCAATCGCTGCCCGGGTCAGGTTTCCGTACTGTTCCAGCTTCCCTTCGAATAGTTCAAATAACGTGAAGGCATCGGCCGTACCACCGGCGAACCCGGCAATAACCCTGTTGTCGGCAAGGCGGCGAACTTTTCGGGCGTTGCCCTTCATGACTGTGTTGCCCATGCTGACCTGGCCGTCACCGCCGATCGCCACGATGTCGTTTCGCCTGACCGAAACGATGGTGGTGCCCCTGTATTGTTCCATTCCGTAATTCCTTAATTGCGTAAACCGCAGCGTTTCTTGGCCGCCTGTGACGAAATGCGGGCCGGACCCGATTCCATCTGCATCCTTTCAGGCGCAGGCGCTATTTGTTTTGTCGGCGCGCCCGCGGATGCGCTTTATCGTATATCTGGGCAAGATGCTGAAAATCAAGATGCGTATAGATCTGGGTTGTACTGATATCCGCATGGCCCATTAATTCCTGAACGGCGCGCAGGTCCTGACTTGATTCAAGCATATGTGTCGCGAAGCTGTGGCGAAACAGGTGTGGATAGACACGCTGGGGTATTCCGGCCTTTATTCCCCAGTGACGAACCCGGCTTTGTATGCTCCGATGACTTATCCGGCGTCCCCGAACACCAACAAACAAGGCTGTTTCATCCTGCTGAGCCATTTCCGAGCGGTGTTGCAACCATTCTTTGATGGCTGCCAGGGCCTTTCGGCCGACCGGTATCAGGCGGGTTTTTTCACCTTTGCCGATCACGCGGACAACCGCGTCATCCAGATTAACGTCCCCAGGGTCTAATTCGACAAGTTCCGCCAGGCGCAGTCCGGACGAGTACAGCAGCTCCAGAATGGCCCGGTCGCGGATAGTCACCGGGTCATTACCCTTGATCTCCAGTAGCGCGGCCATCTGATCTACATCCAGCGTATTTGGCAGGGTTCTGGGCGTTTGTGGTGCCGAAATTTCGGTAGCCGGATTTTGCTTTAAATGACCCTCGCGAATCAGGTATTTCATGAAGCTGCGTACACCAGACAAGCGGCGTTGAATACTGCGAGGATTGAGGCCGCGGGCATGCGCTATCGACGCGAAGCCGCGTAGATGGTGCGATCGGAGATCCTGCCAACGCGCTATATCTTCCCGGTCGCAAAATTCAGCCAGACACTTCAGATCGCGCCGGTAACTGGTGATCGTGTGCCCGGACAAACGTCGAACAAAATGCAGATGCTCTAAGAACTGCTCAGCCAGTTGCCATTCCTTTTCGTGCATTGATCGTCGCTACAAGCCGGACCGAGCCGAGATTTGTCCTAACGGTTTTTTAGCGCACAGCTGATAAGCTCGCCGAGGCGGGTCAGAAAATCAATGCTCTTGCCGGGATGAAAATGAGTGGCGCTGTGACTGCCAATCGCCAGAAAACCGAGCTCTGATTTCTTCCCTAACGGGATCAA